>Ga0209006_10000278_pt1 | contig 52589 bp, 44 predicted proteins | sample JacPin_JW_Ref_O2_FD_188567 | JGI IMG/M metagenome (GOLD analysis project Ga0209006, IMG submission 188567) | Forest soil microbial communities from Algoma, Ontario, Canada - Jack Pine, Ontario site 1_JW_Ref_O2 (SPAdes) (version 2) | ecosystem: Environmental > Terrestrial > Soil > Boreal...
TCCAGATAAGTGTCCACTTAATTTTATGTGGACACTTATTTCAACACTCACACTTCCATAAACTCAGCGATGTCAATGCGTCGCGCCCGGACGGTTACGAAGAAGCAGCCTAAGCCCGCTCAGAGGTGAGCGTATCGAATGTGAGCGGCGGAACCACTCGAGACGGCGCTCTTCCCTCCGTCTCAAAATGAAAGTAGCCCACTAACAAAAGATGTTCGGGAAATACTAATCCTGCGAAACTCCGGCCAGTCGGGCCAATGCCTCCCAGTGCCTCGGATGCGGGCGGCGGCGGCCCGCGCGGATGTCGGCGGCGTAGGACTCAGATACGCCGAGCGTCGAGGCGAGCGTGGAGATTGTGACAGAGGCGAGCCGAGGCAGAACCTCTTGGTGAAATATGTTCTCGCTTGGCCAGGTCGGTTTAGACGACCTGCGCCACTCCCGTTTTGCCGCTTCGTGTTTTTGTTGAGTCTCGGAACGTTTCTTCTGTGATTCGGGAGCCTGAGCCGCTATCCTGCCAACTTTCGCGAGTTTGATGAGCTTCTTCCCAGATATTTCTTTTCCACACTTGACACAATGACTGCCGCTCTTTGTTGCAGCACCACATCCGAGACAAACGCTCTGAGGGTGCGGTGCGGGCGAAGCAACGAGAACAAATTCCGAGCCTCTGCCTTCGCTTCTATGTTGCTGCGTGAGGCGCGTCGGTCGTTTGACTGCTTCGCCAGTGGGTTTTCGGATCGAATCCCATAGAGCTTGGGCTGTCCACTCCGAGTACGGCGCGACGGCCCGCCCCCAGGTTGGAGCTGTCTCGGACAGTTTCACCGCCAGCGGAGCCATCAGTCGGCAGTTGCCATCCCGCTGCTCGAAGAACCATTCACGCTTCAACGGCTGTCGTGTGATCCAGTCCAGCACGTACTCATCAATTTGGGGACGGACTGGCTCCATAAGATCACAAGCGAGACTGTCGCGATTGGGCGTATCCACATGCAGAACACCCAAACCGGGATCAAGTCCCAGGGCCGCTGCCGCGAGCCTGGATTCCGATTCAAGCACGGCATAGAGATAATTCAGAATCGCGTTCGCGGGGTTTGCCGCCAGTCGAGGAGATCCGGTCAGGGGTGAGATACGAGTGCCGAAGCTCAGCCAGTGTTCGGGAACTCGCGGAAGATCGTTCTTGGGGAAACCAATCGGCAGGGTTCGCCAAGCGGACCAGTATGCGGAGGCAGCTTGTGCCTCAATCAACCGAACCGTCGCGAAACGGTCAGCTGTTGGTATTTCGTTACGGAACCGAGCGATCTTGTCGGCAGTTGCATCGTCCAGTAATTTGTTCCGTGCAACTCGTTCCTGTCCGGCAAGCTTTTGACTGATCAGTTCCCGCGTGATGCTTAAGGCAGCGCCGGATGAATGCGCGAGTGCCTGAGCGCGTCGGAGCTTGGCGTCCGATGGCCGAACAGGGCCGGTTGTGGCGAGGACCGAACCATCACGTTCGAGCATAACGAAACTGGCGTCCTGGTCTGCCAACCAGCGGAGCGCTGCAAATGAAACCATTCCGTCTGAACCGATCACTACTAGGCGTCGCAGACCATGTCCGACTCGGGGAAAGCGTGCCTGACGACGATCGTTCCCAATTCCGTCTTCCAGGACTAGATGTCCACGCTCGACACGAACGCAAGTCCCATAACCGAATAGGGTGACTACACCCTGGCGAGGCTCTATCGCGGTTTCTGATGCTGTAAATGAAGCCATATGGTCCCCGATCAAATCACAATGCGTTCTTCTTCTTCGAATAGAGCGTCCACGTTTGATGGCCGACTCGTGCGCTTCCAGTACTCTCTTGTGATCGCAAACGGAAGATTCCGAGTGGATACACGCGGATCAGCGTCGAGCACAGTCTTGATCGACCAGCGCAGGTAGTACCATTTCTCTCGAAGTTCTGAAATCCCCAGGGCATCTTTTTTCGTCTTCTGGGTTCTCAACCATCTTTCGGCATGTCCGACGAGATCCGATCTACGAACGCACGATCGAACAATCCGATCTATCGTCTTGAACACTTGAATCGACTTCCCATTAGCACCGCGAGCTGGCTCCCGGTTGCATCTAGTAGTTGACTGCCTCCAGCCGATGTGTGGCAATCCAGCCAGGGCGTTTGCGATCTTCAGCGGCTCTAAGCTGTAACGGCTGCTTTTGCAGAAACGAAAGAATTGATCACGTGCAAATGTCGCTTCGCCATCTAACAAGAGATCTTGCGTGTCTTGCTGAGGCTTGGACAGCGCGTCGTATTCCGACTCCGACTGAGAGAGTTTCTGGCGTCTTCTCAATATCTGATCTTCAACGGTTGCCTTGTCCGTCATTGAGAGGTGATCACTCAGAGCGCGTTCTGCTTTTTCGAGAGATTGACGGCATCTGTCGCGTTCATCGGACGCACTTCGAACGGCTACATTCAATTCGCGAAGTCGACGGCGAGTGACAGCGAGCCATTTGGGATTCGCGGGAGTAGAAGACGGTCTTCGCAGTGCCTTCGCGATGTAGTGTTGGTTGTAACAAGTGTTGGGGTTATCCCAAACCTGAAGCATGTCGAGCACGTCCGCCGGTTTCCTGATCCAGGGAAGTCGCTCTCCAACGTCAGCCCAAGTTTGTTCAAACAGCCAGACCAAATGGTCGCGGGCACCAAAGAGCTCCCCGTCTTCGATTGCGATTGGTCGACCAGGCTGAGGTTTTGCCTTCTCCGGCGTACCCATCGCTAATATTTTTTCCGCCATATTATCCGGCGTGGCGTCTACTCCATAGTCTCCACTTAATTCATCCATTTTTCTAACCTCCATTGCCACTTAATATATGACTTCTAGTTATTTGTCGATCGTTCATTATGCAACATACTTGTTTATAACGGTTTACATTTAGCATCTGATTACGTGAAACGAGGTAATTGTATGCTAAATGGCAATAGAAGGCGAGGGAATAAGCGAGACACCTACAACCGCTCGCTACATGTCCTGGCGAGAATGCGCCGAACCGGGGCGAGCCTCACTACAGCAGCGCAGGAGGAACACATCGATCCGCGCACGGTTCGCAAGTATCTCAAGGCCGAATTGCGGGATCGAGGAAAGGCCACGAAAGCAGATCGCCGTCGCCGCGACATGTTAATCCCGACGACCGTCGGCAATGCTCCGGTCACGGTACGAGGTTCCAGACAGGCCTCGCAGCTCGGCAAATACATGTCAGCGGTCAGCAAGTATCTGCGAACGGGAGACGGGGAACCTCTGGCCAAATTCCAAAATCAGTCCATCGGGGGTCAGGCCCTGATCACCGACCCGAACACCCTCACCGTCTTGGCCGAAGCGGGTGCGCTCACCCTGGACGAAATCTACGCTCACCCGGAGTCATCGTCATGATGAATGAAAACCCAATCCGAACCGCGCGACGCCTTGCCAGGAGGGCGGACTTGAATCGCTGTCTACTGTGCGGACGTGAAAAACACATCGAGCAGCATCACGTTGCGGGGCAGAACCACGACTCCGAATTCACCACTCCGCTTTGCCAGGTCTGCCACGCGCAAGCTACGGAAAACCTGCGACGAGCCGACATAAACATGCGATGTGCACCGGAATCTGGTGAACGGTTGCGGAGAGCTCTAAAGGCTACTGCTGTTTTTCTGCGAATGCTCGCCGAGGCGTTGTGGCGTTGGGCTGAATCATTCACGAATCCAGAAAGCTGAGCCGCGATTTTCGATTGCGCTGACAAGATTTGCGGGGCTACCCGTAAATAAATAAACACAATGGAGGAAAACATGACACTGAAAACAATGCTAGATAACCGCAGCACCGGCCAAGCCGGAGCGCTGCTCAACGGTTCCGACGTTCCGGCCGGAACAAAATCCATCACGATTGAAGTGGCGGCGATCCGCGAATCCCCCGAGGGATTCACCGCACCGGCCATCATCGACTTCAAGAAACCCATCCACGGCAAGCCTGCTTGGGCCGTGAACAAAACCAATCTCAAAGCGATCATCAAGATATTTGGTGACGATGACGCAAAGTTGGTGGGCAGGAAAATCAAGCTGGAGATTATCTCGGTTCGTAATCCACAAACAGGCGAGATTGTTCCTAGCTTGGCTGTTAACCCTAAACAACAACAGGCAATTTGACCAGTCACCACGTTCCGATCATTGCGACGAATCGAGTATCTCCTCGGGGAAGTTCCGAGGAGATTCGGTTCGGCGCGATGGACCGACGGATTTCGGGAGGGTACGTCAAATGAACCACGAAATCTACCTGCGCTGTCACACATGCATCCTGGAGCAGAAATCCTCGAACAAAAAAGGAACGAGGAAACCGCGCCCATTGCCTAGATACGTCCTGGTTTTGGATACGGAAACCACAACCGACGCACGCCAAAGCTTGAATTTCGGTGTCTATCAGTTCTGCGAAGCAGACTCGCACGGACAATATGTGTGTCGGGAGGAAGGGTTGTTTTACGCCGACGACCTGGACGCGGCCCAATTGGAGGTCCTCCGCGAGTACCTGCGGAAAGAACAAACCAAAGACAAGAAGAATCGAAAGCTCCGCCTCTACGATCGCTCAACATTCGTTGAGAAAGTGATGTACACCGCAATTCAAGCAGATGCGGCGATCGTGGCTTTCAACCTGCCATTCGATCTCTCCCGGCTAGCGGTCGAATATCGCGTGGCCCGTGGGGCAGGCGGACGAGGTTGGAGCTTCATTGTATTTCGCTACAAGCACCCGAAGAGGAAGATTTTGCTTCCGAACACCTATCGTCCAAGAGTGCAGCTCAGACCGAAGGATTCCAAAGCGGCGTTCATTCGCCTGGCTGGCGGGGACATGGAACAACCGTACCGGCTCGGTCGGTTCTTGGACCTGAAAACGCTGGTCTGGGCCCTGCGAAACAAGAGCCTCAGCCTCGAAAGTGCCTGCCGCGAATTCAAGGCGCCGGGGAAACTCGACCACGTGCCAACTGGACGCATCACGAATGAGGAGATCCACTACTGCCGCCAGGACGTGCGAGCCACGGTTGGCTTGCTGAATGCTGTGCTGGCAGAATATCGCGGGTATCCGGTCGGTGACCTTCCTCCCGAGAAGGCCTACTCCGCAGCCTCTATTGCCAAAGCGTTCCTCAGCACGATGGGAGTCATCCCGCCGGCGCAGAAGTTCAACTTGGACGACAAAACGCTCGGAATCTGCATGCAGCCTTATTACGGAGGGCGCGCCGAGATTCGCATCCGACACACGCACGTGCCCGTCGTCTACACGGACTTCACGAGCCAGTATCCGACCGTTAACACACTGCTGGGACTCTGGCGCATGATGACTGCCCGCGATCTGCGGGTCCGAGACGCGATCCCGCAAGTAAAAGGATTTCTCCGATCGTTGACGCTCGATCAACTTCTTGACCCGATCACATGGCCCAAGCTGGCATTCTTCGCCTTGATTCAGCCAGAGGGCGACATCTTACCAGTACGGACCATCTACGGTGACGGGCACACGGGCGAGCAAACCAACATTGGACTAAACCCGTTGACCTCCGCGAAACCGATATGGTTCGCCGGGCCGGATGTGGCCGCCTCCCTGCTGTTGAGCAGAAAAATGCCGAAGATTCTGCGCGCCATCCGGTTTGAGCCGCTGGGAGTCCAGGAGGGAATGAGATCGGTCAATTTGGGGGCCGGCTGCTGTATTGACCCCTACAATGACGACTTCTTTCGCAAGGTGATCGAAGAACGCAAAGGGAAAGATAAAACAGACCCGCTCTACTACTTTCTAAAAATACTTGCCAATGCCGGGTGCTATGGAATCTATGCGGAAGTGAACAAACTGCAAACCGGCAAGAACGATCCAAAGACAATAGGAATCTTTTCGGGTGAGGAGGAAAGAACCGAGCGAACCTGCATAACGGAACCACCGGGAGCGTGGTATTTCCCGCCCGTCTCCGCCCTCATCACCGCAGGGGGACGCTTGCTGCTGGCAATGCTCGAAAAGATGGTCACGGACGCCGGAGGAAGCTACTTGATGTGTGACACCGATTCGATGGCTATCGTGGCTTCAGAGCGCGGAGGCCTTGTGCCTTGCAAGGGTGGACAACATCGAATGTCGAGCGGAACCGAAGCCGTTAAGGCGCTCTCATGGAGACAGACGAGGGAAATCGTTGACAAGTTCGCAACCTTGAATCCCTACGACCCTGCGATCGTGCCCGGCTCAATTCTCAACATCGTCGATGACATCAACCGTGACTCTGCCGGAAACCAGCGCCAAGTCTACGCCTATGGCATCTCCGCCAAGCGCTATGCCTTGTACGCGTGCGACGGTTCAAAAGTGAAACTCATCAAGGCCAGCGAGCACGGATTGGGGCTGTACTACAGGCCAAAAGAAGGCCGCGACTCAGATTGCGAGGTGGCGCTCTGGATAAAAGAAGGCTGGCAGTGGATTGTGAACCGTGCTCTCGGCCTCCCATGCCGAGAACCGGGCTGGTTTCGACTGCCCGTCATGAGGCGAATCGCCATCAGTACGCCAAATGTTATGAAAGCACTTCGAAAACTGGATCGTGACAAATCGCGGCCGTACAACTTCGCCCTTTCACCCGTCTTGCTGAATCTCTCCACTCTGCCAATTACGCTGCTCGGGCCTTTCGAGAAAGATCCAGCACGCTGGGAGAGGATGCCTTACATCAACATTCATGACGGAACAACGCACACGCTGAATCCGTCGACACTCTTAGTTCTGCCGCAAATGTTTGAGACGGTCTTCTCTCAATACGTGCGGCATCCCGAATACAAAAGCCTCGCGCCCGATGGCACGCCATGCAAGGCCGACAGTCAAGGATTGCTCAAACGCTATCCGGTAACAGCTTGCGGGTTTCATTTGATTGGAAAGGAGACCGAGCGCGGTTGGGAACAGGCCGACGATATCAGTACGCTCATGCCTTCGCTTTTGCGATATGGCCTGAATAGCGGAATTGCGGATGAACGACTCAAGCAACTGCTGCTGCAGATACCATTAGCCTTTTTAGAGGGCGAAACTGGATTGAGTCGGCACACGATCGTGCGAACAAGGAGAGGTCAACCAGTACACGCACGATCATTACGACTAGTGAAGAATGTCCTTCGCAACGCGCCGATTCGAAAATAGTGCTGACTCGGCTTCGGTGCTCAGTTCTCAACATTCTGCCGCACATCCAGAAGGTTGGACAAAGGATCAGTTGTTGCCCTGATCGTGTGGCACGGTCACTATCGCAGAGCAGGTACCGACATTACCTATAGCGTCATTCGCTCGAACAACGATGCTGTATGTCCGGCCATTAATGTCATTTCCATTTCGTGACGCAATTAGCGGAACCGCAAATGAGTATTTTCCGCCTGCTGCTAACGTGATAACCCCGCTCGGCTGGTCCTGCCCGTATGAGTCGATGACTGCGTAAGTCGCGGAAATCAAGGTTTGTGTACCTGCGACTATCGTTCCTGATACGGTGACCGGAACAGTCTTGCCGTTGGGAGGCCACAGAGTAGTTGGAGTCGGGGCGCAGGTGGCACTTGGAGGGTTTTGTTGAACGCCGTTGATGCTCGTAATTGTCACGCCTCCAGTTCCGCTGCCGTCTACTGGCTGATAGCTCGCGGTCTCAGCGCCACCCGTCGTCCCGTTATATGTCGTGATCCAAGACCACGTATAAAGCGCCGGTCCTGCAGTCCCATTCGAGAGAACGCCAACTAAACTCGTGGTAAGTCCCATGTAACCTCCCGCTGTCAGCAGGGGATAGCGTGGCGAGTCGAAGAAATTGAGAACATTGCCGTCGTTGGATGTGATCGGAGTGATACAAGTGTCGTTTATTGATTCAGCACAGCCAGTTGGAACAAGTGTAGGGTCGTAGTAAAACGGGAAGGCTTGGTAAAAAACATCAGTGACGGAATTATAGGTGTAACCACCCGCTGGAGGATCGGGGAATGCGGGCGGAGCGCTCAGTACTGTCGTGGGATTAAGAGCGGCCTCAAGACACGGGGAGGGGCTAACGAAGCAATTGGTCGGGGTACTCGGAGGAGGCCAGTAATCGATGGATTGTTGCCAATTAAATCCAGCATACCCGCATGCACTTGCAGCGTCAGTTAGAGATACTGGATCCCCGTTCTGTGTAGTTGGGGAGAAGTCAGCGATCATAGCTGTCGGACGACCGTTTTGACTGTTGTTACCACCTGCATATGGGGCTACACTCACCTGAGGGCAACTGTTCGCCGTTGTCCATGTTCCCGCGTAGGCTAAATCGGCGCAATCGTCGTAGTGAATGTTGTCAACGTTAGCTCCATTATTCTCCCAGTTATGGTTCGATTCCCAAATTGCGGAGGTTGAAGTATAAGAGTAGTGAATAAGACAGCTACTGCTGGGAAAAATGGGAACTTCTGCTTGGGACAAGCATGATTGCGGGAAAGTACTAAGGCAGTATATGTCTACGAACCAAGCAATTATCCTACCGGAGTTGTCGGTCTGAATATCAAAGACGCCCGCAGCAGCGTTCGCACTTGAAAGTGTGCTAACGCAATCGTTAAAAGTGTAACTCGTTACATTGAGAATTTGGGTTCCCGAAAGGTTTGGTGGAATTGGCTGTGCAGTTGTGAACGAGCCGTTTAGCGGACAGAGGGTTGGACTGGCGATTTGGAGTGTCACATACGGATTCCCCGTGTAATTGTATGTGGTTGTCTGCGCGCTGGCCGAAGTGATCAGAATGGCCGAAAACAGGGCACAAATAACGATCGCTCCAAGAGAAACCAATTCAGACTTCTGATATTCCTTCTGAGAATTCATCTTCACTCCTCCGCGACGCAAGTCTCGTCTTCATCTCAACAAGCGATCCACCCAGGCAAAGTGCAGCCAACCGCAGCTGCAATGAGGGGCTCGGGCACGTCGAGCGGGCACGAGATCGTTAACCCCCAGGGGCGCGACGGACCATCCACGGGACTAAACTTCACGCAAGCCGAATTTCGTTTGACCCGACTACTTGGCCGTAGTAATGATCTACGCCGACGACTTACTGGCGCTACGTTAATTCATACTTCTCGGGGAAGCAGCAGCTGGAATCAGAGACGGACTGAGAATCCGTCACCCCGGCAAAATCCAAGTGCTGACTGCGAGCAACCGTACGCTCAGACTGGCGAGGATGTCAAATGAAAAAGCTTGTGACTGCAAATGGGAACGCAGAGCGCAGCCGCAGGAATCTCCTCGCAGGGGGTGCATATTCCATCCCGTCCTGTTCTCACCCCCTCCCTCAATTGACAACCCTTTTCCCGCTCCCTAGACTGCCAATGTAGGCGTTCTCCGAGGAAACTCCATGGGCTGGCTGCAGAACAAGTTCGAAAAGAATTTCATGATCAGCACGGTCGACTACGTCTTCAACTGGGCGCGGAAGTCCGCCGTGTGGCCGATGACGTTCGGCCTGGCCTGCTGCGCCATCGAGATGATCGCATCCTCGACGGCGCGCTTCGACATCGCTCGCTTCGGCTCGGAAGTGTTTCGTCCCAGCCCGCGCCAGAGCGACCTGATGATCGTCGCCGGCACCGTCACACTGAAAATGGCGCCGGTCGTGAAGCGCATCTATGACCAGATGCCCGATCCCAAGTGGGTGATCTCCATGGGCGCGTGCTCCTCCGTGGGCGGCCCGTTCAACACGTATGCCGTATTGCAGGGCGTGGACAAAATCGTCCCCGTGGACGTCTACGTCACTGGATGCCCACCGCGCCCGGAAAATCTTTTCTACGCCCTGCTCAAACTGCAGGACAAAATCGACACCATGACGCTGGCGAAGAAGCCCACCGAAGTCCGCCTCGACCCGAACATGGTGGAAAACTTCAAGCGCCAGGTGATGATCGCGCAGACGCTGCAGCCGAAGTGACCGTGTTGCGGACCCTGCTGAGAATCCAATTCAGCAACTTCCCCTCGCCATGATCACGTTCTAAGCTATCCCAAGCATCCACAGAACCGAACTATGGCCTTCGTCAAAATCATTCCTCAGGCTCATCTCCCATACAACAACGAAGCACGAGATTTTCCCTGCAACGGCAAAATGATCTGCATTGCCAACGTGTTGGGAAAAATCAGCGCCATGGATAACGAGTGCCTGCATCAGGGTGGCTCCCTGGGGCAGGGAGTGGTCGAAGACAGCAAGGTGGTCTGCCCCTGGCACGGCTGGCGATGGGACCCGAAGACCGGGGCGGCCGAGGATCATCCCGACCAGAAATTGAAAACCTACCCCATCAAGGTCGAGAACGGCGATGTCTTTATTGACCTGGGATAGCGAGCAAAGAGCCGAACAGCGCCATCCTAAGATCGAAAGCGGCTAAGCACCGATCGAAATCCAGGCGCAACCAACGTCATGAGCCCGGTCACGCACTTCCTCAGCGGATGGGTGCTCGCCAACTGCGTCAAGTTGGACCGAAAGGATCGCGCCCTCGTTACTCTGGCGTGCGTCATTCCCGACATTGACGGCCTGGGCATCGTTGCTGAGATCCTCACTCGCAACTCAGCACATCCTCTGTTGTGGTTTTCCCTCTATCACCACTCCTTACACAATTTGGCGTTCGCCCTGTTCGTCGCCGCTGTGGCATTTGCGATTGCCAAGCAGAAGTGGACGACTGCACTGTTAGCCCTTCTGAGTTTTCACCTGCACCTGTTCGAAGACCTGCTCGGTTCGCGCGGCCCGGATGGTGATCAGTGGCCCATCCCCTACCTGGCGCCGTTTTCCTCTGCGCTACAGTTGACGTGGCGCGGCCAGTGGGGCCTCAACGCATGGCCCAATGTTGCGCTGACGGTGATTCTCCTGCTGGCTACATTTTGGCTGGCGTGGCGAAGAGGATTCTCTCCGCTGGAGATGGTTTCGGCGCGAGCCGACAGAGTTTTTGTGGCTGCTCTGCGAAAGCGTTTCCCACTCCAAACGGCTGCCTGAACGCAGCCCTCGGCGATGAGCGGAGGTTATCCCAATAATCTCAGAAATTTCCCTGGCTGATTTTCAAACCCCGGAAACACCGCGTTCAAATCCGCATTCCCCATATGCCGCTCCACAGCTTCGCCGATCACCTGGCGAAAATCGGTGGTCAGAGCCAGATCGCGGCCCTCGTAAAGCTGAGACTGGTCGAGCCCCGGCCACCGTCCATAAACCCTACCGCCCTTCACCGGCCCACCCAAAACGAACATGACGTTGGCGTGGCCGTGATCGGTGCCGCGATTGCCGTTTTCTCGCGCCGTGCGCCCGAATTCTGACATCGTGACCACCACCGTGTCTTCGCCCAGATCGCCCAGGTCGGTCCAGAACGCGGCCAGCGATTGCGAAAAGTCGCGCAACACATTCGCGATCTGCCCTTCGGTTGAGCCTTCGTTCACGTGATGATCCCAGCCCCCGATGTCAGCAAACGCCACCTGAACGCCGAGGTTTGCTTTGATCAGTTGCGCTAGCTGCCGCAAGCTGTCACCGAAGCGTCCCTGGGGATAATTCGCGTTCGGCGCAGGTGTATATTTCCCCGGATCGGCGGCCTTCATCATCTTGACCGCGTCAAAAGTCTCCGCGCCCGTGCCATGCAGCACGGCGTCGGAGGAGTGGTCATACATCGCCTCGAATGCATTCGCCACCGGAGAGCCCTTCGGATTTTTTCCGCCGATCGAAAAGTCGTTGATGTTATTCATGGCCACCGCCGGCTCCGAGCCGCTCAGAATGCGGGGCAGGGAAGGCCCCAGTGCGATTGCGCGGAAAGCCGTACTAGACGCCGGTTGCGGCAGCGCGTGGAGCGAACGGTTGAGCCAGCCATCGTCCGTGGCCTTCATGCCCGGCGTGCCGGATTCCATAAAGTCCTGCGCATCGAAGTGCGAGCGTGTGGGGTCAGGCGAGCCCGCCGCATGCACAATCGCCAGATGGCGCTGCTCCCACAACGGCAAAAATGCCGAGAGCGAAGGATGCAGCCCGAAGAATCCATTCAGGTCGTACACAGCCTTGCGCGGAATATTGATGCTCGGCCGCATCGCGTAATACTGCGGCTCCCCGTGCGGCACAACAATGTTCAGCCCATCCGCCGCCCCTCGCTGAAAGATGACGACCAGACGCTTGGTGCGCGCGCTCGTCGCTGGAGTCGCGCCGAACGCCGCGCGAGTAAGAAAGCCAGGGACTGCCGCCGTGCCCACCACGGCCAGCCCGCCATTGCGAAGAAAGATGCGACGCGTTATGGACATAACCGAATACTCCGTAGAGACGTAGCTTGCCGCGTCTCTCTCCCTGCGGCCCGCGAGACGTAGCAGGCTACCTCTCTACAAAGCCGCTATCTCTTCTGAAATTCTGGCGAACCCAGCAACAATCCCGCCATCACGCTCACATTCGCAGGCTGAGCCGCTACCGCGGCTTTCCGTTGACCCTGCCCTTGCTTATCCTTTTCGTTCGTCGCAGGCTTCTTCTCCGCCGCGGCATTGTTCGCCTCGACGATCTTCTCATGGATGATCTTCGCATCAACGATCTGCGCCGCAATCGAATCATGCGTTTGCGTCGAGACGTCTCCCGCGAGCAGATTGTTCTCCAGAATCGGTAACGCCAGCTTTGAGTCTGCGGGCAATGCCCATTGCCCGGAGAGCTGCGCCGAATCCATCTTCACGCCCTTGATCTTTCCAGCACTCAGCGCGAGCGCAAAGTTCATGCGGTTCAGCAGTGCCGAGGAATTGACCCACGTTTCCGCTTTCATGGAGTAACCCGTAGGCGGCTGCGCTCCGTAGAGCGGCATGCCCATGTTGCCCAACTGACGCGCCAGGGGCAACGCGTCATCCACTTCGGCCCCCGTGACGCGCACCGCTGAGGCCACAAACTCCAGCGGCGTTTTCACCTTCGCGCGATAAGTTCCGTCGGCCCAGAAATCCCGCGAATGAAACAGAGTGCTCAACACTTCACGAATATCGCCTTTTTTCTTCAGGAAGGTTTTGGTCATCTGATCCACTAACTCCTGGGGCGGATCATCCGACACAAAACGCTGCGCCAGCTTCAGCGAAATAAAACGCGCCGTCTGCGGGCTGGTCGCCAGCCGGTGCAGCAGTTCCATACCTTCGCCTTCGCCCTTCGGCTTGATGCGATGCCCGAGAACAAATTTAGGCCCCGGCTCGTGCATGCTCGGGTCGTACTTGAATTCACCGCCATCGTTGGGCTTGTCGATGGTCCAGCCCGTGAAAACTTTGGCTGCTTCGGTAACATCACGTTGCGAATAGCCGCCGTTCACGCTCAGCGTGTGCAGTTCGAGCAGTTCGCGTCCATAATTCTCGTTCAAGCCACTGTTCTGTTTGGCGTTCTTTTTGGCCGGACGCGGCGGATAACCGTAGCGTCCTCGTGGCCCCGCCGGAATGCCAAGTGCCTTCATGGATCCCGGTCCCACGCTGAGCCAGTTATCCAGATAAAACAGCATCGCCGGACTCTTGGCCGTGGCCACCAGCAGATCCTCAAACCTGCCCATTACCCGCGGACGAATCACGTCCTGTTCGTAGTTGGCGAGCATCAGGCGGTCGGGGCCCTTGCCCACGTAGACGTTGAAGTGATTGAACCAGAAATCGGTCATCACTTCTTCCAGTTGACGCTCGCTGTAAACCGCCCGCAACACTTTAGCCTGGAGGAGTTCGTCCGTGACCACGCCCTGCGGATTGTTCATGGCCTGCAGCGTTTCTTTCTGCTTGGGGTCTAGCCCCGCTAGAAAGGCTTGTCCCTTGCCCCCGCGCATCGCGTCGGCGAAGGCGACCTGGTCGTCCACCGACATCGCCAGAATTTTCTTGTAACGCTGGTCGGGAGAAACCTCCGGCAGTTTCTGAATCTCCAGGTCGGCATACAAACGCTCTTCCCGCCGTTTCCCCTCAGCGTCCTCAACCGCTGGTTTCGTCTCCGAGGGAACAGACCGCGCAGTCGACATGAGACTTTCGCCGGAAGCGGGTGAACTGACCTGCGCACTACCGCTCGCCGCGATGCCTCTCGCCTTACCCGCCGCGTTCATCATCCCGTCCGCATCCTCGCTCGCGGCAGCTTCCATGGTCGCACTGGAACCGGCTGAGGCAGACATGCTTGCGCTCGATGCGTTCGTGCTCGACATGCTCGCTCCGGAAGTCGGGCTAGCGACGCTGGCCGTTTTGGGCTCTACACCTTCCGCCGCGGTATTCGCCGCGACCGGCGCGGTTCCGGCAAAGTTGCCCGCTACTTCAGCTTTCCGTTCCCGCTTTTCTTCCTGCTTTGCTTCCTGCCGCGCGATCTGCACTTGATACACCGCGCGCTTCGCGGCCTCGGAGGGCATCGCCCTCTTGCCATCCATCACTTGCTTCACCAGCGCGCCGTCGGGAAAATCCTCGGCCACTTCCCGCGGACTCATGCGTAGCGTTCGGAACGGCGCGAGCCGGCTTTCCAAAGCCTCATCATTAATTTTGCTGGGATGGAGTTGCTCGTCGATCCACGCGTCGACGCCGATTGCCATCACCCGCTGCACGTCCCCGGGGCGAGGACCGAAGGTCAGGCGATTCAGCGCATGGACCGCGCGCTTCTGTTCGGCTGGGCTCGAAGCGGGAGTGTCTTTCCTTTTCGCCAGAAGCGGAACTGCGCACGCAAGGCACACCGACAACAAAACCCCTGCAACTTTGCCGTGAATGGGTTTCATCGACACTCCAACGAGGCCGAAGGAAAGAAGCGAGGACCTTCGTCATTATGAACCCAATCTGGAAGATTAAGTTGCTCTCAGAACGGCTCAGGAACTGAGCCGGGAAACCATAGAGCAGTCAGTACTTAAGCGGATTTCAGGAATGAAGTAAGCCACCTCGGCTAGGGCTGGGTTACGTACACCTTGCCGCGCGATACCTTGTGTTGCAGCGTGGCCGCGAGCTGGTCAATATCGCCAGGCGCAATATTGACGGAGACCCGGTCAGCCAGCAGAGGAACCCGGCTGCTGCCCACCGCGTCGCGACGCACCTGGATCAGCAGCGCCTGCACCACGTTAGGATCGTATTTCTGCGGAGCCAGGCGCACCAGGTCGCTCAGTGCGCTGCCCACCGAAAGCGGCTCGCGGTAAGGCCGCGCGCTGGTCATCGCGTCGAATGCGTCGGCAATCCCGATGATCCGCACCGGCATGGATAAATCATCCAGCGTCAGCGCATCCGGATAACCCGAACCATCGCTGCGTTCATGATGCGAGCGCACGGCCTCCGGAATTTTTGGCCACGGAAACTGCACCGTGCTGACAATCTGGTGGCCCACCACGGTGTGGTCCGCCATCTCGCGGAATTCTTCAGGATTGAGCGCGCTTGCTTTGCCGAAAAGCCGGCGATCGACCGCTACTTTGCCAATGTCGTGCAGGTATCCCGCGCTTCGCAGTGCGGCCAATTCGCTCGCGTCCATTCCCAGAGCTTCCCCAATCGCAGAGGCGTATCGGCCCACCCGCAGGGAATGTCCGTGAATGTTGACATGCTTCACGTCGATGGCGGTGGCAAATGCCTCCAGCGCGTTGTCATAAAAACCGTGCAGTGACGCCATCAATCGAAGATTCTCGGAAACTCGTTGCGCAATCGTCTGGGTGAGCGCATGGTTCTGAACCGCCAGCGCCACGTAGCTGCAAAGCAGTTCCATGGCGGCGAGTTCGTCATCTTCGTAGAGCGCGTCTCCCGGACGGCGCCCCAGCGCGACCACGCCCGCGAGTCTGCCCGCCGCCTTGAGGGGCGCCAGGCACTTGAAAAGTTCGGGCGCCACATTTCCGTTCGAGCTGAGGAACACAGAATAGGTCGACCCGTTCAGCACGATGGGCCCGCGCGCCGCGGATAGTGCATGTACATGTTTCGGAAGGAGAGGAATGAAGGCCGGGTCCGGCATCAGGGCAAAACCCTGAGACGTCGAGGACGTCATCATCGCAGGCTTGTCGCTGAACAGGAAAAGCACGCCCTCGCGAGCGCCCGCCGCTTCCATAATCGCGGACAGCATGAGACGCGAAGTTTCCGAGAACTCGCGCTCAGCCGCGAGTTCGGGCCCGAGCTCGGAAAGCGCCTCAACTGTGCGCAACAGCCGTCGGAAATTGTTGGTCTGCACCGTCACGACGAAGTGGGTGCGGAACCCAGAGCAGAACGAGCGTACCATGCCGAAATGCTCCGTGCGCGATCCCCTTGTTGGTTAGTTTGATGCGGTAGTAACGAGAATGAAAACACGGTAACGAAGCTGATTCCGCCACCAGCGGGCCCTGGCGTCGAGTGATTCCAATCCGGCCGGAAAACTTCTACAGCGTGCAAGCTACGGCTTGGTGTTGCTGGCTGTCGGGACCTGCCAATGCGACGCCCTTTCTAAAAATTCTCCCGCAGCTCCGCGAACCCGCCCACAATCAACAACCGCTGCGGAGCCGTTGCCGCATTGACTTCTTCGTGCTCCAGGATCCACGTGTCGCCGTGGGGCACAAACACCGCGTGCAGCCCGGCTGCCAGTGCAGGATTAATATCTGACTTCGGACTGTTGCCGATCATCCACGTAGCCTCGCGCGCCAATGCATGCTTTCTGACCACGGAATCGTAAGTGGCAACATCTTTTTCCGCGACAATCTCAACCTCCGCGAAATGCCCCTTCAATCCCGAACGCTCAATCTTCCCGCTTTGCTCGGCAATCGCACCCTTGGTCATCAAAATCAACCGGTGACGCCCCGAGAGATAATGCAGCGTCTCTCGCACCTCCGGCAACAGTTCGATGGGATGGTCCTGAATGGAGTGGGCGAAGCCGCGAATCTGCGCTTGCAACTCCGGAGTAACCGGATGCACGCTTAACCGTTCAAAAGTGTGGATCAGCGCATGCCCAAAGCTGTGCAGCCCGTAGCCATGCGTGGCGATGCACTCGCGCTCCACATCGTTGAGCACCTCGCGCACCTGCTCCGGCGAAAATTCGTGGTGATTGAGAAACGAAATGAAGTTGGCGATCGCCCGCTCAAAATAAATATTGTTTTCCCACAGCGTATCGTCCGCGTCGATCAGAAGGGTCTGTGGAGGCAAGCTCTTGGCCTTTAGCGCTTAACTGTCAGCCTTTGGTGGTTGGTGTTCGGGGGATTGCGTGGATGTCCTGGGAGCCTTTGGCAGCCGCGCATCAACGAGATTTGAGCCAAAAGCTAAAAACTGCTCTACCCTACCCAATCCACGCGCGCTTCCGGCCCAATGATCCCCGCCTTGTGCCCCATATCCAGCAGACGGCGGACAGCTTCTCGCCCGTCAGGACCATAATCCAGCGTCCGCTCGTTCACGTACATGCCGACAAATTTGTCAGCCTGTTCCGTGTCGAGGTCGCGGGCAAACTGCATCGCATAAGCCAGCGCTTCCTCGCGGTGATCGAGTCCATACTGAATGCTCTCGCGCAATGCCGCCGACACCGATGCCATCAGCTCCGCACCCAGGGCCCGCCGGATAGCATTGCCTCCCAGCGGCAGCGGCAGCCCGGTAACCTTCTGCCACCATTTCCCCAGATCCACAATGCGATGCAATCCCGACTTGTCATACGTCAGCTGGCCTTCGTGAATGATCAGCCCAGCCTCGTGTTTCCCTTCGAGCACCTGCGGAATAATCATGTCGAACGGAACCACTTCCACTTCCACGCCCGGAGCAAAAAGTTGCAGCGCCAGATACGCCGTAGTCAGCGTGCCCGGCACGGCGATGCGCTTCTTCTTGATTTCACTCTGCGTGAACGACCGCGTTGAGACGATCATCGGCCCGTAACCTTCGCCAACACTACCGCCGCAGGTCATGAGCGCATACTTGTCCTGAATATAAGGATAGGCATGAAAAGAAATTGCCGTGACGTCGTAAACCCCTTCGCGAGCCTTCTGGTTCAGCGTTTCAATATCGCAGAGCGTATGGCTGAATCGCAGTCCGGGCGTGCGCACCTTGCCGGTAGCCAGCCCGTAAAACATAAACGCGTCGTCGGAATCCGGACTGTGGGCCACCGCGATCTCGCGCAGGTCGCTCGAAGGAGCGGAAACTTTCTCGGATTGTGTCTCAGATTGTTCAGAAACCACGGTCATCAAATCGACTCCAAATCTACTGCTGTGCTGCCGACCCACGGCCCCAGCGCGTCGCGATCGCCGCGGCAACCATTACTTTCAGCACCTCGGCCGCGATGAACCAGTAAAGCCCCAGGTAAGCTGCCTTAGCGAGCGAATGCGTCGCCGCGTAAAGCCACGTCACACCACCCGCAAACAAAACAATTTCAGCCAATAGGCCCGCGATCGCGGCCCGTGCAAAACTCTTCGTTCCGCGCTCAAAAATAAATCCAGCTAGCCCCGCAACCAACGGATACACCAAAAGATACCCGCCGGTCACGCCAAGAATCTGCGCCACACCTCCCGGCCCCAGCGGACTGAACACCGGCATCCCCATCGCGCCTTCTGCCAAATAAAAAATCAAAGCTGCGAATCCGCGCCGGCTGCCCAGCAGCAATCCCACCAGCAGCACCCCGAAGTTCTGCACCGTCAGCGGCACCGGCGTGAACGGCAATGGAATCGAGATGCGCGCGCACAATGCCACAAACAAACTGGCGCCCACCACAAGCGCCACTTGCCGCGCCGCCTCCACCATCCGCTCCTGCGGTGTACTCAGGGATTGCAGTGCCGGCCTTGCCATAGAAAAACCTCCAGTCTTCACGGATGGACCGAATCACGGATGGATCGAATCAGGCGGATGCCGATCTGCGTCCGCACCGTGAGCCGCTTCCGCCGCATGAACCTGCCGCAAATGGCGCCGCAAACGCATGTACAGGGCAATGGCCACGCACACCACCACCAGCGTACTGACGCCCAGTATCAGGAACCACCAGATCATCCGCACAGCCGATTAGGATAACAGATGCAGCGCCTACTTTGGCTTGCTCTCGGCGCGTTTCTGGCGAATGGTCTCGACGCGCTTGATCATGAACTGAAGGCGGTCACGTCCCCACTTGGTGCGGGTGGCGACCTTTTCGATGTTGGCAAATATGTGCGGGTCGTTCATCTTCTCGCGAAGTTCCTTGAGGAAAGGACTGACCTTGGCCAGGATTAGAAACATTTCACCGCTAACCGGGGGCTGCAGAAACAAGTCTTCGTTCAGCACACCTTGTAAGACGAACGCCGCGGCCATGCCCCAGTAGCTCTGCACCTGGCGCAGCCAGTTGTTCTCGGGCGAGTTCATCGCCCACAAGACCTTCAGGTAGTCGTCGGCATTCTGCGGAAAAAACTCGCCGCCCCACCAGTTGCGCGCCTTGCGCATCTCGGGTTCACGGCGGAGTTCGTAGAGATGAAGGATCAGTTGCGCGTCGGCAACAGTCGGCTTTGCCGGTTTCTTAGACATGAGAGCACCTCGGAAGAATTGCATCATTGAGTGATCTGCCGATTGGGCCGTCGAAACCTCTCAATGACGCAATCCTGCATCGCTCAATTTTTCAAGCGCTGGTCCCCGCGGCCTGCGGCGGCGCCGGCCGCTCGTAGTCGCACTCTTTGTTCGGGCAGGCGATCACCGGACCAGCCTTCAGATTCTTCTCCACCAGATACTCGCTGCCGCAACTCGTGCACTTCTCGGCCAGCGGTTTGTGAGCAGAGGTGAACTTGCACTTTGGATAATTTCCGCACCCATAAAATGTATTGCCCTTACGCGCGCGTTTCTCAACCAGATCGCCGTCTTTGCACTCCGGACACTTCACCCCAATATAATTCTGCTTCACGTACTTGCACTCGGGATATCCGCTGCACGCCGTGAACTCGCCAAAGCGCCCGTGCCGGATCATCATATTCCGTCCGCACTTCGGGCACGGCTCATCCAGCGGAATATCCGGAACTTTCTTGCCCTGGTCAAGCCGCCGCGTAGTCTTGCAATCGGGATACCCCGTGCACGCCATGAACTGCCCGAAGCGCCCGCGCTTCAGCACCATCACCCGCCCGCAGTTCTCGCAGTATTCCTCCTGCGTGGTTTCCTGCACGTCGGCCGAGTCCAGGTCCGGCAGGTTGATCGGATTTTCTTTCGTAAATGTGCAGGTGTTCGGATCTTCTTTATCGTAGGTGCTGCACGCGTAGAACGACCCGTGCTTGCCCCACTTGATCACCAGCGGCGCGCCACAGCGCTCACACTTCTCGTCCGTGGGCTTCTCCATCCGCTTGATGTTCTCCATATGCTTTTCGGCATATTTGAGGTCTTTCTGAAATTTCTTGTAGAACTCCTTCAGCGCGTCAGTCCACTTTTCCTTGCCTTCTTCGATCTCATCGAGCTCTTCTTCGAGACGCGCCGTGTATTGCAAATCGAAGATGTCTCGGAAATTTTCCACCAGCAGATCGGTAACCACCAGCCCGATCTCCGTGGGCGTGAATTTGCCGCCGATCTTCTGCACGTATTGCCGCTCTTGAATCGTGGTCAGAATCGCCGCATAGGTCGATGGCCGCCCAATCCCGCGTTCTTCCAGTTCCTTGACCAGTGAAGCTTCATTGAAGCGCGGCGGAGGTTCCGTGAAATGCTGTTCCGGCTTCAGTTCCTTGAGCGTGAGTTTCTCCCCAGCTTCAAGCCCCGGCAACTTGTGCTTCAGTTCCTCGTCTTCCTCGTCCTTACCTTCTTTCGATTCTTCGTAAACTCTGAGGAAGCCGTCGAACTTCAGCACCGATCCAGTCACCCGGAACCAGAAAACCTCGCTGCTGCCCTTGGCGTCAATGTCGACGGTGGTCTGGTCGAACACCGCCGGATTAATTTGCGATGCCACAAAGCGCTGCCAGATCAACTTATAAACCTTGAATTCGTCTTCCTTTAAATACTGCTTGACCTGATCGGGATGCCGCATCGCCGAGGTCGGCCGAATCGCTTCGTGCGCCGCCTGCGCTTCCTTCTTCTCCTTATAGGTATTGGGAGTCTCCGGCAAATACTGCGCGCCATATTCCTTGCCCACATACTCGCGCACTTCCTGAATCGCCTCGGGCGCCACCCGGGTCGAATCAGTACGCATATAAGTAATGAGGCCAACCAAGCCTTCTTCGCCCAACTCCACGCCTTCATACAAACGCTGCGCGATCATCATCGTGCGCTTCACGCTGAAGCGCAGCTTGCGCGAAGAATCCTGTTGCAGCTTGCTGGTCGTGAACGGAGGCGCAGCATTGCGGCGGCGTTCTTTCTTGTCCACCGACCGGACAAGCCAGTCGGCCTTTTCCAGCGCAACGCGGATCTTCTCCGCATCCTCGCCGTTCGTGACTTCAATCTTCTCTTCGCCCTTGCCCACGAACCGCGCATCGAATGCCGGAGGCTTGGCAGCGGCCAGGTTCGCGTCGATCGTCCAATATTCTTTTTTCTCGAACGCCTTAATTTCACGTTCGCGTTCCACGATCAGCCGCAGCGCCACGGTCTGCACGCGCCCCGCGGAAAGCCCTCGCCGCACCTTATCCCACAGCAGCGGCGAAACCTGGTACCCCACCAGCCGGTCGAGCACTCGCCGCGCCTGTTGTGCGTCCACCAGGTTCTGGTCGATCGCCCGCGGATGTTCAAACGCCGCCTGCACCGCCCGCTTGGTGATCTCGTTAAACGTCACGCGCTGAATGCGCGGAGGAGGTTCCACCTCGCCCTTTTTCAGCTTCTTGGCTTTCTTCTTCTTCCCGCCGTTCAGTTCGAGTTCCCCGGCCAGATGGGCGGCAATGGCTTCGCCTTCGCGATCCGGATCAGGAGCAAGATAGATCGCGTCCATGGACGCGCCCAGCTTCTTCAGCCGGGCCAGAACCTTCTCTTTGCCCGGGATGACCACGTAATCGGTCGCGAAATCGTTCGCGGTATCCACGCCCAGAATGCTCTTGGGCAGATCTTTCACGTGGCCGAGCGAAGCCTCGACCGTGAAGCCCTTCCCCAGATACTTCTGGATGGTCTTCGCCTTGGCCGGCGATTCGACAATGACTAACCCTTTCACCAATTTCCTCTCAGTTCTCCAATTTCTGTTTCCGAAGCTAGCACGAATGGGACAGCGGCAACAAGTTACCGCAAGAAAGCTCTTGGCCTTTAGCCTTTAGCTCTTAGCTCCAAAATGCTTGGCTGCGCCGCACTTTCAGCCGTCCCGACAACGCAGACAGCATCCTGATCCCTTCAGCGAGATCCGAGGCCAAAGCCATAACCTCCGCAGGACCGAGGATCCCTAGGTCTTTCGACAACAGCAAGTGATACGAGAGTTCGGCCCCGGACCCCATAGCTATCTGAATATCTTCTCCCAAACCAGAAGATCCTTGTAATTTTGCATGGCGTCCTCCCCTGCTGCCGACCCCCGGGTTGAGCTAAAAGCTAAGAGCTAACAGCTAAAAGCTCATCACAAAATTCTTCCCCGGCATCTGCCGCACTTTCCCCGCCAACTCCAGCTCAAATAACGCCACGAAGATTTCCGAAGACGACAATTCCGTCTCCAGCTGCTCCACGATTTCATCGATGTGAGTGGACTCGTCAGCTTTCAGCAGGCCCAGGATTCGCTTTTCGTGAGGAGGGAGCCCTTCGTCCGGAAATAGAGATGCAGAAGAAGACGCGGAGGATTCAGGCGACGCCGTTGGAGTCAGCGCAAGTCGCACTTCTGCGGGGAGATCTTCCCACACGTCTTCCCAGGTCGCGACCAGCTTCGCGCCCTGCTTGAGCAGCGTGTTCGGTCCCCAGGAATTCTTGTTGGTCATGTTACCCGGCACCGCGAATACATCGCGATTTTGTTCCAGCGCGCAACGCACGGTGATGCGCGTTCCGGAATATTCCGCCGCCTCCACCACCAACACTCCCACCGACCTTCCGCTCAGAATGCGGTTGCGAATTGGAAGACTCTGCGGTGCCCGGAAAAGTGCCAATCGGAAACTCAGAAATCAGCGCGCCGCCCAGCGCGAGAATCTGTTCCGACAATCGAGAATTCTCCTCCAATTCCTAAAGTGCGGTTTCGCGTCTCTGCCGAAGAACTCACAGTTAAGTGCACTCCGTGAAAGGCGCGGCTCACAAACTCACAAAACCGTGCACCATCGTGGAAGAGCGGCCCTCCCAGGGCCGCGTAGGCCGTTCAGACTCAAAGTGGGCTTTAGCCCCGGTGGTCGTCGTTCTTTCCCGGGCTCGCCGGCTTGTCGTCACGCCGGCAAACCGAAGTCAAGGCAACCTGCGACAACTGCCTGTTCAAAATCCTCTGTTAGAATCAAAACAGGAATGAGACGTTTGCGAATCTCCGCCATTTCTTATCTCAACACCGCCCCGCTGATGTGGGATTTTGAGCACAACGGCGCGTCCCGTCACTTCGATATTTCCTACACGCTGCCCTCCGCCTGTGCCCGCTCTCTGCAGGCCGGAACCGCCGACATCGGCATAATTCCAGCGGCCGCCTACGCGCAGATTCCCGGGCTGCAAGTGCTCCCCGGCGTTGCCATCGCCTCCCGCCGCGCCGTGCGCTCCATCTTGCTCGTAAGCAAAGTTCCGGTCGAAAAAATTCGAACGATCGCGCTCGACACATCCTCGCTGACGTCGGTGGCCCTCACGAAAATCCTGTTTGAAAAATGGTTGGGAGGAGGGCGAAGTTACCGCCCGATGGAGCCGAACATCGACCAGATGCTTGCCACCAACGACGCTGGATTGCTCATCGGCGACCCCGCGCTTCAGGTCGATCGCGAGCGTTACCTCACGCTCGACCTCGCCGAAGAATGGATTCGCTGCACCGGCAAGCCTTTCGTATTCGCCTTCTGGGCCGTTCGCCAGCAAGCTTTGCAGGAAGATGCTCTGCACGAAGCCGCGCCCGCGCCGGACTTGGCGCAGGTGTTTCAGGATTCCCGCGACCACGGTCTCACGCCCTCGAGCCTCGATCAAATCGCCCGCGAATGGGCGCCGCGCCTCGGCCTCCGCGAAGACGAAGTCCGCAATTATCTCACCGCATGCATCCATTACGAACTTGATCCCGGCTGCATCGAGGGCCTGCAACTTTTCTACCGCTACGCCGCCGAAATCGGCGCGCTCCCTGCCGCACCGGAGCTATGCTTCCTAAGCGCCGCGAATGCGGCTACGGTTTAAGACGGCGATGCCTTAGAAGATCAAGTGCAATCGTTGATTCCAATCCCCGCCGGAGCGCAACCCCGCCACCCCCTGTAAACTTCTCGAAACCCAAAATGCTGCCACACCTGCATCTACTGTCTGTGGTTCCCATCTGGCGCCGCCTTCGCCACCTGGGTGGCGTCGGTCTGATCCTGCTCGGGCTGGCTGACAATTCCGTGGTCCCGCTCACTGGCAGCATGGACGTTCTCACCATCTGGTTGGCCGCCCGTCATCAGGAGCCGTGGCCCTACTATGCTCTGATGGCCACGCTGGGCGCGGTTCTCGGCGGCTACATCACCTGCGCTCTGGCCCGCAAAGGCGGCAAGGAGGCGATGGAACGCAAGCTTTCAAAAAGAAGGGCCGCGCAGTTTTGCAGAGCGTTCGAACGCTGGGGGTTCGCCGCCGTGGCGATTCCTGCTCTCATGCCTCCGCCATTTCCATTCGTTCCGTTTCTGTTAGCAGCGGGCGCCATGCAGTATTCCCGAAAAAAATTCGTCGCGGCCCTCACGCTCGGCCGCGGCATTCGCTACTCCATCGTCGCCGCTCTCGGATTCCGCTACGGCAACCACATCCTGCGTTTCTTTTCTCGCTACTACAAACCCGCGGTCGCCATCCTCATCGCTCTGGCCGTCATCGGCGCGGTATTGTCGGTGATTCAATATCTGCGCTACAGGAAGAAGTAAGTCAGTGACCCGCAAATCAAACCCAGCCCCCGTCGATCACATAACTCTGGCCCGTTATCCCAGAACTATCATCCGAAGCGAGAAACAATACCAACCGCGCCACCTCCCCCGGCATCAGTTCGCGCTTCAGGCTCTGGCGTTGCATGATCTCGGCCAGATATTCCGCAGTCATCCACAGCCGCCGCTGACGTTCCGTCATGATGGCCCCGGGCGCCACACAATTCACGCGGATGTTGGCCCCACCCAGTTCTCGCGCGAGCGTGCGCGTGAGGCCAACGATTCCCGCCTTCGCGGTCACGTAAGCAGGGAACCCTACTGACGGAATCATCCACGCAATCGAACTCATATTAATAACCGACCCGCCGCCCGCCGCTGCCATCCGCGCCGCGACCGCCTGGGTTGCAAAGAACTGATGCCGCAAGTTCACCGCCATCCGTTCGTCGAAGTATTCCGGAGTCACATCGGCAAACTTGTGCCGGTCATCGCTGGCAGCGTTGTTCACCAGAACGCGCACCGCCCCAAACCGAGCCTCAACCCCAGCGACCGCAGCCTTCAGTGCCGCAACATCCACAAGATTGCAGTGTGAAAATATCGGCGGGTGCGGACATCGAGAACCGAGATCGGCCACCAGCTTGACGGAGTCTTCGTCCGCCACATCCAGGAACGCAACCCGCGCCCCCTGCAACGCGAACTGCTCCACCATCGCCGCGCCAATGCCGGATCCTCCACCGGTGATCAACACCGCAACATCGCGCAGACTCGGATACCGCGCAAACCCTTCGCTCGAAGTCATAAAAATTTCAGAGACATAGTAACCCGAATCGAGATGCTCACCTAGGGACAGCCACCCCGGCTGTCCAGTCGAGCGAAGCGCGACAGCCTCTTTCATCAAAGCCGCAGAGCTAAGGCCCCTCGGCCACCCCAGCCATTTGGAAGCAACCTACGAAGTCCGCTAGAATAAGTCAGGTGCTCTTTAAATAATGTCCCTGACCAAGTCCCAAGCCCTGGAGATGTTCCACTCCGACGACCTCATCGGCATCGGCATGGAAGCAGACGCTGTCCGCCGCAGCCTGCATCCCGAGGGCACGGTCACCTACATCATCGACCGCAACATTAATTACACCAACTTCTGCACCGAGTACTGCACCTTCTGCGCCTTCTACCGCCCGCTGAAAGGCCCCGCCGCCAAAGAGGGCTACATCCTCGAGTTCGACACCATCTACGACAAGATTCGCGAGACCGTCGAACTCGGCGGCACCGGCGTGCTCATGCAAGGCGGCTTGCACCCCGACCTCAAAATCGAGTGGCACGAAAAAATGCTGCGCGGCATCAAAGACCGCTTTCCGCGAGTCCATCTGCACTGCTACTCGGCTTCCGAGATCATCGCCATCGCCGAATACAGCAGCCTGAGCATTCGCGACACGATCCTGCGCCTGCGCGACGCCGGACTCGACTCCATTCCCGGCGGTGGCGCCGAAATTCTCGACGACGAAGTGCGCTACAAAATCGCCCGCCTTAAGTGCCTCACCAACGACTGGATCAATGTCCACCGCACCGCTCACCAGATCGGCATGCGCACCACCGCGACCATGATGTTCGGCGTTGGCGAAAATTACGAGCACCGCGTCAACCACTTCCAACAACTCTACGACTTGCAGGAAGAAACCGGCGGATTCACCGCCTTCATCCCCTGGAGCTTCCAGCCGCAACACACCGCGCTCGGCGGCCGCCACTGGGACGAAGCCACCGCGGTCGAATATCTCAAAGTTCTGGCCATCTCGCGCCTCTATCTTTCGAACTTCATCAACGTGCAATCCAGTTGGGTGACGCAAGGGTTGAAAGTCTGCCAGATGGGCTTGCGCTTCGGCGGCAACGATGTAGGCTCGGTCATGCTCGAAGAAAACGTGGTGCGCGCCGCCGGCGTCACGAACTGCACAACGGAAGAAGAGTTGCGCCGCATCATCCGCGACGCCGGTTTCCGCCCCGCCCAGCGGGACACGCTGTACCGCCAGTACTTCCTGAACTAGGCGAAGATTTTGGTGCCCATTTCTCGCAGGTTTTGCGAGAAGTGGGACCTTCGTGTTGCGCAACGGAAATCCCCGCCCTTCGGCTTCGCTCAGGGGCAGGCCGTCTCGCAAAGGAAGCGAGATGTGGGGCACCCACCAGCACGTTCTGAACTAGTCGGAACCAGTTCTTAGTTCTCGGTTCTCAGGATCCCAAAGGTCCATGTCGTCCAGAGGAGGGCGCTTTTCGCCCCACGATGGACCCCTACCTGCGCCATGGGCCCGCCCTGAGCCAAGCCGCTCCGACCCCTCGAATCTCAAAACGCTACGCCTCGAGAGGCCGTTTTTGGTGTGGCCATTTCGCCACACTTGCTGCCGATATGTCGGTACTTGTCCGCAGGCCCCCCCCAATACGTGACTTACCCTCGGTCGATTTTTTCGCGCTTTTCCACAGATTAAGGTTCAGGTTGTGCGGTGCCTTTCGTGATCGCTTCGTCGAGAAGTTGCTTCATCTGACGCGTGGCCTGTTGCGCCAGTTCCGCCTGCTGGTCGCCCAGTTTGCCTTGCTCGTCGCCGAGCTTGCCTTGCTTTTCTCCCAGTGCGCTCATCTCCTCGCCCAGCTTCGATTGCCGCTCGCCGGCCTTGGACTGGAGCTCGCCGATCTTGCTCTGCAAGTCTCCGATTTCCGATTGAATGTTGCCGATCTGCTCCATCGTGGCGCTGGAGCTGAGTTGCCTCAATTCGGCTTTGAGTTTGTCGAGGTCCACCGTCATGTCCGGAACATTGACGCGAACCTGTTCCATCTTTGCGCCCAGCTCTTCCTGCTGTTTGCCCAGAGCTTCCTGCTGCTTGCCGAGAGCTTCCTGTTTCTGGCCGAGTTCCTCTTGCGGGGCCCAGAGCTTGCGGGCGCGATCAATCGTGGCCTGGTCGCGAATGATGTAGGATTTTTCGTCCCGTTCGAACCAGAGGAAGTCGCCGGGGATCGTTTTCTTGAGTTTCTCCACGTGCTCGGCGTCTTCGGTCGAGCCGGACATGGTGAGGGAATCGGTTTTGCCGGAGGCGATGACGAAGCGCTGACCGACGTCGTAGCCGTAGGCGTAGGAGAAGCCGCGGCCATGCGACGAGTGTGAAGTTCCCGACTGGCCAGTCAGAATAGCGAGCGGCGTTGGAGGCGCCATCGCCGCGATCGGAGCTACCGGCCTTATTGCCGCAAAGGCGTGCGGGCTAGTCGGAGCGATCGCTGCTACTGGTGCGACTCCAGGCGCAGGCGGCACGCTGGCGACTCCTCCTCGAATGGTTCCGGTGATCGTTCCAACCATTGCATGCGGCGCCGGCGCGGGTTCGGGTTGGGCCGCCGGTTCGGGAGAAGGAATCATTTCGGGTGTCGGCGCAGCGGCCGGCGCCGGCGTGGAGCTTGGCTGGGCCTGGGGCTCGGGCGCGGGACTCGGCGCCGGTGGCGCCGTCTGGTTTTGCGCGAGGTATACATCCTGCAAGTTCGCGTTGGAGTTGGCCGGGCGCGCGGAGGCTGCGAGATAAACTACCGGAACTGCGAGCGCAACGGCTGCGACCACAATCGATTTCTTGAAGCCTGATTTTTTGAAGCCCATGGGGACGGTTCCTTTCCAGGAGAGAATTCGTTCTACTCTTTTTTCTGCCTGACCTGCTTGAGCCATCGAGACGCCCTGCCACCACACCCGGCCCGGCGCGGCCTGCAAGGCTTCGAAAAATTCCAGAAGAGTGGTGGCGTAGTGCTTGCGGTCGGCGCCGCAGGATAACGCGGCTTCGTCGCTGGCTTGCTCGGCGAGATTGGCGAGATGACGGTCGAGCCACCAGGCGAGCGGGCTGAACCAGAAGATTGCGCGATGTAAAAGTGAAAGGCGCTGGGTGAGAGCGTCGCGGCGGGCGATGTGTGAAACTTCGTGGGCGACCACGGCGTCGAGCTTGGCGTCGTCCCACTCGCGCCAGGCAGTGGGCAACAAGATGGTGGAGCGCAGCGCGCCGATGGTGACCGGCACGGAAATGAATTCGGATTCACCGGCGGGCGGAACGATGGCCAGTCCGGAGGCGTGGGCGCGGCAGGCCAGCTTCGCAGTCAGGCGTTGGTCATCAATTATTTGCGACGCTTGCAGCAGGCGGCGGCTGAATGCGAGCCCGACGAAGAAGCGCACGAACAGAAAGAGAGCGACGGCGAGATATGTTCCGGCGCCGACGGCGCTCCAGGGACTCGACGCGGGAAACGGAAGGGAAGTCGCGGCAGTGACGGCCGGTGCTTTTGCCATCGCCCCGATTGCCAGAGACGATGGCGATGCGTGGGCCTCGGCGGCGGCAGGCGTTGGTGTCTGAGCGAGAGTCGGACTTTCGCCCCGCAGGGGTTTGTCTTTGTTCGGCGCGGCCCCACGGCTTGCGCCCCCTCCGCGAGCTCGGGGCAAGCTGTGGGCTGCATTTTCACGCCGCTCGGCGGCTTGAGGGGGAGCGCTTTCTTTCGCCGAGGCTTGTTCTGCAATGGCGCCGAAGATCCGATTCTGCCTGACACTTTGAAACACGGACTGCGCGAATGACGGCGTGGGAACCTGGAGTGAGGGCAGCATCCAAGCCACCAAGGGGATGGCGAGGGCGGCGTAGAGCACCGCCGTCCAAGTGAGGAGGCGGACGTTGGTGGCCTTCACGCGAAATGCGGCCAGACTCAGTCCCGCTGCCGCCGCGAGCGCGAGGGCGCGCGCCGCGGGATTCGCGAGCTGCGCGAGAAGAGTTGAGGACGCTTCGACGAAGGTTGTGGGCGTCATGATTTTGCTTCCTTTTTTTCTGTAGTCGTCTTTTCGGAGAACTTGTTTTCTGCGATCTGTTTTTCAGCGATTTTGCGGGCGAGGCGTTCGAGCTGCTTGTGGTTCAGGACGGCGTTGTCCACCATGCCGAGGACGAGCTGTTCGGCCGAGCCGCCGCAGAAGCGGTCGATGATGCTCTTCACGGCGCGGACCGCGACGTTCTGGCGCGCGTCCGAAGCCGTATAAATAAATGTGCGGCCCTCGGTCTCGTGTGTGAGGTAACCCTTTTCTTCGAGGCGGCGCAGCACGGTGCGGATCGTGGAGTCCTTCATGGGACGCGACGAGGCCAGAGCCTCGCGGCACGCTTCGGACGACGATGGGCCGTGGGTCCAGAGGTAATCCATAACCAGCTGCTCGACTTCGCCGAGATTCTTCAGGCGGAGGCTCATTGGGCGGTCGTTCTTTAGACGGGCTTGCGGTATGTTAGTCATTGTATCGTTACAATGTGTAACAGATGGAGGGGGAGCAGTCAAGAGGAAAGATTTAGTTATGTTCGCGAGCCGCTCAAGTGGGCTGATCGGCCCGCAAGTGCGGTGATAAAGGTCCCCACTTCTCGCAAAACACGCGAGAAATGGGGCACCCATGCTACTGCTTTGCAATCCACGTGTTTATCTTCTCCAGGGCTACGGGCGACATGGTCTCTTCGATCCCGGCGTATTCGGTGGGGGAGCCGGTGTTCGCGGTTTGGAAGAGGTGATTGAGGCCGGGGAGTTCGTCGACTTCGAAATGTTTGTTGCCGGCTTGTGTAAGAGCCTGGCGGATCGGAGGAAGATTCTGTTCGGGCAGAACTTGCTTGTCTTTTTCGCCGTTGAGGACCAGCACGGGACAGGTTACTTTGCGCAGCGCGCTGGCGGGATCGTAGGTCAGAAAATAACGGAACCACGGCGAGGTGAGCAGCTTGATCTGCAAGCCGATTTGGGACTCGGGAACATCACCTGCCATCTTTTCTCTTAACTCCTTTTCGAGAGCGGCATCGTCTTTTTCGGTCGGGACTTTTTCGGCTTCGATCAGCGCGAGCATTTCTTTTTCTTTCGCGGCATATTTGGCGGCTTCTTCGGGCTTCGTGCCGCCGGCGACGGCGATGGCTTCGCGTTGCGCGACCAGAACCTGATCTCCCGAGACGCCGGTTCCCGCCATCATCACGATGAAAGCGACGTCGGGATTGCGGGCGGCGATCATGGGTGCGATCACGGCGCCTTCGCTGTGGCCGATCAGGCCGATTTTGTGGGGATCAACTTCTGGGCGCGTCTTGAGATAGGCGATGCCGGCTTCCGTGTCGGTGGCGAAGTCGGCGGTGGTGGCGGTTTTGAAGTCTCCGGTCGATTTGGCAGTGCCACGATCATCGGCGCGCAGCACGGCGATGCCGTGGCGGGTGAGATAGTCGGAGAGAATCAGAAATGGCTTGTGACCGAGCAGGGTCTCGTCGCGATCCTGCGGGCCGGAGCCGGTGATGAGGACGACCGCGGAAAACGGTCCTTTGCCTTGCGGAACGGTGAAGGTCGCGGCCAGCGTTACGTTTTGTATTTTGTTTTCGTAAGTGACGTCTTCGTCGCGGTAGGGATAGGGCTTTACCGGATTCTGTGGACGTTTGGGCTCGAGCACGGCTTCATCCTTCACCGGCTTCAATACCAGGGGAAACGTGTTGCCCTTTTGGGTCCACTTGCCATCGATCGAAGATTTATCCGCGGCGATGGTGCCTACGTAGACTCCGTCGAGTTTGTCGGCTTCGATGCGGAGCGAGGCGCCATCGCGCTTGACCGCAGAGGTTTGCAGGCTTTTCATGCCCTGGTCGGGACTGTCCATGGTGGCAGTGAGACCGTTTGCGGAATTTAGGATGTGGAACACGACATGCAACTTGATGGTGCCGGTGTCGAGCGTGCCCATCCAGGTGCCGTCAATGTCGGAGGGTTTCGCCGGCGCCGGGCGTTTGAAATCGAGCGGGAAGGGCTGGCCTTGCGTCCAGGTGCCGGAAATTACATTTCCGTCGGTTGAGATTTTGCCTTCGTAGCTGCCGTGAATCATCTCGAGGCTGAGGCTTACTCTGGAATCTTTGAAGGTGACGGAATTCACCGGGATGTTAACGCCCTGGTCCACGCTGTCGAGATTGGCTTTGAGCGAGCCGTCCGCAGCCTTGGAGACGTGCAGGACGAGGCGCAGGTTGGCGCCTCCGGCCGAGAGTGTGCCTTGCCAGTCTTCGGTGAGGTCTTTGTCCTGCGCTTGGGCCAGTCCGGCGGCGGCCACGAGAGCAGCGAGAATCAAAATGCGTTTCATCTTTTGCGCCCCTCCCAGGGCGAGTGCTTTTTCTGTTTTCTTTCTCGTGACACGTCACGCGGCTAAAGCTTGCCTTGGCGTTCCAACTGCTTATAGAAGACCAGGGAATAAATCACCGGAGACAGTGCTGCGATGAGAATGGCCGCCATCGGGACCCAGAACGGCGCGCGCAGAAGCACCGCGAGCAGGCCTAAGACTCCGCCGGCGAAGAAAGTTTTGGCGGCGAAGCGGTGGGTGGCATTCCACACTTGTTCGTTGGCGATGGTCCAGGGAGTGCGGACTCCGATGAAGAAATTGCGGCGCACTTTGCCCAGCACGTTGCCCATGAGCGCGATCAGCAGACATATTCCGCCCGCGATGGCTCGGGTCATATCGAGTGCCACGCCGAGGTCTGCACCCAGCACAAGCAGGTGGACGTAGGCCAGCAGCGCGACCGTGGTCATCATGATGTAGAGGTAGGTGGCGCGGAATGAATCCACTTCAAATTTTTTCGGCGAAAGCCAGGGCAGCGCGGAGAATGTTAGGACGATCAGCGCGATCGACCCTGGGCCGGTGAGGAACAGCCACCACTTCGGGCCCCAGCCGTTTACCTGGCCGTGCGCGTCCCAGTGCATAGGCAAGATGGCGGGAAGCTGCGGGTACGCAACCAGCGTACCGGCAAGAACCGCCAGAAACACGGCGCCTGCACTCAGATAGTAGCTTTGCGAGGTGGTTTGTGTGGTAGTCATTTTGCGTCTCCTTCGGGGGGAGTCTTTTCTTCGGAGTGGTCTTGTGGCTGCTTTTTGTCGTCTTGTTGCTTCTGCTCGTCGCTGCGGGGTTTATTTTCGTCAACCTTTTCGTCAACCCGGATCTTCTTTTCGTCGCCCCGAATCAGATCCATCGCCCAGGCCATCAGGTCCTGAACGACGGTGGTGTTCAGGCCGTACCAGATCTGCTGGCCGTCGCGGCGGCTGGTGATCAGGTCCGCTTCTTTCAGCACGGAGAAATGATGCGACATGGAAGGCTTGGTCATATCGAAACGCTGCGCCAGATCGCCGGCGGTCATCTCACCGCGGCGCAGAAGGTCGAGAATATCCCGGCGGGTGGGGTCGCCGAGAGCCTTAAACGCTTTGTTATCAGTCGCCACAGTAGTTAGTTAATCATATAATTAGATAACTGTCTAATTATATGAAGGCAGGAGTTTTGGGGGTACTTCGAGCTGGAACCCTGCTATTGCTGGTGTCGGCGATGTGGATATTGCCGCTTCCATCCACCGCCACGGTGCCGGGAGACAAGAGCCCGCTGCCCACCGTGGTCTGGGAGTAGGTTTCCGCCGAAAGGGTTGCGAGCAGCACCCGGTTGTTGCCGGTATCGGCGATATAGTCGTTGGCGCTTGCATCCGCAGCTACGCCTTGCGGGTTATTCAAGCCGGTGCACCGCCGTGGTCTGCCAGCCGGCGAAGTGCGCGGCAAATCGGAAGATTTTGTGCCGGCTGAGGGCGTTCTTAGCAACGCCGCTTGCTCGGAAAACAAATAAGCATTCGGATTTCCAGAGGTTAGTTCGGATTTGGAATTCGGTGCAGGCGATTCACGAAGGGTCGTAGCCGCAACACAGGCTTGCTGCCCGACGTGAATTCGGGCGCGCAGCACGGGTTTGCCGGGTTTCAGCGGGCGATCATGGACCATGTATCCAACCCTGAAACTGCTCGATGCAGGCACCGATGCCGCCGTACGTATCGCTCCCGACGAACCACCACCGACGATGATTCCCTGGAAAATCCCGAACAAGGAAATAAAGTTGGGTGCCGGGGCCCGGTCTGGGAAACGTCAGTTGGTCAGCGTCTCGAAGGCCGAGCTCGAGGCTGGTTTCAACCATGGATTATGTGGCGTAGCTTATGGCCTTCCCCCCGGAATCGTCTGGCAGGTGCCCGGCATTGAGCTATGCTTTTGGGTTGGGAGAGGCGCAAACATGAGGTAAAATAGAGGAAGTTGGTGGTTCTGCGACCGATCCCTCCGGTTGCCAAAGTGGCCCAGGTTTCCACGTTCTCCCGATGCAGCGGATGAAACTTTTCCACGTCCTACTACTGGTCTTATCGCTGTTCCCATGTGCGCTCGGGGGTGGAACTCTGTGCGCGCAGAGTTCTTCGGGCGACGCGCGGCCGGCTGCGGCGCCGAACCGGATTACTGCTTCGGTGCAGGGGCGCGTGGCGAAAGATCCTGGTGGCGAGCCGGTGAAGAAGGCGCTGATCGAACTGATTGCGGAGGATCAGAACGAGGGCGGAGATTACACCGCGGTCACGGGCGGAGACGGCGGCTTCCGCGTGGAGGGCGTGGTGCCCGGGCGCTATCGTCTGTTTGTAGAGCGAACGGGATATCTTGAAGTAGAAAAACATCACACACGCTCTGACGGGCGGGTGCTGGCGCTGACAGCGGGGCAGGAAGTGTCGGATCTGCTGGTTCGTCTGCAGGCGGCGGCGGTGGTGGAAGGGCGCGTGACCGACGAGGATGGAGATCCGCTGGCGGATGCGCAAGTGGCGGTGCTGCGGCAGACGTTTGTGGCCGGGCGCACGCACTGGCAGCAGGCCGGCGCGGAACGCACCAACGATCTGGGCGAATACCGCATCGCGGGGCTGGCGGCGGGAAACTATTATGTGTCGGTGAGTCCGCCGCCGGACTTCAAGAGTTTGATCGCGGCGGCCAGTAACGCGCCTTCCCCGGATGTGCGCGCGACCGATGCTCACACGAGCGGCGCGCGCACGAACGATTCGAATACAAATGATTCGAGTGCGAACACCGCTACCGCATACACCACCACTTATTATCCCGGCACGCAGGATCTGCGGCAGGCATCTGCGCTGCAGCTGCATGCTGGGGATGATTTTCCGGTGAACTTTTCGCTGGCGCCGAGTCCGAGCGCTGTGGTGCGCGGGTCGATTGCGAATCTGGGAGCGGGCTCCTCGGCGCTGGTGATGCTGCAGTCGAAGGACTTCAACCTGACGCTGAATGGCGCGGAAATCCGCAAGGACGGAAGCTTCGAGATTCGGGACGTGGCTCCGGGAGCGTATACGGTGGTGGCAACCGTGAGCGGGGCGACGCCGCTGATGGCGCGACAGGGGCTGGAAGTAGGTTCGGAAAATGTGGAGAGCCTGCACCTGGTGCCGCAAGCCGGGGGATGGGTCCACGGGCGGCTGCGCCTGGAAAGCAGAGCTGCCCCAAGGCTCGACCTCAGCCAGTTTTTTCTTGCGCTGCGCTCGGCCGAAGGCGATGACGATGTGCTGGGCGCGCTCTCGCTGGGTGAAGGTTTCGCAACGGTGGCGCATGTGAGCGGCGATGGCGGTTTCGAATGGAAGAATGTGCCACCGGGACGGTACTACGTTGAACTGGCGGGCGATCCCGTGGCGAGCACGGAATGGTTCATGAAATCGATAGCCGCGGGAGGACGCGAAGCCACCGACACCGGTTTCAGCGTGAGTAGCGGCGTGACCGGGGTGGAATTGGTGGCAAGCGCCAATGGAGCCGTAGTCGATGGAGTGGCGGTCGATGCCCAGGGCGCGCCGCTGGCCAACGCCACGGTGGTCGCGGTTCCGGAGGCGAGGCTGCGAGCGCGGACTGACCGCTATCGCAAGACCGTCAGCGACCAGAGCGGACACTTCACGCTGCACGGGCTGCCGCCGGGCGAGTACACCCTGTTTGCGTGGGAGAGCGTGGACGGCGAAGCTTATTACAACTCTGAATTTCTCAAGAGCTATGAAGGGCAGGGAACGGTGCTGCGGGTGACGGAAGGCGAACGGAAGAGCTTGCAGCTGGCGGCGATTCCGGCGCCGGAGGACCAGCCGTAGCAGGGTTCTGCGGACCTGTTCGAAACTCTGTGCGGTGATGGTTCGAGTATTTGCGAAATGATTCCGCAGTTGCCCACCCTTCGACGGCGCTCAGGGCGGGCTTGCTCGCGAAGAACGCGAGAAATGGGGCACCCCAACTCCCATCCCCCAGTCTACCCGTGTCCCGTTCTGTATCCTGGCGACCCTATGGAGTATGCTTTCGGAACTATGAAAGGCTTACTGTCTGCCATTGTTCTGCTTGCTGCCATGCTTGGCACCGGCGCTGTTTACGCTGCGGACACACCCGCGAATCGGTTGTTGGTTCTGGCCAAACGTGACGGCATGCTCTTGATCGTTGATCCTTCCAACTTCAAAGTGATTGCGCGGATTCCGGTCGGCAATGATCCCCACGAAGTGATCGCGTCCACCGACGGCAAGACGGCCTACGCGTCCAACTACGGAGGCGGAGCCTACAACATGCTTGCGGTGGTGGATCTGGTCGCGCAGAAAGCGTTGCCCGCCGTCGACCTCGGAGCGTTGCGCGGTCCGCATGGATTGGTTTTCGCGGGCGGGAAGGCGTGGTTCACCGCCGAAGCCGCCAAGGCCATTGGCAGGTACGATCCTGCGACCAAAAGCGTGGATTGGATTCTGGGCACTGGCCAGAACCGAACCCACATGATCTACGTTTCGCCGGATATGAAGTTGATTGTCACCACCAACGTGAATTCCGGCACGGTGAGCATCATCGAGAAAGCGGCGGGCGGCGGGCCTGGCCCGGGCGGGCCGATGGGCGTTTCCGGAGGGGATTGGAATGAGACGGTGGTCCGCGTCGGGAACGGCTCCGAGGGATTTGATGTTTCTCCGGACGGCAAAGAAATCTGGGTGGCGAATGCTGCCGACGGAACGGTGTCAATCATTGACGCGGCGGGCAAGCAGGTGACGCAAACGTTGGCGGCGGGTGTCAGCGGCGCGAACCGGCTGAAGTTTACGCTGGATGGGAAGCTTGTGTTCATCTCCAGCCTGCGCGGATCGGACGTCACCGTGATCGACAGCGCGACTCGGAAGACGATCAAGAAAATAGCAGTTGGACACGGCGCGGCCGGCATCCTGATGCAGCCCGACGGGGCGCGCGTTTTCGTGGCTTGCTCTCCCGACGGTTATGTCGCGGTGATCGATCTGCATTCGATGGAAGTGGTGGGCCGCATCGAGGCGGGACAGGATCCGGATGGACTGGCCTGGGCGGAGCTGCGGTAGGAACCTCATCGCCGCAGATTGCTTTTCGACATCGTTTGTTTTCTGTTGTTTCTTGCGATACTTCTCGATGATGACTACAATGACTATCATGACCTTTCATTGAAAGGAGGCGGAATGGGTGCGCAGAACTGGACGGTGGCCGAAGCCAAAGCAAAATTCAGTGAAATCATTGACCGGGCCATGTCGGAGGGTCCGCAAACCATCACCCGGAAGGGACGCACCGCCGCGGTTGTGGTGGGAGCTGAGGAGTGGCAGCGAAAAACCATGCGCGCTGGTAATTTGGCGGAGTTTTTTGCCGGATCTCCGTTACGGGGATCGAATCTGAGGGTACGACGGCTCAAAGCGCGGCCGCGAAAGATTCGGCTGTGAACTTTCTTCTGGACACCAATGCGGTTTCGGAATGGGTGAAGCCGCGCCCGAATCCGGGCCTGATCCGCTGGATGGAGGAAGCTGACGAGGATCGTGTCTTTCTCAGCGTGCTCTCGCTCGCTGAGTTGCGTTACGGCATAGAACGCATGGCGGTGGGAGCGAGGCGCAACCGGCTTGAGGGTTGGCTTCGGCATGAACTACCAGCGCGTTTCGAAGGCCGAATTCTTTCGGTCGACCACCCAGTCGCGGAGGCATGGGGGCGAACCGTTTCGCGCAGCGAGGCTATGGGGCGGCCCATGGGCGCGATGGACGCGTTCCTATCAGCAACCGCAGAAATCCATCGCCTGACGTTGGTGACCCGCAATGTTTCTGATTTTCCGGCGTTGCAGGCGGTTCTGAATCCCTGGAGTTAGTTCGTTCGCGGGGCCCTAGAACTGAGCGAGAGATGGCTACAATCAGGCAGTCTTCTTGACGGCTTCCCGGCGAGTTTTCTGCCCGGGTGTGATTCCGCTTCGCGTCCAGGTGGGTTTCAAATCGCATCGGCAAAAAATGCAGCGGGTTGCGGTGGTGTAGACTACGCGGCCGCACGACTGGCAGTTGCTGTTGGTGCACAACTTCATGAAGCCAACGGTAGCACGCGCTTTGGAAGAAGCGGCTTCGCATTTTTGGCGGACGTGGATCAGTTTTTCTTCTGCGCGATTACTCGGTCCAGGAAGCATGGAATCGGGCGAAGGGAGGGCTGCGAGAGCATGCGATCCGCCGGCCGCGGGGCGGCCCACCCTTCGACCGCGCCCAGGGCAGGCTTTCTCGCGAAGAACGCGAGAAATGGGGCACCCAAGCCGGTTGGACCGACCCAGTGGTATGTGATCCGGTAGAATGAGAAGTTTCACCAGGTCTCTTTGCTGAATCCTGATCTCATCTTATTTGCGACGCTGGCCATTGGGGCTGCTCCCAGGGGCATTGGTCCCTACATTCGCCAGCATTTTCTTGATACCACGTTTCGCGGGCTCTATCACGCCAACGCATTTGACGTGGCGCTGCTGGTTCCATATTTCATCGTGCTCATTTTGCTGGCGGGATACGGAGCGCACCGCTACGTTCTGGTCTATCTCTATTACAAGCACCGCGACAAGCGGACCACGGAGCCGCCAGCGCGGTTCGAGGAACTGCCGCGGGTCACCGTGCAGCTGCCGATTTTCAACGAGCAATATGTGGTGGAGCGGTTGCTGGAGTCGATCTGTAAGCTGGAGTATCCGCGGGATAATCTCGACATCCAGTTGCTCGACGATTCAATCGACGAAACCGTTGAGGTGGCTCGCGGCTTAGTCGAGCGTTACGCGGCGCTGGGCAACCCAATTACGTATCACCACCGCACCAACCGCGAGGGCTTCAAAGCCGGGGCGCTAGCCGAAGGCATGAAGACGGCGAAGGGCGAGTTCATCGCGATTTTCGACGCGGATTTTACGCCGCCGGAAGATTTTCTGCTGCGCACGATTCATCACTTCACCGATCCCAAGACCGGCATGGTGCAAACACGATGGACGCACATCAACCGCAATTATTCGTTTCTGACGCAGGTCGAAGCGATCCTGCTCGACGGGCACTTCGTGCTCGAACATTCCGGACGCGCGCGCACCGGGCTTTTTTTTAATTTCAACGGCACGGCAGGAATGTGGCGGCGGAAAGCGATCGAGGAAGCCGGGGGCTGGCAGCACGACACGCTTACGGAAGATACCGATCTTTCTTATCGGGCGCAGCTCAAGGGATGGAAGTTCATCTACCTGCAGGATGTGGAATGTCCGGCGGAACTGCCGGTGGAGATGACTGCATTCAAGACGCAGCAGGCACGCTGGGCCAAGGGGCTGATGCAGACGGGGATGAAGATTCTCCCGAAGGTGATGCGCAGCGACGCGCCTCTGCACACCAAGATTGAAGCCTGGTATCACCTGACGGCGAACATCAGTTATCCGCTGATGGTTGTTTTGTCGGTGCTGCTGCTGCCGGCCATGATCATCCGTTTTTATCAGGGTTGGTTTCAGATGCTCTACATTGATCTGCCGCTGTTCATGGCGTCGACGTTTTCGATTTCCAGTTTTTATCTGGTGTCGCAGCGAGAGCTTTTTCCGAGGAGTTGGCCACGCGCGCTTTTGTATCTGCCGTTTCTGATGGCGCTCGGGATCGGGTTGACCATCACCAACACCAAAGCCGTGCTGGAAGCGCTGATCGGCAAGCAGAGTGCCTTTGCGCGCACACCCAAGTATCGGGTTGTATCCAAGCAGGACAAAATTGGCGCCAAGTACCGCAAGCGTCTGGGGTGGGTGCCGTGGGTCGAACTGCTGGTGGGAAGTTACTTCGCGCTGACCGTCTACTATGCGGTGGACAACGAAAACTACATCACCGTGCCGTTTTTGCTGCTGTTCGTGGTGGGCTACTGGTACACCGGATTGATGTCGCTGTTGCAGGGAAGGTTTGCGAGTTCGTTGCCGAGGACGGCGCACACCAAGCCGTTTCCGGTGGGAGTTTAGGAGCGATAGTTTTGGGGCGGGACTGCGGGCACGATTGTAACTTTTAGCCGGACGCGAAGTCTCATCTGTGGAAGAGGCGCGATGTTTGCGTTTCGCCGCAACCTTCCGGAGGAGACTCGATGATGAAAGCGCTCGCGATTCTGGCACTGACGATCACGCTGATCAAGCCCTTGTCGGCAGGGGAAAACTTGCGGTTGAACGCCAAGCTCGACTACACCAGCGACAGCCAGGATGGGCCGCTGATTAGCGGCGACGGCATGGACGCGGGCGTGACTTCCGGCGAACCCGCTTACATCATCTTCTACGGAGAAGGGTGTTACAACTCCAAGCGCCAGGCGCGCCGTACCGTGAGCCTGTATGAAAAGTACAAAGGCCGGGTGCAGTTTGTGATCATTGACCTGGATCATCGTGCGTCTGCCCCGCAGCAGGAGTTGCAGAAAAAATATTATCGCGGTTACATTCCGCACGTGGTCGTGCTCGACTCCTCGGGCGCGGCGCTTTACAACCAGTCTGGCGAGGTGGAGGAAGGCACGATTGCGGGACTTCTGGATAAGGCGCTTCGCTAAGAGGCGCAAAACCGACTCCCAGGCGGTACGAAACTCCAGCGGCAAACCCGCGCTGAAGAACGTGCGGCAGGTATCGCGGCAGTGAAGCACCACCCGAAATCAGCATCGAGTGTACTGCGAAACGTGACCGGTGTGCTTTCTTTCGCTTGACCCCTCGTTTACAATCCTGTGCGAAAATTTCCGTCGAGTGCGTTTCTTTCTGCTTTGTTCGCTTCATGTTCGAAGGAGGGTCAGATGCTCCCCCCGCGCAGATTTTTCCAAACTCTTCTTGCGGCGATCTTTTTTGCGGCGATCCTACCGGTGTCTTTTCTGAGCTGCGGTTCGGCGCACAGGGGAGACGAGTACTACGTTTTCGTGTCGGCCAATCTGCAGGTGCCTTACTGGCAAACGGCGGGAGCGGGTTTTACCAAGGCGGCCCAGGAGATGAAAGTACGCGCTGACTTTTTGGGGCCGCAGAATTACGATCCTGCAGCCGAGCGGGCGACCTTCGACCAGGCGGTGCAGAAGCAGGCGTCGGGAATTCTGCTGGGCGTGACCGACGCTGCTTTGTTGAAGGACGGCATTGACAATGCGATTGCGGCGGGCATTCCGGTCATCACCGTGGATTCCGATGCCCCAACCAGCAAGCGATTGTTCTTCATCGGCACCAACAACTATCAGGCGGGCTTTACGGGCGGACAGAGGTTGGTGAAGGAACTCAATGGCCAGGGCAATGTGGTGGTGTTCACCATGCCCGAGCAACCGAACTTGCAGGACCGCCTGCGCGGTTACCGGGACGCGCTTGATCGGGCTTCTAACATCAAGATCACGCGGGTGGTGGATATTCAAGGCGATCCGCGCATCGCCTTCGACACTACGACGCAGATAATCGGCAAGGAAAGAGACCGGGTGGATGCGTTTGTCTGTCTGGAAGCGCAGTCAGGCAAAGAAGTGGCGTATGTGCTAAGCACCTACAACGTAACCGGCAAGGTAGTGATGGCGATGGACACGGATCAAGAGACGCTGCAATGGATTCAGAAAGGCGGGATCGCGGCGACCATCGCGCAGAAGCCCTATACCATGGCATTTGTCGGTTTGCAGATGGCCGACAATCTCTACCACCACAAGCCAGCTTCGCTGGACACCGATTGGTCGAAGAACAGTTTTGCGCCCATTCCCAGCTTCGTGGATACTGGTTCTGCGTTGATTGACAAGAGCAATGTGGATTCGTTCCTGCAGACAAAGAAAGATCTTACGAGCGGGGCGAAGTAAAGCTGGCGGCGGAGCAAGCCGGAGCGGTCGACAAACCAACAATTTCTGGAGACAGGACAAACTGCATGCGCAAGGTCGTTTCTTTTTTCTTTTTGAGCTTCTTCGTCACCCTCATCATTGTGATTTTGGCCGCTCCCGGCGCCGCTCTTGATCGCCAGCCGAGCGCGGACTATCATGCCCGCCGCGAGGCTCTGGCAAAAAAGGCAGGCGTGGTCGTTCTGTTCGCGCCGATCGAAGGTCCGGACGAGGTTTACGAATTTCGCCAGGAGAACAACTTTTATTATCTCTCGGGTCAGGCCGAACCGGGAACCGCCCTGCTGATTGCTCCTGCCGCCGAGGCCAGGGGCGATGCTCCGGCGCGCGCTTACACCGAAATCTTTTTTCTGCCGCCGCACAACGTGCGCCGGGAGAAATACACGGGCCCCAAACTCGGCGCCGAGAATCCTGACGCTCCCAAGATCACCGGCTTCGATCGCGTGGAGGAGATGAGCCAACTGCCCGAGGAAGTTGAGAAGGCGATTGCAGGCGCGCGCCCGGTCGTTTATGGCGACGTCTCCTCGGACGGAGAACCTTCCGCCAACGCTGCGCCGCTGGCCTTTTTGAAGCGCTCGAATGCGGTCATTGTCTTTCAGGATGTGAAGCCCTTCTTGACCTCTCTGCGCACCTACAAAGATTCCGGCGAGGTGGCGCTCCTCCGCAAGGCCGTGGACGCATCCGTGGCGGCGCACTTCGCGGCATTCAAGGCCGTGAAGCCGAATGTGAACGAGCGCGACATTTCCGCTCTCATGCAATATGAATGGACCAAACTGGGCTGCGAACGTCCGTCGTACGCGCCCATCGTCGGGTCCGGACTCAACTCCACGGTGCTGCATTACGCGCAGGATGACAATGTGATGAACCCGGGCGATGTGGTGGTGATCGACGCGGCCGCAGAGTATTCCATGTACGCGGCCGACATCACGCGCACGCTTCCGGTGAACGGCCATTTCAGCGCCCGTCAACGGGAAATCTACGATATCGTTCTGGGCGCGCAGGAAGCCGCCATGGCCGCGTTTCAGTCCGGCAAGTCGATGCTGGTGGGATCCTCGAACACTTCGATCGCAAAAGTCGCCATGGACTATATCAACAGCCACGGCAAAGACCTGCACGGCGAGCCGCTGGGAAAATATTTTATTCATGGCCTGGGCCACTATATTGGACTCAAGGTGCACGACGACGGCGATTACAAATTGCCGCTGGGGCCGGGGATGGCTTTCACCATCGAACCCGGAATCTACATTCCCGAAGAAAAAATCGGCGTACGCATCGAAGACGACTATTGGGTCGATCCGGACGGCAAGCTGATCAAGCTGAGCGCCGCGTTACCGTCGAAAGCGGAAGAGGTGGAAAAGGCGATGAAAGCGAAGTGACGGGAACGAGGCACTTCGGCAACCTCGGAATTCTAGAGTTGGCCCAGTCTCCGCCTGCGCTGAACGTCTTCCTCGACTGAAAACGCTTCGCCATGTTTCGCGAACCGCGCTTCGAGTTCATACGCCTGCTTCTCGAGAGGAATCTCTTCGTAGCTGCCGCCGTTCAAAAATCCCCGGACATAAAGGTCGGCAAAGCCTGAGACTCCCAGATGCCGGTATTGCACCACGTGCACGAGTTCGTGGAAAAGGAGGGCGCGAGTGAGGGGCGCCGCATGCACCACAATATCGACGAACGTGATGCCCGCCAAATCCGAGAACGCGGGCATATTGCGGATTCCCAGAGAACGCAGCTGCGCGTAAAACGAGGGATCGCTGATCTTTGCGCCAGCGACTCTTACTTCGTCGAGCACAGCGGAGGGGAAAAATGGCTGCAGCGCTGCTTTGTCGTCCGTCGGGATGGGCATGGCCTTGCCTTGAAACAAAGCCCTTTGCTCAGAGATATAGGCCGCGACCTCGTGGGCCGCCGTTCGGATAAATTCTTCCGGCACCTTGAGTGGAGGCATCGCGTCCCGCTAGGAAATATATTCTCGGATGTATTCGTCTTTGGTGTGGGCTATTTGGCGCACATCGCCGTCGAAGATAACCTTGCCTTCGCGCAGCATCAGAAAACTCATGGGAACGTCGCAATAGTGGCCGTGCGGGAGGGACCGCACCTGGTTGGTCTGCTTATCGAACTGGTGCGTGGCCATGGTGAAGGCATCCTGCAAGCGATGAGTTACCAGCAGCGAACTGGTTTTGGACACGTCCCGCTGTTTCATGATCAGCTCGATGATGGTGTTGGAAGTGACGGGGTCGAGCCCGCCCGTCGGCGAGTCATAGAGGAGCAGCTCCGGCTGCGTAATGATGGCGCGGGCAATGGCTACGCGGCGACGCATCCCGCCCGAGAGTTCGGAAGGAAATTTATCAAGCGTGTGTTCCAACTCGACGAAGCGCAGCGCCTCGCGCACACGGCGATCGATGTCGGCGTCGTAAATGCCACGCTCTTCCATCAACTGGTAGGCCACGTTCTCGCATACCGTGAGCGAGTCGAAAAGAGCGCTTTCCTGAAACACCATACCAACCTTGGCGCGCAGAGCGAACAGGTCTTGCTCCGCAGTCTGGGTCACGTCGTTTCCTAACACCAAGATCCGTCCTGAGTCGGGCTTGAGCAGGCCCAGCGCAAGTTTCAGGATGGTGCTCTTGCCCGATCCGGCCACGCCGAACAGCGCTTTGGTCTCGCCGAGCGGCAGACGAAACGAAACTCCGCGCAGCACCTTGTTGTCTTCGAACGCAAGTTCTACGTTCTCGAACTCGATGGCGAGCGCAGCCGATCCCCGGCTTGCGGAGGCGGCGGAGTCGAGAGGCAAGGTCGGTGCAGACATGCGGCTACTTGAACGACAAGACGTTCATCAGAAATTGAGTGACAAACAAATCCAGCACGACGATTAAAACCGACGCCGCCACCACGGCTTGCGTCGTGGCCCGGCCCACCCCCTGCGTGCCTCCGCGAGCCGTCATGCCGTAGAAGCAGCCCACGGTCGCGATGATAAAGCCGAACAAAACCGGCTTGACCAGCCCCATGAACACGTCCTGAAACACCAGCGACTCCCAGGCGTTGCTCCAGTACTGGCGTGCGTCAAGGTTCAGCAGAATCTTGGAGACGAACAATCCGCCGGTCAGGCCCACGAAGTCGGAGATCACGGTCAGAAAAAACAGCATGACCACGGTGGAGACCACGCGCGGCGCAACCAGCTTCTTCATGGGGTCGGTGCCCAGAGCGCGCATGGCGTCGATCTGCTCGCTGACCACCATAGAGCCGAGTTCGCTGGCCATCCCCGATGCGTTTCGGCCCGCCACCATCAGCCCGGTCAGTACCGGGCCCAGCTCCCGCACCATGGAGAGCGACACCAGTTGCCCGATCAGAGTGATCGAACCGAAGCGCTGCAAGGTGTTGGCGCTCTGCACGGCCAGGACCGCGCCGGTGAAAAAGCCGGAGAGAATCACGATGGGCAACGAGCCCACGCCGATCAGGTCGGCCTGCTGAATGATGTCGCCAAAATAGCGAGGCTTGCGAAAAACATTCGCAACGGATTGAACCGCCAGCAGGGTGTAGTCCTGAATCGCCAGGACTTTTTGCTTGGCAACTTCACTGGGCGAGGTCAGGTCCATGCGATTGAGAAGCACCGCGCAACGCGCGCGCGCAGCGCGATGGCGTGCTCGAACTATAACAGAGAAGGCTGTCAGCGATCAGCCGTCAGACTGGGCAGCTGCCGGAAGCCGCTCCTGGCCAGACTCTGCTCTTCGAAGCAACTGCAGCTTAGCGGAGGTGGTTTCATCGGCAATAGGCCCAGGGAACCCAATGCTTTTCTTGTGGTCTTGGGACTAAGGGTTGGCGAGTACAGGCGAGTACGTCCGTAACTACCGCTCGAATACCACACCGAAGTATCATCTTGCGAAATCATCCGCTGGAGAGCCTTATGCAGCGAGTTGCTTTAAGAGGTTTGTGTATTGTTCTATTGCTCGGCAGCCCAGGGTATGGGCAGTCGTTAGCGGATGCTGCGCGTGCAAATCGCAAGCAGAAAGGCGACGCGCCGGCGAAAGTCATCACCACCGATGACCTTGTCGCAACCTCAACTCCAGAAATCATTCAACTGATTCCCGGTACAACTTCTACGGGGCAAGGAACGCTGGTCGCGCCCGGAAGAGGAAAACACAGTTATCAGGTGATCCTGTTGGATGCGAGCCGGTTTGCGAGTGGAGGCACAATCCATATCATGATCACGGTAGGTAGCGGGGAATCTGAGGCATCTTTTGATTTGTACCCACAGGGCCTTCCGCTACCAACAGAGGGATTCCCGAGCTCTCTAGCCCGTGCCGCGAATATACACAGCGCTTCCGGGGCAAAGATCAATTATCGTTTTGCCCATGGAGCCGTGTTCCAACTCGCCGCCGAGGGTAGCTGGAATGCAAAACCTGGAGCCACCAATACCTACAGCTTTGTCGTCGATGTGGACGGCGAATCTACGCGCTGACCCGGGGTCGATTTGCTCTTGAGCCGCCTTGGTCGTGGCTCTTAATCTGGACAACGAGGGCTCCGTACCCGGTTTGATGGGCGAACTGCCCTATCCTCGGCCCTTTTTCTTGATCTCAATATTCAGCCGGCGGATTTTCTGGTTCAGCGTGGAAAGCGGGACATGGAAATGCTCCGCCGCTTCGGTCTGGTTCCAGTTGCAGCGTTCGAGCATGTCGGTGATGATGCGCCGCTCGACGTCTTCGACAATTTCGAACAGTGACGAGTCCGACGGAGGATCGTGCATGGTGAACGACGATCCCCGCCCCAGCATGGAATCGGGCAGCAGGTCCGCGCTGATTTCCGTACCGGAAGAAAGCACGACGGCGCGCTCGATCACGTTTTCCAGTTCCCTCACATTGCCCGGCCAGGAGTAAGCCATGAGAGGCCGCAAGGCTTCCGGCGTAATGCTTCGCACCGGCCGATCGTTTTCCTCGGCATATTTTTTCCGGAAATGTTCGGCCAGCAGGGGAATGTCCTCCTTGCGCTGGCGCAGCGGGGGTAGTTCGATCGTGATGACGTTCAGCCGGTAGAACAAATCCTCGCGGAATCGGCCTTCCCGCACCATCTGGCGCAGATCGACGTTGGTGGCGGCGATGATGCGCACGTCCACCTGAAGTTCCTGAATTCCGCCCAGATGCATGAAGCGGCGGTCTTGCAGGACGCGGAGAATCTTGGCCTGAGTCTCCATGCCCATGGTGGCGATCTCGTCGAGAAACAGCGTTCCCTTGTCGGCGACTTCGAACAGGCCTTTCTTGGAAGCAATCGCGCTGGTAAAGGCTCCGCGGACGTGGCCGAAAAGCGTGGACTCGAGCAGATCCGCGGGCATGGAGCCGGTGTTGACCGGAACGAACGGCTTGTCGCGCCGCGGAGAGTGAAGATGGATCGCCTTGGCGATCACTTCCTTGCCAGTTCCGCTTTCGCCCTGCAGCAGCACCGTGGAGCGACTGCTCGCCACCTGCGCCACCAGGTCGAAAATCTTCAGCATGGGCTCTGATTTGCCCACGATGTTTTCGAAATTGTAGCGCTGTTTGAGCGCCCGCTTGAGCTGAACGTTCTCTTCTTCGGCCCGGCGCCAGCCCACGGCGGCGCGCACGTCGGCCAGCAGCTTTTCGTTGTCCCAGGGTTTCTGAACAAAGTTGGCCGCGCCCGCCTGCATGGCGCGCACCGCGTTCTCCACCGTGCCGTAGGCGGTGATCATGATCACCGGCAGCCGAGAATCATGGGCACGAATCTCAGAGAGAATTTCCAGGCCGTTGCGGCCGGGAAGCGCCAGATCGAGCAAGATCAAATCGAAAGGATGCTCGCCAATGCGGATGAGGCCGTCTTCTCCGCTTCCTGCGGTTTCCACTGTGTAGCCTTCCATTTCCAGAAGGGTTTGCAGGGATTCGCGAATCTCGGTCTCATCGTCCACGATGAGCACCGCTCCCGACGGGGCCGGGCCGCTGTGCAACGTGCTGCGCGAAATAACGGCCGCTTCAGACATGAACTGCCTTCCTGCTCAAAGGAAAATCGAGCGCGAACGTGGTCCCAGCGCCGGGATTGCTTTCCACGCGAATCTGTGCGGCGTGCTCCTGGATGATGCCGTAGGTCACGGAAAGGCCAAGGCCCGTGCCCTTGCTCTGACCCTCGCGCGGCACCGTCTTCGTGGTAAAAAACGGATCGTAGATGCGCTGAATATGTTCCGGCGCAATGCCCGATCCAGTGTCCGTTACCCGCACGCTCACGAAGTCTCCATTGGTGGTGGCCACGCTCAACGTGCCGCCGCCCGGCATGGCATCTTTCGCATTGAGGAACAGATTCAGGAACACCTGCTGCAGCCGGCCCTGATTTCCCTGAATCGCCGGAAGGCTCGCAGCCAGTTCCCGGCTTACCTGAATTTTCGACGTCTTGAACTGGTGTTCCAGCAGGGCCAGAGTGTCGCCGATCACTTTATTGACGTCAACCTCGCTGAACTCGCTTCCGCTGGTGCGCGAAAAGTTCAGCAGGTTGTTGACGATTTCCGAAGCGCGGAAAGTCTGGCGCGTAATTTTATCCAGCAGTCCCGATTTCTGAGGATCGCCTTGCAGCTGCTTGGCGAGCATCTGTGTGTAGGAGGAAATCACCGCCAGCGGCGTGTTCACCTCGTGAGCCACACCGGCCGCCAGCAGCCCGATGGAAGAGAGTTTGTCCGACTGCGAAAGCTGCGCCTCAAGTTCCACGCGCTCGGTGATGTCGTCCATGATCACGAGTCGCCCCACCACCTGGAACTTGCGGGTCACGAGCGGCGCAATGGCCATATTCACGGTGCGCGTTTCGCCAGCCGGCGTCTTCAGCCGGAACTTGTACAAGTTGCGAATGCCGGCGTTCTGGCGCATGCGGTAAAACTCTTCCACAAACTCGGGCGGAAAAATGCTGCGCATCGGCTGCGTCAAAGTCTGCCAGCGCGGCAGCGCGTACATCACTTCCATCTGCGCGTTCCAGCTCTCGATGCGGTCTTCCATGTCGAGCGCCATCACCCCGATGTTGACGGACTCGACGATGTTCTCGTTGAAATCTTTCAGGCGTTCGTATTCCGCCGCTTTTTTCTGCAGCGACGCATACAGCCGGCCGTTCTGGATGGCGATTCCCAGATATCCGCCCAGCGTTTCGAGCAGCTCAACGTCTTCACTGGACAGGAAATCCCCTTGCGCGGTCTTGCCCAGGCCGAGCACCGCGATCGTCTTCTGCTGCGAACGGCAGGGGATGTAGTAATTCAAGTCGAGCCGGGCGATGGTTTCCTGCGACCCCGCGGCCTCGCGCGGCACCTGGTGCGTGTTTTCGAAGAAGAGATGCCCGGCCTGCTCCGGCCGAGGCGCGCTCAGGAAACTCAGATCGAGCTGAGCGGGCGCGGCTATGCCCGCCGATTTAGAGAGCAGGAAATTTTCTGGCTCCGCACCTGAAGCGAGAAAGATGGCGATCCGCTCTACGGCCAGCGTGCGCGACAGCCGGTCCATGACCGCGGAGAGCAATTTATTCAGATCGGGCTCCGAGCTCAGCTCGCGGCCAAATTCCAGCAGGGTGCGGCGATAGTCATAGCGCGTGCGATAAAAAAAGTGATCGACGCGATCCTGAATCCATTTGCGTACCGGATCAAACAGCAACGCCGTGACCACCACGGCGAGAATCAATCCCAGCGGTCCGGTCCCGGGCTGCCGCATCTGCACTAGCGTGGCCACTCCGGCGACCAGCCCGAAGTACATTCCCACGACGGCTGCGGCCGCCAGCGTGTAGACGACGCCACGCTTGAAAATCAGGTCCACGTCCATCAGCCGGTAACGGAAGATGGCGTAGCCGAAGGTTAGGGGCAGCAGTCCCAGCGACAGGACCGAAATTTTCATCGCCGGTTGCGGCAGCCATCCCAGCACGTGCGGAAACACGTAAGGCAGCACGTACAAAAGCGTGTAAGGCGCAATGGCGAGCGCTGTGCCGCGAGTCACCCACTTCAACTGTTGCCGCAGGATCGTGGTGCTGGCGAGGCGATAGGAATACCAGAGCACGCCCGCGGCTGCCAGGAAGAACAAGGCTCCATACGCAATATCGAGCCGGTCCATGTTGCGGCTCAGCCGTCCCGTGGCTTCGAGCCAGCGCATCGCGGCCAGGCGCGTTCCGAGCAGCAGCGCCCCCGGAACATATACCAGCGCCAGCAGCCAGGGATGCTTGCTCACCGACCGCCGCTTCTCGGGGAAGATCAGCACAAAGTGCAGAAACAGCGCCGGCTGCAGCACCCAGGCAACAATGTTGCTCCAGTAGATAGTCCAGTCAAACTCGTTCAGTCTCCCCGTGTACTTGAACGAATAAGCGATAAATGAGACCAGACAGAAAACGTAGAAGTGCGTGGAACCCGGTGCAGTCCAGCGCCGCAACAGAACGTAGAGACCGATACCGAGATAGATCAGCGCAATCAGGCGCAGCCAGTTGTTAAGGGAACGATCTGCGGGAACCAGAAGAACCTTGCAATCGAGCACCACGGACTGCCGCTGCAAAGAGTAAGCCGCCTGGAACCACACTCCGGTGCGGTAGATCTGGCGTTCCAGGCCGGGCAGATTCTTCACATCCTGGCCGTTTACCGCAAGCAACTGGTCGCCAGGTTTGATCCCTGCCTTTAAGCCGGGGCCGTTAGGCTCGACCCGGTCGGCCAACAGGCGCCCGCCTTGTTCCACCCAGGCCACTCCATCGTCTGGAGCAGTCGACTCGCGTTCTTTCTGGAAATTAAAGGCAGCGAATACCACTGCCGCGATGGTAAGCAGAGACAGCAGGACGGCAAGGAAACGGACTTGGCTTTCCCGGTTCATGGGTTGCGGCAGCGGCCCCGAACCCTGCGGGGGCTGGATCGGCGTTGTAACCACGCCACGCTGCTCTTCAATTAGCAACTTCGCTGCCACGACGATTCCCGTTTCCGTACTCCTAAGTCCAGCAAATCAAGCCACTTCTATAATTATAGATGCATTTTCGAACGACAACTATGGGGTTTTGGAGGTTTATGTGGGATTTTGTATCCCCCCGGTTGTCCCCCAATTTGGCGAGCGCAACTCAGGACATCGGGCGGGAGGGACAGAAAAAAGGCGCAACGATGGGGCCTCGCCGAGTTAGCGAATGCATTCGAAGACCAAATGCTTCTCCAGCGTGGTTCTGTGGCAGCTGCTTTACGGAATCTGGAACGCAACGCTGCTGTCCAGCGTCGTACCGGTCAAGGTCGTCACCGTGACCGTGCCGCTGGTCGCCCCGGTGGGCACCGTCGCGGTGATTTCCGAAGCGGAAACGACTTTGAACGTGGCGGCGGTTCCATTGAAGCTGACGGCGGTTGCTCCCTTCAGATTCGTTCCCAGAATGGTCACCTTGGTTCGCACCTTGCCAGACGTGGGGACGGTATCGACGAATGCTCCCAGCCCGGTGGCGAGGCTGAAGACGGTGCCGTAGCCGCCATTCTTACCTCCTGACCAAGTGGTTCCGTAGAAGGTGCCGTTGGTATCTAACAGCAGGGCGCCAACTGGATTAACTCCCCCAGTACCGGTGTTGGCGAAGGTGTGCAGCGTGGTCAACTGGCCGGTCGGGGTGATCTCGAAGACCGTCCCGATACCACTGTTGGCGCCGCCGGACCGCGTGGTTCCGTAGAAATTTCCGTCGGGGGCAAGGATCAGGGCCTGCGGTTCGCTGCCGTCGGCGCATCCCGTCTGCAGGCAGAAGCTGTACAGCGAAGTGAGCGACCCCGTGGTAGTCATGGCATAGAAGGTTCCGGAGCCGGTATTGCTCCCGTCTCCGCCGACAGCGGTTGCACCGTAGAGATTTCCGTTCGCGGCCTGAACTAGCGCGGAGTTGGGGTAAAACCCGTTGGGTTGGCAGAATTCGGACACGAGCAACGTGAACGTTCCCGAGGGACTGAGTTGGAAGGCGCTTCCGCCCCCGCTGTAAGGGTCGCACTCGTTGACATCAAAGGACCCGCCGCCGTCGTAAGCGGTCCCGTAGAAATTTCCATCGGCGGCCTGCATCAGCCCGTTTGGACCGTCACCGTTTTCGCACAAGGCGCCGTTATCACAAAGACTATACAGAGCCGTAAAAGCCCCGCTCAGGGTGATTTCGAACGCGGCTCCCGTGCCATAGGCCCCGCCGCTATTTGTGGTGCCGTAGAGGTTTCCGTTGGTCGCGAGAATGAGTCCGGTCTCCGGATAGGCCCCGTCCGTCTGGTTAAAACTATGCAGCGTGGTCAGTTTGCCAGCCGGGGTGATTTTAAATACGGTGCCAAAGCCGTAAGTCCCGCCTGTGTTGGTTATGCCGTAGAAGCTTGCGTTGGAGGCCAGCACTAATCCCCCGTCCGGTTGAGTGCCATCCGCACAGGACGCCAGCGAACAGAAGTTGTAGATGGTGGTAAGTCTGCCGGCCGTGGTGATTTTGAAGATCGTCCCATAGTTGCCGGCTCCGCCGTAGAACGTTGTCCCGTAGAGATAACCGCTCGGGCCCTGCACCAGGGTCGTCTCAGGGTTCTGGCCATCGGTGCAATATCCCCCACTGCTCTTGCTGCAGAAGCTGTAAAGCGTCTTGAAGGTTTGCGCCGGCGAAGTTGCGGCCGTCGCCGCCACCAGCAACAGAAGCATCCAGGCTGGCCGCAGACTTCCGGTCCTTCCTCGAAAGCTGATGTGTGCGCTGGGCGCGGGAGTGGCGGTCCCTTCCTGGGAAAGTGTTCGAGACATCGCAGGGTTCTCCTTAGGGTGAGTTGAGTTCTGGCAAATTGTGCCGCTGATGCGTAAAGCGAGACGGCGGTACTGACGGTCGGTACTGCTACGGCGGGGGAGTTGCCGGCTAAACAGCGGCTGGGTGGCTCTAAGGCGAGCTGCCGAGCAAACCAAAAAAGCGAGGGATGATACCACGAACCACGACTACCGACAACGCTTGCCCACACGCTTGTCGTTAGCACATCATATGTCCGGTTGAGTTAGCACACGATATGTCCGCTTTGCGGGCGGCGAGAGTAGGAGACCATGCGAAGCATGGAATCTTACTC
>Ga0209006_10000279_pt1 | contig 52465 bp, 51 predicted proteins | sample JacPin_JW_Ref_O2_FD_188567 | JGI IMG/M metagenome (GOLD analysis project Ga0209006, IMG submission 188567) | Forest soil microbial communities from Algoma, Ontario, Canada - Jack Pine, Ontario site 1_JW_Ref_O2 (SPAdes) (version 2) | ecosystem: Environmental > Terrestrial > Soil > Boreal...
CATCAAAAGCTTTCTAATAAGTAAAAATCAAAAAACCTCAAGTTCAGCACCAACGCATGATGATGCTGAACTCAGACACTCTACGTGTCTCTTGACAATGCCGACAAGGTTATAGAGGGATGGCCCATGCTTGCGCCGCGACGAAAATGGCTGCCCCACTCGCCGCGGTTTTCGGCGGAGCCTGCCCTGAGTTAAGCCGAAGGGTGGGAATCGATGCTGCCGAATCACGCGAGAACTGCGATCTCCTACGCAGCGCTAAAGCAATCCACAGCCCCCTTGTGACATCTAACCTTGCGCTTCACTCCAGACTCAATTCATAATCGCTCCAGCAGAAGTAGTGCGTACAAATCGAGGAGCTAGCTCAGCCCGAGTCGGAAGTCGTCCGTAACTCCTTCGTTCGAGAGAGTTTGGCTCTAACTCATTTGGATCACGTACTTTGGCGGGAAATTCCCGCTAGTGTGATGATTCCAAAGCAGATGCGAAAGGTAGGGGGGTGGGGTAGAGAGGTACGGACCGGGCGCATACCTGACAAAACAGACCGGTGACATTGCTGACACTATGGCTCCCGCAACCTCCTCACGTGAGTAAGGAACAGTGGAATATCTATTCAGGGCGCTTCGAGATAGGTCACCCTGATTGACCCAGGGCTTGCGCCCGCTGTTGAGAGTGATCACTTTGAAGCTATTGAAGGGAATTGGTAGGAGCAGAAAAACGCGGAGATCAATCAAGTAAATCAATTCCTAACTCGACGAAGCGATCCGGACGAGGAAAGCTGGCCCAATGGACTATACTTTCCCCGCTATGCGAATGCCGATCTTCTCATTTCTACTTCTACCCTCGCTTTGCTTTGGATTCATCACGCCCGTCCTCGCTCAAACCTTGTTGGTGGTCAATCAGGGCGATAGCAATCTGAGCCTGGTCGACCCGGCGTCCGCGAAAGAAGTAGCCACCATCGCCGAGAACACTCCCGGAGTGCATGGTCATGAAATCGCTGCCTCCGCCGACGGCCGCACCGCTTTCATGCCGATCTACGGCAGCACTGGCGTGGGCAAGCCGGGCATCGATGGGCAGGAAATGCTCGTCATCGATCTGCCATCGCGCAAGGTCGTCGGCCACATCGATTTCGGTCATGGAGTGCGGCCGCATCTTCCTGTTCTCGATCCCGCGAGTGGGCTGCTCTATGTCACGACAGAGTTGGACAAGACGGTGACGATAGTCGACCCGAGCACGCGCAAGATTATCGGCGCGGTTCCGACCGGGCAGGAAGAGTCGCACATGCTGGCCATCTCGCATGACGGGAAGCTCGGTTACACCTCAAACGTTGGACCGGGCACCGTCTCGGTACTCGATCTGGTCGGGCGCAAGACAATTGCAGTAATTCCTGTGTCCGGCCAAGTACAACGGATTGCCATTTCCGCTGACGACAAACTGGTATTCACCGCGGACCAGACGAAGCCTCAGCTTGCCGTGATCGATACAGCGACAAACAAAGTGAAGACATGGGTGCCGCTTCCAGGCTTGGGCTACGGCACAGCTGCAACGCCGGATGGCCATTGGCTTCTGGTCGCAGTTCCTTCCACGAACCAGGTTGCGGTCGTGGACTTGGCAAAGATGCAAGTCACGCGCCGCATCGACGTCGCAACTTCGCCGCAGGAAATTCTGATTCGTCCTGACGGCAAGGTGGCGTATGTATCGTGCAATGTGGGCGGTAAGGTTGCAGCGATCGATCTCGCGCAATGGAACGTCCAGAGTCTGATCATTGCCGGCAAGTTCGCCGATGGCCTCGGGTGGGCCAAATAGATCCGCCAAATGCGCGGGCTAGGGGCGGATCTTCGCCGTTGGCCCGGGTTCTCAGCGCTGTGCAAGCCTTTGCATCTTGACATCCCTATCCGCTCAAACCAGAATTAGCGCCTTGTGCCGGAACGTGTCTCCCCGACAACTCGGGGTTTAAATGGCACACGAAATAAGGAGGGGCGGAATGAAACGTAAGACTGTTTGGCTCGCATTGTCGGTTTTATTTTGCGCAGTGTTTGCGGACGCGCAAGTGACGGGGTCGGGGAACACCGGCACAATTCCCATCTGGACAGGAAAGAGCAGTCTGGGAAATTCCAAGGTAGCTCAGATCGGCGGCAACATCGGGATCAACACGAAAACGCCGGGCGCGCAGCTGGACGTCGAAAACCCCAGCACCATCCCCGCGATTGTCGGCGACAGCTTTGCGGCCACAGGATCAACCACCGGAGTACTCGGTCTTACCGCCAGTCCTGATGGCACTGCGGTAGCCGGACTCGCCAGCGCCACGACCGGAACAGCAATCGGCGGATTTTTTCGTACTGCATCGAGCACGGGCACCGCGCTGCTTGGCGTGGCCACCGCAACTACAGGAGCCGCGCTGGGAATTTACGGTCAGACTTCTTCCCCCGGCAGCGAAGCGATCCTGGGATCACAGCTTGCCACAACCGGCGACGGAGCCGGCGTGGCCGGTGACACAGCCAGCGAGACTGGAGGCGCCGGATTGGTTGGACGAGCCACGGCGACGACTGGCAGCGCGCAGGCAGTCTTCGCCGATACCAACAGCCCAAATGGCATTGTTGCCTTATTTCGCGCCCACACCGGAGGCGACCTCGTGACCGGGCAATTTGGGCCCGACACAGCCGCAGTCAACGTCTTTCGCATCGATAGTACGGGAAAAGGTTTCTTCGACGGTGGAACTCAAACTGGTGGCGCTGATTTCGCCGAATCCGTTTCCGTCGCAAAAGAGGTTGCCGCGCATGAACCCGGAGATCTGCTGATCGTAGATGCGACGGGAAGACGCCAGCTGAAGCTCTCCGCGGAGCCGTACTCCACGCTGGTGGCCGGAATCTACTCCACCAAACCAGGAGTGCTGGCCACGACCCACAAGATGAACGAGACAGCGTTCAATGAAATTCCGCTGGCCATTGTCGGCATCGTTCCCTGCAAAGTGAGTGCGGAAAACGGCCCGATCCAGCCCGGCGACCTGCTCGTCACGTCCGCGACACCCGGCCGCGCCATGAAAGGCACCGACCGATCACGCATGTTAGGAGCTGTAGTGGGAAAGGCGCTGGAACCTTGGAGTGAAGGTACAGGTGTCATCCAGGTGCTGGTGACCTTGCAATAGCGGAGACTTAAAAAATTTGGGCCTAACTTCCCACGTACCGCGCGTACAGGCTCCGCGCCGCCGCAGTGTCGGTCGTGCCTTTGATGATGGCACGTCCATCAGGGAAAAGTGTCATCTCATACGGCTCGCGCCAGAACTTTAAAACGAAGTCGTTGTGGCGCACGGTACCGTGTGCCTCAAGCCGTTCCTTCATTTCGACAAAGTCGATCGCGCGGTGGCGTTCGTGAATTTGCACCGAATTTCTTCCACACAAGGTGATGTGGGGCCGGCCTTCGCCAGAAAGATAAACGAATTCCCGCTCCCCGCAGACGACACAATTGCTACGCGGCATATCGGCCGAAATTTCCGCATGCTGATTGCTCCACACGTCGAATGACAACAGCGTGCGCCGCAGCGCCGGCGCTCTAGTTCCTCCAACGAGGAATTTCAAAGCCTCAGTCGCGGAAAGAGACGCCACGAGATTTACCACTGAATTCAATATCCCCGCCGTCTCGCAGGTCTCGACCATGCCCTTTGGCGAATTCGGAAAAATGCAAGCCAAACAAGCGGTTTGACCGGGAACAACATTCATCGTGGCGCAATAGCTTCCCACCGCCGCGGAATAAATCCAAGGCACCGAATTCTTCACCGCGTAGTCATTGATCAGGTAACGCGTCTCGAAGTTGTCTGTCCCATCCAGGATAAGCTGCATTCCTTCAAGCGCCGCATCCACATTGTCGGGAACTAGATCCTCCACCCTCGGCTCGACAACAATCTTCGAATTGAACGCCGCAATCTTCCGTCCCGCGGCAATCGCCTTGGGCAACGATTCGGCCGCATCTTTTTCGTCAAAAAGCGACTGCCGCTGCAAGTTGCTGGCCTCCACATAATCGCGGTCGATGATCCGCAATGCGCCAACTCCAGCCCGCGCCAGCAATCCCGCCAGTGCCGATCCCGTTGCTCCGCAACCGACAATCGCGACCCGAGCCTTCCCAAGCCGCCGCTGTCCCTCTGCGCCAATGCCGGAAAAAAGAATCTGGCGGGAATAACGCTCGTTATTTGCGCCGGGAGACTCCGCCGTCCAGCCGGTACTGTCACTCGTTAAAATTTCATGTGCCAAAGAGATCACCAATCGCTTCCGCTAAACCCTTTATTATAAGTGCCGGAGTTCGCCATTGCCTGCGCCCGGCACTGCCGCAGTGCGTCGTATCCGGGCGACGAAGGCAATGTCGCTTTCCATCGAAGTTACCAACACCCGGAATTAAGGAAACTTTGCTGAGACGGTACGCGCCATGTTTGATCGCGATGATCTTGTCGACTCTGGCTACACGCGCTGGAGCGACAGCTTGCATGGACTCCATTAAACCGCCAGCGGAAACACCACCATCACAACAGTCAGCCGACACTCCTTCCTCGATGCAATACGAGGGACGTGTGGTGCAATCGATAGAGTTGCCCGGCGTGCAGGAGCGGGACCGTGAACATCTGCTGCAGGTGATGCCGCAGAAGGCGGGCACGCCGCTCGAGCGGAATCAGGTCCGCGACAGCATCCGCGCGCTGTTCGCCACCGGCCGCTTCGCAGACATTCAAGCGGAAGCCACGCCCTCCGGTGCCGGCGTGATTCTCACATTTGTGACATCGCCGAATTTTTTTATCGGGGCGCTTGATGTCGAGGGCGCTCCTAACCGGCCGAATAGAAATCAGATCGTGAATGCATCAAAGTTCCAGCTCGGTGAACTTCACACGCGCGAAAAATTAGAACGCGCCCTGCAGAACATCCGCCAGCTCATGCAGGAAAACGGATACTACCGCGCAAGGGTTACGGCTGAAAGCACGCTCAATCCTGCAACGCAGCAGGTGACGATCCTGTTTCACGTCAGTCCCGGGGAGCCGGCGCATGTCGGCGAAGTTAAAGTCACCGGTACTTCGAGTTTGTCGTCGGCGCAAGTGCAGGATATCGCGCACATGAATCGCGGCGATCGCGTGACGGCTTCCCGCATCACCAGCGCATTGCAGCGGCTGAGAAAAAAGTTCTCCCGGCAACAACGAGTGCTGGCGCAGGTGTCGATCGCCGCGCAAGAGTACCATCCTGAGAAAAATTCGGTCGAATATACTTTTCAGATCGATCCCGGTCCTGTCGTCGTGATCTACGCCGAAGGTTTCCATGTGAGACGCGGCGTCCTCAAGAAAGAGATTCCGGTCTACGAGGAAGACGCGCTGGACGATGACCTGCTCAACGAAGGCCAGCGCAACCTGCTCGACTACATGCAATCTCGCGGATACTTCGATGCGAAAGTCGAAATTGTGAAGCGCAACGATCCGGGCATTCTTCGCGTTATCTACCAGATCAATCCCGGTCCTCTTCACCGCCTCGCGCTGATCGATATAACCGGCAACCAAAAATTCCTGGACAATGCGAGCATCCGCACACGCCTGGAAATCCAGCCGGCGACCCGCTTTCTCACCCACGGCCGTTACAGCGCCGCTCTGCTGAAGAACGACGTGGCCAACCTGGAAGCTCTTTACCGCTCTAACGGCTTCCGTCAGGTGCAAATACAGACCAAAGTCGACGACAACTACAAAGGTGTTGAGAACCGCCTCGCCGTTCACATTCATATTGAGGAAGGGCCGCAAATTCTGATCGGCGAGTTTCACATCGTGGGCAACCGGGTGATGCAGCTTAATCAATTTCCTGAGCTCAATACGAGAGAAGGGCAGCCCTTCTCCGAGCAGAACCTGGCCAGCGACCGTGAGAGCATCCTTAACTTCTATTTCAATCGCGGCTTTCCCAATGCCACGCTCGATATCACCACCCAACCCTCGTCTCAGCCCGATCGTGACGATGTGACCTATACCATTCAGGAAGGCGAGCGGTTCACTGTGAATCAGGTGATCGTTGCCGGACTCGAACACACGCGCGATTACATCGTGCAAAGAGAAGTGCAGGTTCATGCTGGTGATCCTCTCAGTCAACAAGATCTGCTGGATACACAGACCAAACTCTATAATCTCGGTATCTTCAGCGAAGTAGACACCGCGGTGCAAAATCCCGAGGGCACCGATCCCGAAAAGAATGTCCTGGTCCAGGTTCAGGAAGCCAAGCGGTACACATTCACTTACGACGTTGGGCTCGAGTTCGAAACCGGACTGCCCGCAGGAACCAGCGCGCCGCAGGGTGAGACGGGAGTGAGTCCGAGAGTGGGATTCGATGTTACGCGGCTCAACTTCGGAGGAAGAAATCAGACGCTGACATTTCAGTCACACGTTGGACGACTGCAGCAAAGAGGCTTAATTAGCTACGAGATCCCGAAGCTGTTTGATAACGAAAAGTTCAAACTTATCTTTACCGTCTTTTATGACAACAGTCTCGACGTTTCCACCTTTACTTCCCAGCGCCTGGAAGGAAAAGTCGATCTAAGGCAGCAAATCAGCAAACCGAACTCCATCACCTATCGCTTCGACTACCGCCGGGTAAAAGCCAGCAACTTCGCTTCGGATTTTTCGACCGATCTGGTTCCCCTATTGTCACTACCGGCGCGGGTTGGAGGTCCCGGTTTTACCTACATTCACGACAGGCGCGATAACCCGCTCGAAAGCACCAAGGGAGATTACTTCACACTCGACGCATTTGCGGCCTCAAGTTACTTCGGGTCCGAGGCCGACTTTGCCCGCGCCCTGGCTCAGAACTCGACATACAAGGCGTTTGGAGGCAAGGGCAAGCCGAACCATCAATTTGTCTTTGCCCGTTCCACCAGCATTGGCCTGGAGCAACCAGTCCGCGGCACAAGAGTCTTACCTCCGGGTTCGTGCCCGCTCAATGCAGCCGGAGAGAGCACCTGTGCCGGTATCTCGCTGATTCCACTGCCGGAACAATTTTTTGCCGGTGGTGGAAACTCGCATCGCGGATTCGGGTTAAATCAAGCAGGTCCACGCGATCCTGATTCCGGTTTTCCCGTCGGCGGCACGGCTCTGTTTGTAAACAACCTGGAACTGCGCCTTCCCCCGGTGACCTTGCCTGTTTTAGGAGAAGGTTTCGGATTCGCAATTTTTCACGACATGGGTAACGTCTTCACTGCCGGTCACGACATGCTAACGGGACTCGCCCGGTGGCATCAGCCGAATCCGGCTCGTTGCCTGCAATCTGATGGCACGGCGAATTCGGGCTGCCTTAACTACTTCAACAACAGCGGCTTCGACTACACTTCGCACGCATTAGGGGTGGGAGTTCGATATAAGACACCCATCGGCCCATTGCGCTTCGACTTCGGATACAATCTGAACCCGACAGCTTATCTCCAAAGCACCGGAACGACCCCGAGCGGCGTGACGACTTTTGGTCCGGAACGTCTTCGCCACTTCAATGTGTTTTTCAGCATAGGCCAGCCTTTCTAGTGAAAAACCTAACGACAAAGACGGCGTTTACGGCGTTGGTATTGCTGCTGCTGACGCTGGTGGCTTTCGGATCTCAGCCAGCGTTGGCGGGCGAAGTCATCGACCGCATCGTGGCGACCGTCAATCGACGCGTGATTTTGCAAACCGATTGGGATGAGGCTCTCAACTATGAGGCCCTGCTCAACGGGCGCACGCTCAGTCAGTTCACCGATGACGACCGTCGCGCCGTCCTTGACCGGCTCATCGATCAGGAATTGCTCGGCGAGCAAACCAAGTTCGCTGACATCCAGGAGGTATCCCGGGATGAGGCTGCCAAGCGTGTAGCCGAGGCGCGAAAGCAATATCCGGAAGCGGTTACCGATGCGGGCTGGCGAGCTGTCCTGGCCCGGTATCATCTCACTGAAAATGATCTGCTCGATCATGTGCAACGGCAACTCGACCTCATGCGCCTGGTCGATGCCCGCCTCCGCCCCAGTATTCAGATCGATTCCAAAACCATCGAGACCTATTACCGCGACAAGTTCGTCCCGCAGTTGCGACAGTCGGGCGACGGCGAGATTCCCTTGGCTGATGTCTCTGCGAAGATTCGTGAATTGTTGACGGAGCAAAAGGTCAGCGAGTTGTTGGTTTCCTGGTTGCAGACGCTGCGATCGGAAAGCGACGTTCGGATTCCCGGTTCCCCTCAGTCTTCCGAGGGAGTGCAGGCTCGGTGAGCGAACCTGCCGTTCCCTTGCCGCGCCGCAGGTGGTGGAAATACCTGTTGATCTTGACCGGGGTCGGACTCATCGTTTTACTCGCAGGCTTCTGGTATCTCACAACCGAATCCTTTCAGGCCTTTGTCCGGCGAAGAATCGTCGCCGAGGTCGAGCGCGTTACCGGCGGGCGCGCGGAAGTTGGAAGCATCCACACGGTCCCGTTCCACCTGCAAGTCGAGATCAGGGATATGACGGTGCATGGGCGCGAAGCCGCGTCGGACGTTCCTTTGGCTCACGTCGATCATATCGTCGGCCGAGTCAAAGTCATTTCGTTGCTGCGGACCGAGTTTGGATTCTACGAAGTTGCGATCGAACATCCGGTCATTCACATTGCTTTCGATGCCGATGGCACGACCAACGTGCCGTCGCATCCAGTGCCGAAGTTCTTCAATCAGACTTCGGTTGAACGGCTGTTAGCGCTCTCCATCGATCATCTTTATGTCCGCCGCGGAGAACTGCTTTGGGATGATCGCAATATTCCTCTTGATTTTGCAGTTCACGACAGCGAGTTACAGATGGATTACTCGTTTCTGCGCTCGCGCTTTGAGAGCCGGCTCCTGCTGGGCAGGGTGGAAACTAAATTCGACGACTATCGCCCGCTTGCCTGGATGAGCAGCGCTGAATTCAGCCTGGGATCGACCTTCGTCGACGTGAAGTCATTGCGCCTGAACTCCGGACATACGCACATCGACGCCAAAGGGCGCATCAGTGATTTTCGCAAGCCTCAGGTAGAAGTAATGTACGATGCGTTCATTGACCTTGCTGAAGCTGCAACGGTCTCCCGCCGCCACGATCTCCACGCGGGAATATTGGAGCTGAAGGGAAAGGGCAACTGGTCGCTGGATCAGTTCTCCAGTTCCGGATTTCTCGCGCTTCGCGATTTTGGCTGGCAGAGCGATCGAGCACTTGTAAAGAATGCCAGCGCCACTTCCGATTATGCTGTGACCGACTCGCAACTCAAGCTTTCAAAGTTGCAGGCCAGGCTATTGGGTGGAACGATCACGGGCGAGGCTCAAGTCGATAATTGGCTGCACAGCATGCCTTTGTCGAAGGCAGAAGAACGCCGCCGCAGAAACACCATCAGCTCCGAGGATATGGCAGTCGTAACCGCCGTCCGGCCCCGATCCAACAAGAAAAGCGAGACGCAGAAGCCGCTGGAGATGCAATTGGGAGTCGTCCATCTTCGGTTGCGAGACGTCGCGGAGGAAGAAATTGCGGCTGCCGTGAACACTCCTGCTCACTCGCTAAACGGTTTTCATCCGCTTGGTTTGACCAGCGGCAGCCTCGATGCCCGGTGGGTCGGCACGCCGCGAGATGCGGAAGTTGCCTTTGTGTTCGATCTTGATCCAGCCCCACATGCCGCCCCGGGAACTTTGCCGATGGCGGGCCATGCGCGCGGTTCTTACGACATGGCTGCTGACGCGCTGCAACTCTCACTGTTCCTTGTAAATACACCAGCCTCGCGGGTGCAGGCGTCGGGTTCGCTTTCTTCGTCGTCCGCTCTTAAGGTCTCGGTTTCAACGTCGAGCTTTGACGAATGGCGTCCGCTGGTCGCCGCGTTGCATGGGCCTGCCAAATTCCCCTTCAGTCTAAACGGCGACGCGACCTTTAACGGTGTAGTGAGCGGAAGCTTTTCTTCTCCCACGGTAGCGGGAACTCTGGCCGCGCAAGACTTCGATTTCACTCTCCCCGCGACCGCCCGGTCGGCCGAGAAAGAAATTCATTGGGACTCCCTTTCGGTAAACGCCCAGTGGTCTGCGCAAGGCCTGTCGTTGCGCTCCGGAAGCCTGCACCGCGACGAAACGAGCGCCAATTTCGACATAACGGCAGCGCTTCGGGACGGTCAGTTCACGAGCGACAGCCTCTTCAGCGGCGATGTGGCGTTGCACAAGGTGGATGTAACCTCGACCGCGGCGCTCGCGGGCTACGATGTTCCTATCTCGGGCACAGCCGACGTAACTCTTCAATTATCGGGAACAAGATCTTCTCCCGAAGCGCAAGGGCAGCTCCATGTAGCGAACGGCGCTGCTTACGGCGAATCGATTGCAAAATTCGATGCTGGGCTTCGCCTCGCCGGCGATGACGCCATGCTCGACAGCATTCATTTGGTGCACGAAGACGCAATCGTCACCGGCAGTGCGGCCTACAATTCGTCCACTCGCGTCTACAAGTTGGATCTCGCGGGGCAGAACTTCGATCTCGCTGCCCTGCGGCAGATTCATTTGAATAGCTTGAGCATTGAGGGCCGCGCCGACTTCACGCTGCGGGCTTCTGGAACGCCAGAGATGCCGGAAATAAAGGCTGCGCTGCATCTTCACGATCTCACGTTCGATCACGAATTGTCAGGAGATCTGAACGTTGACGCATCGTCGCAATCCGGAATCCTTCACGTGACCGGCCAATCGCAGTTTCGTCAAGGATCGCTGGTTATCGACGGCAATGTGCGTATGCGCGACGATTATCCAGCTAACTTCTCGGCTCAGATGGATCATCTCGATCTCGACTCGATATGGCGGGCCTATTTGCGCGGTGAACTTACCGGACACTCTGCCGTCGCGGGCACCGTAACGATGCAAGGTCCATTGCGCTATCCGCAGCAATGGGTTCTCAAAGGCGATTTAAGCGACGTTGCCCTCGACGTGGAACATGCAAAGTTGCATAACAAGGACGTGGTGCTTCTCAGCTACGCCGGGCAAACCCTTCGCTTTGACCACGTGCATCTGGTGGGCGAAGGCACCGATATTTCCACTCAAGGAACCGCGAGCTTCGCTGGCGATCGTCAGCTTGATCTCGCAGCCGACGGAAGCATCGACCTCAAACTGCTGAATAGTTTTGACGCGAATCTAGCTGCCTCTGGACTCATGACGGTCAAGATGAACGTGGGTGGAACCTGGTCTCAGCCCGTTCCGCAGGGGCGGCTGCAAATTGCGAATGCATCGTTCGCCTACGCCGGCCTTCCCAGTGGGCTTACTGAGACAAACGGTTCGCTCTTGTTTACTCGTGACCATTTTCATATTGAAAACCTTTCGGCCCGTACCGGTGGTGGAACGCTCGATTTCAAAGGGGATGCCACAACTTACAATCGCCAGTTCAACTTCAATCTCACTGCTTCCGGCAAAGAAGTTCGTCTGCGCTATCCGCCCGGCGTCAGCTCAACCGCTAACGCGGACCTGCACTGGGTGGGCACGCGCTCGGCCTCGACTGTTTCGGGCCAAATTTTAGTCACCAAGCTGGCGGTAACTCCGAACTTCGATTTCAGTTCTTATCTGGAGCGCAGCCGCCAGATCACCTCCATCACGCCGGCCAGTTCTCCGCTTTACAACGTCAAACTCGATATTCAGGTGCAGACTTCGCCGGAACTGCAAATGAAAACGGCGGTCGCCCGTCTCTCCGGCGATGCCGATCTACGGCTGCGCGGTTCCGTTGCCCATCCTGCGGTTCTCGGCCGCGCCGACATTCTCGAAGGCGAAGCCAGTTTCAACGGCACCAAGTTTCGACTGGAACGTGGCGACATCACGTTTGCGAATCCCGTAACGATCGATCCGATCTTAAATCTTGAAGCCTCCACGCACGTCCGCAACTACGATCTCGCGATCACCGTGACTGGCACTCCCGATCAACCCGGAGGTCTTCGCGTTAGCTATCGCTCCGAGCCTCCATTGCCGCAATCCGATATCATCGCTCTTCTTGCGCTCGGACGCACCAGCGAAGAGTCCGAGCAATTGCAGGAACAATCCGGCCAGACTGCGTTCACCGATCAAGCCTCAGCCATCATCCTTAACCAGGCGATCAATTCCACAGTCAGCAGTCGCGTGCAAAAGCTATTTGGCGTCAGCCGCATTAAGATTGACCCGCAGGGTCTGACCACCGAGACCAATCCCACAGCTCGGGGCCCGCAGGTCACCATCGAGCAGCAGTTCGCCAACAACGTCACCCTGACCTATAGCACCAATGTTTCGCAAAGTTCGCAGCAGATCATTCAGGGCGAATATTTTTTCACTCGCAATCTTTCAGCAGTCGGGACGCGCGATCAGAACGGAGTCGTCAGCTTCGATCTGCGAATTCGCCGGCGAAAGAAATGAGTGAATCGAAAGACGCTGCTGCTGGGATCAAAAAAGAATACGACCCGCTTCCGATTCCTCGGCAGGAAATGGTCGCGCAACAACTCCGCGACCGCGGAATCTCCGATCAGCGTGTGCTCGATGCGATGCTTCGCGTACCGCGGCACGAATTCATGCCGGAACAGTATCGGGAGCAAGCCTACGAAGATCATCCGCTCCCCATCGGCGAAGGCCAAACAATTTCTCAGCCTTATATCGTAGCCAGCATGCTCGAAGCGTTGAGCTTGCGCCCGATAGATAACGTTCTCGAAGTCGGAAGCGGATCGGGCTACGTAACGGCTCTCCTGGCGGAACTGGCCTCGCAAGTCTTCGCAATCGAGCGCCACGCTGTATTAGCCACCCGCGCACGAGAGACGATTGCAAAGCTTGGGTATCGCAATGTTGAGATTGCGATCGGCGACGGCAGTCAGGGCTTGCCCCAGCATCAGCCTTTCGACGCGATCATTGTTTCTGCGGCCGCCGCTCGGGTGCCCGCGCCATTGCTCGCCCAGCTTGCCAAAGGCGGCCGGATGATCATCCCAGTAGGCGCTGCCGACGCACAACAACTGCAACTGATTCGCATGCAAGACGGCATTCCACAGATTTCACTACGCGAGCCTTGCCGCTTCGTACCACTAATCGCGGACTAGCGATCTATGCCGCGCCTTCGACTTTACTCAATACAAGCTCACGCTTATCGGCCAGGCGCAGCCAGAGAGTTTGCGCAAAACTAAGCGCGCACGCGATCGATGCATTAGAATTTTCCTGTGCCGCTCTTTCGCAGTCTCAGGCTGACTCTGGAAATGATCAAGTGGGAGCACTCGATTTTCGCGCTCCCATTCGCTCTGTGCGGCGCCATGCTCGCCGCCGGAGGCCTGCCCACAGTCCGTCAACTGGCATGGATTGTGGTGGCCATGGTCGGCGCGCGCTCGGCCGCAATGGCTTTTAACCGCCTGGCCGACTCTGCCATCGACGCCGCAAACCCCCGCACCAGCACCCGCGCACTGCCGGCAGGACATCTTACTTCGACCTTCGTCGCAACCTTCGTCGTAGTCGCCAGCGCCATCTTTATCCTGGCCGCATTGCAACTGAATCGCCTGTCACTGTGGCTCTCGCCGGTTGCGCTGGCTGTTTTGCTTCTCTATTCCTATACCAAGCGCTTTACACGCTGGTCACATCTCGTTCTTGGTTTTGCGCTGGGCATCGCGCCTGCTGCTGCGTGGATCGCGGTACGCGGCTCGCTCGACCCGCGCATCTTGCTGCTCACCGCCGCCGTCACTTGCTGGGTAGGCGGCTTCGACGTTCTCTATGCCTGCCAGGATTTCGACTTCGACCGCCAGGCCGGACTTCATTCCATCCCGCGATATCTCGGAATTCGCAAAGCCCTGTGGGTCGCGCGCACCCTGCATCTCCTAATGGTTCTGTTGCTGCTGGCGCTTTTGGCAGCATTTCACCTCGGGCACCTGACTCTCTATGGAATCGTCGCAGTTGTGCTCCTGCTCGGCTACGAGCATTCGCTGGTCAAACAAGATGATTTGTCAAAACTGAATGCGGCATTTTTTACAATGAACGGCGTAGTCTCGGTCGTGTTCTTTCTATTCGTCGCCGGTGACTTATTGCTGCGAAAGTAAGCGTGTGAGGACAGCCGCCCTGGGAGCTGTCCAGCCGGGCGAAGCCCGGCCAATTGCTTGCCGCTGGCAAAACGTCGCCTCACGTTACGCTCGGGCGGACAGCCAAGGCGGCTATCCCCATGTCGATTCCGTTAATGTGCCGGCGCTGGCTGTGGAGTGGCAGCGCCCGGACTCGAGAAATTCACCTTCGGCACTTCGCGCGACCCTTCCGTAGCCGTGAAGTACGCGTCGTTTGCCTTGAATCCCGCGATCCCCGCGAAAAAGCTGGCAGGGAATTGCTGCACGTAGGTGTTGTAGTCCTGCAGCGTGTCGTTATAACGTTTGCGTTCGACCGCAATGCGATTCTCGGTACCAGCCAATTCATCCTGCAAGCGCAGAAAATTTTCATTCGAGCGCAGCTGTGGATAGTTCTCCGAAATCGCCAGCAAACGCCCTAGAGCTCCGTCGAGCTGCCCGTTCGCTGCGATCTTCTGCTGCGGCGAGCCTGCGGAAAGCAATGCCGATCGCGCCTTTGCAATGTCGCCAAAGACTGTCTGTTCCTGCGTGGCGTAGCCTTTTACTGTCTCCACCAGGTTGGGGATCAGGTCGGCGCGCCGCTGCAATACCACATCCACCTGCGACCAGGCCGACTTCACCGCTTCATTCTTGCTGACGAGAGTATTCTTGACGCCGACGTACTGCCCAAAACAGATCAGCACAACCAGCAGAACAACGGCGATTACGATGACGACCGCGATCAGTGCTTTGCTCATAAACTCTCCTGAAAGAATAGGGTTTCCTGAATCACTGAGCCGGCGAAAGTTGCGGCGAGCCCGGGCTGCCGGAGTCCAGCATTCTATCAACTGCGGCGTTGACCTGCTCCACCGCCGCCAGATATCGCGAGAAAACATCCGTGACGTCGAGTTTTCCCGGCTTGATGCGATGCTCGCGAACATCCAGCACCTGCAAGAATCCCGAGCTATCAAAACCAATCTTACTCGCCAAGGCCTGTATCGCGTCTCGCTTGCCAAGCGGCGCCTCGTGCCCCAGTACCATCAATGCATGACGAAAAAGCGTAGCGAACGACGAAACTGATTGTGTCAGCAGTTCCCACATTTTCTTTTCGTTCCCGGAAGCAAGCAGCAAGTGCCGCCGGAGGAGCGAGAGCTTTTCACCCAATTCATACTCCACTTGCACGCGGTGGAGCGTTGCCGGAATCTTTAATTCCTGCAAAACATCTTCGCCAAAAATCACACGGCGATGCTGCTGCATGTCCATGAGTTCAATGGAAAATACATCAGCCGTACGCTCGAGTTCATCGCGCGTCATGAAAAGCGGAGGCGGTTGTTTTTGCCGGTCCCACCATTTCACCGTCGGGGCCAAACCTTGCAACTTTGCAAACGAGCAATCGCGCAGAACGCAAAACAGATTGATATCCGAATACTCCTGGTGAAAGTCACCCGCTGCAGCCGATCCGTAAATGATGACGCTGACCAGGTTGTCTTGCGCCGCCTCGCGTATGCGTGCCAAGAATTCGCGGCCCTTGTTTCCAGGAATCATCGCTCGCTCCTTATCGCCAAGCCCGTCACCAACTGCTGCTCGCCCCGCCTCCGCCTGAACTTCCGCCGCCAAAGCCGCCGAACCCACCACCACCGCCGCCGCCGAATCCGCCGCCACCCCAGCCTCCGCCTCTGCCACCGCCAAAGATCTGCGAAAAAATGATCCAGAACAGCACGCTGCGCAAAGGCGTAGCGAGCACGATCAAGATGACAATGCCAATGACTACAATCCCGCCCAGCGAAATTCCGCCACCTGGTTGTTCCGCGGGTTGTGCCGCCGGAACTTCCGCTTGCGCATTTGTCAGCTGAATCCCGGCATCCTGCGCGATGACTCCCGCCACCCGCGAAGTCACCAGCAGGAGTGCCTTGTTGTAATCGCTGCTGCGTATGAAGGGAATCGCTTCGCGCTGGAATCCGCCAACTTTGCCATCGGGCAGAATGGGTTCCAATCCGTATCCCACCTCGACCCGCGCACGCCGGTCATCGATGGCATAGAGGACCAGCACGCCACGGTTAGTAGACTTACTTCCAACCCCCCACTGATGGAAAAGATCGACGGCATAACTCTCGATGTCGGAACCGTCTAGCGAATGAACGGTCACCACAGCAATCTGCGCATGCGCTTTTTCGTCAATCTGCCGGCAAATGTCATCCATCTGCGCGACGGTATTTGCATCGAGCACGTGAGCAAAGTCGTTGACGTAACCGGTGGGCTTGAGCTGCGCGATGGGTTCGGCGTGTGCCGCCAGACTGAAGACAAACACGAGCGCCAGCAAGCGCACTGCACCCAAACGGGATTTCAAAGAGGAAATCATTGCAAAGAGAATTGTACAGGCCTTTGTCAGGGGACAAACGGCTAGCGTTTCGGGAAGGGAAGTATTTCAAGCAGGCACAACCAAGTAAGAGCGAAGGCCCGAAGAGATGCGTTTCTGCCGCCTCTTCGGGACCCGCAAAAGCTACTGATTCACACGCAGCAACATCATCGTTCCACTCTCCAGCTTGACATTGTTCTTATCCGAGCTTACGAGCGAGCCCTGTGCCGCACTCGGCGCAGGCGCCAGCTTCATATTGGATATTCCAATAATGCCCTCGGTCTTTGCCGTAATCTGCGGCCGCGCGTTCGCGCTGGTATTGGTACCGGCGTCTGAGGCGGTCGGCATGGTATTCGCGGGGGAAGTATTTGCTGGGGCCGTGCCTCCCCCTCCCATGTGTGTGGACGACGGCGTCGAAGAAGGACTTGAACTCGGCGCTGATGCAGCACTTTGATCGTTGCCGCTCGCCCCATTGTTAGAGTTCGCATTCGGCGGAGCTATGATGGCCTGGATCGACATGGGCATCTGCATCTCGCCGCTTTTCGTTACCGTGCGGTCAAAAGCAATTCCCAGTTCCGACTCTTTCTGTTCTTTGTTGCGAGCCTGCGCCTCCGTGACGTGACCAACGACTTTCGTATCTTTCGTCACCAGCACGTCGCCGTTGTTGCTCTTCATGTCCATCGTGACTTTGGCGATAACCTCGTCCCCGGTCTTCGCTTTCTTTGCATCAATGGTCTTCGCCAATTCCACCGGAATCACGCTGCCCGGCGCGATGCGCGTCGGACCGTTCGTTGCGGGCGGATTCGCCGCTGCATTCGATGGCGGAGCCGGTTGTTGCGCCGCTGGCGCTGGCACAGCGGATTCTGGCTGTGGTTTTGCTCCGCTGTTTTGGTCAGTAGTCGGGTCTTGGGCGAAAGCGATGCCGATTGTCAAGGCTGCGCTAAGAATGGCTAATGTTAATCCTCTCATTGCGACCTCCTAAATAGAAATTTTTTCAACATGTACGAAGTCGCGCGAGACTGCTTTATCGATGGCTCTCATGTTATAGATGCGGTTTGTCCGTCAGAGGTAGTCAGGCACCTTGCCTCATCAAGCCGTAGAATGAAATTCGATTGCTCGCTGCGTTCGCCTTTAGAGCACAACCACCGGCAAAGGCGCCGCATCAGAATTCCATGCTCCTGCAAAACTTTCGTTGTTATTCCGCTTTGGCCGTGGGATGCGTGCTCGCTTGTGCAACTCTCGCCTGCGCTCCCAACCAGAGTCCCGACCAGCTTCGGGAGAAGACTGCCCAAGCCACCGCGGAAGTGAGCCGCGATGCCAAGGCCATGGCGGAAGGTGTGAAAGAAGGTTTGAGCCGGGACAAAACCCTCAACCTGAACAAAGCTTCAAAAGATGAACTGCTAAGCCTTCCCGGAATTACCGAGCACGAGGCTGACCGCATTGTCGCTGAACGCCCTTTCGCGAATACCCACGATCTCGTCAGCCGTCGTATTGTGCCGCAGGAAGAATTCGACAAAATCAAAGACCGCATTATTGCCTCTCGGTAAGCTGCGATCCCGCAGCCGGTGCACGCACGCGAAATGATTTTTGGCCGCCTTGTGCGTTATCATCAATTGCGATGCCTTCGCTGCACTCCTTTCAAACCGACGACGCCCGGCTCCTGCCGCTCCACGCTAAAGTGATGGCCGGCGACCGCCTCAACAGCGACGACGCTCTCATCCTCTACCGCACCGGTGACATCCTCGCCGTAGGATGGATGGCCAACTACGTTCGTGAACGCATGCATGGCGACAAGACATATTTCAACGTCAACCGACACATCAATCCCACCAATGTGTGTGTTGCCGCCTGCCGCCTGTGCGCCTTCGGCCGCAAAAAAGATTCGCCTGGTTCCTACACCATGGCGCTCGATGAAGCCTTTGAGACCGCCGCATCCGGATATACCGAGGCCGTCACTGAATTCCACATCGTCGGCGGCCTGCACCCCGATTTGCCGTTCCAGTATTTCCTCGATCTCTGCTCGGGTCTGAAGCAGCGCTTTCCGCATGTGCATCTGAAAGCGTTCACCATGGTCGAAGTTGCATATCTGTCCAAGCGGGCCAAGCTCTCGATTCGTGAGACCTTGGAGCAACTGAAAGTTTCAGGAGTAGATTCGCTTCCCGGTGGCGGCGCAGAGATTTTTGCCGACCGCGTGCGCCACATCATTTGCGATCACAAAATTGACGGCGATCAGTGGCTGGAAACTGCGAAGCTTGCTCACCAGATTGGACTCAAGTCGAACGCGACCATGCTTTATGGCCACGTCGAGAATGACGAAGACCGTGTAGATCACTTGCTCAAGTTGCGCGCGCTGCAAGACGAAACCGGCGGCTTCCAGACTTTTATCCCGCTGGCATTCCATCCCGAGAACACCGCTCTCCAGCACTTACCCAAAACCACCGGCATGCTGGACATCAAACAGATCGCGGTGAGCCGCCTGGTGCTCGATAATTTCCCGCACATCAAGTCTTACTGGCAGATGATGACCGCCAAGATCGCACAAATCTCCCTGCGCTTCGGCGCTGATGATATGGATGGCACGGTGATCGAAGAAAAGATCTATCACGACGCCGGGGCGACGACTCCACAAGGCATGCGCCGTGAAGAACTCGAACGCCTGATCCGCGCCGCCGGCCGCGAACCGATCGAACGGGACACGCTCTACCGTCCTGTCACTCGCACGGAAACCTCGGTTACGGTCGCGGTGTGAGGTACCCCATCCGGGACGAGGGCCGGACACGACGACGTTAGCTTGATTGTGCCCCAGCGGCTAGCCGCTGCTCCATGGATGTGTACGCTGCCCTGAGATCCAATGGAATTTGACCTGGATTCTTTTCCAGTTCGGAGTAACAGCGCTCAAACACTCGGTACTCGGCGAGGTCGAATTGCTTCCGATCATTTTGATACAACCAGTCGAGGTTGCGAAATACTTCAGCAAGGCGATAGTAGAAATTGTTTCGGAAGGTCAACGCAGAACTACTGCCCGCCATGGTTACGATCCTGCCATCTCCAAGCTTGAAGACATATTCAGAGCCAGCCTTCGACGAAATATTTTGATGCATTCTGGAGCATAATTTGACAAGGCGCTGCCCTTTGTTGAGGATATTCGCTTCGTTCTCCGAGGCTTCGAGCTCTAGCACATGCGGCATTCGCAAAATGTAATCGTCGCTTGGCTTTTCCTCACAATAGTTCTCGAGGGTGATCTGACCACTTTCGGGTGAGAGCGTAAGAGTTTGTGGTCTTCCATGGTGTGAAAAAGGATCGGCAGATACTCCCCCGAATAAATGGAGAGTTTGAGGTTTTTTTTGATCAATCACACCAATGAAGAAGGGCAGTTCTAATCTTTCGAGGTATTCGATTTGTGTCTTGGCGTCGATCTTCTCTCCCGACCTTTTAATCTAAATCGCAAGAGAATTGCGTGGGAACAGGCTGTCTCCGTTAAATACCTCAAACAACGTACAAAAAAAGTCGGACCCAATATCATCTGCGACAGTTAGTGGGTTGGCTACAAATGCAATACGTGAGAGCAGAAACGATGCCAGGTGCTCGTTTTCCCACCCCTTTCTGAATCTTCCTAGCTGGGCCACAATGTCCTCCCAATAGAGTTCGGTTGCCAGGGTGACCGCGCCCTACCCTACGGCATGAGTCTTGCGAGACCTCTTCTGATCACTCCCTGCCTTTCGTAAATGGTCGTTCCCTGAAGAACTAGACATCGCGTGTCTCAACAGCAAATTCACCCGCGTCTGATAGCCCTTACCGTAACCCTTCAGCCAGTCGATGACATCCCCGTCAAGCCGCATGGTCACGGATCGTTTCGGCGGACGATAGAACTTGCCCATCTCGGCCTTGCTCCAGTCCAATTTGAGAGGGATATCCGAAAAATCAATGTCTTCGTTTTTCATAGCGGCGATGGCGGCGATGTCTCGTTTTTGCTCCTTGGTGAGCTTCCTCACAGTTTTTCCTCTCACGCGATTCCGCGGCACGGGCAGAGATAATACGAGTCACGTCTTTACCCTTTTCTTCAAAATACGTATGTACCACGACAAGGACCGCTCCCTGTCCGATGGTGCCACAGGTGATCCAGCGCTCTTCTTCCTCCGAAGATTCGTCGCGCTCCGTGGGCATACGGATCGTCGAACACCATAGCGGCTGTCTCGAAGCGGACCTTGTGTTTAGAAGATTCAGCTGGTTCTTTGCTTCATCCCATTCAAAATGCATGCCGTTATCCGGCGACAGATCCAGGGTACAAACGAAATCTAGGATAAAAAGGTCCGCAGCAATGTCAATACAAATGCATGTACAACGCGAACCTACGGGTCGCGGTGTGATGGTATGCAAGAATCTGCATCTTGAAGTCCCGTAACCGCTGCACTAACATTCACCGCTGGTAGTTGTCTGGCCGCGCTTCGACTCCCACAGCCGTTGCTCGAAGCCGCTTCGCGTCAACCTTCACAGGCCATGCACGAAAAAAATTGGAGCTATTTTGAGGAGACTCTTCGTGAAATCTTCCCACCTGATTTGCACGCTCGCGCTATTTACCTGCGCCGCCATCGCAAGCCAAGCCGGTTCTGTGCCCAGCCAGCCGAGAAACTCAGTGGCCATGGCCCTCGATCCAGCGGTACCCGCGCCCGGCCAAGCCACTGTCGCAGCCGATTTCAATGGCGACGGAAAACTCGACCTCGCGACGACGAACAACAAGAACGGCGGACTCACTATTCGTTTGGGCAAAGGTGACGGCACATTCCTGCCCGCCATTACATATCGTGCTGGCTATCACCACAACGCCATCGTGGCCGCAGATTTCAATGGCGACGGCAAGATTGACTTGGCGGTCTCGCTGCCGACTTTGTGCGGCGCGTGTGGCGGCTTTCCTAACTATCAGTTGCAGGTGTATCTGGGAGTGGGCGATGGAACCTTTAACTTTGTTGCGCCCAAGTATCCCTTTTACGGCTTGCCGCTCGTAGCCGCCGATTTTAATGGCGACGGAAAAGCGGATCTGATCGTCACCAACACGGACTACTACGGTGACGATTGGGAGGCGCAAATCATGATCAGTAAAGGTGACGGCACATTTGAAAAAGGAGCTTCCCTGGCCGACACTTTTTATCCGACTTATCCGGCGGTCGGCGATTTGAATGGCGATGGCAAACTCGACATTGCATTGCCGGCTCTCGATGAAATTGAAGGTCTTCCTATTACCTACATTTTCCTGGGCAACGGCGACGGCACATTTTCAACTCCCGCCTCGTACGCGGGAACGAACTACTATGGTTTCACAGCCGCGTTGGGAGATTTCAATGGTGACGGTAAACTTGACATCGCCACCGATGCTGTTCAGGTTCTATTGAACAACGGCGACGGTACGTTTACCAATGACGCCAGCGTTAACGTTCGTGGCTGGCCAGGGGGCGTAGTGACGGGAGACTTTAACGGCGACGGTAAGATTGATATTGCCACCGAAAACGAAGTCGGTTCATTCCCAGAGAGCAATTTGATTCTGCTGGGCAATAGCGACGGCACATTTCAGACCGTGACGGTCGAAGGAGGATCTCAGGTGCTGCAAGCCGCCGACTTCAATCGTGACGGCAAACTTGATCTACTGACGGCCGGGGGTATTTATTTGCAGACTCCAGCTGCCGTACTGCCAACGTACCTCTACTTCGGGTCCATCCCGGTCAACACCAAAACCGCGCCACAGACAGCCACCCTGACTAACGTCGGCAATGTCGCCATGACGATCGAGACGATCCAGGTCATCGGTTCGTCCGCATACTCGCAGACCAATAACTGCGGCGCCACATTGGCCGCAGGGAAGAGTTGTCAGTTTCAACTCAGCTTCGAACCGACGTCCATCGGATCTGCCGCGGCAGCGCTTAGCGTGACCGTGCCGGGTGCTCCATCGTCGACGGTGCAACTCAGCGGCGCCGGCCAGTAACTGTAAGCCTCTCGCCCGTTCTCACCTTCGCTCGTCAAGCGAGGGTGAAAACGGCTGTAGACCCTAGCCGCATTTGGGGTCGACGTATATTATTTGCGTTTCCTTTGAACTTTCGCTGAAAGAAGATCGCCCAAATTTCGCTGCTCTTCGGCGCCCACGACATGGCTGGTACGATGATTGTCCGCGAGACTGATAGCCCACATTGTGCTCTATACGGATAAAGTCTGTTTACTCTATGCGGCCACGAAGAAGGAGGGTAAAATGTCGCCGCCTTGAAAGTGAAAATGGCAATTCCCGCTTACGAAGTAAAATTTCGACGGCTGGAAACTGTGCTCCGAGGAGAGAAGATGAAACTGCAACACACTCGTTACTTCTGCCTGATGTTATTACTAGGAAGCACGTTGTTGGGAGTGCTCAACGCACAATCTTATACGACCTTTGTGGTGCCGGAAGCGGCGGGGGCCACGGCGAACTCACTGGGCGTACAAAGCATTAACAAGTCTGGCGTAATCGCCGGGTTTCTGACCGATGCATCGGGCAATCTAAAAGCATGGCAGCGGGCCGCGAACGGAAACATCACAGTTCTGGTCGATCCTCTGGATACGAGCACGCCGACGGTCACGTCAGCGTATGGCATCGCCAGAAATGGCACCATGACCGGCTATTTCTTCGACACCGAAACCGGTTTTTACTCCGGCTTCTTCTATAGTGGCGGCGGAGCGTTCAGAACCTACAACGTTCCTGGTCAGCCCGCCGGTACAGACACCGTTGTTAGCGGGATTAACGACCAGGCGAACCAGTTCTGCGGGTTCGTGCTTGCCCCTCCCTATACTACCTACCAGGCTTTCGTGAGTATCAACGGCGCCGTCTCCGTTTTTTCCGTGGACGGTTCGAACGATACCCAGTGTCTGGCGTTAAATAATCTGGGCCAGGCTGCGGGTTCTTACATCGATGGGGCCGGAGTGACGCACGGCTGGGTTCGTGACTCCAACGGCACCATAACTATCATCGACGTTCCCGGAGCAGTTACGGCTCCCGGCGCTGCTCCCTGTTATCCCGGGACCGTGGCCGGAACCACCGTGAATGGTATCAACGACAAGGGCTTTATTTCCGGGCATTATTGGGATCGCTCCTACAAATCTCACGGATACGTTCTCACTCCCGGCGGAACATTTATCAAGTTCAATGTTCCCGGAGCGTTTCAAACCGGCGGCGGCGGCCTCAATGCAGCGGGAGTTATGGTCGGCCATTGGTCCGACAGTTCCTGCAACAACGCAGGCTTTATCTTCACGCCGCCTACTCCGGATTCAGAGTAGACACCGCGCCAAAGGGATCATTGCCGGGCCGTCGCACTCTATGGCGTGCCGGCCCGGTGATTATCAATGCAATAGATTCCGTAACACCGCAACCTCCGCGGCCATGCCCGCGCGCAACGCCGGTTCCACGTCCGGAGCGAACAGCGGAGAATGGTTCGAGGGCAGCGCCACGCCGCTGGCTTTGGCCTCCGCGTACTTCTTCGGGTCGGCTCCTCCCAAGCTGAAGTAAAGCGACGGAACGCCCTGCTCGATGAAGTATGCGTAATCTTCCGAGGGGGCGATCGGCTCGGTTGTGATTACATTCTCCTTGCCGACAGCCGCTTCCAGCGGCGTCCGCAGCCGCTGCGCCAAAGCGGGATCGTTATACACAGAGTCTGTGGCTTCGTAGTGCTCGATTAATGGCTTACGCGGCGCACCGCCGGCCTCCGATTCTTCTTTGGTAATGCGGGCAATGGCCGCCAACACCTGCTTGCGCACTTCGGCCTTGTAGGTGCGCACCGTCAGCCCCATCTCGGCATGATCCGGAATGATATTGTTCTTCGTTCCCGCCTGAATGTAGCCGACCGTAATCACCACCATTTCACCCGGCTTCACTTCGCGCGACGCGATGGTTTGCAAGGTCAGAATTGTCCGCGCCGCAATCACAATCGGATCAATCGTCAAATGCGGCGCTGATCCGTGACCGCCCTTGCCATAAATCGTGATCCGCAGGGAATCCGCATTCGTGTTGTAAATCCCCGGAGTGATGCCTACTTGCCCAGCCGGCATTTCGTTGCCCACGTGCAATGCCACGCCAACATCCGGCTTGGGGAATCGTGTGAACAATCCGTCGTCAATCATCGCCTTGGCGCCGCTGATTGTTTCTTCAGCCGGTTGGCCGATCAGCATGAGCGTCCCGTGCCACGTATCTTTACTATGGGCCATGATCGCAGCTGTGCCCACGAGCGACGCCATGTGCAGATCGTGCCCGCAAGCGTGCATCACCGGAACGTCGTGTCCGGCATCGTCCTTGGCATGCACCGTGCTCGCATAAGCTAGGCCGGTTTTTTCTTCCACCGGCAACGCGTCAAGTTCCGTGCGCAGCATCACGGTCGGGCCGGCGCCGTTCTTTAATATGGCCACAACGCCGGTGCCGCCAACATGCTCCGTCACGTCATAGCCAAACGCACGCAGTTGTGTTGCGAGCTTCGCGGCAGTCTGGGTTTCGTGCGAAGACAGTTCCGGATTCTGGTGCAGATCAAGATAGAGTTCGTGCGCCGCGGGGTATGCGGCTTGGATTTCTTTCGACGATGTCGCCGTCTGCGCGCATGCAGATACCGCCAGGCAAACAACGAAAAAGTATTTGGCTGAAGTCATGGACCACGATCATATCCTCGCCTTCCGCGGTGCTGCAAACTTCTAAAGAGTTGCCTCTCATATTCTCAATTTGCAACGCATTCCCAGAAGAAAATAAAGCTCTGTGCGTTCCATGATTCACAGTTGGCCTGCTCTCACATGGGTGTACAATCGCGTTAGATAGCACTTGGTTGCGCGACTTCGTTAGGCAACGACGAGGTGCTTATGAACGTTCACGTTAGTTACCGTCTTCAAAAAAGTCCCGTCCTCGAGAAAGACTTCCAACATCAGGCCGAAAAACTGCGGAAACGCCTGCACGTGTTTCGGCCCGAGCTCGTTCACCTGAAAGCTACAGTCGAAGAAAACTCGCCGCGCGAAGGCGCTACAGTTTCTCTGAACCTCCACTTGCCCTCGGGGCAAATGGCCGCACAATCGTCCGCTCCCACGGCAGTCTCCGCCGTGAAGAGCGCCTTTGACGACCTCCTGCACCAGTTGACCCGGCACAAGGATCTCCTGCGGACGGCCAAATGGAGACGTCGTCGCAGCCAGATCTCCGAGCGGCGCGAGCCCCAAGTTCCTTTCGAAGAAACGCTGGCGTCGGTTCATCCGCCAACAGTTTCCGGCGAGGATGTTCGGTCCTACGTGAATATCAACCTCGCCCGGCTTGAACGCTTTGTTGAACGCGAGATATATATGCGGGAAGCGCAGGAGATGATCCCCGCCGACTCCGTCAGCAAAGACGAAGTGATCGACGAAACCATCGCCGCAGCTCTGGGGGACGGAGATGGGGAAGAGAAGCCCGAGCGTCTATCGCTGGAACCCTGGCTTTATCGCCTCGCCTTGCATGCCCTCGACGATCTTTCGCGCTCCGACGAGAGCGACAGCCACGCCGTTCCTTTGGAAGACTCCATGCGCCCGCGCAACGTCCGCGCCAGCGACGAAGCCGAATTGCAATTTCACCAGCCCGATGAATCGATCACAGGAGCGACGGTGATTCGCGACGATCGCATAGCGACTCCGGAACAGATCATGGCCTCCGATGAAACGCTTCTTGTAATTGCCTCCATTCTGCGCAGCATCCAGCCGCGAGCCCGCGAAGCATTCATTCTGTATGCCATCGAAGGCTTTGCCGTGGACGAAATCTCCGCCATCACCGGCTTGAAAGCCGAAGGAGTCGTTGCGTCCATTGCAACGGCGCGCGATCACCTGCGCAAAGCACCCGGGCTTGTCCGCGCATCTTCGGCCAAGATCATTCCATCGGGTACCGCGTAATCCACCACAAATTCATCGTTTAATAGGAGAAGAGCTTAGATGACTATTTCTCGCGATCAAATTCGTCAGTTGGCAGAATTTCACGATACAAAATCCTGCGCCCTGAGCTTTTACTACCAGCCCACTACGCCGACAAATAAAGCGCATAAGGAAGATGCAATCCAGATAAAAGACCTGGCCCGCGAAGCCCAACGCCGCCTGGAAAATAATGGAAAAGAAGAGAAAGGAAGAAAAGAATCTGCAAAGGCCGATCTGGAGCGCATAGTGCGCTTCACCAGCGAGTTGCGCGGCAACGGCACCCACGCCAAAGCAGTCTTTGCCTGCGCCGATCAAAACCTTTGGCTCGAATATGATCTTCCGCCGCAGCTTCCGGACACCCAACTCTTCATTGATCGCCATTTCCACTTGAAGCCGTTAGCGCGTTTGCTAGGCGCATCTCCGGCACTGGGCATTGCCCTGGTCGATCGCCATCGCGCGCGGTTTTTCGATTTGCGGTTCGGTGAGTTGACCGAGCGCGAATCCTTGTTCCAGCCACTTTCCCGCAAGGGCCGCAGTGACGGCTTCGCCGGCTACGACGGTGGCCACGCGCAACGCCGTGTCGAAGACGAAGCGCGTCATCACTTTAAGGCGGTCGCCGGAGTTCTTAAGGAAGCCTTGGAGACCGGCCTTTGTGAAAAGTGGATTCTCGGCTGCCAGGATGCTCACCGCTCTCAAATAGAACAGCAACTGAGCCCGCCTGTCAGTCAGGCTTTGCTCGGCCAATTCCATGCGGACGTGGGACGTGTGACTCTCGACGAAGTTCGCGTTCATGCCGAACACCTGCTGCGAGCGTGGCAAGATCGTAGCTGCCGCGATCTTGTGAGCCAAACCTTGAGCGAAGCGCGCGGCAACGCACACGGTGTGACTGGCTTGCGCCGTGTTCTGCGCTCGCTTGAACTAGGCGAGGTGCAAACCCTGCTCATGGGTGAAAACTTTGTGGCTCATGCCGTCGAATGCTCCGGCTGCGGCCACTTGGATGCCCATCTCGTCAGCAATTGTCCCGCCTGCGGCAAGAGTACACACGAAGTAGTCGACGTGGGTGAAGCGATCCTGCCCTGGATCATTCGCCGCGGCATCGAAATGTTCTACGTCAAAGACAATCCAGAGTTCGACAAGGTGGGAAACATCGCGGCCCTGCTGCGTTTCCGCTCTGAGGCTGATCAGAAGGTGCGGCCGATTGTCGATGCCGCAAACTTGTCTCCGGCTCTCAAACCCCGGCTCGTAGGCCGGTATGGCGGGTTCGCCATCGGCTGAATCTGATTGCAAGACGATTCTCGTAGCGATGCCATTCTGCCGGCTGCATCTGGCGGCGCGCCTCGACTCGCATGAAACCCATCGCAGCCGCATGATATGCTTCCCCGTTTCCTACAACACCGCCGGAGGAGCTCATGACTTTCTCACGCCGTGATTTTGTAAAGACTTCTGTTCTCGGAGCAATGGCTGCCGGCGTAGGCCCGCGAGCCCAAGGGCAAGATCATGTCGCGCAAACAGGCTCATCCAAGCGTCCTATCATCATATGCGCGCACAACGGACTCAATTATCTCGACAATGCATTTGCATTCCTCAAGGGCGGCGGGGACACGCTCGATGCCGCCCTCCATGTTGTGCGGGGTCCGGAAGACGATCCCAACGACACCAGCGTAGGCCTCGGCGGCATACCTAATGAAGAAGGCGTGGTCGAACTCGACGCCTGCTGCATGCACGGCCCGACGCGACGCGCGGGCTCGGTGGGTGGCGTGCGCAACATCAAGAATGTCTCGCAGGTATCGAAGGCCGTGATGGAGCACACCGGACACGTCATGCTCGTGGGCGAAGGCGCGGAACGTTTCGCTGTTGCCGTAGGCTATCCGCGCGAGAATCTGCTGACCGATAACTCACGCAAAATCTGGCTGCTATGGAAAGAGTTTCACTCCACCGGAGACTGGTGGGGACCCGGCTTGGCCAGTCCGTACTGGCAGCCGCCCGATTCCACGGCTGGCGACAAACCGCAGGCAGAATTACTCCAAGAACGCCTCCAGACCCTGCAAGCCCGTGCCGCCGATCTCGGCATCGAACCTCATCTGCAACTCGCGGCGGTGCGCAAAGTTCTGTTTCCGCCCACGGGCACCATTCATTGTTCCGCGCTGAATGACAAAGGCGAGATTTCCGGCTGCACTACGACCAGCGGATTGGCCTTTAAACTTCCCGGCCGCGTCGGCGATTCACCCATCATCGGCGCGGGCTGTTACACCGATCAGGACGTGGGTTCCGCCGGCGCAACCGGCAGCGGAGAAGAAAACATCAAAGTCGCAGGCGCGCACACCATCATCGAAAACATGCGTCACGGCATGTCTCCGCAGGAAGCTGGCATGGATGCGCTTAAGCGCATCGTCCGCAATTACAACAACGACATGAATAAGCTGCGCTTCGTCGATATGAGCTACTACATCCTGCGCAAGGATGGCGCCTATGCGGGCGTCTCTTTATGGGAGGGCTACGCAAAGGGCAATCCGCATAAGATCGCCGTTCACGACGGCCAACGCCGCGCTGAAGTAACGGCAAGCCTGCTCAAAGGATATTCGCAGGATTTCCCACCGTTCCCGAATATCCCTGATGAGCTGAAAAAGAATTCGGAATATCTGAAATAGGTATGAGGAAGTGATCGACTAGGAGACAACTTCGATTCCGGCTTTCGATGCGGCCGCCAACAGTTGCTTGTCGAGTGTGGCGAATAAACGAGAATATAAATTACACGAAACTCGTGTACACTGATTAAGTATGAAGAACATCACTCTCAGCGCGGACGAGAGCTTGATTGAACAGGCACGCCTGGTGGCGGCAGCACGGCACAAGACCTTGAACGCCGCTTTCCGTGAATGGCTCGAGCAGTATGGGGCGCAGGCGGGCGGCAGGGCGGCCGTGGACGCGCTGATGCGCCGCTTTCGCCATGTGCGTTCGTCCGGCCCCTACACCCGGGACGAAATGAATGAGCGGTAGATTTTTTCTCGACACCAATATTTTTGTTTATACCTTCGACGTCAAGGCATCGGCCAAGACGAAACAGGCCGTCCAGTTGATTCGGGAAGCGGTAGACACTGGTAGGGGAATCGTTAGTTATCAGGTAGTGCAGGAGTTTTTCAACGTTGCGTTGCGGCGCTTTACCAACCGATGAGCGTAGCGGAGGCCGAACAATACCTGATCACCGTGTTCCGCCCTTTGCTTGCGATCCACTCTTCGTCCGCCATCTACTTCGATGCTTTGCGAATTGCGGGGAAACACCGCTTCGCATGGTACGACTCTCTTATCCTGGCCGCGGCCTTGGAGGGAAACTGCGATACTTTATACACTGAAGATTTTCAGCATGGACAAACCATTGAAGGTTTACGAATTAGAAACCCCTTCAAATAGTGTCGCCGCCCAAGCCGCCATCCCATTTCCGGGCGGCGATCCTACGAGAACCTGACCTTCACATCCGGCCCTTTTTCCAGATGGATGCTGTCGACAAAACGCACTTTGCTGGTGCGATGGGTCATGATCACCGACGTGGTTCTCGTCCCTTCGCCGAAAAAGCGCACGCCTTTGAGCAGTGCGCCGTCAGTCACGCCAGTAGCGGCAAAAATCAGTTGCTTGCCCGGAGCGAGATCTTCCGCTTCGTAGATTCGGTTCTTGTCTTTAACGCCCATGCGGGCGAGGCGCTCTTCCTGATCGGGTTTTACCACCAAGCGCCCAAGCATGTATCCATTCAAGCAGCGGATGGCGGCCGCGGTAATCACCCCTTCCGGCGCGCCGCCCGAACCCATCACCACGTGAACTCCCGTTCCGATCACGGCAGCCGCGATGCCGGCGGAAAGATCGCCATCACCGATCAAGCGGATTCGCGCGCCGGCAGCGCGAATGTCGGCAATTAACTTTTCGTGCCGATCTCGATCCAGTACCATCACAACCAGATCTTCCACATCGCGGTCTAGTCTTTTTGCGATGTTCTTAAGATTGTCGGCGACGGGAGCATCAAGCTCGACTGCGTTTTTGCACGACGGCCCGACGACAATCTTTTCCATATAACAGTCGGGAGCATTGAGCAGGCCGCCGCGCTCCGAAGCCGCTAGAACGGTAATTGATCCCGGCGCACCCGTGGCGCAGAGATTTGTTCCCTCCAGAGGATCGACGGCGATATCGACTTCCGGTACTTCCATGCCATCGGGAAATTCTGCGCCGACTTTCTCGCCGATGTAGAGCATGGGCGCTTCATCGCGCTCGCCTTCCCCGATGACGATGGTGCCGCGCATGGGGATCGAATCCATCGTTCGGCGCATGGCTTCGGTAGCTACCTGGTCAGACAGTTTTCGCTCGCCCTGTCCCATGGTGCGCGCCGAGGCAATCGCCGCAACCTCCACCACTCGCAAAAATCGCGATGCCAGGTCGCTTTCAATGTTCTCTCCGAAACTGCGGGCCTTGCCTTCGGGACGAGTCTGGGTAGACATGGAATCCTCCGCGCGATAAATCGCACACGCCGGGTTGAGACTATAAACCAAGTCGAATGCCGATGGAAAGAACTGTTTGGCCTCATCGGAATACCGGATACCGACTTTCGCGCCGCCGTGATATCCTCCCCAGCTTGACGGTAATGGAACCTGCCATCTCGAGCCCGCCGAACATCCTCTGCATCACCACCTATGAAAAGGGGCAGGAGTTCATGCGCGAGTGCAAGCGCCAGGGGTGGCGCGTGCTCCTGCTTACCGCGGAAAAACTGCGCGATGCCGACTGGCCGCGCGACAGCCTCGAGGATACGTTCTATTTACCCGACGATCTGCCGCTGAGCGAAACAGTGCAAGCGGTTACGCATCTGGCGCGCACGCGGAAACTTGATCGCATTGTCGCGCTGGACGAATTTGATATGGAAACCGCTGCGACGCTCCGCGAGCATCTTCGCATCCCCGGCATGGGCCTGACCACGATGCGTTATTTTCGCGACAAGCTGGCCATGCGCATGCGAGCGCTCGACCGCGGAGTGAGCGTTCCCGATTTTGTTCCCATCTTTCATCATGCCGATGTGCACTACTACCTCGATCACGTTCCCGGCCCCTGGGTGCTAAAGCCGCGTCAGGAAGCTTCGGCCATCGGCATCAAAAAGATCCACGCCGCCGAAGAACTTTGGCCGATGCTCGATCACCTGGGAGACAAGCAGGGATCATTTCTCCTGGAAAAATTTGTTCCGGGCACGGTCTATCACGTGGACTCGATTGTGTCTGAGAACGAAATCCTCTTCGCGAATGTGAGCCAGTATGGCAAGCCGCCGATGAATGTCGCGCACGGCGGAGTTTTTACTACTTATGGTGTTCTCCGAGGAAGCGGCGAGGATGTTGGATTGCGCCAGCTCAACCGCGACCTAATTGCCGCCCTCGGCTTGCTGCGCGGAGTGGCTCACGCCGAATTCATCCAGGCGCAAGCCGATGGGCAGTTTTATTTTCTGGAGTGCGCCGCCCGCGTGGGCGGAGCTTACATCAACGAGATGGTGGAAGCCGCAACTGGCATCAATCTGTGGCGGGAGTGGGCTCGCATCGAAGTAGCAGGCGGTGACGGAAGCTATCGCCTTCCGCCGGTGCGGAACGACTATGCCGGCGTGATTCTTTCGCTGGCACGGCAGGAGGATCCGGATACGTCAAGTTACAACGATCCGGAAATATTTCTGCGAATCAAAAAGCATCACCACGCTGGACTGATTCTGCGATCCGATGATCCCCGGCGGATTCAAACCTTGCTCGAAGCCTACAGCCAACGCTTCGCCCAGGAATTCCTGGCGGTCGAGCCTCCCCGCGACAAGCCCACCGCATAGCGTTTTTGCCGGCCCAGATTCCAGATCACGCTGCTAAAACAAAGTCAGGCCGACGCCTTTCCATATCCCTTTGCCGCTTTCTCGATACTGGGACCGGCTGCAGCCAAATCCTGTATGTTCATGGCCGGACGCACCGTGAGGCTGGCATTGAACGCCAAAAACCATGGTTCGGCGATGGCGGGCAACTGCGAAGACTCCTTCATATCGAAGAATATGTAGCCGGTTCGTTGGCCGTTGTCCTCGGCAAAGTACGCCGCCTCCGGCTTAAGTTCATCCAAAATGTTCTTGATCGTCGCTCCCATACTGCCGTTTCGAGCTGCCGCATTGCCAGCATCAACCGGAATAGAAACCTTCAGCATCATGCGCATGTGAACTGCCCTCCAGAGGCGGCGCTGATTATACATCTGACGTAGAAGTTGGGGACTCGCAGGATTGACTGTTTATTCCCGCTACCGATTCACTTCAGTCCCACTCCATACAGATACTCATACCCATAGCCGACCCGCGATGTCGGCACGAAAGAAGAAAACAGCACGGCCCCGTTCACGAAAGTGGCAAAAACATCCTGCGGTTGTGAGCCATGATAGATGCGGAAGGTGAACAAGCCGTAGCAAGGATCCTTAAGTTTGCCGGCAGATCCGTAAAGATAAGTAGCATCGGCCACCGGCGTCAGCGGCGCTTGCAACATGATATTTCCGTCGGCATCGGACACAGTGACCTGGGCCGTGGGATCGATGGTTACGGTCGCATGACCCAAATCCGCCGTACCCGATTCCTGATGGTTCGAATCGACGGTGACGCCAATTTTCTCGTAGTAGACTGCCTGGTATTTGGCCGCGAATGCCGGATCGAAGTTCTTGCTGGCGGCTTTCTTAAAAGCCAATACAGCTCCATTCGCCGTGTCGACGACGAAAACGCCATTGGCCATGCCAAACACATAATCGAACCCGCCATGACGGTCGACCACTTTCAAGAATGTGCCCGAGGAATCTTCCTGGACCTGAGAAGTGGAAATGGAGGCATGCGTGAAAGCGCTGGTCTGGTTGCCCCTGCCCCAATCTGCGTAAGGCCGGTAACCACTGAGCGAAATGTCCCCTCGTGCGTCGAGCACGATCGAACCGGCTTCCGGACCTCCGTTGGTGGTACGAAATTGAAAATAGTTATATTCCTGCCCGGCCAACGATGCCAGAGTGATCGGCGTCGTATGCAGCGCGGTAATCAGCGCCAGCGATCCGTGGTTCGCGCCGGCCTTTTCGGCCGCCAGCAGCATGCCGTAATTCGGCACTTCGTAGGCAGAGGTCAGGTTCCCGCTGGGATCGTTCAGAGTATATGTACCGTCTGAATTCGTGCCGTAACGTACTGTGCCCGTATCGCCGTTGGAACGGTTGGTATAAAACAAAGTCTGCGTCGCCGGATCGAGGCGGATGCTGAGAAAGTCTCCCACCGACGCGCTGCCAGTATAAGTGCGCTCAGTCGTCGGAGGAGGGCTTGGTGAAGGAGAACCGCGGTCGCACGCAGATGCGGCCAGCAGCACAACGGCGGTAACGGAAATGCGAGCTCTCATGATCGATGCGGTTTCGATTCATTATCGGATCAGCCGAACGGGTACTCGACGGAAACATCCGGCACGTGAGTACTGGACGTTCCGTTTTGGGAGGTGAGAGTAGGTCGGACATTTTTGGAATGCCGACCAGGAATTTACCTAACGCATCTTAAAGAAGGCTTCCGCGTGTGCGAGCTATTGTGAAGCCTAGGCTTTCTAGAATTCTCACTAGCTCTTTGCCTTTGAGCCGAGAGAGTCGGGTCATACGGAGATTTGCTGTATCCCGACCAGTTCCAGCGGACCGACGTCGCTGCTCTCGTTTCCAGACACAGCGCAATTACTTCGCGGGCGCGCTTTCATCAAGGTGTCAAGATTTTTGGCTTGCGTGTGGCAGCCCGGCAGTCCAGGCACCGTAGCGATATAGTACCCTTCCTCATCGCGTTCAATGACCACCGTGAATCTGCGCGCGGCTTTCACGAGCAATTCTATCATCGGATGCAATATATATCTGATAGGGCCAGGATCACTTAATCAAAACGCATCAATCCCCGTAATGCTCTGCCCAATAATCAGCGAATGCACGTCGTGCGTGCCTTCATAGGTCTTCACTGATTCCAGGTTCATCATATGGCGCATGATGGGATAGTCGTCGGCGACGCCGTTGGCGCCGAGGATGTCGCGCGACAGGCGTGCGCACTCGAGAGCCATCCAGACGTTGTTACGCTTGGCCATCGAGATGTGCTGGTGCTCGACTTTGCCCGCGTCTTTCAGGCGGCCGACTTGCAGCACCAAGAGTTGAGCTTTGGTGATCTCGCTGATCATCCAAGTGAGCTTGTCTTGCACGAGCTGATGCGAGGCGATGGGCTGGTCGCGCCACTGCTTGCGCAGTAGTGCATATTGCAAAGCACAGTCATAGCAGGCCATCGCCGCGCCCAACGCTCCCCACGCAATGCCATAACGGGCCTGATTCAAACACATCAGCGGAGATTTTAGCCCGTCGGACTTTGGCAGCAGATTCGCTTCAGGAATATGCACATCCTGTAGCGACAGCCCCGACGTCACTGACGCGCGCAGCGACCACTTGCCGTGAATGTCGTCGGCCTTGAAGCCGGGACGATCGGTTTCTACCAGAAATCCACGTACTTTGTCGTTTTCGTTTTCCACCTTCGCCCAGATCACCGCGACGTCGGCAATCGAGCCGGATGTAATCCACATCTTCTCGCCGTTGAGCACGTACTCAGTGCCGACTTTTTTCGCACGCGTCCGCATACCGCCGGGGTTCGAGCCGAAATCCGGCTCCGTCAATCCGAAGCAGCCAAGCTTTTCGCCCTTTTGCATGGCGGGCAGCCACGTATCTTTCTGCTCGTCGCTGCCAAAGGCATAGATGGGATACATCACCAGCCCCGACTGCACGCTAACGAAGCTGCGTACGCCCGAATCGCCGCGCTCCAGTTCCTGCGTCATCAATCCATATTCAACATTGCCCATCCCGGCGCAACCGTAGCCCTTGATGGACGCGCCAAAAAATCCCAGCTCGGCCATAGGCTTCACGAGTTCGCGAGGGAATCTCCCGGCGCGATTGCACTCTTCGATGATGGGAACTAGGTTGTCTTCGATGAACTTGCGCGTGGTGTCGCGCACCAGCTTTTCTTCATCGGTGAGCAGGGAATCGTACTGTATGAAATCGACGCCACGAAATTTGATGGCAGGCATAAGAAATCTCCGTCGCAAATGGCGAAACAGATGACGGTAGCAGGGGCAGGGAAGCGGGGTCAAACCAGGATGCGGGTTTGGTCCCCTGGGACGTTGAATTCAAGCCCGGCAACTCTAAGCAATGGCTTACCATCCAATCCTTACCTGAAGCGCCCTTTCGTACGTTTTTCTCAGGTCGCATCCCATGAACTTCTACCGCACCATCCTCATTTGTGTTTTGGCCGCATTCATCATTCAGTGTGCCTGTGGAGGTGCCGGTAGCGGCGGTGCTGGCAGTGGTGGGACGGGAGGCTCAGGCGGAACGGGAGGCGGTACTGGCGGAACCGGTAGCGGAACTGGTGGCGGTGGCGGCAGTGGCACGGGAGGAGAGAGCAGCGTTCCACAATTCGCGCACGTGTTCCTGTTGCTGGAAGAGAATCACAGTTTCAGTGACGTCGTCGGGAATGCAAACATGCCCTATCTGAACGGCCTCATTGCCGCGAACGGCTTGGCTACGCAATACTACTCCGATGCGCATCCCTCGCTACCCAATTACTTTATGCTGACGGTGGGCGCAGGAACCTCGATCACCGGAAGTTTGGGCGATGCCTTTAATGGTGTCGTCACGCAGGACAACGTTGTACGGGCCCTCACAGCCGTGGGGAAGACGTGGAGGTCCTATGCCGAGTCGTTGCCTTCGGTCGGCTATTTGGGTGGCGATAACGGCGCTTATGTCCAGCGTCATGACCCGTTCGTTTATTTCTCCGATGTTCAAACCAGTTCCACTCAAGCTAATAACATCGTCCCCTTTACCCAGTTGGCCGCCGACATAGCGAATGGCAGTCTTCCCGACTATGCATTCATCGTTCCCAACGTCAACGATAACGCGCACAATTGCCCAACGGGTCTGACAACTTGCACCAGCGATCAACAACTCGCCGCCGCCGATCAATGGCTGTCCACCAATATCGCTCCTCTGTTGGCCAGCGCGGCTTTCCAGAATTCGCTGTTAATTGTTACTTTCGATGAGGCAGAAGACTCGGACACAACTCACGGGGGTGGGCACGTGGCAATGGTCCTCGTCAGCCCCTCAGTGAAAGCGGGATATCAGTCTACGACGCTATACCAGCACGAAAGCACATTGCGGCTGACCATGGAAGGTCTAGGTGTAACCGACCTGCCCGGAGCAGCCGCCACCGCACCGGATATGGTCGAATTTTTTCCGTAACCTGCAATTGCCTCAACTGGTTAGACCAGATGTGCGATTGACACGGTCTCTTTTTTGTTAGTAACATCAGCGCCGCTGCGCCGGTTTCAAACGGCGTCCCCTCGCACAGCACCTTTCGAAGTCCGGCAATTTCGTTCATCTCGCGAATTCAGGACTGAGTAATTGGAGAAAATCATGTGCTACAGGCGTGCCTTCGCTTACCCAACCTTGTATCTGACCGCTCTCATGGCCATCATTTGTATCGCTTCTCTTGCGCCGTGCCAGACAGACAGCACTAAAGCAATCAGTTTGGTGTTTCCGGTGAAGCAGAATACATTGACGTGCGGTGGAGTTTGCACGCCGCAGAACGCACAGATCATTACGATTTTCGATCATCAGATGCAGGTCGCGTATGAATGTACATCGGGCGAAGGTGGTTACGGCGGCGTTGCGGCATTCACCGGCGAGACCGCCATGGTCAAGTATTCAGGCTTCAAGAGTGGAGCCGGGAAATGCAAAGGCCTGCTGTTTGCCTACACCAACCCTGAGATCACAAATTTCTTGCAGGGCTACAACTACGCTGGTGCGGGCGTGCTTTACTACGACGGTCATCCCGGCATCGACTTCAACTTCGCCTTTGGAACCCCGCTCTATCCCGCAATAAACGGTTGCGTGACTTACCAGGTGGGCGCGGAAGGAATTCCGACGGGTGGACCGGGTCACGTGCTGGCCATCGTACCGGTGCCGACAAACCCTGCGGGAGGTTGCGCGACTGTCGTCAACAAGACCGGATACAGAGTCGTGTACATGCACCTGTCTTCTTACTACGACACGACTAGCGGCGCGATACTGCGGTGTACCAGCTCAGATCCGAAAGGTACCGAGTGCAACTCAGGCCAGGACATCATTTCCTGCCCGACATGCGCGCAGCAGAACGAATGGGTTTCCACCAAGCGCGCGAGCCCGATCGGCTACACAGGAAATTTCTCCAGCAGCCTTTGGGGCGGAGTGCCGGCGCACTTGCATTTCGAGGTCGACGAAATTGTCGGCATGAATCCCGTTGCGGTCGATCCCTACGGCTGGTGCGGACCGCAGGCTGATCCCTATATTGCGCTTACCGGATTGACGAACTTCACTTTGTGGAGCAACTTTACTCTTACGTGCCCTGACAAATAGTGATAGCGGGACTGAGAGAACCGCGAGTCCCTTGTAAGGTCGGATGGGTTTGTCCGTCTGAATCTTGTAATAGGTTTAAGTCAGCGGTTCAATTCTCCCTATAGCAATCGGCAAAGTTACGAAATTTTCGGAAGGCGCAAATTGAAAAGCCACAGGCCTTCCCGAATCATCGACGGTAAAGTTGATGAAGCCCGAGCCTACTCCGGATGCAAACTCCCCGTCTTCATTTCCTCGCGTGTCGTCGAAGTGCGGTTCGTCGGCCGAGTCGTACACCCGGATCGCAAAGATGCCAGAAGCAATTATTCTGGGCTTCTCGGCCACAAAAAAGACATGGCCTGTGTCATGCCCTGCTTCGATTTCCGCGAATCGCCACGCGACGACATCGCCGCGCCGCGCATCGCGCAGAAAATAGATTTGGTGCCACCCACCCGTTGATTCTGGAGTCAACGAACTGAAAAAATCATAATATTTGAAAGCGCGTGGCCGCGGTTGATCCAGTTCTTTCGGGATGATTGCGTAATGGCCGGGCGCGGCGCGTTCCAGAATGAAGCCCACGAACCCGTTGCAATCGCAATCGTAGACGCCCAGATCCACATCAATATTCTCGGTGTACTGGTAATCAGTCTGTTGAAGATTGTTGACGATGGACTCGGCCTGCGATGCCATTTCCTGGGAAAGCGAAAGTTCCGGTGGCGGTGTCATCAAACGCTCCTTTTTAGCAAGTCCGTAGACTTCCCAGTGGCTGCTTCCGGTTCACCTAAATCGTCGGCAACCGAATCCTCACCCTGATAGTGGTTGCTGCATCCAATACGTTTCAATTAACGATATTTTACTCATCCTGAGAGGGCGACATAGAAGCCTTGGCAGAGAGCTTGCGGAATACCAATTGAGCGACGAAGACGTAGAAGAACCGTCCCCTGACAACTGGAACGCCTTACTGTAAAATCCATCACGGCGGAAGCCAACCCGGAAGCAGCCTTTCCGGGCAAATCTCTTAGTCGAGGCGATCCATGCCATCAAGATCGGTGCCAATACGATCGGTGCAGTTCAGATATATGCTATCAAGACCTGTTGTGATTGTGGCACTCGGTCTGGCGTTCGCCTGTTGCTTCGCAGCGAGTACGCTTGCCCAGATGCCGAATCCATACGGCGCCAGCATCACCCTGGAAGACGCAAAGAAAGCTGCGGCCCCAGCCCTAGCCGAGGCAAGAAAAAATAGCTGGACTGTGGCGGTCGCCGTGGTCGACCCCGCCGGCGATCTTGTCTACTACGAGAAGATGGATAATACGCAGTTGGGAAGTGCCAGCGTCGCAGTCGACAAAGCTCGCTCGGCGGCCCTGTTCAAGCGGCCAACAAAGGTGTTTCAAGACGCACTTGCATCAGGCGCTGACGGCTTACGCGTCCTTGCGCTCCATGACGCAACCCCGATAGAAGGCGGCATTCCTCTCGTCGTAGACGGCAAAATCGTGGGTGCAATCGGCGTCTCCGGCGCAACCAGCGCTCAGGACGCTGAATGCGCCAAAGCGGGCGCGGATACGCTCAAGTAAATTGACTCGGCCTTGTGCGCCTTATTCCTTTTTGTCGATAGCGATCGCAGTGCGCACCGCAGCCAAGCCGGCAAGACAGTTGCCACGGCCATGCTGTAAAATCAAACACGACGGAAGAGAACCGAGACGCAGCCTTCGCCTTCTTTCCAAGTGGATTGCCAGTTCCTGCTTGACCCCGTCCACAAAATGTTCGCAGATCGAATTTAGAGGATTGCGCTGCGCACACGCTGAACAGACATTGAAGTAATCAAGGATCAGGAGAAACGAGCCATGGCCATAGGTGGAAAGATTGCAAAAACAGCCGACCGCAAAAAGGTGATGGACACGACCAAGAGCACCGACTGCCCCAAGTGCGGCAAGGCAACTCGCATCGTCAAGAGAGTGAAAGATCGTGAACGCGGCGTCCCCGGCGGAATTTACATTTCCTGTTCGGCGTGTGAATTCTTCGAGAAGCTATAGGCCGATTTTTCGCGGTGCAGTTCGTCAGTCCAGTCCGAGTGCGGCCGTCAACGCAACGTCAATTTCAGCCAGCTTGTATCGAGAGAGTGATCCCACAAACCGCGTGAGATCGGCCTTCCTTACGCTGGTCAGGTTATCGCAGATAACCCAGCTGGAATGTTTCATTCCTTCGTCCGCACCGATCGCAACTTGCGTTACAAGTCCCTGTCCCAGGCTGAAGACAGGTGCGCATATTACGGTCGAGAAGTTAGAATCAATGAGAGCCTGACGGCTCACGACCACGAAACTCCGGTATTTCTTCGGGTCGTCGTCAGGGTGATGAATGCGGTAAATCTCTCCTCGCCGCATGTCACTGTTCGTCTATCTTTGCTTGATAGCGAAGGACATCATTCGCCTCAGCGTTAAGCTGGTTTGTGTGGCGATTGATGATTTCGATTTCCCGTGCGTCCCTCTCCGCTTTCATCCGCTCTCGTATGTATCGCCGCAAAACGTCCTCTATCAATGCGGATCGCGAACGCGCCGTGCCTGCAAAGCGGTCCATGTCGCTCAGCACGTCCGGCGAGAGTGTGACCGATGTCTTCTGTTTCATACCACCATTATACCACTAAGACTTGAAAAGCACATGTATCGTGACGGGCCCTTTAGCTCTTGATCTGCTCCAGAATCGCCATCGCCGCCGCCGCCGGGTCTGCCGCTTCGGTGATCGGTCTGCCGACGACGATATGGCTCGCGCCAGCCGCAATTGCCTCGGCGGGCGTGGCCACGCGCGCCTGATCTCCCATCTTGCCGCCAACAGGGCGCACCCCGGGAGTGACAATCGCGAATTGATCGCCAAGGTTGGACCGTAGTCTCGAACCTTCCTGTGGAGAGGCGACGATCCCGTGGCAGCCCTGGGAGATGGCCAGCTTGGCGAGCCGGGATACTTGGTCACCCGTATTGTCGGCAATGCCAATCGCCGCCAGCTCCTGGTCATCCATGCTGGTAAGCACGGTGACGGCGAGAATCATCATTTCCGGAGCGGAACTTCCTGCTTCTACCGCAGCTCTGAGCATTCTTCCCGCCCCGAATGCATGAACCGTCAACATGCTTACCCCGAGTTGCGCCGCCTCGCGCACCGCCGCGCCCACAGTATTCGGAATGTCATGATATTTCAGATCAAGAAATACGCGCCGCCCGGAAGCCACCAGATCCCGCACCACGGAGGGTCCCTCCGCCGTGTAAAGCTGCATTCCAACTTTGTAGGTTAGGGCCGAATCGCCCACCGCAGTCACGATTCGCTGTGCATCTGCCACAGTGGAAACGTCCAAGGCGACGATTAGCCGCTGCCGTGGTTCAGTGATGGAGGCAGTACCACTGAAAGGGATGCGAGCGGCAGAATCAGTCGGCATCTCTTTCAGTGTACGATTTTAAGGCAGGTTTTTCTACCGCGACGGCAATTCCACGGGGCGGTTGTAGGCGACCGTCTGGTATGCGGGCGTGGTTTTATGTGGATTGACCAAGTCCAGCCGCACGCGCTGCAGACCCTTGTCCTTGAATTGCAGGGCTTGCGCGGCTCCGTAAGAAACGTCGATAATCCGACCCGGTACTACCGGCCCGCGATCATTTACCTTAACAACCACCGCGCGGCCGTTGTGCAAATTGGTCACTCGCACATAGGTTCCCAGCGGAATGGTCAAAGACGCTGCGGTCATGTCGTACATGTCATACGGCTCGCCGCTAGCCGTCGGTTTTCCATCAAAATAGTCGCCGTACCATGATGCCGTACCAATCTGATACGCTTTCGTTTTTCCTGCCTGTGTGCGGGCCTCAGTGCCCTGATCAGTCCGATTTGGAGCTGGTGTCGCTTCCAAGCGCTGCGGGCTCTGAGCCGCTCCCAGGCCGGCGACCAAAACAACCAGTGCCAGTCCATGAGCTAAACTTCTTCGCATTCAGTTCTCCTCGCATACTTATAAGTGTCCTAGCCAGGCTTTTTGGACCTCAATCCAAAACTGTTAACGGGATATGAAGATGCTATTGGCGTGCCAAAGTCGTGTCAACCCAAAAGAGCCATTTCAGTATGCTCCAGCGGTAATCAAACACTTACGTAACATATTGATAAATTAGCTAGATATCGCTCATCATCCTCAAAACAAGACGCTTATCTATTGAACAAATGGTAAATAATGCTCCTGGCGGCCGAAGGTAGAATTTACAAGGTTCATGGAATCAATGGCTTACCATCGCCATGGTTGGAACTTACATGGAATCTTGTATTTACGGATTATCTCCCGCTCCCTCGGCCAAAGATTTATTCACAACCAAGCCTCCAACGGGCAAGCCGACGCTGGAAATTGTGTTACGAGAGTTCCAATCTTCACCCGATAGGCGTCAACAACTGGTGCTCGAGACAAGAGGCCATGCAGGCAGACTTACGAGTTTTGTTCGCCTTCTACGCAGCGGTAGCTTTTCTCTTACCCAGGAAAAGCTCCGCGCTGTATTCTTCAGTCATCCTTCGGCGGTTGCAGGAGACGCATCCATGCCCGACGCACCTCCCATTGTGCTGACGATTGCCGGCTTCGATCCCTCGTCCGGTGCTGGAATTACCGCCGATATTAAAACCATTGCTGCACACGCGTGCTACGGCGTGGCCTGCATCACTGCGATCACCGTGCAATCAACCGCCGGGGTGCGCCGGGTCGAGCCCCTCGATCCCCGACTGGTGAGCGAGACGCTGGAGGAACTGGCGGCTGATTTCGAGCTATCGGCGATACATGTAGGCATGCTTGGTTCGGCAGGCGTTGCCAGGGCCGTAGCCGATTTCCTAGACGATTCCGGTCGTCGGCACTCTCCCAAAGTCATACTCGATCCGGTGCTTTCCTCAACATCCGGTACAGCTTTGCTTGATCCCGAGGGTGCAAAGGTATTGATAGAAAGGCTCATCCCGCTTGCTGGCGTCGTCACGCCGAACGTCGATGAGGCCGCCGTGCTCACAGGATTGGAAGTACGAGACCTGGAAGGGATGAAGGCGGCGGCATCACGGTTACACGAGATGGGGTCGCAAGCCGTAGTAATTACTGGCGGGCATCTCGATAAGGCGATTGATTTGTTGAGCTTCAAAACTAAGAAAGGAGTTCAAATTGAGGTCTTTCGCGCCGAGCGCCTCCAGTCCAACTCCACGCATGGCACTGGATGTGCCTTTTCAACCGCCATCGCCTGCCACCTGGCGCTCGATCGTGGTCTAGCCGAGGCGACCCTGCTCGCCAAGACTTACGTCAGCGCAGCGATTGCCAGTGCCCAGCCCCTCGGACGCGGCGTAGGTCCAGTCCATCACCTTTACCGTAGGGATCAGCGGAGGCGAGCCGCAACTTCAGGAGAAGAAACTTAAGGGGAGGGTTGAAGAACCAAAACAAAATCTTGACGGGTTTCGTAGTGCCGGGAATCCGGAAGCCGGGAGTCAGTCGGCAGATCTCTTCAAAAGAATTCCAGCCACAAATGAAGCCGTAGCAGCCAACAACCACTCGATGCGCCACAGTTGAACTGCCTGAAACTCGGCCATGTTGGATGCCTTGTAGACAAGTCCAACGCCAATCGCTCCCGCCACACAGCCCAGTCCCACCATGAAGGCAACGAAGGCCGCAGTCGGCAACCCTATCCAACGCTTAATTTCGTGAAAATGCAGGTAATGGAGCCACCCCGGCAGGTGGAGGTTGCCCTGCATAAAATCGCTCTTGACGCTCTGCAGCCAAGCCAGTTGACGCTGCAAAAAGGCGTGGACATTCTCACCAACCGCTTCGGGGCGGTGAGTGCCGCAAGCGTGGCAGAAGTGCGAGCCAATCATGAACTCCGTGCCACAACGCGCGCAGGCTGCCTCGATCGGAGAGAGGACGCTTACCACGGGCGCACTAATCGCCTCAACCGCCGGCGGGCGCCAAAATTCCTGTTGTGTGTGATCAGCTACTTCCGACATCGCCAAACCCCATTACCGCATTGCATGGCAACCCAACAACCAAATCTATGCCATCGCTAACTCGCGCTTGACCAAGCACTTGCCATTCGGCTCTGACTTGCCGTACCAGATTTCCACGCAATATTTACTCGTGCTGGCACGTAAAGATGCGCCGGTTACCGAGGTCTTCGCCCAAAAGTTCCCGTTGAAAACCATGGCCGTGAAAGATCGAACAGGTTGCGGAAACGTCGCCGTGTGAATAACGAAAGCATCCTGGTTTCCCAGTCTGCACTGCTGAACCGCCGAGCTCCATTCGGCGGAGAGCTTTCTCGCAGTGACTTCTCCGCAACCCTCAGTAGCTGTCTAGCTGCAGCCGATTATAGAGTCCACGTGGAGTCCGACGGTCTTACGATTGCATGGATAACGATTACGTTCTTGGTTCATCAGGCTTTGCTACGGCAACCTCGCCGCCGGTTGGACGACAGCCAGGTTCGTTTAGACTAAAGGGACTCACTCGTGGCGAAAAAAGCGACTACGGTAAGTGGATACAGCGCAGTCAGTTGCATTCTACTGGCGATGGTGGCGGTGTTGACGATTTCCGCTTGTGCTCAGGGGCAAGTGCGAGGCATCGCGCCCGTTTCCGCAGCGCACGATCCCCTCGTTGATGCCGCGTTCGAGCGTTTTTACAACATGGAGTACGACCGGGCAACGCAGGAGTTCCAAAAGATCTCTGACAGGCGTCCCGGCGATCCCGCCGCGGTGAACCACCTGTTGACCTCTGTGCTCATGCACGAGCTTTATCGCATGGGCGCAATGAATACTGGCGAATACGCCAGCGATAGCTTTATCGGGGAAGCTCATCGCCCTGCCGATCCCAAAATCAAAGAGGAAATCGAGCAACTTGTAAATCGTGCCGAAGGCTTGGAGGAACAGCAGCTCAAGGCCAATCCAAACAGTGTCAACGCGCTCTATGACCGCGGCGTTACCCGGGCGCAGTTCGCCGTTTATACGGGACTGGTGGAACGGGCGTGGTTTTCCGCGTTGCGCAACGCCGTGGGCGCGCGCCACGACCACGAACGCGTGCTCGAACTGAACCCTGACTATCTGGACGCGAAACTCGTTGTCGGCACGCACAACTACGTTATGGGGAGCCTGCCGTGGAGCGTCAAGGTCGCTGTCGCTCTGGTCGGTCTCAGCGGATCGAAAGAGAAAGGTGTGCAATATCTGCGAGAAGTCGCGGCCGGCAATTGCGAGAACTCCGTCGATGCCAAGATCGTGCTTAGCCTTTTTCTGCGCCGCGAGCACAACTACGACGAAGCTCGCGGCATTATGCGCGACCTGGCAGGGCGTTATCCTCGCAACTATTTGTTCCTGCTGGAAGAGGCGAATCTTCTGCGCGCCTCGGGCCACGAGACAGAAGCTGCCGTAGCCTACCGGAAAGTCTGGCAGAACGGGCGGGAAGGGAAGTACGGCCCCCTGCACTATGAAATGGCAGCGTGGGGACTGGGCGAATTGCTGCGCAACCAAAAAGACTATGCCAACGCCGCCGCCGCATACGAGTTAGTGAACCAGACCCCGAACCCCGATCCGGAAATCCAACAAAAAGCCAATCTCGCCGCCGGCGAAATGTACGACCTGCTGCAAAAGCGAGATCTGGCGATGAAGAAATACGAAATCGTCCTGGCAGAAAACGGCAGCACCGCTCCGGCGGAACAAGCCCGCAAGCACATCCGCGAAGCCTACCGCGAGTAGCGAACCTCAGACGTCGAGCCTCAGGCGTGGGACCTCAGGAGTCGGACCTTGGACCTCAGACGGCGCACCCTTTCCTAATACGCTAGATTAAGTCTGGAGTCCGCTTCTAAGATCCGAAAGCGCAGAAACTGCTGCGCAGTTCGTTTCAGCTGATCGACGAAAACAGTGGGATTTCCGGCGATCGCGTTACGAGACTCAAGCAGTTCATCGTGAAGCGATACCTGATCAACCTGGCGGGATACGGAACAGTTATTCTTCGCAGTAACAAAGAAGGTTTTGAGGTCGCGGTTAAGGCTCTGGAGCGGTATGTTCTTCGTTTTCAGAACCGGTTGAAAAAAAAGCTCCAGGAGGCAATCGACACGAACCGGGAAGTCTTAATCAGGGCGCTCCTGCCTAGCGTTGCTCAGAATCCGCCGGCTAGATGGAAACGGTTTCTAGGGAGCATCCGCGGGATCTGGAGATCGAACACGCGCTCCGAAGCGAACTGGCAGACGCATTTGGCAATTCAGACGGCGTCTTCCAGGACATGAAGGTTAGAACAATATTCAAAGGCGTAACTTACGAGTTGCTCAGCGATCCCGACTTCATGCGCGTCGCCAGTCAGGCGATTCCAGTTCTCGACGCCCTTCACGATGAGTTTGAGGCCGCAAAAGCCGAAAAACAGGGCAACGACCAAAGGCGATTCACAGACTTTTCGTGACCTGAGTCCCTGACCTAACGGCAGGAGCGGACAGGACCAGGACGCAAGTAAACCAGCCCGCAGCGACCGAATTTCTTCATCGTGCGTTGGAGGCGCCCATTACCGTGCCCGTCGTAGCCGTAGAAGCTCGGCGTCCACGTGCTGCCGGCCAGCTGGTTCTCGCTGATGCGCTGCAAGCCGTAGGTGTAGGTCTTCGTCACCACGCCACTGACCAGCTGATCAGCACTTGCGCATAGCCCGTGGGATTCATCGAGTCGATCAAGTATTTGGTGGTCACGCCGCCCGCGGTCTCGCTGACCCGGTTGCCGTCGCCGTCCTCGACATTGATGGCGCTGTTTCTTGTCACACGGCCATTTTGCTATCCCCTTTGACCTTTACCGCCGCCTGCAGCGCGGTTGAGATAAGAAGCGGCAATTTCGTCTGTGGGATCGATCTCGATAGCACGTCTGAGCTCTGCCTCAGCCTCTGAATACCTTCCGAGCTGCTGCAGCACAATTCCGAGGCTACCGTGCGCTTTGTGAGAATTTGGGGTCAGCTGCGTTGCTCTTCTGAGAAGCCTTTCTGCCTCCTCACTCTGGCCGTCGTCCGCCAAGAGAAGGCCAAGGTTAAAATATGCTTCCGCATAGGTTTCATCGATCTCGATGGCTCTGCGGAATGCCTCCCTGGCAGACTTTTTGTCCCCAAGTCGATTGTGCGCGTCCCCCAGGAAGGTCAGAGGAATTGGGCTCGGGGCCGCAGCAACTGCCTGTTCAAGCCACGCTTTCGCTGTTCGCGCATTTATCAAAGGATCTCCATCTGTCCTCGTCAAAAATAAGGAACCGAGAGCTACCATTGCGATCGAAAATGTCTCGTCGACTCTTAAGGCGTCAAGAAATGTGGTTTCTGAGTCAGTCCATCTTCTCAGCTTCTGGGCTATACGTCCTGCCATGCAGAGGTAGTCGGGCCGACTTGTCATGGAGGCGAGGTGTTGCCATGCATCGAATGCGGCTGCATAATTGCCCAATCGTTCTGCGGCTCCTGCAGCTTCCAGCAGGACCGATTCGTCGTTTCTCACAAAACCGTCCTTTACTCTGAGTTCCAGAGATTTATGAACTGCTTTATTGACTTCTGAAACTCGTCTTCAGTCCCTTCGCTACTGATTCTGTACCCCGTCGTGCCCGAATTCTGATATTTTTTCAGGGTTTTGAGACGATATGCAACTTCGTCGATCTCATCTCCCTCTAAGATTTCCTCTTCTTCCTCGAAATCCGTGCCCCGAGGATCGATCCAGTTGACCGGATTATTTCCAGTGAGAACATACTTGTACAACGTTTTCGGGTCGAAAATCTTTCCCGCGACGGGATCCATGGTCTCGAACCGGCCCGTCGCCTGATTGTAGTATCGCGCCCGCAGATGGTACAGGTTGAGGCTGCTGTCGAAACGCTCACCGCTATAAAGGTAGGCATTTCCGATGCTTCCCGTGCTAGCGATGGGCATGCCGAAGGCGTCGAACTGGTAGGTGTTGCCAAGAACGCCTGTGGTGCTGGTCAGGAAGCGCACATTGCCGTGCCCGTCGTAGCCGTAGAAGCTCAACGTCCACGTGCTGCCCACCAGTTGGTTCTCGCTGATGCGCTGCAAGCCATAGGTGTAGGTCTTCGTCACCGCGCCGCTGACCAACTCACCAAGCTCCCGCGCATTGCCTCAGGTCAGAACGGCAAACACAAGGGCATTGAGTTCGGCGTAACTGACCTTCATAGGCTTAAACGCAAGGGGTCGAACTCTAGATATTCGCCTCCGCGGATTTTAACAATCCATGTGTCTAGGACGTCCCGACCGCCAATCCAAAAACGGCGGCACTCATGCAAATATCCGATGACCACCTCCCGCTCATCACGTTTCAGGAGTTCGCTCGCAAGACTGAGATTAGGGCCGGTCATGCTCATGTAACCCAAGCCACTCGTTCGAGCTGATTCGAGCAGGCAGGTCTTTGCTCGCTCGGTATCGTCGCGAAGCAGTGCAATGAGGCCCAAGATCATTTTGCCGTCATGGGTCGCTTCCCCGTCGCTGAAGGTGTCGCCTGCGGGTTCCAGTTTTATAGCCTCTGCGGCATATCGTTCTGCCTTATCGGTATCGCCGGCCCAAAATGCCAACTTCGCAGCTCTCGGCAGATATTCTAGGCGCATCGGGCCGCCCGTTCTAGCGAGGCTCGTTTCGAGTCCTCGAAGCTCCTCCTGTGGTCCGCCCTCTTCTGCGAATATGCCAGCCCCGCCAAGCGCCGTGATCGCCGACCCGATATTCCCGGATGAGATGGCTTCCTTGAACCCGCGGATCGCTGGTCGGACAATTCCCAAATAAGCTAGGTCTGGCGGGGAAACGGGACCGGAGGGAGATCTCAAGATGCTCGGGCGGATATTGCGAAGCTCTCCGGAACAGAACGCGGAAAGAGCCGCAGGGAAAAACCGCCCGAGAATCTGGATGAAAGCATTCGCAACGCCTGCCGCCACAACGTCGCGGCCGTTTTGAACCGCAAGTTCAAACTGATCTGCATAGACCACTAAGGTCCTCTCAAGACTTTTGTCTAGTGGCCGACCCTCGTTAGGATTATCCATGATCCCCCAAGCATACTGGGAACTATGCCCGACTAGGGTTTTCAGTTGAAGGGGGCACTGTTTTTTAGAATGCAGCTGACGTAAGCGGCCCACGTCGCATCCGGATCGAGGCCCTGCAACAATGCGGCGGCGTAGCATATGCGGGCGCGGGCAGCCGGGTCTGCCCATTTCTTGAACCTTGTAATAAACCGATAAAAACTTGAGTCGATCGTGCCCTCTTCATCAAAGGGATCTGTTCCGTTTGGATCAACATAGTTCACCGGATTAGCTTCCGCGTAAGCATACTTGGGCAGCGTGCCGGGATCGAAAATGTTCCCCAGGTCCGGATCCATGGTCTCGAACCGCCCCGTGCCCTGGTTGTAGTAGCGCGCCCGCAGATGATACAGGCCGATGTTCTGATCAAACCGTTCGCCGCTGTACAGATAAGTATTCGCCGTCGTTCCCGCGCTGGCGATGGGCATGCCGAAGGAGTCGAATTGGTAGGTGTTGCCGAGAACGCCTGTGGTGCTGGTCAGGAAACGCACATTGCCGTGCCCGTCGTAGCCGTAGAAGCTCGGCGTCCACGTGCTGCCGGCCAGTTGATTCTCGCTGATGCGCTGTAAGCCGTACGTATAGGTCTTCGTCACTGCACCGCTGACCAGCTCGTCGAGCACCTGCGCATAGCCCGTGGGATTCAGCGAGTCGATCAGATACTTCGTGGTCGTGCCGCCTGCCGTTTCGCTGACCCGGTTGCCGTCGCCGTCGTAGACCATGCTCACCGACTCGTGCGTGAGCATGCGGTTCTCGAAATCGTAGGTGCTGGCTGTGCCGGCCGAGGAAATTGTGTTGCCGTCGGTGTCGTAGGTGTCGGTCGTCAGGCGATCGTTGTTGTCATAGGAATAGCTGATGCTGCCCGACAGCGAAGGGATGGTGGAACTCAGCGTCTTGCGGTTGCCGACGAAGTCGTAAGTGTAGCTTTCGGCACCGTTGTTGCCGCCTGGATCGGCGGTAATCGTTTCGGATTTCAGATGGTAGTCCGTGTCATAGCCGTAGTTAACCGTGCGGCCGCTCAACTCAGCCACGGTCTGAACGTTGCCTGTTTTTCTCTGGAACTTTCGGCGCTACAATAACGTAATGTGTTGTAGAAGCTTGTCAGGAGCGTCGCCATGTACTGCAACTACTGCGGAAAAGTGATTCAGGACGATGCCGCTGTTTGTGCCTATTGCGGCATTCGCATAGGATCGTCGATCGCGCGCAAGCGGCTGGTCCGTCCTCGCCAGGGGCGCAAAATTGCCGGCGTCTGTCTCGGCATGTCCGAATATTTCGATCTCGACGTCACCCTCGTGCGCCTGATCTGGCTCCTCGCTTCATTCATGACCGGAATTGGCCTGCTGGCCTACCCAATCGCCTGGATCGTAATGCCGGAAGAGCCGATGCTGCTGGCCGCGCCAATGGGGGTAGGGCAAGTGACCAACCCGTAAATTTCCCACTGATGATTTGCGGCTTGGCCGAATCGACGCCTGCCATTCACCCTGCTTTAGGGTGCCGTAGGCCTTTGGACGAATCCGATTGCCTCGTGCGCCATCCTGCGAAGGATGGTTACCACGTCTTCCCGCTTCGCGTGCTGCCGGCCAAAGCGTCGTAGAACGATCCTGGTTCGCGTTTACGAAGATCAGGCTCGGCGAAAGCCAGTTTTGACTGTCGAACAGATGCTGGAGCGGGGTATGGTACGAAAGCGTGCAGCACGATCGGTATGGGCTGGTGCGATCTTCCTCGCGGTGATCGGAGTCGCGGCAGTATCCCGCCGTACGCTGGTTCTGCTATGGCCGCAACGGTTTGCTGGAAAGTTTCCCGCGGCAGCGGCGCTGGACGCCGGCTTCGCGCGGCACCCGGTCTTGACGCTGCTGCACATTATTCCCGCCGCTCTCTTTGTAGTTCTGGCCCTGTTGCAATTCACTCCTTCGATTCGCGCCAAACATCTAACCTTTCATCGCTGGTCGGGAAGGTTCCTGGTGGTTGCCGGGCTGGCGATTGGAAGTTCGGCGCTGGTGATGAGTTACACCATGGCCATCGGAGGCGCGAATGAAACCGCGGCCACCTCACTGTTCGCGCTTCTCTTCCTGTTTTGCCTGATCAAATCTTATCGTCACATTCGCCGCAAGGAAGTGGCGCAGCATCGGGAATGGATGATCCGCGCATTTGGCATTGCGCTCGGTGTGGCAACTACGCGGCCCATCGTCGGCATGTTCTTCGCTTTTCGCAGGCTCACGCCGCACGAGTTTTTCGGAATCGCTTTCTGGCTGGGATTCTCGCTGACCTTGTTGGGTGCGGAAGTGTGGATCAACTTCACCCGCGGGCGAACTGCCCGCAGGGCGGCTGCAGAGCCATTGGCAGAACGATCACTGGAGCCTATCTCATAAATCGATTCCACCGGATCTGCTCGGCGTGGGCATAACCCTGACCCACCGTCCGCCGGTTACTCGGAGCGCAACGCCTGCATAACATTGACGCGCGCAGCGCGAGCTGCGGGCAGCACCGACGCGATAACTGCGACCGCCATCAGCACGAACGCGGAGACAAACACAGGCAATGCGCCGGGCATCTTGACTTCCAGGAAATATCTTCCCGCCAAACGTGCCAGCACGAACCCGAATGCCGCGCCTGCCAGGACGCCCGCCGCAGCCATCGCAGTGCCCTCTGCGATCACGCCCTTGAGAAGTCGCTGCGGCTCCGATCCGAGGGCCAGCCGGATGCCGAATTCCCGTGTCCGCGCGCTCACCGAAAACGCCAGCACGCCCGCGACGCCCACCACGGCAATCACCAACGCGACAGCCGCGAATACGCCAAACACCAGCGAGTTCAAGCGATCCGGCGTGAGCACCTCGGCGCGAATGTCTTCGAGTGTGGCAGCGCGCTCGATAGGCTGATCGGCCGACATGGCGCGAATAATGCGCGTGACCGGTGTGACCAGTGAATAAGGATTTGCGCTGGTGTGAATGAAAAGGCGTCCGCCAAAAATGGGACCTTCTTCGAAGGGGCTATAGACCGTGAGAATGGGCTCAGCAACGACATGTTGGTCGTCAATATCTGCCGTGACACCGATGATGCGGTGTGGCGCGATAAGGCGCGATTTTTCGAGATCGGTCCCAGGGAAGAATTGCAGCACGGGATCCGTCCAATAGACATGCCGATTGACCGCATCCTGATTGGGGAACATGCGCCGTGCGAGAGTCTCGCTGACAATAACGACGGGCTCCTTATTATTATTCTGGTCATTATTGTCTTGACCGTCTTTACTCTGACGATCCAGATTCTGACGATCAAGCGCATTGAAGTCGCGGCCGGCAATGATCGGAACGCCAAGCGACGCAAAGAATCCGGGAGAGATGGCACGCCACTGCGCTCGGGGATCGTCTACACCAGCGGTATGGACGTGTCCGTCGGCGGAGAATTGCAGGCCAGGAGCAGTGGGGCCGCCCGCATCCCGCCAGGGAACGACGTTGCCGAACGCGGTCTTGCTCACGCCCGGAAGCTCGTCGATGCGCCGTATCGATTCCTTGTAGAAATTGACGACCTGCTGCGGCGTCTTCCCGTAAGACATAGGGGGAACGTCGATCGCTAGGACGTGCTGCGTATCCAGTCCTGTCTGCGCCCTTTGTAGTGCGATCAACGTAGTGATCAACATACTTGCGCCAGCCAGCAGCACGAACGACGCGGCGATCTGTGTCACCGCGAAGATCCGCTGGCGGCGGCTCGTGCCGCCGGTAATCCGTAAACTTCCGCTTGATAGGTTCAGTCCATTG
>Ga0209006_10000280_pt1 | contig 52382 bp, 49 predicted proteins | sample JacPin_JW_Ref_O2_FD_188567 | JGI IMG/M metagenome (GOLD analysis project Ga0209006, IMG submission 188567) | Forest soil microbial communities from Algoma, Ontario, Canada - Jack Pine, Ontario site 1_JW_Ref_O2 (SPAdes) (version 2) | ecosystem: Environmental > Terrestrial > Soil > Boreal...
GAGGTCGCGGAGAATCGCCAGAGCCATTTGCCGGTCGCGGCCGATACGATCTACCGCACATCTTGCGGACGTCATATCAGCCGCGGCCCGGCCAATGAACTCTGAGCAAAGAAGGATTCATCCGGCGACCAGGACTTTTCAGGCTCTTCGAATCTTCGTAAACCGCGAACTGGACGATCTGCGGGCGCTGCTGGAAGCGGCGCCCCGGATTCTGAAGCCAGGGGGACGCGTGGTGGTGATCAGTTTTCACTCGCTGGAGGATCGCATCGTGAAAGATGCCTTCCGCGAGGGCGCGAAGCAGGGCGTCTTCACGGTGCTGACTAAGAAACCGGTGACGACGTCGGAAGAAGAAAGCGATCGCAATCCGCGGTCCCGCAGCGCGAAGCTGAGGGCGGCGGAAAGAGTTTAGGGGCCGGAAAGCGAAAGCGGCCCTCAAGTTAGATTCCGGAAAACCTGCCGGAGTCCCCGGCACAGCTGTAATGGCGTGCCGGGCTTAAGGAATCAGGGTAAAAGGCGGACGAAGATCCGCTGGGGCGGGATGGGCTTCAGGCTTCGGCTTTCGGGCTTCAGCAAAACAGAAAGAGCCGAAGCCCGAAGCTGGGTTTAAGGGTTCCGTGGTAGGAATCCAAAATTGAGGGTGGGATATGTATACGGGAACATTGATCGCGGATTTGATGGCGGTGGTGGAGCGGGTGGAAGAACTGGGCCGCCAGCGAATCATCGCCGAAGAAATGGAACTGGAAAGACTTTTCGAATTGCAGGGTCCAGCGCCACAGGGCGAACAGATTTTCGCGGGGGCGGCATAAATGGCAGCAGCGTCAATGGCAATGCGATCTGTGGTCACGCTGGGTGCGGGTTCCGCGAGTTCGGGCTTGGCGAATGCTGGAGCGGCGCGGGCGCGTCAGCTCTGGACCGGCACACCGGAAATTTATTTTGCCAAGGCGATCGACAATTCCCGACTGATCAAAGTGGAGGATGTTGGGCGCAACCGCGAGATGAAGCAGTTTGGATCGGCGCTGGCCGTCCTGTTTTTGCTGGTCTTTACTTATGCGTGGCAGCATTTCAAGGCCATTGAATACGGTTACCAGATCGAGTCGGCGAAGCGCGAGCTCAGCAACTTGACGGAGATGAACCGCGCGCTGCGGCTGACGCACGCTTCGTTGCGCGATCCGGAGCGCATTGATGTGATGGCGCGGCGCATGGGCCTGGTGCCGCCGGAGCCGGGGCAGGTGATTCACATGGATAGCGCGGCTGAGGATTCGAACGTGCCGGTGATGGCGAGCGCGGAGCCGGTGGTGGTGTTGCCGGGACAGTAGATTGCGCGACGAAAAAATCAGCCGAGCTGCGCTCGGCGGACAGCCGAGGGCGGCTGTCCCTGCACGAATGTAGATGGCGGCCCGGTTGTAAATGGGCCGCCATGTTTGTCTGAGGGGTGAGCGAGCGGGTTCGCGCTCGAAACTCCTTGCGAGGCCGCGAACGCTGTGCAGGTGCACGTGGCCCTTCGACTGCGCATATCGATTCGCTTCGCTCGTCGACATGCTCCGCTCAGCATGACAGAGCGGAGTGAAGGGCCAACGACGAACGACCATCGACCAACGACGATTTCCCATGGCGGCTGACTTCAAGCTCGGCAAAAACTCCCGGCTCTACTTGCTGGGGGCGATGCTGTTGCTGTGGTGCTTTGCGATCTGCGGGCGGCTGGTTTACCTGCAGATTTTTCGTTACGGCAGCTTTGTAAAGCAGGCCGAACACCAGCAGCAGCGCGCCATTCCACTGGCCGCCAAGCGCGGCGTTATTTATGACCGCGCGGGACGCGAGCTGGCGATGTCGGTGCTTGTGGATTCCGCCTTTGCCGTTCCCAGCGAAACCAAGGATCTGCCCACCGCTGTTTCCCTGATCACGCGCATCACCGGCGAGGACGCCCGCGTGGTGCTGGCCGATTGCCGCGCGCACAAAAGTTTTTGCTGGCTGGCGCGCAAGGCCGACGAGGAAACTATCGAGCGCATCAAGTCGCTCAACCTGCAGGGCATTCATTTCCAGAGAGAGCCGAAACGTTTTTATCCCAATCGCGATCTGGCGGCGCAGGTGCTGGGCGAAGTGGGTATGGAGGATTCCGGACAGAGCGGGATCGAGCACGAGTTTGATGACCAGCTGCGCGGCAGCGCGGGGAAAATGTTTATCTCGGTCGACGCGCGCAAGCAATGGTTCAGCGACGTGGAGAAGCAGCCCGAGACCGGCGATAGCCTGGTGCTGACGGTCGACAAGAATATTCAGTACATCGCCGAAAAAGAGCTGGAACAGGCGATCCACGACACGCAGGCGATTGCCGGGACGGTGATTGTCGAAAACCCGCACACGGGAGAGATTCTGGCGCTCGCGAACCGGCCTACGTTTGATCCCAATCAGCGCAAACAGGTCACGCCCGCAGCCCTCACCAACCGCGCGGTGAGTTACGCGTATGAGCCGGGATCGACCTTCAAGCTGGTCACGATTTCTGCGGCGCTGGAAGAGAAGCTCACCAATCCCGACGAACTATTCGACTGCCAGATGGGAGCGATCGTCTACAACGGCATGCGGATTCGCGACTCGAAACCGCACGGATTGCTGCCGGTTTGGGGCGTGCTCGCGGAGTCGAGCGACGTGGGCTCGATCAAAATTGCGCTGCGCCTGGGCGAAGACCGTTATTACAAATACATTCGCGCGTTTGGATTCGGGCAGCCGACGGGCATCGAGCTGCCGGGTGAGACGCGCGGCATGACGAAACCGGTGAGCCGCTGGTCGAAAGTTTCGATTGCGGCGATTTCGATCGGGCAGGAGATTGGGATCTCGCCGATTCAACTCACCGGGCTGATTTCGACGTTTGCCAATGACGGCGTGTGGGTTGCGCCGCGCATAGTTTCGGGCACGCTGCCGCCGAATACCGATCCCAAGAATGCGCTGCAGACGGTGGCGTTTCATCCTGCGAATTCGCACCGCGTAGTTTCTTCTTTCACTGCGGCCGAGATGCGATCGATGATGGAGAAGGTCGTGCTCGATGCCCACGGCACCGGGCGCAGGGCGATTCTTGAGGGATATTCGTCGGCGGGAAAAACCGGGACGGGACAGAAAGTGGATCCGGCGACCGGGGCATATTCGAAGACCAAGTACATCGGATCGTTTGCCGGATTCGCGCCGGTCAACAATCCGCAGATTGTGGTCGCGGTGATTCTCGATTCGGCAGTGGGACCGCACCAGGGCGGCCAGATTGCCGCTCCGGTATTCAAACGCATTTCGCAGCAGGTGCTGGAATATCTGCATGTGCCGCACGATCTGCCGCTGGCGCCGCAGCATCAGCTGCTGCTGGCGCGGGCGAAGATGAAAGATGATAAAGATAATGATTTGGAGGAAGGCACGCCGGACCATCCCGGGGAGCCGTTGGAGACGGCGGAGGTGAATGCGGATTCGCCGGAGGCGGCGGGAAATGGCGGTGTGGCGCGGACGCTCTCGCCCGCGGCTGCCGACGCCGCGACCCGAGCCGCTGGGCGCGACAACGGACGTGTGGTGCAAGCCGCAATCCGCCAGAGTGATCCAGTGGCGCGCGCCCTAGCGGTCTCGGGTGGAAGCCCGCCGAGTCAAACGCAGTCGGCGAAATCCCCACTTCTCGCAAAAGACGCGAGAAATGGCGCACCCGCAGTGCTAGAGCCCGCGAGACAGCCGAATCTGCCGGCGAATGGAACCGTAGTTCTCGACGTGGAACCTGGAGGCATCGAGGTGCCGTCGTTCGTCGGCAAGACCGTGCGCGGCGCGGTGGAAGCCGCGCAAGACGCGGGGCTCGAACTGGAAGCGGTCGGTAGCGGCCTGGCGCGGCAGCAATCTCCGGTCGCGGGAGCGCACGTGGCGGCAGGGTCGCGGGTGACCGTGCAGTTCGGACGGTAGAGTAAAAAGCCTGTACCACAGAGGACGCAGAGGGACCCAGGATAATGCGGGTTTCTCCGATTCTGACTTTACTTCCGTTGATCCTGTGACTTCTGTGGTGAAACGCTTGCGGTTTGACCCGCCGAAAAAGCGCGTGATACGGTAATCAGTCACACCATCCCAGCAGGCCCCCCTGCCGCCGACTGAGGTCTCGATTGTCTGCTGTTGAGACGACAACTACTCCCGCCGTTCGCAAGACTGCGCTGAACGCTGTCCATCGCCAGATGGGCGCGAAGATGGTGGAGTTCAACGGCTGGGACATGCCCGTGGAATATCCCGCCGCGATCGGCTGCGGCATTGTCAACGAGCACATGGCGGTGCGTACGGGCGTGGGGATTTTTGACGTCAGCCACATGGGCGACATTCGTTTAGCCGGGCCGCAGGCGCTGGATGCGGTGCAGCATATTTCCATGAATGACGCTTCGCGGCTCGCGGTGGGCCAGGCCCAGTATTCCGCGTTGCTCTATCCGGAGGGAACGTTTGTTGACGACGTGATCGTTCACCGGCTGGGCGAGGACGATTACTTGCTGGTGATCAACGCGGGCACGCGCGAAAAGGATTTCAGCTGGGTGCGCGACAACACGCGGCAGTTCGATTGCGCGGTGGAGAATCTTTCGGACGACTTTACGCAGATTGCGATCCAGGGACCGAAGGCTGTGAATCTGCTGCAGAAGCTGACCGACGCGGACCTTTCGGCGGTGAAATTCTATTGGGTGACACGGGGGACGGTGTGCGAGCTGCGCGACATTCTGATTGCCCGCACGGGATATACGGCCGAAGATGGCTTCGAAATTTACGTTCCGGCGGATGCGGCTACCAGCGCGCGGGTTTGGAATGAGATTCTGATCGCGGGCAAGGAACTCGGAGTCGTGCCCTGCGGCTTGGGCGCGCGCAATACTTTGCGGCTGGAAGGTAAGCTGCCGCTCTACGGACACGAAATTTCCGATACCATTAATGTTTGGGAAGCCGGGCTTGACCGATTCTGCAAGATGGAGAAGCCGGAGTTCGTCGCTCGCGCCGCCCTGGAGAAGGTGAAGGCCGATGGCGTGAAACGAACACTGGTCGGCCTGGAGATGACGGAACGCGGAATCGCGCGCGACGGTTACAAGGTGCTGGACACCGCTGGACGCGAGCTTGGATATGTGACCAGCGGCTCGCCGGCACCGTTCTTGAAAAAGAATATTGCGCTGGCCTATGTGCCCCCGGAGTTTGCGGCGGTGGGCACGGCGGTGAAGGTTGAGATTCGCGGACAGGGCGTGGGGGCTGCGGTGGTGCCGACGCCGTTTTACAAGCGTCCGAAGAAAACCGCGTAACCGCCCCTCGCGTTCGCTCGGGGCAGACGCTGGACACAGAGCACTACAGAGGATTTAGCTAGAAGCTAGCAGCCAGGAGCTGGAAGCCTTTATGCCTTACCCCACAGATCGCAAATACACCAAAGAACATGAGTGGATTCAGGTGGACGGCGCCTCCGCTACCGTCGGCATCACCGACCACGCACAGGAATCGCTGGGCGATATCGTCTTCGTCGAGTTGCCCAAGGTGGGCGCGGAACTGGCTGCGGGCAAGACATTTGGCTCGGTCGAGTCGGTGAAGGCAGTCTCGGATCTATATGCTCCCGCGTCGGGGACGGTGACGGAGGTCAACGCCGATCTGGCCACTTCGCCGGAGAAAGTGAACAAAGACGCGCATGGCTCCTGGATGTTAAAACTCACGCTGAAAACTCCTGGCGAGTTGAGCGGACTGCTTTCCGCTGAGGACTATGAGAAATTCGTGGCGGAAGAGGCGGGACACTGAAAACCGATCTCAGCCGGTGGACTTCGGACCTTCGCCATGTCTTGCTGCCGTCTGAGCTGCGAGATCTGGCGCCGCTGAACACCAGTCGCGCCTCCACAATCCAAACGACCTCGGAGCGCATCTAATCATTTTCATGCGCTATTTACCTAAATCTCCGGCCGACCGCCAAGCTATGCTGAAGGCCATTGGCTTGCGTTCGGTCGACGACCTGTTCGCGCCGATTCCGGCGGAATACAGGCTCAACCGCGACCTGAAGGTTCCACGGCAGCTGGCGGAATCGGAAATCGTGGATTTCTTCCGCGAGCGCTCGCGGGAAAACGGTGAAGGTTACACCAGCTTTCTCGGCGCAGGCGCGTACGCTCATTACCGGCCGGTCATAATCGATTCGCTGATTTCGCGCGGCGAGTTTCTCACCGCTTACACGCCCTACCAGGCGGAGATTTCGCAGGGCACGCTGCAATCCATATTCGAGTTTCAAAGCATGATCTGCGAGCTGACCGGCATGGAGGTGGCCAACGCTTCCATGTACGACGGCTCGACGGCCGCCGCGGAGGCTGTGATGATGGCGGTTCGCCTCACCGGACGGCGCTCCGTGGTGGTGGCGCGCAGCCTGCATCCGGAATATCGAGAAGTGCTGGCGACGTATGCCACGCACCAGGGAATGCCCTTGACAGTCACGGGATTTGGCGATGACGGCCGGCTGAATCTCGAGGAACTCGAGATGTCGATCACTGCCGAGACTGGGTGCGTGCTGATTCAGTCGCCTAACTTTTTCGGGACGATTGAAGACGTCGCATCGATTGCCGAGATCACGCACAACAAGGGCGCGATGCTGGTGGTGTCGATTGCTGAGGCGGTTTCGCTGGGCATCGTCGAGCCGCCGCGTGAGGCCGACGTGATCGCCATGGAAGCACAGTCGCTCGGCGTGCCATTGGGATTCGGCGGTCCCTATTGCGGCGTGATTGCCACCCGGGAAAAATTTGTGCGACAGATGCCGGGCCGGCTCGTAGGGCAGACGGTCGACAAGCAAGGCCGGCGCGGATTCGTTCTCACGCTCGCCACGCGCGAGCAGCACATTCGCCGCGAGAAGGCGACGTCGAATATCTGCACGAATCAGGCGCTGGTCGCGCTGATGGTGAACATCTTCATGACGGTGTACGGAAAGGTTGGATTGAGGGAGTTGGCCAAGCAGAATCTGGCGAAGACCGCTTACGCCGCCGGCGAGTTCGCGAAGCACGGCAAGATTTTGTTTGGCGGCGCGCCGCGCTTCAACGAGTTTGTCGTTCAAACCAGCGAAGACTCAAAAGCTATCAATCGTCGCTTGCTGGAGCACAGGATCGTGGGTGGGTTGCCGTTGAAGAAGTTTTATCCCGAGTTGGGGAACGCGGCGCTGTGGTGCTCCACGGAGTTGACCACGCGGTCGGCAATCGACGGCGCGGTGGGACTGCTACACGAGCGCCCCGCGCAAGCGGCTAAAGAACGGCCGGCCCAAGAAAAAGAGAAAAAAGAAGAAGCCGCAGAGGTGGCCAGATGAAACACCTGACTCGCAAAGCCTCGCTCCAGGTGAATCAAAATGAAGGCCTGATTTTCGAGAAGTCTTCGCCGGGCAAGGCCGCGTGGAAGTTGCCGCCGCTCGATGTGCCGGAGGTCGACACCGTGAAGCTTCTTGGCGCATCCGAAAGAAAGGACCTCGGCAGTATGCCCGAGGTAAGCGAGATCGAAATCATCCGCCACTTCACGCGGCTCTCTACGTGGAATTACGCGATCGATCTGGGCATGTATCCGCTGGGCTCGTGCACCATGAAATATAACCCGCGCGTGAATGAAGCGGTGGCGCGCGTCGAGGGAATCGCCAACGGGCATCCCTACCAGCCAGAGATAATTTCTCAGGGCGCGCTGCGCATCCTGAAAATGCTGAGCGAGCAACTGATCGAAATCACCGGCATGGACGCAATCACGCTGCAACCTGCAGCTGGCGCGCACGGCGAGATGACCGGACTGCTGATGGTGCGGGCGTTTCACCAGTCCAAGGGAAACGCACGCAAGAAAATTCTTATCCCCGACTCCGCTCACGGCACGAATCCGGCGACCGCTGCGATGGTGAACTATGCGGTCGAGAATTTGAAATCAGATCCGCGCGGCATGGTGGATCTGGCGGCACTGGAAGCGCAAATGAACGAGGATGTTGCTGCGCTCATGCTCACCAACCCCAACACGCTCGGCGTTTTCGAGCAAGACATTCACAAGATCGCCGACATTCTGCACGCCAAGGGGGGCCTGCTTTACATGGACGGCGCCAACATGAACGCGCTCGTCGGCAAGGTGCGGCCAGGAGATTTCGGCGTCGACGTGATGCACCTGAACCTGCACAAAACTTTTTCTACGCCGCACGGCGGCGGCGGGCCGGGATCGGGCCCGGTCGCGATCAAGAAAATTCTGGAGCCGTTTGTGCCGACGCCGGTTCTGGTCACGAATCCCGACGGCACACTCGCCTTTGATTACAATCGTCCGCAGTCGGTGGGCCGCGTGCGCGCCTTCTATGGCAACTTCGGCATGTTCGTCCGCGCGCTGGCTTACATCCAGGCCAACGGTCCCGACGGTCTGCGGCAGACCACGGAAGATGCGGTGCTCAACGCCAACTACATTCGCAAGGGCCTTGAGGGAACTTACGACTTGCCTTATTCCACGCCGACGATGCACGAGGTTGTTTTCAGCGACAAGCTGCAGGCGAAAAAAGGCGTGCGCACCATGGACATTGCCAAGCGACTGATCGATTACGGATTCCATCCTTACACCACGGCGTTTCCCTTGATCGTGCCGGGCGCGCTGATGATCGAGCCCACGGAAAGCGAGTCCGTAGAAGAGATGGACCTGTTCATCGAGGCCATGAAATCGATCGCCGAAGAAGTGGAAGAAGATCCGCAGACGGTGCTCGACGCGCCGCACTCCACGCGGGTTTCACGACTGGACGAGACGGCCGCCGCCAGAAAGCCGGTGTTGCGGTGGAAGCCGGTGGTCTAATTGCTGATTGTTGATTTCTGATTGCTGATTGAAACCTGCCGAACGCTGGAGATTTTCAATCAGCAATCAATAAATCACGAAATCAACAGTCGGCTGGTGCCTCACTTCGCCGCAATGTCGATGGTAGCGCGCGTCGTGTCCCACTCCTCGCGCAGCGTGCAGCCGGTCGCCGTCTTGTCATAGGCGATGGTGAAGTTCTCCACTGGCGACGCCACCTTGGAGAGCGTCATGTCCACGCGAGCGAGTTCGCTGCTTTCGTATTTGTAAGGGATTCCCCATTCTCCCGTTTCCTTGTTGATGATCAGAGTCCACTTGTCGGGATTTGGAACCACGAACAGGGTATAACTTCCAGCAGGAACGCTCTTGCCGCCAATCATAAGATCGGTGTTGGTCACGAAGGTCGTTGCCTCGTTCGCGCCGTTGCGCCAGACCTTGCCGTAGGGTTCGTGTTCGCCGATCATCTTTCGCCCTTTCAAACGTGGGCTGGAGTAATCGGTCTTGATCGTCTTGCCGCCGAGATCGCAAGAGGCTGACGCGGCCGGACTGGGCCGGTTGCCCTGACACGCCGCAACGATGGTTAGACTGAAAAGGAAACAAGTGAGAAGAGCGATTCGCTTTTGCATAGTTTCTCCTGATGAGCTGCCGTGATTGAGCAATTAGCAATAGGCAATTGGCATTTTAACAACTGCGAGCCCGCGGTGCTTCCCGAACCGTCTCTTGCTTCGGCTAACTGCCAAATGCTAGTTGCTTTGACGCGCGAAGAACGCCGCGGGAAGCAAATGTGGTGAAGCGTTTCCGCGCGACTATGGTTTCACTGTAACCATCACCACCCCGTGTGAAACCACCGGTGCTGAAAACTTTCCGGTAAACCTGCCCAAATCTTTGTGTTGCCACAAATCCCGCACGGACGCGCTGATCGTGCCGGGATAGCCGAGATCTTCCCAGTTCGCGGAAATTTCCTGCTCCGCGCCTCCGCGATTCAGCAGAATCACGGCGCGGCTGCCATCTTTCAGTTGCTTCGCCCACACTTCCGCGTCGCCGTTCTTGCGCACCCGTTCGCCTTCGCGCCCCAGGGAATCCTGATCCACGGCGATGACTTCTTTGTTGGTGAGAATGTCGTGAATCTCCGGGCGCATGTCGCGCAGGTCGTTGCCCGCGATCAGCGGCGCAGCCAGAATCGCCCACAAGCTGAAGTGAGAACGGTACTCGATATCGGTCAGGCCGCCGTTGCCGACTTCGAGCATGTCAGGATCATTCCAGTGTCCGGGTCCGGCGTAAGACGCCAAACCCACCTGCTGATCCACGATCGCCAGCACTCCGTTGGAACAGCAAGTGCCATCGGGCCACTTTATCGAGCCTCCCCACCGGTCCTGGATGTCGCCGGTGGAGCGCCACAAATTGCCGCCAACTTCCTTTCCCCAGAGCCAGGGCTTGGCCGTGCCCCACTCGCAAATGCTCAGCACGATAGCGCGCCCAGACGAGTCGAGCGCGGCGCGGATGTTTGCGTAGGACGCTCTGGCATCCTGCGTGGTCGTGTTGCACCAATCGTATTTCAAGTAATCGACGCCCCATGCCGCGTACTGAAGCGCATCCTGATATTCGTGGCCGAGGCCGCCGGGCCGTCCCGCACAGGTTTTCGAGCCGCTGTCGGAATAAACTCCGAATTTCAGTCCGAGCGAATGAATGTAGTCTCCGAGTGCCTTCATGCCGTGCGGGAAGCGTTGCGGGTCGGCGACAATGTTGGCGTTGGCGTCGCGGCTCACCTGCCAGCAGTCGTCAATGTTCACGTACTGGTAGCCGGCGTCCTTCATTCCGGACTTGACGACGGCGTCGGCCATGCTCTTGATCATGTCCTCGCTCACGTTGCAGGCAAACTTGTTCCACGAATTCCAGCCCATCGGCGGAGTGAGCGCGAGATGCGCAGATGGAGCTATGTTCTCCTGCGCGATCAGAGCGGGGACGAACATCATGGCGAACATCATCACGCATGACGAGAGGAAGAACAACGATGCAGCGACGAGGTGCTTCGTTTTCATAGACACTTTCTACCAGAACGGGAGCCGGATTCGCCACTTCGTTTTCGCGCACTTCATTCCGCGACCGCGGGAAACCCCGGTCACCACAAATTGATCAGCAAGCCCGACAATTCTAACGCGCCAGCTTCTCGTCGAAAAACTTTGCCATCAGCTCGAGCGCTTCTTTCGTTTCTGGCAGCTGGAAGTGATACCAGAAAGCGTGCGGCAGCGCCTCGAAGACGACGAGTTGCGCGTCGTTTCCAGCGCGCAGCAGCGCACGGTGAAACGTTGCGGTATCACTGAGCAGCAAGTCGCGCGTGCTGGTGACTAGCAGAGAGGGCGGCATCCCGCGCAGGTCGGCGTAGAGCGGCGACAGCACCGGATCTTTGCGATCAGTCTTAGCCACGTATTGATCGTCGGGCAGACGGTTGGGATCGGTGGGCTCGATTTCGCCGGCAAATCCATTGAGCGCAAAAATCTGGCGTGAGTCACTGGGCCGGCTGAAGTCCGCCAGCCCCGAAAAAATTCCGAGCGCCGCCGGCAGTGGCAATCCCAGCTGCTTGAGCCTGACCGCGACTTCGCCCGTGAGAATGGCTCCCGCGGAAGTTCCGAAAATCCCGATGCTCTGCGGCTTGTAGGTTTTCAGCAACTCCTTGTATACCGCGACCACATCATCGACCGCGGCCGGAAACGGATTCTCCGGCGCGAGTCGATAGTAGACCGAGACCACCTTGATCTTCGCCAGATTCGAAATCGGAACTCCCTCGATCAGCGAGCCCGAGTCCGAGTTGAAACCCCCGCCGTGCAGATTGATGAGCACGCGCGCGCGATTCGCCTCCGCGCTCGCGAGCGGCCCCGTCGCCAGTGGCGTGATGACGTCCGTGCGCACGCCGGCGATGCTAGTTTCCTCCAAGTTGACGGGATAAATCTTGCGCGCCTCCGCGGAATCCTGCGCGCGCCAGACATCCGTGCGTGCCCGCCGTTCGGCCAGTGTTTCCGGACCGGATTTTCGCTGTACCTGTGGGATCCCGAGCGACGCCAACCATTTCTGCGCCTCCGGGCTGATTGCGGCGGGCAGGGGAACCACGCGTGTGATATGCGCCGTTCCGTCAGCATCAAACGTGGCGGAGTCCTGCTGCCCAGCGAGATTCGATTGAGCCACCAAAGACTGGGCGAACCCAAAGGCGGCCAACGCGAAGAGATACAACATTCTGCTTTTCATCGGCATAGTTGTATCAGACAAGAAGTGCCGCGCGAAAGGCTGGATGCCGAAGGGAGAAAATAAAAGTTGTCACGAGAAAACGCGGCAGCAAGTGAACGAGACGACAGATTCCGCGCAGCCGAAAGCCGCGCGACAGGAACTGTTAGCTCTTGTTCTTTTCTCTCTCTGTGACTCCGTGGTGAAAAGCTCTACGCCAGGGTGTACTTCCCGCGCTCAATTACTCTCTGCGCGATCAGCTGCCGAAGTTCGATTGTGTTAAACGGCTCATGCTTGCTCAGCCGTCGTAGAATCGCCAGTTGTGTGCGCAGCATGTCGCCTTCGGCGACAGCCGCGATCACCTTCCTGGCTGCGGATTCCACTTTCTCAAAAGCCTGCGTCAAGTAAACCCGCGTCATGGCGATAGGCAGCGCGGCCGCCGCCTCGCTTTTACTGGAGGAAGATCCGCTTTCGGCAATCTTCTGGGCTCGCAGCACCGCGGTTTCCATGGCGTAGGTTTCAATGGTCATGTCGGCAATCGCGCCCATGATTTCTTGCTGGTCCTGAATCGCCTGCCTATATTTCTGCGTAGCCGCTCCGGCGGCAAACAGGCCAAGCTTCTTCGCTTGCGCCACCAGTTTGCGTTCGTCGGCCAGCGCACCTTCGAACTCTTCGCTCGCCGACGGCCCGGAGAGCACTTCTTCCATCAGCTTCTTGATGGCAGCCTTCAGTGGCAACTGCCCGGTCATCGCCCGTTTCAGCAGAAATCCGGTAATGATCAGCCGGTTGATTTCGTTGGTGCCTTCAAAAATCCGGTTGATGCGCGCGTCGCGGTATGCTCGCTCCGCCGGATATTCCTCGACAAAGCCGTAGCCGCCGTAAATCTGCAGCGACTCATCGACCACATAATCGATCATCTCAGAAGCCCACACTTTGATGATCGAGCATTCCACCGCGTATTCCTCGATCGCTTTGCGCGTTTCCCGCATCGCATCCGCGCCCGACTTGTCGACTTCGTTGAGCGCCACGTCCATCATGCCCACCGTTCGGTAGACCAGCGATTCACCTACGTAGAGCAGCGTCGCCATGTTGGCCAGTTTCTCCCGCACCAGGCCGAAGTCCGCGATCACCTTGCCGAAAGCCTTGCGCTGCTTGGCGTAGGCGATCGCATTTTCCAGCGACACCCTGCCTCCGCCCACGCACATGGCGCCCAGCTTGAATCGCCCCACATTCAAAATGTTGAATGCGATCACGTGGCCCTTGCCGATGTCGCCCAGCAGATTTTCCGCCGGCACCTGGCAGTCGTTCAGAATCACCGGACACGTCGACGATCCGCGAATTCCCAGCTTGTGCTCTTCGCTTCCGATCGAAATGCCCGGGAAGGTTTTCTCCACCAGAAATGCGCTGAACTTGTCGCCGTCCACTTTTGCGAACACCGTGAACAGGTCCGCGAAGCCCGCGTTGGTGATCCACATCTTTTCGCCGTTGAGAACGTAGTGTCTGCCATCAGCTGAAAGCTGTGCCCGCGTGCGGCAGTTCAACGCGTCCGACCCAGACGATGTTTCCGACAGGGCATACGCGCCCACGATTTCTCCGGCCGCCAGCCGTGGCAGGTATTTCTTCTTCTGTTCTTCGGTGCCGAAATAAACCAGAGGCAACAAGCCGATCCCGCTGTGCGCGCCCCATGTCGTGGCAAAGCCCGCATATTTTGCGATGTGGTCGGCAATCACCGCGGCCGTCACTTTATCCATATCGAGGCCGCCGTAAGCCTCGGGAATTTCCACCGCACTCAAACCCAGTTCTCCCGCCTTCTTCACCAGCGCGCGCGAAATCGAAAAATCTTTGTGTTCGATTTTCTCGGCGTTGGGCAGAATCTCGTTCACCGCGAACTCTTCCGCAGTCTGCCCAATCAACTGGTGCTGCTCGGTGAAATCTTCGGGGGTGAAAACTTCCTCGGGACGGCGCTCTTCCAGCAGAAAACTGCCGCCGGAGATCTTGGTGTTCGGAATTGCAGTGGTGGCCATGGAACCCCTTCTTGATGCGACTTCATTCATGCGCAACACTGCAGTTTATAAGCACGCCGATGGATTTACCACCGAGTTTGAGGGTACGAGGGAGGTACAAAGGGATGTTGTCCTGCGGCCGAAGCATCTGACCCGACGACAGGTAACCCGGCCCGTTTGAAACAGGAGGAATGGCTTCCAGACTGCTGGCAGGGGCCTGAAGAAACGCGGGCGGCTCGTTTACCTCAGGGGCCGCCTGTCACGCACCGAAGTGGGATATGGAATAGCGTAAAGCTAATCATTCACCTTCGACATATGCACCGCGATCACCTGCCAGCCTTCCCCGTGCTTCTGGAAAACGGTGGTCATACGGATGGTTTCCGGCTTCTGCGGAACTTGCATTTCAACCGATCCCATCAGCACGGCCGTGTCTCCGAAGATGTGCACGGTGGAATCACGCAGAGTAGATTTCGGCATGTGGGTGGCGGGGCTCTCATCTGCTGGAACGACATCGGACTTGCTCAGAACGCCTCCTCCGCCGAACGAAGTTCCCATGAAGTCATCGGCGAACATTTTTCGTAGTGCGGGCAGGTCGGGCCCGGCCGCCGCGTCCAGCCACTGTTGCTCCAGCTTGCGAAAATCGTCTTCCGTAATGTTGGTGGATGAAACCGACGCGTTCGGACGTCCGAACGCCAGCACGAAAAAGCACGCCAGAAGCCCTAAGCCAGTAAGCCACATCTTCTTCATACACAGCTCCTCAAGGTCAGAGTTGAGATCCGGACAGGGCCCACTTTAGCGACATAGACACCGTGCTGCCGGGGAAAGTTCCTGCTTCGGATTTCCGACATTAAGGCCAGGAATCACAGAGACAACGGATCCGGCACCAGCGACCGGCAATTCGTAGGAGCCTCATTCATCAGCATCCTGTAACGCTCTACCGTTCCGTCGTAGTTTTGCTTGAGACCGCCACACTCTTGCGCAGAACTATTCGAACAGGCGCTTTGCATCTGGGCCTTCGCTGCTCGCACTTCGTTTGCCAGTGAGGCCGCTCGGGCGTTGATGGTCGCACATTCCTCCTGGCGGGCCCCGCAAGATGTTCCATTCCAGGATGTGCCGGGTGAACATGGATGAGCAGAAGCCGCGCAGGCTCCGTCGTTCCCGGATTGCCCCGCCACGCACGAGGAGTTGTTCGTGGGCGCGGCGACGCATCCACCGTTCTTTCCCTGAACTTCTCCCGGAGGGCAAGCGCAGGCCTTGCCTTTGCAGACGGGACGCCGCAAATCGCTCTCCACGAGCGCCGCGGTCTCTAGTGGCTTGGGCGCAGGCTTCTTGCAATCTTCGCCCTTGCAAACCGGCACCCGCAGGTCAGACTCGGTTGGCTTTGGCTCAGACCTGCGGAAAGGATGGCGAAGGAACGAGAAGAAGCTTCTCTTCTCGGGCTGCGCAGTCTTCCCAGCGGCAGAGTGTGACGAGAGGCTCGAACGCGATCCCGTCGCCGCAGCGGAGGAGCCATGTGAGCTTGAGCCAGGGTTATGAGTGGAGTTATGAGCGCTGGCAGAACCGCTATGGCCGGCCGAGGAATGGCTGCTGGCGGAGTGGCTCGAACCACTACCGGACGATCCGCCGGACGAGCTGGCATGAGACGAACTCGATCCAGAAGAACTCCCGCCCGAAGAGGCGTGCGACGAACCGCCGGAAGATCCGCCGGAAGAGCCACCACCGCCGCCGGAGGAATGTTGTGCGAAGACGACCGAGGAGAATAGGAAGACCACCGCAACCACTACGCTGGAGAGCCGCATAAAAGCACCTCCTAGCAGACGCTGGCGAACATTGTGTAGCGAACATTGTGTGGCGAACGTTCTGTCTTACGTTTTTTAGACTAGGCGAGCCGCCGCAAGGATAGCGCCGAACCGAGTAAAAGAGCGTAAGTATTGCGTAAAGAAGTGTCGTCGCCGGATTTCGAGATCACGAGCAGATGGCGCGTGCACTCAACGCGGCACAATCTCCTGCCGCTCGTTTGCTTCTTTCATCTGAAACTTAGTGGAAGGTTGGCAGGTGGAATAGCCGACCAGCCTCGTCGTATCGGACGCTGGATCATCGCGCGTGACCCGATAGCTTCGAATGGAATAACAGGTCGCGTCTTTCTGAGTGAGAACACGCGGATTGAGAACACGTGCGCGAGACTGCGGCCACGGCTTGAAGGTCCAATCGTGCTCGCTCGCCCCAGCGGATTCCGATTTCGCGTGCGGCAGGAAGAGCCTGTCAATATCAATATCAATCGGAAGTTGGATCGCGATGAGGCGAAGACTGGCCAGTGCATCGGGAGGTAACACACCAACAGGCTCAGAATAGAAAGAACCAGGGATGTTATCGCTCGGGGATTGCGCCGCAGTGGTTACTACGCAAGCCGAAATCAGCAGCGTGAGAACTAGAAGGCGGGGAATATACATAGACCCTCCTCTTTATCGCATTATAGCCCGGCGGCGCAACTTCAATACATTTTGCGCGAAAGCGATGAATTGCCCGTGTACTTTGGTGTTGTTTGCGGTTAATTCAAGCTCTCGAAAATACCGGCGGCGCCCATGCCGCCGCCCACGCACATGGTGACTAGGCCGTAGCGCGCGCCGCGGCGTTTGAGTTCGCGAATGATGCTCGCGGTTAGCTTGGCTCCGGTGCAGCCTAGCGGATGTCCCAGCGCGATCGCACCCCCGTTGGGATTCACTTTGTCGGGATCCAGTCCCGCTTCTTTGATTACGGCCAGCGACTGCGCCGCAAACGCTTCATTCAACTCGATGACGTCAATATCGGAGAGCTTGAGCCCGGCCATCTTCAGCGCTTTCGGAATCGCGAAGACCGGACCGAGTCCCATTTCTTCCGGCTTGTAGCCCGCCGTTGCGAAAGACACATATCGCGCCAGTGGCTTGATGCCCAGCGCCTTGGCGCGCTCCGCCGACATCACCACGGTGGCCGCAGCGCCATCGGACATCTGCGAAGAATTTCCGGCGGTCACCGTGCCCTTGACGTGGAACGCGGGCTTCAGCGCGAGCAGAGCCTCGAGCGAAGTATCGGCGCGCGGACCTTCGTCCATTTTGAAAATAATTTCCTGCCGCTTCGGCTTCGAGCCGTTGGGAGTGGTAAAGCTCACCGGCACCGAAACGACTTCATCATCGAACTTGCCCGCCTGAATCGCGGCCAGAGCCTTCTGATGGCTGCGCAGCGAAAATTCATCCGCGGCTTGGCGCGTGATTCCGAAGCGCTGCCCGACGCGTTCAGCCGTGAGGCCCATATTGAGATACGCATCCGGATAGTGATCGACGAGCCATGGGTTGGGCGAAATCTTGTGGCCGCCCTTAGGAATCATGGTCATCGACTCGGTGCCTCCGGCGACGATCACGTCGGCCCCGCCGCTCATGATGCGCTCTGCGGCCATTGCGATCGCCTGCAGTCCCGACGAGCAGAAGCGGTTGATGGTGAGCGCCGAAACCTCCACCGGCAAACCCGCGCGCAGCGAGGCGATGCGGGCCACGTTCATCCCTTGCTCGGCCTCGGGCATGGCGCAGCCCAGGATGACGTCCTCAATTTCTTTGGCGTCGAGTTGCGGTACGCGTTCCAGCGCACCCTTGATGGCGACGGCCGCCAGTTCATCGGGACGAGTGGCGCGGAGCGTGCCCTTGTAGGCGCGTCCCACGGGCGTGCGAACGGACGAAGCAATGATGACTTCACGCATGGTAGTTTTCAATTCTGGGCTGCAAGCTTACCGCTGCTTTTGATTTGATGCTTCTCGATCCCGCCGAGCTTCACTTCGCGTCGTCGCCGCTCTTCGCCGGCGCATAGAAGTAATAATCGGCGGTGTAGCTGCTTTTGGTTTCGGTGTTGACGTGGGTAGCGTCGCAGACGTCGTTGGGCGGCATGCCGCCGTGCGTGTGGACGCGCTGGATGGTCGTGACGGTCGTGAGCAGGCCTTTGCCGGCATGTCCCACCACGTTCACCAGCAGCCAGGGGATGGACTCGCCATCAAGAGAATCCACTTTGGCCGCGGCTTTTCCCGTGACTGCGCTGCCGTCTTTCAGCGACCAGGTGGGGCCGGCGGAGTGGGTGCCGATGACTTTGTCTTTGCGGTCGTGCAGCTCGGCGTCGGGAGCCTTGAGCGCCCAGTCAAACTTGCCGTCGGCGGCGGGCTGGCAGGTGTAGATCTGCGATCCCGTGGCGTGCGCGTAGAGCACAACGTCCAGGCCCGCGGGGACGGCGATCGTGTCCGGCACGTCGGGCGGCTCTTCTTTGTAGGGAGCTTGTTTCTGCGCGTCGCTCTGGCTCTTCGCTTGCGCGTTTGCAGACCGGGTTCCCAGAATCTGGTTTCCGAGAACGATGACGATGAGGACGGTGGCAGAGTAAATGAGACGTTGTTTGGGAGCCAACATGAACGCGATTGTAGCAGGCGGAGATTGCTGGATGGGTACCCACAAACTGGAGAAGTGTTCCTGCAGGAAGGTTTGTGGAAATCTCGGAAACTGCTTTTCTTCTGGCAGATCCGTCAGAGGCTTACCCGCACGTGACGCGACGTGCACCACGGTTTCGCCCGATCCTGCCAGGGTGCGTCGGACTGTTCGTTCCCGAGAAATTTGCGATTGACCGACGTAGCATGTATCGTTACACTATACGGGATGATCAAAAGCTTCCGGCACCGGGCGTGGAGAAATTCTTTCGCTCCGGGTCGAAAGCTGGGATTCGGCCGAAGCACGCCGGCAAACTGCGATTGACATTGTTCGCGCTCGATAATGCGCGGCGACCGGGCGATATGAATCCTCCAGGATGGAAACTTCATCCGCTAGCGGGAGAGTTCAAGGATCATTGGGCGATCAGTGCCAGCGGAAATTGGCGTTTGACGTTCAAATTTGAAGGCGAGGATGAGGTCCTCGTCGACTATCAGGACTATCACTGGCACGGTCACGGCCCGCACGGGGCCGCTACAGGAGAACAAGAAATTGTCCATGCCCATGCACCATCCGCGGCATCCGGGCCTGGTTCTTCGGGAATATCTCGGAGAACTGGCCGTATCCGAGGCCGCTGCTCATCTGCGGGTTACGCGCGTGACTCTGTCGCGAGTGCTGAATGGCAAGTCAGGAATTTCGGCTGCGATGGCGATCCGGCTGGGGGCTGCTCTGGGCACCACGCCAGAACTGTGGATGAACATGCAGTCGCAGTACGACCTCTGGCGCGCGCGGCAAGCGCGTCAGCCGAAGGTGCGGAGGTTTGCGCACGTGGCGGCAGGGTGAAAGGACCGGTTGCCGGTTAATGGCTGAGTTTCCCTGATACCAAGAGAATTCCAGCCTATTGGTTCGGTGGCGTGAACCGAAAAGCATCAAACACCCTGTTGATGTCTTTATCTGGACTCTCGGTTTTTGACAGAACTGTAATCAGGTGGAATCGCTGACCCACCAAGTACATTTCTTCGTCAATGAACGAGTCCCCTTGGGTAGTCGATCGGAATCGGCGCCCCGAATATCCGCCCGAGGTCAGATTCTCCTCGGTGATTGGTTTTCCGGTTACACCGTTGATCGAGCCGTCCCTGGTGCGGTCGAAAATTTCGTTGGTGTTCGCGGGCGTAAACGGGAAATCGGCGTAGCCGCACATCAATCCAAAAGAAGGTGGTTTCAAGGCTGAGAAGGGATGCAGTTTAGCGGTGAACTTTGGCAACTGAAGTTCGATTACCTTTCCCGTCACCGGCTCTCCCGGCATTAGAATTTAAAATCCGCCCTCTGGCGATGAGAACCTGACCCAACGTTCAGCGTCCTCACGGGCGTGAGTCATGTGGTAGAGCAACAGCCCAGCTAGGGCCATCGCCATTCCACCCAAAATCTTGGTTCCCATCTAATTCCTCAGCGTCTTCCCCGTCTTCAGCGTGAACTGAATTCTCTCCTGCGTTTTCTTTTCGCCGCAGAGGGATTTGAAACCTTCGCGCTCCAGATCGAGGATGTACTGCTCGCTCACCGGCGTCCCGGGAGTGACGTTTCCTCCGCACAAGACTTCGGCGATTTTTCCGCCCAGCTTTACTTCGTAGTCGGTGATGTAGCCGCCCTGGCGCATCATGTGGACGCCCATTTTCAGTGCGGCCAGAAGACCTTCGCCGGGGGCGGGGATGTCGGTGCGGGGAACGGGCGGTTCGTAGCCGGCGCGGACCAGTTCGAGGGCGCGGGCCTTAGCGTCGGAGAGGACGCGCTCGCGGTTCATGGAGATGCGGTCGGCTTCGGTGAGGAAGCCGAGGGCGCGGGCTTCTTGCGCGGAGGTAGCGACTTGGGCGGTGGCGATAGCTTCGAAAGCGTGCTTCATGGCTTCGAGCATTTCGACGGAGCCGGCGAGAGCTTCGGGCGTGGATTTGCCGTGCGCGGCGGCGGCTCCGTCGACGGCGCGGAGCAACATTTCTTTGCAACCTCCGCCGCCGGGGAGCAGGCCGACGCCGACTTCGACCAAGCCGGTGTAGAGTTCGGCGTGGGGCTGGCGGGCTGCGGAGTGCAAGGAAATTTCCGTGCCGCCACCCAGGCACAGGCCGAACGGCGCGGCTACCACGGGTTTCGGGGAGAACTTGATGGCCTGGGTCATGCCCTGGAACTGGCGGATGACGAGATCAACATCGTCCCACTCTTCTTCCTGCACGCTCATGAGCAGGAGCATGAGGTTGGCACCGACGGAAAAATTCGCGGCGTCGTTGGTGATGACGAAGGCGTCGAAGTTATCGCCTGGGCCGCCGGGTTTCAGGGTTTGACTAATAAGCTGGAGGATGTCGGCGCCCAGCGCGTTCATCTTGCTGTGGAACTCGATGCAGGCTACGCCGTCGCCGATGTCGACGATGGAAGCGCCGGAGTTTTTCTTGACGACTCCCTTGGATTTTTTTGCGACGGTCACGGACCAGACTCCCGTTGGGACTTCGACTGGTTTCCAGTTTCCAGTTTCGAGTTGCCAGTATTTGCGGCCTGAGGGCGTTTTCGGATCGTCGGCATACCAGAACTTCTGACCTGCGGCCAGGAGCTTTTCTACGTTTGCGGCTACCGGTTTGTTTTCTTTTTTCATGCGGGCTACGGTGGGCTCGACGCCGGCGGCGTCCCAGAGTTCGAAGGGGCCAAGTTCCCAGTTGAAGCCGAGGCGCATGGCGCGGTCGATTTCGACGATGGAGTCGGAGATTTCAGGGACCCGGTTCGCGCAATAAGTCCAGAGATCGGAGAGCGCGGACCAGAGGAAGGCTCCGGCTTTGTCTGCTTTTTGTGGACTGCCTTCAAGCCCCAGCAGCATGCGGAGGCGCGCGCCGGCGTCTTCGATATTTTTCGCCATGTCGAGGGAGGCGAATTTTGGTTTCTGGCGGGGGTGGTATTCCAGAGTCTTCCAGTCGAGGCCGAGGCGTTCGTCTTCCTGTTTAGAATCGCCGGACAGGACTGTCCGGCCTACATTTTTTTTGTAGAAGCCGCCTTTGGTTTTGTCGCCTAGCCATTTTCGGTCGAGCATTTGGCGGTAGAAGTCTGGGAGCTTAAGCTCGCTGCGTTCGTCTTGGACGTTCGTGGTCATGTTGCTAACTACGTGGCCCAGGATGTCAAGGCCGACCAGGTCGATAGTGCGGAAGGTTGCCGACTTCGGCCAGCCGACGGCTTGCCCAGTGAGAGCGTCGACGTCTTCGATGGTGAGGTCCATCTCTTGCATCAGGCGCATGACGTTGAGTACGGAGAATGTGCCGATCCGGTTGCCGATGAAGTTAGGCGTGTCTTTGGCGAGGACGACGCCTTTGCCCAGTTGCAGGTCGCAGAAGTTGGAGACCACCTCGATGAGCGCGGGCTCGGCATCGGGCGTGGGGATGAGTTCGAGCAGGCGCATGTAGCGCGGCGGGTTGAAGAAGTGCGTGCCGAACCAGGACTTGCGGAAATCGTCGGAGAAACCCTCGGCGATTTTGCCTACGGGCAGGCCGCTGGTGTTGGTGGTGATGATGGTTCCGGGCTTGCGGATCGCTTCGACCTTGCGGAGGAGCGCGCGTTTGATGTCGAGATTTTCGACGACGGCTTCGATGATCCAGTCGACCTCGGCGAGTTTCTTGAGGTCGTCTTCGAAGTTGCCGACGGTGACGAAGCGGGCGAGCGATGCGTCCATGAAGGCGGCGGGCTTGGATTTCTGTGCGGCGTCGAGTCCGGCGGTGGCGATCTTGTTGCGAGCGGAACCGCTGGGTGCAGCGTCCTGGGGAACGATATCGAGCAGGTAACTGGGGACGCCGGCGTTGGCGAAGTGCGCGGCGATGCGGGCGCCCATGGTTCCGGCGCCCAGGACTGCGATTCTATGAATGCGCTTCATGAATGAGACCTCGGTTGCGTAAAACCTGCGGAGCAATGGATGGACAACTCTGCATTCTACCTGCGCGGGGCTTTCCGCGGACTGCCGGCTGCGGGGGTAGCTTGCCCCGGCGGCGACGAAAGACCGGGATGCTCGCTCAGATAGGCGAGGGCGCGGCGGGACATTTCTTTTTCGCCTTTGTAGGCCAGCAGTGCGGGGGCATCTTGCAGAGGGATCCAGCGGGCGCGCGCGACTTCGATGCGCATCGCGGGAGTGACGTCGTCGATGCGGCCGGAGTGGTAGCGCAGCAGGTAAAAACTGACGATTTTGAACACTTTCTGGCGGTCGCCCCAGGAGCGGACGTAAACATATTTGCTGTCGCCTAGCTTGGTGACGAGTTCGGCGGTGATTCCGGTTTCCTCGCGTACCTCGCGCAGGGCAGCGGTTAGCGGCTTCTCACCGGCATCGACCAGGCCTTTGGGTAGGCAAAGAGTGGGCCTTGCGCCTCGGGGCGCCGGCTTGGCGGCATCAGGCGTGGTCGCTCGGGGCTGGTGCGGGAGCTCGATGGCGGCCATCCACCACCGTTCGCCGCGATTGCGGAGGACTACGCCGCCGGCCGAGATTTCGCGGACCATTTTCTCCACCATGGCTTGCAAGCTACCAGAATTACGGGAGTTAGTCACGGTGGGGCGGGCCAGGGGGAACGGAGGGTAACCGGCGAGTTCTTGCCGCGTCATTATCGCGGTAACCCCCGATGGCACCATTGTGCCCTGCAGCCCTGGCGGGGCTTGTGGCATCTTACATAGTAGGTTCGGAATTGAAGTTAAGACGGGGACCGGAGTCCAGGCGGGCGCGTCGCAAGCAGTTGAGTTTGGGTTACTGAGTCTGGGTACCGGCAATGTGGGGATGCAGTGAAGGGTCTGGAAAAAATAATCCGTTCCGTTCAGGCGATTGGCCGGGAACTGTCTCGCAAGACCGGCGTGCGCGAAGAGCCGCGGCGCACACCTGCCATCGGCCTGGCGCTGGGCGGCGGCTTTGCGCGCGGCATTGCGCACATTGGTGTGCTGAGGGTTCTGGAAGAAGCCGGCATTCCGATTCGAGCGGTCACCGGCACCAGCGTGGGAGCGTTGATTGGCGCGGCCTACTGCAGCGGACTCTCCTGTGCGGAACTTGACGCAGTCGCGCACGCGGTGCGCTTCACTACTTTTGCGCGCTGGACGATTTCGCGTTTCGGATTTGCATCGAACGACCGCATGGTCGCGTTCCTCGATCGCACCTTGAAGGTGAAGACGTTTGAAGAGTTGCGCATTCCGCTGGGCGTGGCTGCTACCGACTTCAATACCGGCGAAGGCGTGGTGTTTCATTCCGGCGCGATCACAGACGCGGTGCGCGCCAGTTGCGCGTATCCGGGAATGTTTTTGCCGGTGGAGATTCGCGGCCGTTACCTGATTGATGGGATGCTGTCGCATCCCGTGCCCACGAGGCCGCTGCGCGAAATGGGTGCGGACCGCGTGCTGGCGATTCATTTGAAGGGCACGTGGGCGACTGGCGGACCGCCGCGGCATCTGTTTGACGTGATTGGGCAGTCGTTCGCCATCGCGCAGGATGCGATGTCCTCGCTGTGGCGGGGCGCGGCCGATCTGGTGGTGGAGCCCGATGTGGCGGGGTTCGCTTATGACGACTTCAAGCGCGCCGATCATCTCATCCACGCCGGTGAAGTGGCCATGCGCAACGCGCTGCCCGCGGTGCGCAAGTGGCTGGAGATGCCGGTGGGTGAGACCTCGGATGCGAGACCGCGCGCTGTGGCGGCAAAGCCAGCGCCTATGCCCGCGGACTGAAGACCAGTTGGCAGTTGGGCGATGGAAGATATTCAGCGATCATAGGAAAGGGGCCGAATCCAGGCCCCCTCTGTTATGCGCCGAAGGTGTGTTCGGAACGAAGCGAACTTTTCTCGTCAGCCTGCCACCGCAGCGAGATCCGCTTGCAGTTGCGCCAGGTTGAAGCCGGGCGCGAAGTTTGGATTTTTGGCTTCCGGCGGCAGGATGGCGTAGGCCTCGTCGACGCATTCATCCCACCATGCCCACGTGGCTTGCTGCGTGTTTCCCCACGTCAGCACGGTTACGCCGTTCTGGTCGTAGGCAACGGCGAAGACGGCGTGGCCGTCATTGGTCAGCGTGCCGGGAGTCCAGGGCTGGTGGGCATCGAACTCCTGTTGGCAGTTGGCCTGCACCTGAAACCCGAGATAGACCCCGCCAAAAAGACGGATGGCTTGCTGTACGCTGGTGTGATTCTTGGCTGTGAGAGCCACATAGGTGATGATCTCGTCGCCGTCGACCGGATTCTGGCGCCAGTAGTTCAGCACGTCGAGTTCGTTCAGGCCGCTGTCCACGCCGCCCGTCAGTTTCATATACAGCTTGACCGCCGCCGTCTTCGCCATGATTTTTTGCTTGCCGACCAAGCCGTCGTAAGTGGTGATGGCGTGGGCCAGGGCGGCGATGGTGCAATCTCCCAGAGTGTCGTTGCCGTCCATGGGGAACAGCTTCGTCGGGTCGTTGGTTTTCAGTTTCTGGTAGACGCTGGTCAAGACGTTGTAGGTGGCGGGCGGCGGAGCCAGCGCCGCCGTTAGATAATTCTCGAAGCGCAAAGTGCGATAGTCGATCTTGGGCGGATGCTTTCCGAAACGGTAGTTCGGCATGGAAGGTGCTCCTCTCGTGTCTTTATTTTGTATGGGCGAATTTCGTAGGGGGCGAACCTGTGGATGAACCTCGTAGGATGGTGCTAGAGAGGCGTTTCTCGTTTCAGCGAGGATGAAATAAATTTTCTGACTTGCGAGCAGTCGTTTCTTAGGCCGCTGCCTTCTCTGCCTCTTGCCTAATTCGCTGCCAGGCTTTCTCCACGTGCCGCGCTTGCGTGTTGGTTTGCCCTACGCACAGGCGCAGCGTGAGCTTCCCCTTCAGCTTGGTGTGGGTGAGGAAGAGGTCGCCACTCCGGTTGAGACGGTCGAGGATGGTTTGATTGACGGCGTCTCCGCCTTTGAGGCGGAAGCAGACGAGATTCAGCGGAGCGGGAGCGGCGAGTTCAAAATTCTTGTCGTTACGAACCCAGCCCGCGAACCGCTGGGCGAGTTCCACGTGGCGGCGAATGTGGTGCTGCAGGCCTTCCACGCCGTAGTGGCGAATCACGAACCACAACTTGAGCGAGCGGAAACGGCGGCCGAGCTGGATGTGCCAGTCGCGGTAGTCGATGACCGCGCCCGATTCCGTCGCCTGGTTGCGAAGGTATTCCGGCAGGATGCTGAGGGTCTGGATGAGGGCCTTGCGGTCGGCGACCCAGAAACAGTTGCAGTCGAAGTTAGTGAACATCCATTTATGCGGATTGAAGTTATAGCTGTCGGCAAATTCGAGCCCGTTTTGCAGGTGACGGAATTCGGGACAGAGCGCGGCCGTGCCCGACATGGCAGCGTCCACGTGCAGCCAGAGATTGTGCAGGCGGCAGATTTCACCGATGGCAGGGATCGGGTCCATCGCGTTCGAGGAAGTTGTGCCCACGGTCGCGCAAACCAAGGAAGGCACGAGACCGGCGAGTTTGTCGACTTCGATCTGGCGGGCGAGGGCTTCGGGGCGCATGGCGAAATTCTCGTCGACTTCGATCAGCCGCAGATTCTCGACGCCCAGGCCGGCGATCATCGCCGCCTTTTCAAGAGAAGAGTGCGTCTGGGTCGAGGCGTAGGCGACGATGCGGCCGTCGCATCCTTTTTTGTTGCTGGTGTAATTCGTGGCGCGCTCGCGGGCGGCGAGAAGGGCGCAGAGCGCGGCGCTCGAGGCTGTGTCTTGAATCACTCCGCCGCCGGTATTCGAGGAAAGAAACTTTTCAGGCAGGCCGAGCATGGGGACCAGCCAGTCCAAGACGTGGGTTTCGAGTTCGGTGCATGCCGGGCTGGTCGACCACAGCATCCCTTGCACTCCCAGACCGGAAGACAGGAGGTCGCCGAGAATTCCCGGGCCGGACGCGTTGCACGGAAAGTAGGCGAAGAAATTCGGTGACTGCCAGTGCGTGACGCCGGGAAGAATCAACTTCTCGACATCTTTCAGCAGCGCATCGAAAGGTTCACCGTGCGCGGGAGGATTTTCCGGCAGCGACGCGCGAATCTGTCCCGGCTTCACCGGCGAGAGCACGGGGAACGATTCGATGCGGGAGTGGTAGTCGGCGATCCAGTCGATCACGGCGTGGCCGTGGCGGCGGAATTCCTCGGGCGTCATGTGAAAAGATTTTTCTTTGCTTCCTTCTTCTGGGGACACTTTATCGACCTCGGGTTGCGACCAGAGATCGTATCAAAAGTCGGAGTTGATTTCGCTTCGAGGAGATCATTGACCACAAAGGTCACCAAGGTTCACGAAGGAAATCAGATTCGGACTAGGCGGCCAAAGTAGAGGCGGGTTTTGTATTCGCAGATGACCTGTCCTTCGACGGCATGCCTGTCGAAGATACGCCGCAGGTCGCGCAACATCGGCGCGTGTTTGGGGTGCTCAGGCCCGGGAACATAGGACGACGATAAGAGCCGGCCCTCGAGACCTGCAAAGTCAAATTCCTGCTGCATGGGGAATGCTCGCTCTTGAAATGGTTCGGGATCGAAAAATTCGTTGACCACTTCGGTGGTGCGTTCGTGGCGCACGTCCTGATAATCGGTACCGAAAGTAAGCAGCAGGTTTTCGTAGTCGCGGAGAAACGCCGTGGAATCTGTGAGGCGTTCATTCCACATCAGAACCAGCCAACCGCCGGGCTTGAGAATACACGCGAATTCCTGGCGTGAGCGCTCGCGATCGAACCAGTGTGCGGCCTGGGCCCCCGTGACAAAATCCACGCTTTGGTCCGCGAGTGTGGAAGCCTCCGCCGTTCCCGCAACGCTGGTGAATTTTGGAAACTCGGCCAACAGCCGCTCCCCGGCTTCGCGCATTTCAGCATTCGGTTCAACGCCAAAAACCGGGTTGCCGTTTTGCAGCAGCATGCGAGTCCAGATGCCGGTGCCGCTGGCGATGTCGGCGATGACGTGACGGCTCGTCAGGCCGCATTCTGCTCTCAGCGCATTTAATACTTCGGGCGGATAGCCCGGCCGGTAACGGATGTAGTTCTGCACGCGGCCGGAAAAGCGGCTGGTTGCGTTAGAAGCGGGCATAGAGTTCGACGTATTAACGCGAGCGGCAAGTTTAATCGGGAACGTGATTCAGCTTGCCAGAAATCTATTCTAACGGCACGATAGAAGTGTTGTCCGCAGCTTGGCCCCGCTAGGCGAGGATTCTGCGTTCGGCAAGCGCGGGAATATCAAGCGCAAGAAAATAACAATATGCGAGTTGTCATCAAAGTCGGCACCAGCCTTATCGCTCCGGGCGGGCAGATTGATGCCAACCTGCTGCGCGGGCTGGTCGATCAGTTCGATCTCGGCAAAAACGAGTATCTGATCGTTACGTCCGGTGCGATTGCCGCTGGCATTGCGAGCCTTGGGCTGAGGAAGCGACCGAGCGAGGTCCCTGCGATGCAGGCCTGCGCCGCGGTCGGCCAGAGCCGGCTGATGCATACCTACGAGCGCCTGTTTTTCGGTAAGAAGGTGGTCGCGCAGTTGCTCCTGTCGAGCGATGACTTCACCTCGCCCGTGCGCTATCGCAACCTGCAGAACGCTCTGGCGGAATTGCTCTCGCTGGGCGTGGTGCCCATCGTGAATGAGAACGACAGCGTCTCAGTGCGCGAACTGGTCGGGGCGTTCGGCGACAACGACGAACTGAGCGCACTGCTGGCTACGGCTGTCAAAGCGGACTGGCTGCTCTTGCTCACCGACGTGGACGGTTTTTTCGTTCCCCATGGAAGCAAGAGGCCGCGGTTGGTGCGCGTGGTGCGCCAGCTCACCGCCGCGCTGGAAGCGCAATGCAATGGCAAAAGCAAGCTGGGCCGCGGCGGAATGATCTCCAAGCTGAAGGCTGCGAAGCTGGCGAGTGAAGCGGGAGTTCATGTAGCCATTCTGAATGGACGGAACCCTGCCGCAATCACGTTGGGCATGGAGCGCAAAGTTGGAACTTATTTTCCGCCGCGGCGGGGGAAGATCTGATGCCCGCGACGGTCGCCAGCGCGCTTTCCACGCATGAGAAGCTGATCCGCGCCCGCGCAGCAGCGACCACGCTCGCGCAGCTTTCTTCGGAACAAAAGAACGCGATGCTGCGGGCGATGGCAGATGCCATTGCGAGCCACGCAAAAAGTATTCTCGCGGCAAACCGGAAAGATGTGGAGAGTTCCGGACTCGAAGGCGCGATGCTCGACCGCCTGCTGCTGACAGCGGAGCGAATCGGGGACATGGCACGCGGAGTGCGCGAGCTCGCGGCCCTGCCCGATCCGGTCGGCGAAACCCTAGCAGAGTGGACGCGTCCGAACGGCCTGCGCATTCGCAAGCTGCGCGTGCCGCTGGGAGTAGTGGGAATTATTTACGAGTCGCGTCCCAACGTTACGGTCGATGCGGCGGTGTTGGCGCTGAAGTCCGGCAACGCGGTTGTTCTGCGCGGCGGGAAAGAGGCTGCGCGCAGCAATCATCGACTCGTGGAAATTCTCGCCGCCGTGCCTGGAGTGCCGGATGGTGCCATCGAACTTCTCGATGCCAGCACTCGGCAATCGGCGCAGGAGCTGATCAAGGCCCGCGGACTTGTGGATGTAATCATCCCCCGCGGCGGAGCGGGTCTCATCACATACGTCGCGGAGAATTCAGTGGTGCCGGTGATCGAGACGGGAGCAGGGAACTGCCACATCTTCGTCGACGAGTCGGCCGATTTCGACATGGCGGACGGCATTGTGATCAACGCGAAAACACAGCGTCCGTCGGTGTGCAACGCCGCGGAAAAGTTGCTGGTGCACGAACGCATTGCGGCTGCATATATTCCGCGAATCGTGAAGAAGCTTATCGAGGCAGGGGTGGAAGTTCGCGGTGACGGCAAATCCCGCGCCCTGGCCGCCGGATTGAACGTTGGCCCCGCAGCCGAGCAAGACTGGTACGAGGAATATCTGCGGCTGTGCATGGCGATCCACGTCGTCGCCGATGGAGAGGAGGCGATCGCGCATATCAATCACTATTCAACTAAGCATTCCGACGCGATCGTGACGCGCGACGATACGAATGCCCGCAAGTTTTTGCGCGGCGTCGATTCGGCGGTTGTCTACTGGAATGCATCCACGCGCTTCACCGATGGTGGAGAGTTTGGCTTCGGTGCCGAGATGGGCGTCAGCACCCAGAAACTGCACTGCCGCGGCCCGTTCGCGCTGGTGGAGCTGACTTCTTCGAAGTATGAAATTATTGGGACCGGCCAGGTGCGGTAGTCTTCTGCACGATGGCCGACTTCTTCAAGGCCGCAATCTCGGCCTCAGCCAGGTAGCGATCGTGGTTCTCGCTCCCGTCGCTGAGGCCCTTCGGCGTGAGCTTGAGGCGCTTCAATACCTTTCGCGCACGCTTCAGCTCTTCTTTCTGACAGCCGCTGTGCTACCTTACTAAGTTTCCCGGCGGGAGCCTAATGAGATTCCTTTCTGCAGCGCTGGTTTCGTCCACACTCGTGCTTTCCGGTTTTTCGTTCGGCGGAAATCCGTCTGAATCGGCGGGAACGGCGCCACCGGCCGCGCCGGCGATTTTCGGCTTTCGCGATCCCGCCGCGGAAATCGCCACAGAAGCGCGCTTCCTCGCGGTACCCGACCCCAAACTCGCCGAACAGGATTTGCGCGTGCTGACGCGGGTTCCGCACATGGCGGGCACCGCCGCGGACAAAGCCACCGCCGACTACGTCGCCGCGAAATTCCGCGAAGCCGGACTCGAAACCGAAATCGTGGAATACAAGGTCTGGATGAACTACCCGCTGGAGATCAGCGTGGATATGACCGCGCCGGCGGGTGTGGAAATGCACGGCCCCACGCGCGAACACGTAGAGGGAGATACTTACCCGGACGATCCGAACGTAGTGATGCCGTTCAACGGAATGTCGCCGTCCGGCGATGTCGACGCGGAAGTGGTCTACGCCAACTACGGGACTCCCGAAGATTTCGAAAAGCTCGACAAGCTAAAGGTCAGCGTGCGCGACAAGATTGTGCTGGTGCGCTACGGGCAGAATTTTCGGGGAGTGAAAGTATTCCTGGCGCAGGAGCGGGGAGCGGCTGGCGTAATCATTTATTCCGATCCCGCCGATGACGGTTGGCGGCACGGCGACAAATATCCCCAAGGCCCGTGGCGCCCTGATACGGGCGTGCAGCGCGGGTCGGTGGGCTACATGTTCGAATTTCCTGGAGACCCCACGACACCGGGAATTGCGTCGGTGCCGTCGCTGCCTGAGTCGCAGCGCATTTCTCCAGAAAATTCGGCGCAGATGCCGAAGATTCCGTCGACGCCGCTTTCTTATCACGATGCCTGGCCCATGCTCGAGCATATGGGCGGACCAGATTCGCCCCGCGATTGGCAAGGCGCGCTGCCGTTTACCTATCACGTAGGCCCGGGCCCGGCGAAAGTGAAAATGCATCTTAAGCAGGACTACAAGTTCCGCACGCTCTGGGATGTGATTGGCCGGGTCAGCGGAAGCGAACTGCCCGGCCAGTGGGTGGTTGCGGGCAATCATCGTGATGCCTGGGTTTTCGGCGCGGTGGACCCGAACAGCGGCACAGCGGCCATGCTGGAAGCAGTGCGCGGCGTGGGCGAGTTGTTGAAGTCGGGATGGAAGCCAAAACGCACGCTGGTTTTCGCCAGTTGGGACGGTGAAGAAGAAGGCCTGATGGGTTCGACGGAATGGGCGGAGCAGCACGAATCGGAGTTAGAGAATGCGCCCGGGTATTTCAACATGGATGTGGCCGTCTCCGGATCGAAATTTGGGGCGTCCGCCGTGCCCAGCTTGAAGCAGTTCCTGCGCGATGTGACGAAAGCCGTGCCCAGCCCCAAGGGCGGGACGGTCTACGAGGAATGGCAGAAGCTGGACCAGCCGGGCGCGCCCTCGACCCAATCTCCGACCGACGCCATCGGCGACGCCCACCGCACTCCGGCGGCGCAGACCAAGGCCGACGTTCTGGTGGGAGACCTGGGCAGCGGTTCCGACTACACGGCGTTTCTGCAACATTTAGGCGTGCCCTCCACCGACGTCAGTTCGAGCGGGTCCTACGGTGTGTATCACTCGGCGTTCGACGATTTCGCGTGGTTCAAGAAGTTTGCCGATCCAGATTTCGTCTACGAACAGGAAATGGCGCGGGTTTTTGGGCTCGAAGCCTTGCGAATGTCTGAGGTGGACGTCCTGCCCTATAACTACGACGAGTACGGAAAAGAGATTGAAGCCTACGTTGATTCCGCCCGCAAGCGAGCGGATGCCAAGTTTGGCGATCGCGCCCTCGACTTCAACGCGGTGACCGCGGCGGCGAAACGCTTTCAGGAGGCGGGTGCGAGGATCGCGTCGCGGCAAAAGACTCCGCCGCGAGATTCCACGAAAACGAACCAGCTCAACACGGCGCTTCTTAACGCTGAGCACGCGTTGCTGGTGCCCGAGGGATTACCACACCGCCCGTGGTTCCGGCATGCCATCTACGCTCCCGGAGAATACACGGGGTACGCCGCTGTCGTGATTCCCGGCGTGAACGAAGCCCTGGATCGTGGCGATACCGAGCGGGCGCGGCTGCAGTTGGCGGTGCTGGCGGCCGCACTGGAGCGCGGCGCCAGGGCGCTGGAGGGATATCGCTGAAAAGGCCGATAGGAGATGCATGAGAACGAGGAACAGCTAGCACACCGACCGCCAAGAACAGCGCGAAGAAGAAAAATGCGGAACAGGTCTCCAACATCAAGCAACTGCTGTTGAACGGGCCGCGATTTGAGATTATCGTGCCTGAACGTACGAAGTGGCGCCGCCGCCCGCCGGTAATCTTTGACTAACCACATGACCTCCGCCCACGCTCTCGGAACATTTCTGCGTACGCTGCCGGCTTCGGCGGTGGCCACGTTTCTTGCGCTGTTTCCGATCGTCGATCCCTTCGGAGGCATCCCGATTTTCTTCAGCATGACGTCCACCTGGACTCCCGAGAATCGACGGCGGACGGCGATGAAGACAGGAATTTGGGTCTTCATCATCTTGGTTACGTTTCTGTTCTTTGGAAGATTTGTTCTTTTCTTCTTCGGCATCTCGCTGCCCGTGCTTAAAATCGCCGGCGGCCTCATCGTGGCCAACACCGCCTGGGGCATGGTGACTTCGCACGCGCGCATCACACCCGCCGAAAGCCACGAGGCCGAAGACAAAGAAGATATTTCCCTCACGCCTCTGGCCATGCCGCTTATGTCCGGTCCGGGAGCGATCGGGGTGGTTATGGCTCTGGCCGCGCACGTCGACAGCGCGGCTTCCTATCTCGGGATGGTCATCGGTATCGCCGGCGTTGCGCTTTCTGTACTCCTGTTTTTCTGGTTGGGAGGGCCGCTGGTGCGGCGCCTGGGGCCCAGCGCCGTCGGCGCCATTAACAAGATCTTCGGCTTTTTGATTCTCGCGATCGCCGTCCAACTGGTGTGGGATGGCGTAGCCGATTTCAGGAACTGACCGTGTGTCGCGGGCCTGCCCTCTAGCGAAGTCGATGGGAGTCCTACCCGCGATTGCGTCCATTGGCACAGAAATTTTCGGGGAACCGCGCTCCCGTCCCCCTCGTACCACAAGCAGGCGCCTTTCCGCCCCGGAGGTGGTCTGTGCCCGGAATATCTTCCATGCGCTCGACCGGCATTCGTTTGACCGCGCTCTACACAACCATCGCCGCGTGTTTGCTGCTGGCGCCCCTCGCTTCCGCTTCCGACTGGAACTATGAGGAGACGCACAACGACGCGCGCGAGTTCGCCGCTGGAGGCATGGTTCACGTTCGGCTGAACGTTGGTGACCTGCGCATTCGGCGCGGCGATTCCAGCAAGATTCATATGACCTACACGATCAAGTCGCGGCACGAGAGCCACGTGAAAGACGCGCATGTCGATTTCGAGGTTCGCGGAAATGATGCCAGCCTCGAGTTCCACGCGCCGCCGGGAGGCAATGCGCAATTCGAGGTCGAGTTGGAAGTCCCGCAGAATACGAATCTCGACGTGCATGCAAAGGTCGGCGACCTCACGGTGGAGAATGTTGAGGGCGACAAGGATCTTAGCCTCGGTGTGGGCGACATTCGAATTGCCAACGAACACAGTGGTTATCGCCTGGTGAACGCCAGCGCGGGCATTGGCGATGTGAACGGTGACGGCTACGGCGAGACCAGCGGCTGGCTGGGGAAAACGCTGAAGTATCGCGGCGACGGGAAATACGTACTGCGGGCCCACGTCGGAGTCGGCGACATTCACCTGGAAGGAAAGTAGCGTTCCAGACAAGAATCAAATTTCCCAACCTTCACAAAGAAAACGCGAAGGTTGAGCCAACCCCCGGTTTCTTAGTAGCCCGCGGTCACCTTCTTATCCGCGGGGGCCTGCCGTGGTGATCCAGAATTATCCAGTGGATGGAAGTGTGGAATACCGGCGGGCCGTTCAATCGCACTGCGGGGAAGTGAAACTGCACGTTGAAGAAGACTTCCTGCTGAAATCCTGAAGGATCAAAGGACGTGCTCCGCACAATATCGAGCGCGGCGCGGCTCAGGTCCGCGTCCGTGGTCTGCAGCGCCTCGGCATCGAGCACCGTACCATCTTGCGCGTCCAGCGTGGCGTGAACGATCACCGGCTGGAAAAAATTCGAAGTGGGCTCGTTGGTGGGATCGACGCGCAGGGGCAGGCGGCGCGGGCCGGCCAGCGCGAATGATTCGCCGGCATCCTCCATTTCCGGCGTCGGCTGGAATAGGCTGGCATCGATATTCGGAGCGTCTTCGAGGCTCTCCACGCGCACCTGAACCGTGAGACGGCCTTCTTCGAAAATTGAAATTTGGCGCGGGAGGGTGTGGCCGTGGAATTCCGTAGTGCCCGCGTAATCGTAGACCGCGTAAATTCCCGGCGCTTCGGACCACATCTGCAACAGGCCGGTCGTGGGATCGATGCAGTCTTCCCGCTCCACCCAGGAGCGGGGCGCGGGATTCGGGGGGAGTGAATGGCTGAGCAGCAAGCACGAAATCGGCTTGCCGTCGCGCTCGAGATTGGCGGCGCGAACCATGAACTCGCTCAGATCATGCGCAATCGGCCGCAGCAGAACGGTACGCACCAACTGCACGCGCAGGGGAACTGGGTCGGAAGGATTGGCGCCGTAGATGTGGCCTTCGGCTCCGATGCGAACCAGGTGCGAATCCTGCAACCGCTCGGTCCAGCGCCAGTGGGAGTGGCCATCGTACAGCTCCTCCATCGTACCCGCGCCTTCGCTCTGCGTCGCGCCGCTGGTCTCGAATGAAACTTTCAACGAGTAAGGAGTGGCGATGCTGTGCAGATCGTAATTTGTTCGAGCGCGATCGAGAAGACTGATGGCGGCGGAACGGTCGGCCGATTTCGAGAGCGTGTGCGGCTCGCGGGTGACCATCTCGTGCGCATCGGGCGGCGGAGGATTGGTTTGCGCGAAGACCGCAGGGAGGCAAACCAGGGAAGAAGCAAACATCCCAAAGAGCCGGGGGGTGTTCCGCATAAGGGCTCCTCAAATCGGTCGAGTTCGGGGCCGGAATCGCGCACACATTTTAATCAAGGCTTCCAAACTGGGCAACTGCAATCGAGCGGTCCCGAGCGGTCCCGACGAGCGGTGAAAGGCTCAGCTTGCCGTCGAGATTGGCCGGTGAAAATCTTCCAAGGAAATACTCTGATGGTCGATCCAGCCGCCGCTTGAGAGCGAGTTTCGTTTTGGTAAGAAGCTCGAAGGTGAGGTACCCTCTTACCCCCCCCGAATCTTTGGAATCGTCACATCAGCGGGAATTTCCCGGCAAAATCTGAATTTCAAGGAACTTGGAGGTCAAAACATAGACAACAAAGGACTTATTGTCCTTGCCGCGGTAGATGCCGCCTTGAACATGTTCTGCTTTCTGGGGTCTAGACGCAAGGCTGGATGTGGCACGATCCGAGATATGTCTTTGGATTTCAGAGGGCCTCGCGGTTTGCCAAGGTCAAATTCCCTTTCGCCGCGAAAGAGCGAAGATTTTGGCAGCCCAAATCCCCAGCCTTCGAACTGCGAAGACCGGGGAGCCTCACTAGCATGGCGCCGGCAGGCGAGGGTAGGCCAGCCCGCCGGCTCCGATCCTGATACGCTGCTGGTCGGGAACTTGTTCCTGGAGCTCGCGATGACGAAGCAGCGACACATTCTTTTCGTTTGGCTTTTCTTTGGCCTTGTCGCCTGCGCATCTGTTTTGGCGCAGGCCCCCGCGACCGGGCCCGTTGTATCAATTACCGGAGGCAAGGTGCGCGGCCTGCTTCTGCCGAAGCCCGATGGCGCGGCATTCCTTGGGCTACCCTTCGCTGAGCCTCCGGTGGGAGATTTGCGGTGGCGCGAGCCGGCGCCGGTCAAGCTCTGGAGCGGGATTCGGGAGGCCTCTGACTTCGGGCCCTCCTGTGCGCAGATCGATGCCGCATGGAACCATGATGCGGCGGCGCGCGGCTCCGAGGACTGCCTGTACTTGAATGTGTGGACTCCGGAGTGGCCAGTGTCGTCGCCCAAAGCGGTGATGGTATGGCTGCACGGCGGCGCGAACATGGGGGGCACGGCCTCGTTCGGCTATCACGGAACAGCGCTCTCCCGCCACGATGTCATCGTCGTGACGGTCAACTATCGCCTGGGGATTTTGGGTTTTCTGGCGCATCCCGAGTTAGCCGCGGAATCGGCGCACCACGCGTCGGGCGACTGCGGCCTGCTGGACCAGATTGCGGCCCTGCGCTGGGTGCAGGAGAACATTGCGAAGTTTGGCGGCGATCCCGGCCGGGTCACCTTGTTCGGACAGTCGGCGGGAGCGCAGGACACCGGGTTGCTGATGACCTCGCCACTGACGAAAGGACTCTTTCAACGGGCCATTGCCGAGAGCGGAACCGTGCTCGTCCGCGGACCGGTGATGCGGGTTCGCAGCCAAGCCGAACAGGCCGGGAAGGACTATGCCGCGAAGGTTCACGCGCCCGCCGGACACGAAATTGCATATTTGCGAGGCTTGCCGGTGGCCGAACTGCTGGCTGCCTCCGCTCCCTATGGTTCGCCGGATGGCAATCCCAGTGTCGACGGATGGGTTTTGCCGGTTCAACCGGCGGAGGTATTTGCATCTGGAAACGAGCATAGAGTGGATCTGATTGTCGGAAGCAACGCGATTGAGTTTCCTTTTGACGGCGATGTCGAGGCGGTAAAGCAGGATATGACGAAAGTCCTCGGCGATGCGGCTCCTCGCGCACTCAGTTTGTATGGGCTCGACGGAAAGGCGGACCCTGTCTACTATGCCCCGTACGGCGATGCGCGCGCCCAGTGGTCGAACGACCTCACCTTCCGTTGTCCCGCAATCACGATTGCGCTGCAACACCGCGCCGCGGGAAACCGTGTGTATCAATACGAGTTCTCGCTGCCCGCCATCGGAACCCGGGCCACGGCACATTCCGCCGAGCTTCCTTATGTCTGGGGGAACGAGGCCGTGGAGAGCTCCGAGGGCGATCGCATGGTCTCGGCGCAGATGCAGCAGTACTGGACGAATTTCGCGAAGACCGGAGATCCCAACGGGACTGCGCTGCGGAAGTGGCCGAGGTTCGAATCGGATAAACGCCGATACGTGGAGTTCCTTCCCAAGGGGACAGTCGAAAAGATCGATCTCCGTCGCGCCCAGTGCGAGCTGTTGCAAGGAGTCGGCCAAGGCCAGCGGCAGGTAGGTGCTCCGGTGCCGGAAGCACGGCGAAGAAAACGACTAATCAGTCCGATGAGCTGAGGCCGCCCGAATAGATACTCACTTCCCGATACCGGCCCTCTCCCCCATTTCCGAAGGGGTCCGTCTTCTCGATGCCGTGGACTTGTTTGTTTTGTTCGTCCACTCAGACGAGTGGTTCATCGAGCAGAATCCGGGGCTTACGCGGCACTACTTCTCTTTGACTTTCTCCGACAACTCGCGAAACTCTTTGGCTTGTTTGTGGCTCGCCTTTATTTGCAACTGTGCGAGCTGTCGAGAGTTCTCGGTTGTCAGGATCGGCACCAAGGCCTCGAGTTCCGTAGCCACTTCGCGTGCGTGATCGGCCTCTTTCAACATCAAATGTTCAAATTTACGGACTGCCTCGTGGTGATCCATAGACCTCGCTTTGGGCTAGATTCAAGTGCATGTTTTACTTCAGCGACACTAGTCTCTCGACTAACTCCGAATAGTCTTTCTTCTCGATGCCGTGGACTTGCTTGTTGTATTCGTCGACCTTCGAGGAGTAGTTCATGGAGCAGAATTTGGGGCCGCACATGGAGCAGAAGGCGGCTTCTTTGTAGTAGTCGTCGGGGAGGGTTTCGTCGTGCATGCTACGCGCGGTTTCAGGGTCCAGGGACAACGCGAATTGCTTTTCCCAGTCGAATTTGTATCTGGCGTAACTCAGCGCGTCGTCGCGGTCGCGGGCGCCGGGGCGTCCACGGGCGATGTCGGCGGCGTGGGCGGAAATTTTGTAGGCGATGATGCCGTCTTTCACGTCTTTTTCGTTTGGCAACCCTAGGTGCTCCTTGGGCGTTACGTAGCAGAGCATGGCGGCGCCGTACCATCCGATCATGGCTGCGCCGATGGCGCTGGTGATGTGGTCGTAGCCGGGAGCGATATCGGTGACCAGCGGGCCGAGGGTGTAGAACGGCGCCTCGTAGCAGAGCTCGACTTCTTTTTCGACCTGCTCCTTGATTTTGTCCATGGACACGTGGCCGGGGCCTTCGATCATGACTTGCACGTCTTGCTGCCAGGCGATTTTCGTGAGCTCGCCTAGCGTTTTCAGTTCGGCGAATTGAGCTTCGTCGCTGGCGTCGGCTACGCAGCCGGGGCGCAGGCCGTCGCCTAATGAAAAGCTGACGTCGTATTTTTTGAAAATCTTGACGATGTCTTCGAAGCGGTCATACAGGAAATTCTGTTTGTGGTTGTAGGCCATCCATTGGGCGAGGATGGCGCCGCCTCGGCTTACGATTCCCGTGATGCGTTTGGAAATCAAGGGCAGATATTCGATGAGCACGCCGGCGTGGATGGTCATGTAATCGACGCCCTGGGCGGCTTGCTCTTCAATGACTTCGAGCATGACTTCGGCGTTCAGGTCTTCAACGCGCTTCACGCGGGCGATGGCTTCGTAGATGGGCACGGTGCCGATTGGCACCGGGGAGTGGCGCAAGATGGCTTCCCGAATTTCGTGGATGTTGCCGCCGGTGGAAAGATCCATGACGGTGTCGGCGCCGTAGTGAACGGCGGTGTGCAGCTTCTTGAGCTCTTCGGTGATTTCGGAAGTGACGGCCGAGTTGCCGATGTTGGCGTTGATCTTGCACAGGCTCGCCACGCCGATAGCCATGGGCTCGAGTTCGGGATGGTGGATGTTGGCGGGGATGATCATGCGTCCGCGGGCAACTTCGTCCCGGACAAGTTCGGGCGTTAGCTTTTCTTTGTGCGCGATGTAGCCCATTTCTTCCGTGACCACGCCCTGGCGGGCGTAGTGCATCTGGGAAAAGTTTCCGGTGAGGTTGTCCTTTTTGCGGCGGGCTAGCCACTCGGCGCGGGGTTGCGGGACGCTGTAGCCATTGCCGCCGTTGGTCTTATCGTTAACATTCCCGTTGCCGTTGCTGTTGCCGTTCGAGCCATTCGCGGAAGTCATAATCGGACGCCTCTTTTTTCGATAAATCCGATTATAACCGCGTTGCAGGGCGCGCAGGGCTGGCCAGGTTCATACGCGGCTGACACCAGGGCATTTACCACAGAGGACACGGAGGTCACAGGGGAATTCATTTCTGTCGCGAAACTTTCCATCGCCAAACTTTCCATCGCCAAACCCTGCCAACATTTCCGCATCCAAGTTTCGCCTGGGAGTTTTCGGAACGACCGAACCGAATTTCCTGGAGCGACTTCCTAGGAGGACTCATGGCTCGTTACGGCACGCTAGGGGACTATCGGTTCACGGATACGCAGGAAGCCGCGATCGATATTCGCGGCTCAAAGGTTTATGGACTGAAGGACCAGGAACTGGGCGAGATTGACGATGTTGTTTTCGATGAAGCGACTGGAGCGATCGTATTTGTTGTGGTGGATACGGGCGGATGGCTTTCGAGCAAGAAGTTTGTCGTGCCGCCGCAGGAGGTCCGGCCATCGCTGCAGCACGAGAATGATTTCCTGGTGGACCTGACGAAACAACAGATTGAAAGCTTTCCTCCCTACGACGGAGAAGTGCTGACGTCGGAAAAGGAGTGGGCGGACTACGAGAGCCGCTACCGCTCGAAACGGGTAGAGAGCCCGGTGATGCATCGCGAGGCTACGGATCGCAAGGTCACTCCCACGACGCAGCAGCAGGTGGGAGCGGGATCGGGGATGATTCCGGGCGCCGATGACGATACGGCGGAACTGGACACCAGAGCCACAGTCGTGCCCGTTTACACGGAAGCGACCATGGAGATATCCGCGGTGGGGCCGTCGCTACGCTGGAGCAGTTTTGAAGGCACATTGCGGCAGCGGCGCGAGGAAGTGCTGCGATCGTCGATCGATAGCGCGAAGATTGAAGACGCGAAGACGGAAGACGCAAAAAGAGGTTCGGGCGGGGCGTTATCCGAGCGCGAGCGAATCGAACGGCGGAAAGCCAGTTAGGCGCAACGTCAGCATGCGATCAGCCCCGCTCTTGTTGTAAGAGCCCGAAGTAGTGAGCGAGACGGATGGGCGGCGGGGCGGTTACTAGGCTCGGCTTTTGATTAGAAGCTGCTGCCGCCTGCGAAGCATCCACTCCGCCACCAGCAGATTGGGAACCCAGCACAGCCAGGAGACGGTGATATAGGTGCGCGGAAAAGGCCAGTGCAGAACCGCCAACATGAGCGGCATGTAGATGCGAAGAGTGACCGCGGCGAGTGTGAGAGCGAAGTTGCGGATCATCCACTGGCGGTGAGCGGCGATGCTTCCGAGGCGCGCCATGCGATAAGCCTGCAGACCAGTAACGAACCACAGCACGGCCAGAATGCCGAAACCGAAATGGGTGGGCAGACCTTCGAGGGAGACGCTGGCCATCCAGAGGCCTGCGAGTGAGCCGAGCGCGACCTCGAGCAAGTAGAAGCGTCCAAGCCAGCGATGCAGGTTCAGCGCGCGGGCGCGAAGCTTTTGGGAAAACTGCCACGGGCCTGCCAGCAACGCGCCCATACCTCCGGCGATGTGCAGTCGCAGCGGGAAGATGTAGCGGGCGAAGTGGGCGTCGTTCGGGATCGCGAGGAAATAGGTGGCGCCGTAGACGGCGATGATGGCGGAGAACAAAAGCATGAGCCCCCAGAGGCAGGTGGAGATCCATGATTTTGGCTGCGGCGATTTTGGCTGCGGCGATCGTCGCTCGGGCGAGGCGGAGAGAGTTTGCGGAAACTGCGTTAGATGAGCCATGAGTTGGCATTCCCCGGTTCGAAGGATCAGGTTCTGAGGATCAAGTTCAGATTGCTCAGGTCAGGCGGGCCCAGTTCAAGGGTTGTCCCCGGGGAGGCCGAACCGGGCACACATCCGCCAGACGGTGGATGTTACGGAGAGCAGCACAGCGCGGTTCCAACGTTTAAGGATCAGGCAAACACGAATCTGCAAATGCAGATCGAACAAACACAGCTCTACAATTTGTTGGGAATCAAGGGCAGTCGCGTCCTTGCCCACCGGGAGCGCCGGGCTTAGAATCTCAACCGTTCCTCGAAAAGGAGAAGTCCCGCATGCGAGCTTTTGGTTTCTTATCGGTCTTGTTTTTTGTGGTCACTGCCGCCAGCTTCGGTCAATCTGGTTCTACACAATCTGGTTCTGCCAAACCTTCGCCCGGTTTCAGCCTCGACAATATCGACAAGAGCATCGATCCCTGCGTGGATTTCTATCAATACGCCTGCGGGAACTGGGTCAAGAATTCTGAGATTCCTGCTGACCAGTCACAGTGGGTGAGCTTCGTTGAACTCAACGAACGCAACAAGGACATTGAGCGCAGCATTCTGGAGAAGGCCGCTGCTGGCGGCGCCGGCCGCGACGCGATCGACCAGAAGATTGGCGACCTCTACGGATCGTGCATGGATGAGAAGGCGGTGGAAGCCAAGGGCCTGGCTCCGCTGCAGACCGAACTGAGCCGGATCGCCGCGGTGCAGGACAAGGGAGCGCTCATTGACGAGTTGGCCCAACTCGACCTGGTGGGCGCTGGCTCGCTCTTCAGTTTTTATTCCTCGCCCGACCTGCACAACTCCGACCAGGTGATCGCTTACATCGACCAGGGCGGCCTCACGCTGCCCGACCGGAGCTACTACATCAAAGACGACGACGCGAAGATGAAAGAAATGCGCCAGCATCTGGTCGAATATATTACCCAGATTTTTACGCTGGCAGGGCAAACGCCGCAGCACGCGGTCGATTCGGCGCAGACTGTTTTGCGGATTGAGACCGCTTTGGCCAAGGCTGCCATGGATCGTACGATGCGCCGCGACCCCAAGAACCGCGACCATAAGATGACCCGCGACGAGGCCGTGGCGCTGGGACCGAATTTTTATCTCAATCGCTATTTCACGGCGATGGGAGCACCGAGCTTCACGGAACTCAACGTCGTCAATCCCGATTTCTTCACGCAGGTGAATGCCACGCTGGAGTCGGAGTCGCTGGACTCGCTCAAGACCTACGTGAGCTGGCACGTGCTGAACCCGGCGTCGCCGTGGCTTTCGGACGCTTTTGTTCAGGCCAATTTCAAGTTTCAGCAGAACCTTACGGGCCAGAAGGAGATGCAGGCGCGCTGGAAGCGTTGCGTCAACCTGACTGATCGCGAACTGGGCGAAGCGCTAGGGCAGAGATACGTGGACGTGACTTTCGGCCCCGACGGCAAGCAGCGAATGCTGAAAATGGTGGACGCGCTGGAAAAATCTCTGGCGGAAGACATCCACAATCTCTCCTGGATGAGCGACGAAACCAAAAAGCAAGCCAAAGTGAAGCTCGATGCGATTCGCAATAAGATTGGCTATCCGGATGTGTGGCGCGACTACAGTTCGGTCACGATCAAAGCGGACGACCTGATCGGCAACATTGAGCGCACCAGTAAATTCGAGACGGAGCGCGATATCCACAAGATCGACAAGCCGCTGGATCGCAAGGAGTGGGGCATGACTCCGCCGACGGTGAACGCGTATTACAACGGGTCATTCAACGAGATCGTTTTTCCGGCGGGAATTCTGCAGCCGCCGTTCTTCGACAAGACCATGGACGACGACGTCAACTTCGGCGGCATTGGCCTGGTCATTGGCCACGAACTTACGCACGGTTTCGACGACCAGGGGCGCAAGTTCGATCCGCAGGGAAACCTGCATGACTGGTGGACCGACCAGGACGGCAAAGAGTTCGAGAAGCGCGTCAGTTGCGTGGCCGACGAGTATTCGAACTTTGTTGCCGTGGACGACCTCAAGCTGAACGGGAAGCTCACGCTGGGCGAGAACACGGCCGACAACGGCGGCGCCCGTATTGCGTTGATGGCGCTGGAGCGCATGATCGCCGACGATAAAACCGGCAAAGAAGGCCGGAAGATCGATGGCTTCACGCCCGAGCAGCGCTTCTTTCTGGGATTCGCCCGCGTATGGTGCCAGAAGCGGCGTCCGGAAGTGGCGCGCGTAAGCGTGCTCACCGATCCTCACTCGCCGGGAAAATATCGCGTGAATGGCGTGGTGCAGAACATGCCCGAGTTCCAGAAAGCATGGGGATGCAAGGCGGGGCAGCCGATGGTGGCCGAAAACGCCTGCCACGTCTGGTGATCGGGTCGGATCCCTCAGAGGAGGGGCCAAACCGGCAAGGAAACACAAAAGCCCCACTTCTCGCGCAAAGAACGCGCGCGCGAGAAATGGGGCACCCCGCCCACGGATTCTCACTCGTACCTGAAAATGCCGAATTCAGCTTCAGCATTCCCACTCGATCTCCGCCGGAGACGCGCTACACTTCCGGCGTGATCGGCATCGAAACCCTGCTGGCGCCGGCCGCGCGGCTGGCATCAATCGCGCGGACAACCTGCGCAAAGGGCACGTCGCCGGCCGCTGTCAGCACCACGACTCTGCCCCCGCGGTCCTCAAAGATCTGTCCCAGCCGGCTTTGCAGCATTGCAGGGGCAACGGGCTGGTTGTTGATCTTCAGGGTTGCTGATCCTTCTGCCGAACCGATCTGTACCGCGATGAGATTCGATCCCGCTTCCGTTCCGATCCAGACTTCCAGTCCTTTTGGCGCTACGATCGTTCCCCCTACGATCGTGCTGGGCTGGGCCGGTTCCGGCTGTGAGGTGAGCAGAACCACGTCGTCGAAAAGATCGACCCGGGCCGCGTATAGAACCTGGCGCACGCTGCTGAACGGGGCGCCTGCATCGGCTTTGACGTAGAGTTTCGCTGCGCGGTTGCGCGGACGAATCTGCATTTGGCGGGTCAGGTCTTCAGGGGTGACCGCCTCGATTCCGAAATAGATTCTGCCATCGGTGGTGACCGTTACGACCCACGCGTTTTCCTGGTCAGCCTCGGGCATGGGTGCCGCGTGACGGCTCGGCGCCATCTGCACGCTAATGCCTTTTTGCATGGGGGTTTGCCCCGGTTTGCTCGGCGCGAAAATCGCGACTCCTGCCAGCACGCTTAGACACACGGATAGTAAGCATTTCATTTTGTTATCTCCTTTCGACCTTTTTCTAGTGGAAACGGTTTACGGTTTGGCGCCGCCCATCGATGCGGTGGCGAGGGTTCCGCCCAGGCCCATGGTCTCGACTGCTGTCGAAGGCACGATTACCATCGCGCCCTTCTCCTTGACGGCTTCGTAGAGCATGTTCATGGCGCGGAGATGCAGGGCTACGGGGTTTTCGGCGTAGGCAGCTGCGGCCTGCACGAAGCTGTTGGAAATTTCCTGTTCGGCCTGGCCGAGAATGATGCGGGCCTGGCGCTCGCGTTGGGCTTGCGCCTGGCGTGACATGGCGTCTTCGAGGCCGGACGGAATCTTCACGTCGCGAATTTCGACGGACTGCACGGTGATGCCCCAGGGATTTGTCTTTTCGTCCAGAATGCTCTGCAGTTCACGGCCCATGCTCTCGCGCTCGGTGATCATCTGTGCCAGTTCGTGGCGGCCGATCGATTCGCGCAGCGCGGTTTGCGCGCTCATGTTGATGGCGTCGATGAAGTTCTCCACTTCGAGGATGGATTTCTCTGCGTTCCACACCAGCCAGAACACGATGGCGTCTACGTTCACCGGAACCGTGTCGCGGGTGAGCGTGGATTCCGCCGAGACGCTGGCCACGCGCACGCGCTGGTCAACGTAGGCGCTCAGCGTTTCCACGATGGGGATAATGTGGAAGATTCCCGGGCCACGCAGGCCGACATAACGGCCGAGGCGCAGGACGGCGACTTTTTCCCACTGCTGCACCACCTTAATGGCGAACAGGAAATAGATGCCCAGCACAGCGCCCGCGATGATCCCCGCGGGATGATGAATGGTGGCGGTGACCACCGCGCCCGCCAACAGGCAGATGACAAACAACGATCTTCCGATGCCGCTGATCTGACCGATTTCAATTTTCGTCATGGCTATCTCCTCTGCCCACGATCGGGCACCATCTCGCGCAAGCGTTCCAGCAAATCTTCCACGGTGAATCCTGCGGCGCCGGCGCGGGCGGCGAACTCGCCCGCCAGTTGCCCCAGTTGCCGCTCGCGCTCGGCATTGTTCCGGTTGATTTTTTTCTCGCTGATGAAAGTTCCGGTGCCCTGGTGGGTCTCGAGCATGCCTCCCAACTCGAGCTCGCGGTAGGCCCGCAGAACCGTGTTGGGATTGATGGCCAGGTCAACCGCCAGCTGCCGCACCGTGGGCAATTGGTCGCCAGCCGCCAGCGTTCCCGCCGACATGCCGCCACGCACCTGGTCGATGATCTGGCGGTAGACGGGAACTCCGCTGTGCAAGTCCAGGCTGAGCTGGAAGCCTTGCGCGTTGCCGGGACTGTGCTTCATGTGTTTCAGTGTACTACACTACTAGTACACTATGTCAAGAAAAAAATGCAGGAGAGCGAGGAATTATGCCGCGGGTCCGTTTGACGGGGATCAGAAAAATCATCAACCACGAAGGACACTCTCCGACTTCGCTCCGGGCAGGCTTCGTCACGCGAAGGAAACGCGTCATCCTGAGGATGCGGCTTTGATGCGCGTCACTTCGTGCTCTTGAAGCCTTTGCGTCGCTGTTCGCTGTAACGGCGCAGCGCGTCGACGATGATGGGGTAAGCCTCGCCTGCTGGACGTATCTCATCCACTTCGACGGCTTTGCCTTCGAGCAGTTTGTAATCCTGAAAGAAGCGGCGCAGCATCAGCATGCGATGCGGGGGCATCTCGGCGGCTTCGCGGTAGGAGTTGAACTCCGGATCTTCTGTGGCCACGGCGATAATTTTGTGATCCTGCTTGCCGGCGTCAATCATGGTCATCAAGCCGATGGTGCGGGCATGAATGATGGTGAGGGGCACGACGGTTTCCTGGCAGAGCACCAGCACATCGAGCGGATCATCGTCTTCGGCGAGCGTTTGGGGAATGAAACCGTAATTCGCCGGGTAGTAGACGGCCGAGTAGAGGACGCGATCGAGGCGGATCAGGCCGCTCGATTTGTCCAGTTCATATTTCACGCTGGAGCCGAAAGGAATTTCGACCACGCAGTCGAATTCCTGCGGCAGTTTGTCGCCGGGAGTCACGTCGTGCCAGGGATGAATCATGGAAGGTGTCGGCCTTTGAGATCAATGGTTGCCAGCGGCGAGGTGAACGGCCAGCGCTTTCATTCTATCGAAGTGGCCTTCCCGAATCTTGATTCCTGCATCCGCGGCGCGTAAAGTTCTTATGTGCAGTAAAGTCCCGCGGGAGCCGTCATGTCCAGCCAGGGAAACACTTATTTAAAGTTCGGCGCGGTCACGGCATTGATTGTCGTGCTGCTCGGCTATCTCGCTTACACCGGGGTGCAGGACAGCAAGAGTTATTACGTCACCATCAAAGAACTGCATGCCATGGGCCCGGGAGCGTATGCGAAGCGGTTGCGGGTTGCAGGAAACGTGAAGCCCGGGTCGATCAAGCGTAATGGAACGCATGTGCAGTTTGTGCTGGTAGAGCAGGACCAGACTCTGGCCGTGGATTACACGGGAACGGAAGCTCCGCCCGACACCTTCAAAGACGAATCGCAAGCTCTCGCGGACGGCAAAATCGGTCCTGACGGCGTTTTCCAGGCCAAGGCGCTGCAGGCCAAGTGTGCGTCGAAGTACGCTCCGCAGCAACCTGGCACGCCCGCGAATGGCAGGCAGTCGAGCGAACCGCCTAAGAGCGTGACCCAGGCGCAGCCGGCCGCCACGCCCGGCCTCCCAAACTGAGTTTTTCGTTTCTCGTTTTAGTTCTGTCACGCAGAGCGAAGCGAAGGATCCCTATCGCCACGTGGCTGTGTGCGAGCGTCCCCGTGTGCGAGCATGCTCTGTGCGACCGTGGGCTGCACGGCCGTCCGCTGTGCGAAGATTTCGCGCCTCCAGTAAACTCACTGCTGAAGTGAGCACCCCGGCCATCACCGTCAGCAACGTCATCCAGCAGTTCGGGCGCTTCGCTGCGTTGCGCGGAGTGAATGCCGAGTTCTATAGCGGCAACTTCTACGCCATCCTCGGCGACAACGGAGCCGGGAAGACCACTCTGCTGCGCGCGCTCGCCGGATTGGCCCATCCGACGCAGGGGACGATCTCGATTCTCGGGATGAGTCCCGAGGATGCCTGCCGCGAGATCGGCTACATGGCGCATCCTTCGCTTCTGTACGACGAGATGAGCGGGATGGAGAACCTGCGCTACTTCGCGAGGCTTTACGGCGTTGCGGGCGACGAACGCTGCGCGCAGGTGGTGCGCTCGGTTGGACTCGACCCGGAGTTGACGCGTCCCGTCGGCCAGTATTCGCAAGGCATGCGGCAGCGCATGTCGCTGGCGCGCGCGATCCTGCATGATCCGCAGATTCTGCTGCTCGACGAGCCGTTCTCGAACGTCGACGTGCATTCCGCCGGCGAAATGGTTCGTCATCTCCGCGCGATGCGCGATGCCGGGAAAACGCTTTTCGTGGTCACGCATCAGGCGGCGCTGCTGCAAGGCGTGGCCGATGAATTCCTCTGGATGCAGGCGGGCCAGATCGTGGATCGCACCTCGAGCATGGCGCGCGCGGAGGCGTCCCGCTCATGAGAGCCCGGTGTGCCAAGGCATGGATCAGGGAGCGACGGACGCTCCTTCGGCAGGCACCGGGCAGGCTCTCGTCCGCCGCGCGGGCTCCCCGGACGAAGGCGTCCGGGGCTCCACACGCGAGCAATTTCGGATTTCCGATTGCAGATTGTGGATTTCGAACTCGCGAGGACGCGCGATGAATCTCTGGTCGGTGACTCTGGCGACGCTGGCAAAAGACATTCGCCTGGAGTGGCGTTCCAAAGACGCGCTCAACTCCATGCTGTTTTTTTCGCTGCTGGTGGTGGTGATTTTCAGTTTTTCCTTCGATCCGCTGGCGGAGGAGTCGCGCCATATTGCGGGTGGCTTGATCTGGGTGGCGATTTTATTTGCCGCGGTGGTTGCGCTGAACCAGACCTGGGCCCGCGAGTTGCGCAATCGAGTGCTCGATGCTTACCGCGTCTCGCCCGCTCCGGCCAATGCGCTGTTCCTGGCGAAAGCGACTGGCAATTTTATTTTTGTCGGCCTGCTGGAGGCGCTGATGACGCCGCTCTTCATTGTTTTTTACAATCTCCGGGCGGTGGGCCCGGCGTGGCAGTTGATTCCGATTGTGCTGCTCGGAACCTGGGCGCTGGTGGTGAACGGCACGTTCTTTGCGGCCATGTCGATCCGCACCCGCAGCCGCGAAATTATGTTGCCGCTGCTGCTGTTTCCCGTTTCCATTCCGGCGGTGATCGGGATGGTTGCCGGCACCACGGCAATTCTCACCGGAGATGATCCGGCGCACTTCTGGATCATTTTGCTTCTCACTTACGATGTAGTATTTACCACAGCGTGCCTGGCGTTATTTGAAACCGTGCTGCAGGCAGAATGAAACAAGCGGTTTGCAGCAAGTGGCGTGACGCAGGTGGTTTGAATCAGAATGAAACGAGCCTTCCCCATCCTCGCAGTGGTCACGGCAGTGCTGCTCGCCTACGCGCTGTACCAGGCACTGCTGGTGGCTCCGACCGACGCGCAGCAGGGAGACGTTTACCGCATCATCTACTACCACGTGCCCTCGGCCTGGACCGCCTTCCTGCTGTTCTTCATCAACTTCATCGCCTCGGTGCAATATCTCGCGGATGGTAAGCCCACCACCAAACAAGCTGCGAAGTGGATTGCCGTTGCGGTCGGCGTCGTGGGCGCGGTGGCGGCGTTCGTGATTCCCTTGCCGGCCGGGATCCGGCCGAGCGCGATTGCGACTACGGTTCTGGCGATTCCAGCGTTCTATTTTTTTCTGGGAAAATACTTTCCCGGCGAAAAACTCGATGTGCTGGCCGTGACCACGGCCGAAGTCGGAGTCGTATTCTGCACCATCGTTCTGGTCACGGGGCCGATCTGGGCCCGGCCGGTGTGGGGCATCTGGTGGGCGCCGGGAGATATTCGTCTGACTTCAACGCTCGTGCTGTGGCTGATTTACGTGAGTTATCTGATCCTGCGGCGTTTTTCCGACAGCGCGCAAACTCAGAAGCTGGCCGCGGCGCTCGCGGTTTTCGGAGCGCTCGACGTGCCGCTGGTTTATTTTTCCATCTGGTTCTTTCGCACCCAGCATCCGCAGCCGGTGATTGGAGGCGGCGGATCGATGGACCCGAAGATGCTCGACGTTCTTATGATCAGCTGGACGGCGTTTCTTTTCTTCGCGTTTCTGGTGTGCTGGTCGCGTTATCGCCTGGAAATCCTGCGCCGCGAAGTGGAGCAAGCGCACGCGATGCAGTCGCTGAGCGGAGCCGGTTCGAACGTTGCCGTCTCAAGCCCAGCCCTCACACGCCGAGGTTCCCAATGAACGCCATCAAGTTTCTCTACGCCGCCTACATCGTCACCTGGCTGATCCACGCGCTGTATCTAGGAAGCCTGGTGCGCCGCTACAAGAGCTTGCAAAAGCAATTGAAGGAACTGGGCAAGTGAAAAGGGGCTTCGGGCTTCGGCGAAGTCTCCACCGCCGTCCGCTCCGAAGTTGCAGGCCGCACACCGCGAATCGCACCTCTCGGGCTAAAGCCCGCAATCAAGCATGACTGGAATCGCGGCGCTAGAAGCGCTGCCCACCCAGTCAAGATTTTCCAGAAGCCGAAATGCCGAAGCCCGAAGCCTGATAGCCGAAGCCATCTTTGGGTTTCCCGCCTAGCGCCACGCTCCAATGATCAATCCCATGACGACAAACGACAGTGTCATGTAACCGCCGTTGATCAGCACGTATTTCCAGGAGCGCCGCTCAAACAGGGCAATGGTAGCGATGGACAGCGCCACCCAGCCAAAGCCAGCCAGGAATCCGGCGGTTGCGCCCCAGGATGCGGTGGTTTTGGGCTCGGCCAGGAAGGCAGCGAGGTTCGCCGCCATGATGACGGCGAAGACCAGTGACAGACCAAAGATCTTCGCCATGTTGCCCTTGGCCAAATCCGCGTCGGAAAGATTGTTGGCGGACATCCAGGCACGGCCGAACAAGGCCTTGGAATACCAGAGTCCGCCGAGAACAAAACTGGAAACGGCGGCCGCGAGCACGGCCAGCCAGTTGATATGTGGCATTGAGCGTTCTCCTCGTAAAAGTTAAGCCAGAAGTCAGAACCAGAAATCAGAACCAGAAATTAAGTCTGCGGCAGGATGAACCATGACCGAGGGGAATGTATTGTAAGAAATTTCCCTAGTCGACGGGAATGTAGTGGGGATATTCGGTGCGGTTCCGCTGGTACTCCGTGGGAGTCACTCCGGCGAATTCCTGGAATTCATGAATGAGGTGAGCCTGGTCGTAGTAGCCGCAAGCCGCGGCCAGGTCGGACCAGTCCGGTGTTGGGACGCGGTGCGCGGCGGCCAGCGATTTTCGGAAGCGGAGTATCCGCGAGGTCAGCTTGGGAGTGAGTCCGACGCGGCAATCGAAGCGCGCAATCATCTGCTTATGGCTCACGCCGAGGCGAGAGGCAAGCTCGCGCAGAGGGATTACCGGCCAAGAGTGCAGCATTGCCAGAGCCGCTGTGATGGTCTTGTCCGGCTCCAGGCGAGAATGCGCTCTGCCGATTAGATACGCTTCCAGCAAATCGAACTTGCCATCGACCGTTTTGGCCTCGATCAACTGCTCCCGCAGAGAGACGATCTCGCGCTTCCAGATCAAGTCCAGTTCCACCACATGAGCAGTCAGTTCGGAAATCGGGAAGCCGAAGAACGGCGCGGCTCCGCCGGTGCGGAAGTGCGCACCCATCATCGACGATCCCTTTTCGGCGCCGATGACGAGATAGCGGCTCTGCATGCCGCTGATCCAGCAGCGGTTGTAGCCGGTGTAGCGGAGAAAGTTGTGCCGGTCATAGAGTTTTTTCGCTCCTTCGCCGAGATCGATGATCATCTCCACGGAGGCATCGGGCAGAAGCTTTTCTTTGGTGTAGTGAACTTCCAAGTCCTGATAAAACCAAAGATTCTCCACAAAATGAGAGAGCGGAGCGCGCGGAACTCTCATGCGGAAGATCATTGCCGCGAGAGCTTAGCATAGCGAATATAGCGCGGCAAGGCGGGTGGGACGAGTAGCCGGGCTTCGACAAATCCCTCCGGGTAGACGTTAGCAAACAAAGCGCGGTAAGGGCGTTATAGCGAACTGGTGGTGGGTTTGCCCGAATGCTCGATCGGGGATGGCTGAATCAAGCTATAGCCGGACGTGAAGGCAACCGTGGGCCTTGATTTGCCGAGGCCCGAAAGCTGAAGCCCGAAACCCGTCCGGAGCCCGCCTTTCAGTTCGCCGCTTTCCATTCCTTCTGCAGGGCGCTGAGGAAGTCGTTGCCGCCGCCGGAGCGGAGGAATTCGTAATCCTCGATCATGGCCGCGGTGCCGATGCGCAGCGAAGGCAGCGGAGATTCCACCCGAATCACCCGGGCGGTGAAACGGACGCGCACCGCGTCGGTCAAGGTGACGTGGGGCGGGAAGGTGAGAGTGACTTCCAGTTGCGTGCCCGCGGCGACCGCGCGATCGAGATAGAAGAAAACGCCGCGCGCGCTGACGTTTTGGGTTTCCGTGTGGAACTCGCTGGCACCTTCGATGTGCACCACCGCCGGCAGCCGCATATCGAATCGCCGCATCGACCGCCGTTCCTGAGAACTAGTCTGCATTTTAAACGGGCTCGTTGAAAGCATGTCTCCCCAGATTCCGTGTTCTACGCCGATCGTTTGTTCCACGATCGTTGGTGCGGCCGTCCTGAATACAATTAGATCGTGCTGTTGCGAACTGCGACTTAAGAAATAAGGGGAGGTTAGAATCGCGACGGCTCCAGACCCTGTGAGGCACAAATGTATAGAATCGTCCGCGGTTTGGAAACACAAAAACACGAGCCAGAGTTGAATCGGTAAATCCGGCTGCAAACCGCCCGGCGAAGGAGGAAATGCCGGCTGCGAGTCCCCGTACCCGCATACTCTCAACTAAGCAATCCTGCTGCCATCCGTTCCGGGTTTTGGCTCGCGATTGTCGCCGAAGAATCAGCAGCTTGCAGCGCCGGGGGCGCGGCCTCTCCCACTTTCATGCAAGGGTTTGCAGATGCTTTCCGAAGCGGCGGGGGCGAAGATTTCCCTCTCCCCCACTTTCGTGCCATGCCCGGCATCTTTCCCGAGGCTCCGGCGCATCTCATGGATGCTTAGGGTGACGCACAGGGCCCAACCGTGGACGATGCCCGTGATTGCGGGTCGAATTTTCCAGAAACAGGCGCGATTCGCCCGGGATCGGTGCGGGCTGGCTTGACAGTCTATCCGTCAGATGTTTAAGTAGTTATTTAAATTTTCTGCCAGTTCCAGCGCTATCGTGAGCTGCGGGCGGCTTCGCCGCC
>Ga0209006_10000281_pt1 | contig 52286 bp, 43 predicted proteins | sample JacPin_JW_Ref_O2_FD_188567 | JGI IMG/M metagenome (GOLD analysis project Ga0209006, IMG submission 188567) | Forest soil microbial communities from Algoma, Ontario, Canada - Jack Pine, Ontario site 1_JW_Ref_O2 (SPAdes) (version 2) | ecosystem: Environmental > Terrestrial > Soil > Boreal...
ATGGCGAAAGAGAAATTTGATCGGAATAAGCCGCACTGCAACGTGGGGACGATTGGTCACATCGACCATGGCAAGACGACGTTGACGGCGGCGATCACGAAGGTTTTGTCGAAGCATAATCCGAAGAACGCGTTCCGTTCGTTTGATTCGATTGATAACGCTCCGGAAGAAAAGGCTCGCGGAATCACGATCGCCACGGCGCACGTGGAGTACGAGACGGCGAACCGTCACTACGCGCACGTCGATTGCCCGGGCCACGCCGACTACATCAAGAACATGATCACGGGCGCGGCGCAGATGGATGGCGCGATTCTGGTGGTTGCGGCAACCGATGGCCCGATGCCACAGACCCGCGAGCACGTGCTGCTGGCCCGGCAAGTAGGGGTGCCTTACATCGTGGTGGCGCTGAACAAGTGCGATGCGGTGGATGATGCCGAGCTGCTGGATCTGGTCGAACTGGAAGTGCGCGAGTTGCTGAAGAGCTACAAGTTCCCCGGAGATGACGTGCCGGTGGTTCGTCTTTCCGCACTGGGAGCGCTGAATGGCGAAGCCAAGTGGGAGAAGCAGATTGACGAGCTGATGGAAGCGGTGGACAAGAGCGTGCCGCAACCGGCGCGCGAGCTGGACAAGCCGTTCCTGATGCCGATCGAGGATATATTCTCGATTCAGGGACGCGGCACGGTGGTCACCGGTCGAATCGAGCGCGGCAAGGTGAAGGTGGGCGAGGAAGTAGAAATCGTCGGCTTCCGGGAGACGCGCAAGACGGTGGTGACCGGGGTGGAAATGTTCAAGAAGCAGTTGGACGAAGGCATGGCGGGCGACAACGCTGGGCTGCTGCTGCGCGGCATTGCCAAAGAAGATGTCGAGCGCGGCATGGTGCTGGCCAAGGGCGGATCGATCACCCCCCACACCAAGTTCAAGGCTGAGGTTTACATCCTGACCAAGGAAGAAGGTGGAAGGCATACGCCGTTCTTCAAGGGATATCGTCCGCAGTTTTATCTGCGAACGACGGACGTGACCGGAGTCGCCGAGCTTCCAGCCGGTACCGAGATGGTGATGCCGGGAGACAACGTGAGCCTGGTGATCGAGTTGATCACGCCGGTGGCCATGGAAAAGGGCTTGCGCTTCGCGATTCGTGAAGGTGGCCACACCGTGGGTGCAGGCACGATCGCCGAGATTGTTCAGTAAACCGTTGTGTGGCGCGGGCGCCCACGCCCGCGTTGCACGAAGAGTTTTGAGCTAGAAGCTTAAGAGCTAGAGGCTAGGAGCTGTTTATGCCCCGAGAAATTGTGACGTTACAATGCGGTGACTGCAAAGAGCGGAACTATTCGACGACCAAGAACCGGAAGACGACCACCGAGCGGCTGGAGTTTAAGAAGTTTTGCAACCGATGCCGCAAGCATACGCCGCATAAAGAAGTGAAGTAAGCAGCACCCAGTGTCAGAGTTCGGTTTTCACTGAGAACCGAGAAGTGGCAACTGAGAACGGTTTTTAGGGGCGTAAGCTCAACGGTTAAACTGTCGGTCTCCAAAACCGAACTTGGGGGTTCGAATCCCTCCGCCCCTGCCATAGTTTAGGGCCCGAAACGGGCAGCACGGCGCAGAAACAGAGTTGAGAAGAAAGAAGTAGAAGGCAGAAGATGGCGACCATGACGGAACAAAACGCACTCGTAGCGACGGTAAAGGCCTGGCCGGAACGCACCAGAACCTTCTACAACGACGTACGCACCGAAATGCGCAAGGTGACGGCGCCGTCGTGGAAGGAAGTTCGGGCGACGACGACCGTAGTTGTGATCACGGTTGCTATTTTTGCGCTGTACTTCTTCGTGATCGACTTCATTATTCAACATGGCGTAACCGCGCTGTTCAACTATTTCAAGGTTCGCTAACGGCTGGCCGGGAAGAAGCACCTTAATGATGCAGGACCAAGAAAAAAACGAAGCGGCAGCCAGCACCGTAGGCGAGCCGCAAACCGCCGCGGCAGACGGTGCTGCCGCCTCCACCGAGGCGCCCCGCAATCCGAATATGAAGTGGTACATCATCCACTCGTACTCGGGGTTTGAGCGCAAGGTGAAAGAGTCCCTCGAGTCGCGGGTCACGGCGTTTGGGCTGCAGGACAAGATCGGCAAGGTGCTGATCCCCACCGAGTCGGTCACCGAAGTGCGCGGCGGCAAGAAGTACACCTCGGAACGGATGTTCTATCCCGGCTACGTGCTGGTTGAAATGGACATGGACGATCACGTCTGGCACGTGGTCAAGTCCACGCCGCGTGTGACCGGGTTCGTGGGTACGGGCCAGCAGCCAACCCCGCTCTCCGAAGAAGAAGTTCAACACATCGTTTACAAAGTTGCTGACAGCCGCGAGAAGCCCAAGCTCAAGGTGAAGTTCGAGAAGAATGAATCGGTCCGCATCAGCGAGGGGCCGTTCGCCAGTTTCACGGGCATTGTCGACGAAGTGAACGAAGATCGCGAGACCCTCAAGGTGATGGTCACAATTTTCGGCCGATCGACCCCGGTGGAACTCGAGTTTAATCAGGTGGAGAAGGTCGCATAACGGTTCTGCGCAGGGCGGTTTTCGCTAGCACGGTTCGGATCGGTCGGTTTTTGGATTAGACGTTTTTGGAGGAGAGGTTTTGTGGAAGGGCGCGTCTTTAGCCGTGCCCTCAAGGCCCGCACGAAACCCGGCTTTAGCCCCTGAGGGCATCGAAAGAAGAGTTTCGAGAAATGAGAAGTCAAACGATCGTGAGCCGAAAATCCTAGACTCACGCTGCTGACGGAAAGAGATCATGGCAAAGAAAGTTACAGGTTATGTGAAGCTGCAGATCGCCGCCGGCAAGGCGACTCCGGCACCCCCGGTGGGCCCGGCACTCGGCCAGGCACAGATCAACATCATGGAGTTCTGCAAACAGTTCAATGCCAGGACCAACCAGAAAGAGATGGAGGGGCTGATCATCCCGGTGGTGGTGTCGGTATACAGCGACCGCTCGTTCACTTTCATCACCAAAACGCCACCCGCGTCGATCCTGTTGAAGCGCGCTGCCGGCATCGCCAAGGGGTCAGGCACGCCGAACAAAGACAAAGTCGGCAAAGTGACGGCCAAGCAGGTCGAGGACATTGCCAAGCAGAAGATGCCTGACTTGAACGCCGCTTCGGTCGAAACCGCGATCAAGAGTATTCGCGGCACAGCCCGGTCCATGGGCATCGAGGTAGTGGGGTAGGGCGCGACTTCAATCGTGCCGCAGAGACGTCCATTTTGAACGGGGCTTTAGCCCCTGAGGTCCGCGGGGCGCCCGCGCCCCAAACAGTAGTCGAAATCACCACGGCCGATCGGAATCGACGATCGGCGGTGGGAGACAAGGAAGAGCATGAAAAAAGAAGGAAAAAACATCGCCAAGGCGCACTCAGCAATCGAGAAGCGCCCCTACATTCTGCAGGACGCGGTTCCTCTCCTGCAGAAAGTGAAGTTTGCAAAATTCGACGAAACCGTCGAACTCACGTTGCGGTTGGGCGTCGATCCCAAGCATGCCGACCAGATGGTGCGCGGCACTGTCGTGCTGCCGCACGGGCTGGGCAGGTCGAAAAAGGTTCTAGTCATTGCGACTGGCGACAAGATTAAAGAAGCCGAAGCTGCAGGTGCCGATTTCGCAGGTGGCGAAGAGATGGTCGAGAAGATTACCAAGGAAAACTGGACGGACTTCGACGCATTGATCGCCACACCCGACGTCATGAAATCCGTCGGACGCCTGGGTAAGATTCTCGGTCCGAAGGGCCTGATGCCGAACCCGAAAACGGGTACGGTCACCTTCGACGTGGCCAAAGCGGTGCAGGAAGTGAAGGCCGGCAAGGTCGAGTTCCGGACCGACAAAACGGCGCTCGTTCACTGCCCAGTCGGCAAGATTTCGTTCTCGCCCGACAAGTTAATTGACAACGCGACCGTGCTCATCACCAGCGTGATCAAGGCCAAGCCGTCGGTGGCCAAAGGAAAGTACATCAAGGGCTGCACGTTGAGCTCGACCATGGGGCCGGGCATTCCGTTGGATGTGGCCCCCATTGAAGCGGCAGCCAAGGCTTAAGCCAAGCGGCAGGACAGCCGCTTCGGCTGTCCCTGCGCGAGATCATTACGAGGGATGGGATTATGGCGGTTACGAAAGCGAAGAAGACAGAGCAGGTCGCGAAGCTGACGAAAGAGCTGAACAGTGTCTCGAACGTGGTGGTGGCGACCTACACCAAGATGACGGTGCCCCAGGACTATGAACTGCGCAAGGCATTGCGCGGCGCCGGCGCGAAGTATCAGGTGGTCAAGAACACCTTGGCGGAGCGTGCGGCGAAGGGCACCAAGGTCGAAGGGGCTCTGAAGGATCTGGCAGGCGTTACGTCGATTGCCTACACCTCCGGGGATCCGGTAGCGATGGCCAAGGCGTTGACCAAGTACGCCAAGGACATGCCGGAGTTCACCTTCAAAGCGGGCGTTGTGGAAGGACGCGTGGTCACGATCAAAGAGATCGAAGCGCTGGCCACCATGCCGTCAAAGGAAGAGCTCTATTCCAAGCTGCTGTTCCTGATCAGTTCGCCCGCACAGCGTTTGGTCACGGTGATGAACGCAGTGGGCCGCAACCTGGCGGTCGTGGTGGATCAAGGGGTGCAGCAAAAGAAGTTCAAAGAGGCGTAGATGCTTGTGTGGGGACGGGCGCCCTTGCCCGTCCGGTCGGGCGAAGCTCGACTCGCTTTTTGCCGGCGGTGACAGAGAGCCGGACAGGTTCTGGATGGCGCGAGCTGTTCCGAAGAGATTTGGTTATCAGCAAGTCAGGGGTTGCGCGGTTCATCCGATTGCGTTGTCTGGCGCGACGGAAAAGGACCTGGTCGCACTGGAACCCTGGCCTGCGGGTAACGAAATAACAAAACTGATACCAAGTGGAGAAATAATATGGCGGATCTGCAACAGTTAGAAGAATCAATCGTAGGGTTGTCGCTGCTTGACGCGGCGCAGCTCGTAAAGAAGCTCGAGGAGCGCCTCGGCGTATCGGCGGCGGCAGCGGCCCCGGTCATGATGGCTGGCGGTGGCGGCGCAGCGGCGGCAGCCCCGGCGGAAGAGAAGACCGAGTTCACGGTGGTCCTGAAAGAAGTGGGCGCCAACAAGATCAACGTGATCAAGGCCGTCCGCGAAGTCACCAGCCTGGGTTTGAAAGAAGCCAAGGAACTGGTCGACGGAGCCCCCAAGAATGTGAAAGAGGGCGTCTCCAAGGAAGAGGCGGAGACCATCAAGAAAAAGTTCACCGACGCCGGTGCCGTTGTCGAAGTGAAATAACGAGCCAAAAGCACCGCAACTGGTGCAATATCGTTAATGCTGCACGTTCTCTACTTGTGAACCTTGGGAAGCGATGTTAGCATCTATATCAACGTCGCTTCCCTGGGCTTCACTCAAGCGTGAGCGAGCCTCACGAGGGAAGGTTTTGCCAAGCTGCTCCGCGGGCAGGCGGGGCGGAAAACAGGCCGAGGAACTGGCGCGAAAGAATTCACATCAAGATGGGCGAAACGCCTTGAGTGGCGTCTGCGGGAACGACTGTCCCCGCGGGCGCCCCGTTGTCTTTTAGGTTCCAGGTTGTCCCGGTTCTATACGTAGGTCCCGCGGCGCGATAAGCGCCCCACATTCCGCGGTTTAGGCGCGACCTTCGGTTGCGCGTGAGATTGGGAGTTTCTGACGATGAAAAATGCCTTCCGTAAACGATTCGATTTTTCCAAAATTCCGGCCACCATTCAGATCCCGAACCTCATTGAGGTTCAGAAGCGCTCTTACGATCGCTTCCTGCAGATGGACAAACTCCCCAGCGAGCGCGAAGACGGCGGCTTGCAGGCGGTGTTTCAGTCTGTCTTTCCGATTACCGACTTTCGCAACGTATCACAACTTGAGTTTGTGGATTACGCCATTGGTAACTGGGAGTGCAAGTGCGGCCACCTCAAAGGCCTGCATCACCTCCGCACCACTTGTAAGAACTGCGGATCCACCGTCATCACCGATCCGTTCCATCCTGGCGAGGTGCTTTGCGGCAAGTGCGGAACATACAATGCCAACACCCCCGACTTCTGCAACAAGTGCGGCGACCCGGTTGGACTGCAACTGAAGTACGACGTGGCGGAGTGCGAAGAGCGCGGCATGACATACTCCGCGCCTCTCAAGGTCACCATGCGTCTGACCATCTTTGACAAAGACGCCGAGACCGGCAATCGCTCCATCCGCGACATCAAGGAGCAGGAAGTCTTCTTCGGCGACGTTCCGCTGATGACCCAGAACGGGACCTTCATCATCAACGGCACCGAGCGCGTCATCGTCAGCCAATTGCACCGTTCGCCCGGCGTGTTTTTCGAGACGGCCAACAACCGCACCTACTTCCTCGGCAAGATCATTCCCTACCGCGGATCCTGGGTCGAGTTTGAGTACGACCAGAAGAACGTGCTCTATGTCCGCATCGACCGCAAACGCAAATTTCTGGGTACGATCTTCCTGCGTGCTCTTGGCCTGCGCTCGAGCGAAGACATTCTGCGCGCGTTCTACACCACCGATCGCATCGTAGTCCGCGACAAGAAGCTCTACTGGACGCTTGATCCGGCCAGCGAAAAGCCGACGAACCTGCTCGGCATGAAACTCGCCCACAGCATCAAGAATAAGGCGGGCGAGGAAGTCGCGCACTCCGGCCGCAAGATCAACGCCCAGGTTTTGAAGGACATACAAAAGGCGAAGATCGCCGAAATCGAAGTCGACATCACCGACCTCGAAGGCGCGTGGACTGCCAGCGACATCGTCGACACCACCACCGGCGAAGTCATGCTCGAAGCCAACTCCGAGCTGACAGCCGACAAGGTTTCGAAGATTCTCGATTCCGGTGTGGTCGAAATGAGCCTGTTCTTCCCCGAGCGCGACGATGTCGGCACCGTGATCACCCAGACCCTGAAGCGCGATTCGGTAAAGACGCCGCAGGAAGCCCTGATCGAGATCTACCGCAAACTGCGTCCCGGCGATCCGCCGACGCTCGACACGGCGACAGCGCTGTTCCATGGCATGTTCTTCGACCCACGCAAATACGACTTCTCGCGGGTGGGCCGTTTGAAGTTCAACATCAAGCTGTTCGAGAACCAGGAAGCGACCAGTCTCGACAAGCGCACGCTCGATCCCGACGATTTCTACGCGACCATCTCGTACCTGCTCAAGCTGCGCAAGAGCATCGGGGCCGTCGACGACATCGATCACCTGGGCAACCGCCGCGTTCGCGCGGTCGGCGAGTTGATGGAGAACCAGTTCCGCATCGGTCTGGTTCGCATGGAACGTGCCATCAAGGAAAAGATGAGCGTGTATCAGGAAATGTCGACCGCCATGCCGCACGACTTGGTCAATGCCAAGCCGGTTATGGCCGCGATCCGCGAGTTTTTCGGATCGTCGCAGCTGTCGCAGTTCATGGATCAGACCAACCCGCTCTCCGAGATCACGCACAAGCGCCGTCTCTCGGCCCTTGGGCCGGGTGGTTTGTCGCGTGAGCGCGCCGGATTCGAAGTCCGCGACGTTCACCCCACGCACTACGGTCGTATCTGCCCGATTGAAACGCCGGAAGGTCCGAACATCGGATTGATCTCGTCGTTGAGTTGCTATGCCCGGATCAACGATTACGGCTTCATCGAGTCGCCCTATCGCAAGATCAAGGGCGGACGCGTCATAGACTATGTCACCATCGTCAACGTTGGCGATAGCGACTTCAAAGTTGGAGATCACCTCGAGAAACACGAAATCGAGAAGATCAACAACGAGCTGAAAGAGAAACGCAAGAAGGCGGCGCAGATCGAGCCGTTCTCGTTCTATCTTTCGGCCTGGGAAGAAGATCGCCACACGATCGCCCAGGCCAACGTGGAACTCGACGATAAAGGCCGCATTGTGGCTGAACTGGTCAACGCCCGCAAAGCTGGGAACTTCGTGCTGGTCAGCCGCGAGGAAGTTGACTACGTCGATGTCAGCCCCAAGCAGCTCGTTTCCGTCGCTGCTTCGCTGGTTCCGTTCCTCGAGCACGACGACGCGAACCGCGCGCTGATGGGCGCAAACATGCAGCGCCAGTCTGTGCCCCTGCTGCGCGCACAAGCGCCGATCGTGGGTACCGGAATGGAAGGCGTCACCGCCCGTGACTCGGGCGCTGTCGTCCTGGCACGCCGCAACGGCATCATCGATTCGGTCGACTCCGAGCGCATCATTGTGCGCGTCGAAGGCGAACATCATCCCACCCAGTTGTCGCGTGAGGTGGGCAGCGACATCTATCAACTCACGAAGTTCAAGCGCTCGAACCAGAACACCTGCATCAACCAGAAGCCGGTGGTGAAGAAGGGCGAGCGAGTTCTGAAGGGGCAGATTATCGCTGACGGACCTTGCACCGATCACGGCGAGCTGGCACTCGGACGCAACGTCCTGGTCGCTTTCATGCCGTGGCGCGGGTACAACTTCGAAGACGCGATTCTCGTATCCGAGAGGATGGTGAAAGAGGATTACTACACCTCGCTTCACATCGAGGAGTACGAAATCGAAGCCCGCGACACCAAGCTCGGGCCGGAAGAAGTCACGCGCGACATCCCGAACGTCAGCGAATCCATGCTGCGCAATCTGGACGAAGCAGGCGTGATTCGCATCGGGGCCAGCATCAAGCAGGGCGACATTCTCGTGGGCAAGGTTACGCCCAAGGGTGAAACCCAGCTCACGCCGGAAGAAAAACTGCTGCGCGCGATCTTTGGTGAAAAAGCCGGCGACGTGCGCGACGCTTCCCTCTACTGCCCGCCGGGTATCGAGGGTGTCATCGTCGATGTGAAGATCTTCTCGCGCAAAGGCCAGGAAAAGGACGAGCGCGCGAAGTCCATCGAAGCCACGCAGATCGCCAAGTTGGAAAAGAACCTTTCGGACGAAATCCGAATTCTGACCGACGAGCGCCTGAAGCGCCTGGAGAACATCCTGGGCGGCAAGGAGGTGCAGGCCGACCTGCACGACGAGCGCACCAACAAGCGCCTTTTGACCAAAGGCAACCTGCTGACTCGTGACGAGATCGAGCGCATCTCGACCCGCAACCTCAAGCGCATCAAGTATGCCGACAAGGATCCGCGGGTGAATGAGCAGATCGACGAGATCGAGGAGATGACTTCCCGTCAGATCGACGTGCTCAAGAAGATCGTCAACGAGAGGAAAGAAAAACTCACCAAGGGCGACGAGTTACCGCCGGGTGTGATCAAGCTGGTGAAGGTCTACATCGCCATGAAGCGCAAGCTCAGTGTCGGTGACAAGATGGCCGGCCGTCACGGCAACAAGGGCGTGATTGCACGCATTTTGCCGGAAGAGGATATGCCGTACCTCGAAGACGGACAGCCCGTGGAAATCGTGCTCAACCCGCTCGGCGTACCCAGCCGTATGAACGTCGGCCAGATTCTCGAAACCCACCTCGGGTGGGCTGGCTTCGTTCTGGGCGAAAAGATCACGGAGTTGCTCAAGGAAAATACTCGGACAGAAGCCATCCGGCGCGAGTTGAAGGCGTTGTTCAAGGACTCGCAGCTGGCTGACATCATCTCCGACATGAGCGACGAGGAGCTCGAAGCCATGGCCCCGACCTTTACCAAGGGCGTGTTCATGGGATCGCCGGTGTTTGACGGTGCGAAGGAAGGCGAGATCAAGGCGCTGCTCGAACACGCCGGTCTTCCGACCTCGGGCAAAACGACTCTTCACGACGGCATGACTGGAGAGAAGTTTGAACAGCCGGTCACCGTCGGTTACATCTACATGCTGAAGCTCTCGCACCTGGTGGACGACAAGATTCACGCGCGTTCCATCGGTCCGTACTCGCTCATCACCCAGCAGCCTCTGGGCGGCAAGGCGCAGTTCGGCGGGCAGCGTTTCGGAGAAATGGAAGTCTGGGCGCTGGAAGCCTACGGCGCGGCGTTCATCCTGCAGGAGCTGCTGACGGCAAAGTCCGACGACGTATACGGCCGCACCAAGATTTACGAGGCCATCGTCAAGGGCGAAGCCGCCATGGAGCCCGGCGTACCCGAATCATTCAATGTGCTGATCCGCGAGCTTCAGTCGCTGTGCCTCGATGTGGAGTTGATCAAGGCAACAGAGAAGAAGCCCACGGCCAGTGCGGCGGCAGATTAAGAAACCCGCGGTAGAGACCTAGCTCGCTACGTCTCTACCGCAAAAAGACCTTGAGATTGCGCCACGGCGGCATCCGAGCTCTATGCCGCATGAACGGCCAGCGTTCAACCCGGTTTCAACTGGGAACTGCGAACTGAGAACTTGTTTTAGAGCTCCGTCAGCGGACGCGTTAGAACCGCAGGAAGCGGAGGATCCCCTTGTTTCGTTCGAGCCCGTTCGAAATGGCAAATGTGATCGCAGACTTCGACGCCATTCGTATCAGTCTGGCGTCTCCGGAAAAAATCCGGAGCTGGTCGCACGGCGAAGTCACCAAGCCTGAGACCATCAACTACCGTACCTTCAAGCCCGAGCGCGACGGCTTGTTCTGCGCGCGCATCTTTGGCCCGGTAACAGACTGGGAATGCTTGTGCGGCAAATACAAGCGCATGAAGCATCGTGGCGTGATCTGCGACAAGTGCGGCGTGGAAGTTACGCTGTCGAAAGTCCGCCGTGAACGCCTGGGCCACATTGAGCTGGCGTCGCCCTGCTCCCACGTGTGGTTCTTCAAGGGACTGCCCAGCCGTATCGGACATCTGCTCGATATTTCCTTGCGCGACCTTGAATCCGTGCTCTATTTCGAAGCCTACGTCGTGGTCGAACCCGGCGACGCTCCGGTAAAAGAGCGCGAGGTCATCAAGGACGAAGCCAAGTTCCGCGAACTCGACCAGCAATACCGTCCAGCCGGATTCAAGGCCATGATGGGAGCTGAGGCGATCAAGGAACTGCTCAAGCGGGTCGACACCGATGGTCTTTCCGTCGAACTGCGCGAGAAAATGAAGAACGAGAGCTCGCTGCAGAAGCGGCTCAAGTACGCCAAGCGTCTGAAAGTCGTCGAGGCCTTCCGCAAGAGCGGCAACAAACCGCACTGGATGATTCTCGACGTCATCCCGGTCATTCCACCGGAGCTTCGCCCTCTGGTTCCACTCGATGGCGGCCGCTTCGCGACGTCTGACCTGAATGACCTGTATCGCCGCGTCATCAACCGCAATAACCGGTTGAAGAAGCTGATGGATCTGCACGCTCCCGAAGTCATCGTGCGCAACGAAAAGCGCATGCTGCAGGAAGCGGTTGACGCGCTGTTCGACAACGGACGCCGTGGCCGGGTGCTGCGTGGCGCCAACAATCGTCCTCTGAAGTCGCTCTCCGACACGCTGAAAGGCAAGCAGGGACGCTTTCGCCAGAACCTGCTCGGCAAGCGGGTCGATTACTCCGGACGTTCCGTCATCGTGGTCGGCCCCGAACTCAAGCTGCACCAGTGCGGTCTGCCCAAGAAGATGGCGCTCGAACTGTTCAAGCCCTTCATTTATCACCGGCTCGAACAAACCGGCAACGTCACCACCATCAAGCAAGCCAAAGAGATGGTCGAACAGCAGGAACCGATCGTGTGGGACATCCTCGAAGAGGTCATCAAGGACCATCCTGTCCTGCTGAACCGTGCTCCTACCCTTCACCGTCTGGGCATCCAGGCATTCGAACCGGTGCTGGTGGAAGGCAAGGCGATCAAGATTCACCCCTTGGTCTGCACGGCGTTCAACGCCGACTTCGACGGCGACCAGATGGCGGTTCACATTCCGCTTTCTCCGGAAGCCCAGGTCGAAGCCAGCGTGCTGATGCTGGCATCGCACAACATTCTCTCTCCGGCTTCAGGTCAGCCAATCACCGTGCCGACGCAAGACATGGTGCTTGGACTTTACTACCTGACGAAGGGAAAGCCCGGGGCCAAGGGCGAAGGCCGCGCCTTTGCCAACATTGAAGAAGTGTTGATGGCGCTGGACGCGGGTGCCGTCGAAACTCTGAGCCCGATCCGCCTGCGCTACTCGGGTGAATTGATTGACCTGACCACTGCCTACGACGATCAGGACATCATCCACACCGAGCCGGTACAGGTCGAGCGCGCCTTTATCAACACGACGGTGGGCCGCGCGATTCTGAACGACCAACTGCCGGAAGGCATGCCATACATCAACGGCCTGCTCAAGAAAAAAGGCATTGGGGCGCTCGTGAACTACGGCTATCTGCGCTTTGGACTTGAGACCACGGTCAAGATGCTGGATGAGGTCAAGACCCTCGGCTTCAAGTTTGCAACCAAGGCTGGCTTGTCCATCGGCATCGACGACATGGTCATCCCGGACAGCAAGAAAGTCCTGGTTAAAGACGCCGAGAAGCAGGTCGTTGCCGTTCAGCAGCAGTATTTGGATGGTGCCATCACCAACGGCGAGCGCTACAACAAAGTCATCGAAATCTGGTCGGCGATCACGGAAAAAGTGGCCGACGAAATGTTCGGTGAAATGCAACGGCGCGACAAAGAAGGCGAACTCAATCCGATTTACGTCATGGCGGACTCTGGCGCTCGCGGATCGAAACAGCAGATCCGCCAGCTTTCCGGCATGCGTGGATTGATGGCGAAGCCTTCCGGCGAAATCATCGAGTCGCCCATCACGGCAAACTTCCGTGAAGGGTTGACGGTGCTGGAGTACTTCGTTTCGACGCACGGCGCCCGTAAGGGATTGGCCGATACCGCGCTCAAGACGGCGGACTCCGGTTATCTGACTCGCCGCCTGGTCGACGTGGCTCAGGACGTCATCATCAGCGAGTACGACTGCGGCACGGTCGACGGCATCTACGTGCAAGGTATCGTGGAAGCCGGCGAGATCATCGAGCCGCTGCGCGACCGGATCGTGGGTCGCGTTTCGCTCGAGAAGATCAAAGACTATGACGGCAATGTCATCGTCGACATCAACCAGGAAATTACCGAAGAACTCGCCGGAGCGATTCAGGCTGCCGGTATCGAGCGCGTGAAAATCCGCTCGGTGCTGACGTGCGAATCGAAACGCGGTGTCTGCGTCATGTGCTACGGCCGCAACCTGGCTTCCGGACGTCTCGTCGAACTGGGCGAAGCAACCGGCGTCATCGCGGCGCAGTCCATTGGCGAACCTGGAACCCAGCTCACCATGCGTACCTTCCACATCGGTGGTACGGCGTCGCGAGTTTCCGAACAGTCGCGCCTCGATGCCAAGAACAACGGCAACGTGCGCTTCATCGGATTGCAGACCGTCAAGTCGAAGTCGGGTGATCTCGTAGTCATGAACCGCCAGGGTTCGATCGCGGTCGTGGACGAAAAGAACCGCGAACGCGAGCGTTACGCGGTCGTGTACGGCGCCAAGCTGAAGGTCAACGATGGCGATCCGGTCACGCTCGGCCAGGTCATGGTCGAGTGGGATCCGTACACCTTCGCCATCCTGACGGAAATCGGCGGCACGGTGCAGTTCAAAGACTTGCAAGAAGGTGTGACTCTTCATGAAGAAGTGGACGAAGTCACCGGTCTTTCACGGCATGTGGTCGGCGATTCGCCCGACGAGAAACGTCAACCCGCGATCGTCGTCAAGGGAAAGACCAGCAAGCGCTACCTGATGCCTTCCCGCGCTCACCTTATGGTGCAGGACGGCGACACCGCTTCACCGGGAGATGTGCTGGCGAAGATCCCGCGCGAAACCACCAAGACCAAAGACATTACCGGTGGTCTGCCGCGCGTGGTCGAACTGTTCGAAGCCCGCAAGCCGCATGAAACCGCGGTCATCAGCGAAATCGATGGCACGGTTAAATTCGGTGAGGTCTCGAAGGGCCAGCGCAAGATCTACGTGGTCGCCGACAACGGCACCGAGAAGGAATACTCGGTTCCGCGTGGCGTTCACATCAACGTTCAGGAAGGCGAGCGCGTCAAGGCGGGCGAACCGCTGATGGACGGCCCGCTCAACCCGCACGACATCCTGGCGGTGCTCGGCGAAAAAGAACTGCAGGCTTACCTGGTGAACGAAATCCAGGAAGTCTATCGCCTGCAGGGCGTCAACATCTCCGACAAGCACATCGAAGTGATTGTCCGGCAGATGATGCGCTGGGTTAAGGTCGAGGACGTAGGCGACACCCGGTTCCTGCTGGAAGAGCAGACCGACAAGTTCGCCTTCCGGGAAGAGAACGAGCGCGTGATTGCGCAGGGTGGCAAGCCGGCGACGGGTCGGCCTCTGCTTCTAGGCATCACGAAGGCATCGCTCTCCACCGACTCCTTCATCTCGGCGGCGTCGTTCCAGGAGACCACGCGCGTGCTCACCGAAGCCTCGATCAACGGCAAGGTGGACCACCTGCGCGGCCTGAAAGAGAACGTCATTGTCGGGCGCCTTATCCCTGCCGGAACCGGCATGGAGTACTACCGCAACGTGCGCCTCTCGCCAGAGATGGAAGAGGCCGCTGCCAAGGTACAGGCGGAAGTCTCGGCTGCCTACGAAGAGGCCGAGCGCGCTCTCGAGATGATGCGGCACGAGGGCGAAACCGATGATCTGCCCGCGGAACTGCCCGCGGCCGAGTAGTCGAAAACTGAAGCCAGTTTCGGGGGCGACCTATTTCGCCCCCGAACCTGCTTCTGACGCGGCTTGAATAAGCATGCATGCTAGCCCCCAGCGATTGCCCCTTAAGGAACCCGGCGAAGTTCCTGCTTTGCGGACAGTGCCTCCCGGCCCTAAGCTAGAGAAGCCGATGCTGCGCTTCTTCCGCCTCTTACGACTGGCCTTCTGGCGCGCCTTTGTTCATGACGCTTTTGCTACTGCCAAGGCATCGGCCTACTCTTCCATTCTTACGTTCTTCCCGGTCCTGCTGATCATCGGATCCGGCTTGACGAACTGGCGCAAGGGCGCGCCGTATTTGCGAGAAGTTTCCTACGCTTTGGGCAGCATCCTTCCGGCTGGCGGAAGCACCGCTCTGAGCTATCTAAAGGGAGCGGCGCAACATCCTGTCGGCTTGTTGACGACGACCTCCTTGATTACGCTGTGGACCGCATCCGGCGTGATGATTTCTTGGATGGAAGGGTTTCGCCGTTGCTACGAACTGCCGAAAACCTGGGGACTGGTGCAAGAGCGCTTGATCGCTTTTCTGCTGGTCGTTTTCGCGCTTGTTCCCATGACGTTCGCTACGCTGCTGGTGGCCGTGGGCAGCAAGTTCGAAACCCGCCTGCTGTCCTACATCGATCCCGATTTCAGCATCTATGTGTTGTTACTCTGGGGCTCAGCTCGCTGGCTCATTGCCACTCTTACCAGCATCGCGGTGATTGCCTTGATCTACCACCACGCAGTCCCGCGCACGCAGCCTTGGCACAGTGTAATGCCCGGGGCCATGCTTGCGACCATCCTGTGGTTTGCTACGACGGTCGGGTTTCGCGCCTACCTGCAGCACTTCGGAGACTTCGCTACGATTTACGGCTCGCTGGGTGTCGCCATGGCCTTGCTGGTGTGGATGTATCTGATTTCCCTGGTGGTCCTGGTGGGCGCGGAATTCAACGCCTTGCTGTTCCCACGAGCCATGCTGGGAAAAGAGCTCACGGCCATCAATAAAGCATAGAGGCGTGGCTGGCAAACGTCTCTCTCACCATCGTTCGAAATGCCACAAGCCGAGACGCAGCAAGCTACGTCTCTACGATTGTCCTAGATATCAACAACAGCTCGATCGGGGAAGATTTGATAGCCAGCCTGAAAAACAAAAAGGCGAAGCCGTTTCCACAAACATCCGTCCCGCCATCGCCTCCAGAGCTCACAGTTCGATCTGCTCCGCGCCGCGCGAAAATCATTTGCACGATCGGTCCTGCCTGTAACACCGAGGCGGACATGCGCGACCTGCTTCGCCTGGGCATGGACATCGCCCGCCTCAATTTTTCCCACGGCACTCACGAAGATCACGCTCGTAACATTCGACGCCTCCGCCGTGCCGCCGAGCGCGAAGGGCGCACCCTTTGCATCCTCCAGGACTTGCAAGGTCCGAAAATTCGCACCGGGCCACTCGAGCGACACGAACCTGTTCTGTTGAAGACCGGCTCCGTCGTGACCATCACACCGCAAAACGTGCCCGGAACCGCCACGCACATTTCCACTACATTCCCCGATCTTGCCCACGAACTGACGGCCGGTGCGCGAATCCTTCTCAGTGACGGTTTGATCGAGCTGCGAGTTCGTGGAATTCGCGGAAATGACGTGCTCTGCGACGTTCTCAACGGCGGCCTGCTGGGCGAGCATAAGGGGATCAATCTTCCTGGGATCGCTCTTTCCATTCCCGCACTCACGGAAAAGGATCGCAAGGATCTGGAATTCGGTCTCCGGCTAGGAGTGGACGCGGTCGCGCTTTCGTTTGTACGCACCGCCGCCGACGTCAGTACGGTCAAGCAGATCATCGCCACGCATCAAAGTGATGTTCCCGTGATCGCCAAGCTCGAGAAGCCGCAAGCCATCGATCATCTGGAAGAAATTCTTGAAACCTCTGACGGAGTCATGGTTGCCCGCGGCGACCTCGGCGTCGAGATGGCGCCGGAAAAAGTGCCGGTCATCCAGAAGCATGTAATTCGCCGCGCCTCTGCATGGCGCAAGCCGGTCATCACCGCCACGCAGATGCTCGAGTCCATGATCGAAAACCCGCGCCCCACCCGTGCGGAAGCCAGCGACGTGGCCAACGCGGTCTTCGATGGTACCGACGCGGTCATGCTTTCGGCCGAAACTGCCAGCGGCCAGTACCCCCGGGAATCGGTTTCGATCATGTCGCGGATCGTGGTCGAGGCCGAATGCAACATGGGCGACTTCGTCCAATTCCGCCGCCGCGAGCGCCGTGGACTTTCCGTGGCGGAAAGCATTTGCGAATCCATCGCCCACGCCGCCGAGGTTTTGCCCATGGGAGCGATTGCGGTCTTCACCGAAACCGGTAACACCGCCCGCATGATTTCCAAGTACCGCCCGAAAGCCGCAATCTACGCCTTCACCCACATGGTGTCGGTTGTAAATCGCATGAACCTGTATTGGGGAGTTCATCCCGTTCGCTGCGCCCAGGCGCGGTCCGCAGAGCAGATGGTGACCATGGCCGAGCGGGATCTCGTGGGCCGCGGCCTGCTGAAACCCGGGGACGTCCTCGGGGTCGTTGCCGGAACGCGCCAATCTGCCGGTTCCACCAACCTCATGCGGCTGCACGTGGTTACCGATGAAGAAGCCGACCGCATCGTCCACCCGCAGAAACCCCTCGGCGGCGGCCGTCGCAAGCTATAATCCCCCCTTATGCCGCAAGAACCTGGCACCGGAAAAGAGATCCTCTCGGTGGCGGTCTGGGAACCTGTTCCCGACATGGAAGCCGTGTCACTGGCGACCGTTCGCGAGTTGAGCTCCATTGTCGCCGCGAAAGGGTATGGCCGCGACCTGCTCTGCCGCGACCGCGAATCGCATTACTTGCTGATCCGTCACTGGAAGTCGGAAGACGCTCGCAGCGCCGCGCTCGAAGATCCCGACATGCTTCGCTGCTGGGCCCGCCTGGGAAATGAAATCCAAATCGTGAAAGTCTACGAGACACTGACAGAAGTGCCCTTGGACAACACGTAGGGACTACGGCCTCGGCTGTCCGGCGAGGGCGAAGCAGCCGAGTCAAACACGACGCTGCTTTAAAATGCTTTTCAAAATAAATCATGCCTGAGACTTCCATCCGCGAGTTCGTCGAAGAAGCCTTCGACCCGAAAGTTCGCGGCTTTCTCCATCTTCCCGAGAATTCCAACGGCGATGGCCTCGTCCTCACCCACGGTGCGGGCTCAAGCGCCTCCGCCCCGCTCCTCGTCGCCGTTGCGGAAACCTTCAGCGCCAACGGCTTTACCGTGTTGCGCTGCGATCTGCCCTTCCGCCAATCCCGATCGTTCGGTCCCCCTGGACCCGCCGACGCATCTCGTGACCGCGCTGGTCTGAACAATGCCCTTGGCGTCCTGAGAAAAATGACCTCCGGCAGGCTCTTCCTCGGCGGACATTCTTATGGCGGGCGCCAGTCGAGCATGCTCTGCGCGGAACAACCCGCACTCGTCGCCGGGTTGCTGTTGCTTTCCTATCCTCTGCATCCGCCACGCAAGCCCGAGCAGCAGCGCACGCAGCATCTCCCCGACCTGCGCACACCGGCCCTATTCGTTAGCGGTACTCGCGATCCGTTCGCCTCGATCGCCGAGCTGGAGCAAGCTCTGAAGATGATTCCGGGAAAGAAGAAACTCCTGCCCGTCGAAGGCGCCGGTCACGATCTGGGATTCAAAGGAAAAGCCAGGCGGGAAGATTTGCTGACAGCCGTGATAACTGAATTCAAAATCCTAATGCTCTGAGGAGACGCCCTGCGGGGGATGTTATCCGCTTCATCGTTCTTGCGTATCTCTGTGAAGCCGTGAAAATCTGTGGCCGGAGGTTCTAGTTCACCCACCCAGATTTCGACCCGCCATTCCCCTTATGCGTGTCGTCGTCCGGCGGAATGTAATTCCCGTGCTCGTCGAAGTGGACCTGCCGGTTTTCCGTTTTCCGCATGTAGACTTCGAACTTCTTAGCCGCTCGCCGCCGCTTCCACCGGAAATAGGAATTGCGAGCGCCGTAATAGCGTTCCCCGAGTCCCAGGCTCATCACCGGCTTGATTCCGCGCCGCACGTACAAATAGCCAAACAGCAGCCCGCCCAGGTGGGCCACGTAGGCCACGCCGCCGCTGCCGGACATGGCAAACGCCAGGGTCACGACGATCAGGATGCCCACAAAATACTTGGCCTTGATGAGGAAGGGAAACGGAATCATCATGATTTCCTGATCCCCAAACAGCATTCCAAAGGCGATCAGAATCGCGAAGACTCCACCCGAAGCGCCCAGCGTCCGAGTGGACGGATTGCCCAGAATGTGCGCGTAGGATGCTGCGATCGTAGTGATCGCGGCGCCCACTAATCCAAACGAATATAACTCCACAAAACGCCGAGTGCCCCAGGCGCCTTCAAACTGAGAGCCGAACATCCACAACCCCAGCATGTTTCCGAACCAGTGCCAGAACTCGAAGTGCAGAAAGCCGTAGGTGACCAGTTGCCATATTGCGCCGTGGACGACTGCCTGGGGTTGAAGCGCGAGGTGATCCAGAACAAAGAGAGGGACATCGGGCTGCGCCCGCATCAACAGCAGCAGAAGCAAATACACGCCCGTGTTGATGCCCAGCAGCCACGTCACTGCCTTGGTGAACGGTGGCAGGCTCAACGTCATCGGTTCGCCGGTTCGCCGCACTGGTTTACCTCTCCTGTATACGATCCTTACCAATTCTACTCGCAGACGGCGGGTGGCAACGTCTTACCGCTCCGGGGCCGGTACGACCGGCAAACTGCGGTGCCCTTCACGGTCGACTGCACGCACCGCAAAAATCACATTATCCTTTGAAAGCTTCAGCGTGGTGCGGGTTGCGCTGCCTGCGCCCTGCGCGTGCTCCCACTCCGGACTGGTCGTCGCGCGCCATACCACCTCATATTCGGCTCCGCCGCTCGGCGAAGCCTCCCAGCTCAGCGTGGTGTCATTTTCCAAATTCTTGGTCAGGATATGCACGTTCGCCGGAGGTGCCGGGGCCGCCGCCAACGATGCGAGTGTCGCCGCGTTCAGCCGGGCGACGTGAGACACATAGGCGTAGTTCACGAACTTCAACAGATCCCCGTATTCGATGCCATTTTCGGTACGTACATTCTGATGCTGATGATGAAAATCCTCACGAAACTCGGTCAGGCGAACCGCCGCAAAGCCCTGCTGGTTAAAAGCCGAATGATCTCCGCCGCGCAAAAAACGGTCCAGCCGGAATACCAGCATTGGCTTCACTCCGGCATCGTAGGCCCTGCCTACATCTGCCATGTACCGCGCCAGTTCGCGCGATCCCGAATCGCTTTCCCCGCCCAGACCTCGAATACGCCGGATATCTTGCTCAGAAGCCGCCGTTGGAACTCCCTCAGAGAAGACTCGCACGACGGTGCTATCCTGCTCCACGCTCTGGTCGCCGCCGACAATATCGTTGTTGAGGACTGCCTCCAGGTTCCAACCCTGGTCTTTCGCCATCTTCGCGAAATGGCGGCTGCCGTTCAGTCCTTGCTCTTCTCCTGCGACGGTTAAGAACACAATCGTTGCGCGAAACTTCAGCTTGCTTAATACGCGCGCACATTCCAGGCTGACGGCCGTTCCGCTCCCATCGTCGTTCGCTCCGGGAGCATCTCCGTTTACATCGAGCGTATCGCTGTTGCGCGAATCATAGTGTCCCGTCACCAGCATGATGGGTTTCGCAGCGCCGTCGTCCGCCCCTTTCAGAACCGCATAAACATTGGTTATTTCCGTCGCTTTCGGGATGCGATCGGCTGGTTGTTCCGTGAAGCTATCGGTCTTTACTTCCAGGCATCCGCCGCAATCCTGCGAATAGCGCTCAAACTCCGATTTGATCCACTCCCGGGCCGCGCCAATTCCGTGGCCGGTGGTAATCGATGCCGGATCCTGCGCCGACAGCGTCAACCGCGTTCCGAAGCTGACCAGCTTCTCGATGTTCGCTTGGATCTGTTGCACGGAAATCTGTTGCAAGGCTGCCGCAATCTTCGGATCGGCGGTGACGGTCGGCTCAGACTGAGTCGATTGCGCCGCAGAGTGAATCGCCACGCATAACAGGATGGTGGTAGTCCAGGGTGTTGTTTTGCGGAAATGGAGCATGCTTTGACAGTCCTCGTCCAGATAAATTAGCTGCGGGAGGGCGATTCCCAGTACCCAGAAAAATCGTGCGTCTACGGGCTGTGCCCCTTGACCAACAGCCGGGGAGAATCTAAATATTAACAGGAGGCTCTAATAGGCGAGGGAGGCTTTATGGTGCTCTGTCCCGAGTGCGAAACCAATTTGGATGTTGAAGAAGAAGAGGTCGACGAGGGGGAAGTGATCTCGTGCCCCGAATGTGGCACAGATTTTGAAGTGGTCACGACCAGTCCCCTTGAGTTGAAAGCTGTGGAGGCGGGCTACGAAGAAGAAGATGAGGAAGCGGCGGAGGAGAGCGAAGACGGTGATTATTCCTAAACTTCGCTGGGTCCCTCCTGCAAGGTTGTTTCTCCCGGGTTTCCTTTTAGCTGCCCTTCTACTGCCGGGCTTCAGCTCACAGCGGCTGATCGCGTCTCCGAAATCCAAGGACAAGACCAAGCCCTACGCCCTCATCGCCGGTACGGTCTGGGGGCCCGACGACCATCCCGTGTATGGTATCCCCGTTAAAATCCGCCGCGCCAAGGAGAAGAAAGCCAAATGGCAGCTCACCTCCGACCACATGGGTGAGTTCGCCCAGCGCGTGCCCGCGGGGGAATCCGATTACATCATTTGGGCGGATCTGAAAGGGGTCAAGACGACCGACGGCAAGCCGCTACGCCTGGTCAAAGAAGTCACCGTTCATATTTATGACGACGAACGGGAAGACACGGGATTGCATCTAACCTACTAACGGCTGCGCCGCCTCTCCGTGAGACAATAGCAGCAGCATGAATCGCAAACCATCCGTGATCAAGGCTGTGTGCATGGGGTGTGCGCTGTTTGCGGCCCTGGGAGTGCTGGCTAATGCGACTCCGGACAAGAAAGATAAGTCCGTCGGCCGTCTGGTGTTCGGCAAGGTTCTCGACCCCCAGGACAATCCTCTTGCCGATGCAGTTGTTTACGTCACCAACACGCGCACTCGAGCGATAAAGACCTACATCGTCGGCCCGGACGGAACCTACCGTTTCCCGGCGCTCTCCACCGCCGTTGACTACGAGATCTACGCCCAATATAAGGGGCACAAGAGCGAGACCAAATCGGTCAGCCAGTTCGACGACCGCTCCCAGGTATACGTTGACCTCAAAGTCGATACCCGCTAATCCTCAAGCGTGAACCTTTTCGTGCAACTTTTCACCGCCTTCCCGTGTTCAAGATAATAGGAATACCTGTCTGGAGGATAACTGTGAACCAATCGCACTCATCTCGTAAACCGAGCCGCACCGTCACGGCTGTCAAGGTCGCTTTGGCGTGCGTGGCGCTGTTCTGCGCAGCCTGGGCCGTTGCTCAAAGCGGCGCCATGAGCCCCTATCAGGATGAAAAGGATGGGGTCAGTGCTGGCGGCAAGTGGATGATGTTTCAATCCGAAGACAAGATGACCGGAGCCAAGAAAGCCCGCTTCGAACTTGTAGCTGACAATTACTTTCGCGAAGATCCCAACTACCCGCCCAGAGTCGATCTGTTTTGCGAGGACGGCAAACTCAAACTGGCCGATTTCAATCCCGGCGTTCGACTTCCTCCACCGAATCGCCCTGGTTTCTGGGGCCAGCCTCAGCTGGAAGTGATGGTACGCATCGACGAGCACCATGCCTATCACGGCTGGAACTGGGAGCGCGGACACTTCCTCTCCATGGACAAAGGCACCACTCGAGGTCTTATCGGCGCTCAGATATTTAAGGTCGAACTTCCAACCCAGAGCGGTCGCCAGATTGCCGAGTTCACCCCGGGCGGTCTGAGCATCGATCAAGTTCGCCGTGCCTGTGATCTGACTCCTAAAAAACCCAGCAAAGACTGAATCCTGTTCGCAAACCCCACCCTTGCAACTTACATCGCAAGGGTGGGAAAGTTGGGTGGGAAACTTGGTTGCACCTCTCATCCCTCTTGAAGTAGCATGTGCCCGACCTGAGGGGCATATGCGCGGAAACTCCGATCCAGCCGGTTTCTTGTCGATAGGATTCGTGGCGGCACTCTGGACCTTTTTCAAAGGGTTCCGAGTGATGCGGGAGTACAAAGTTCTCGAAGATACTCCTCGCATTCCGATCCGCAGCGTGCCGATGGGCTTCGTTCACATTCGCGGCAAGGCTGAAAGCGCCGAGGTGCTTTCCAGTCCGGTGAGCCACACGCCGTGCTGCTTCTACAAAATCGAGATCGACGAATGGAAGTCGAAGCACGACGGCCACGAGTGGGTCCGCTACTGCGTCGACATGAACGGCTATCGCTTTCATCTTGCCGACGGGACTGGGAAGATCCTGATTGATGCCCACGCCGCAGAATACGATCTGCCAGCCACGACCACACGCGAAGTGCATTCGCAAGCGCGGGGCTCATCTGAATTGGCAGCAGGCGACGCCGACCTTCTCAGGTACGTGGCGCATGCGAAGCTGCACAGCCTGGCTGATCGCGTCGGGCAGTTTATCGGCCAGCGCCTCGCGAACGCCCCAGAGACTACCGACGATCCTCAACTTCAGGCCAGGCACGATGCTCTGCGGCAATTCGCCGCTGTTTTGCCGAACGGCGCGCAGGGCCCGCGAGCAGCGATTGAGGCGATCGAACGACTGGCCCAAGCTTCCGCAACGTCGAGCGATCCGGAGAAAGAGCAGCATCGGCAACTGATGCTCGAAGGTTTACCCATGGCCGCGGCGGCAAGCGCGAGCGGGGCGCTCGATCGTCTCATGCCTGGGGAACAACCGGCCACAGGCCGTTTCCGTCTACGCGAATCGGTGGTGATTCCCGGGCAGGAATATTTGATTAGCGGGACTTGCATCGCGAATTCGACCGAAGATCAGGATCGCTGTCGGATCGCCAAGGGCCGTAACGAGCCCACGTTTGTGATCTCCAACAAGAACGAAGTTCAGTTGCATACAGAGTTGAAGAAGCGCGCTCTGTTGATGATCTTTGGCGGAGCCGCGGTGGCCATTGCGTGCGCGGTGGGTTTGCTGATCCGTTTCAAAATGTTGTGAGAGTCTTCGGCGCATTCGAGAAAAGGGCATCCAGAAAGGGTGACGATGGGCGGCAGCATTATCACGGGTTTGGCATTCTTCCTGTTCGCAGCCGGTGTGCTGATCTACACTGTCATTCTTTATAACGGGCTGGTGCGGTTGCGCAATGAAAACGACCGCGCGTGGGCCAATATCGACGTCCTCCTCAAACAGCGCCACGACGAGATTCCAAATCTTGTCGAAACCGTCAAAGGATACATGCAGCACGAGCAGCAGACGTTGCTGGCGGTGACCGAGGCGCGCGCGTCGTCGATGAGCGCATCCAGCGTCGGACAGAAAGCGGTGGCGGACCTGCAGGTAGCGAGCGCGCTGCGCGGACTGTTTGCCGTCGCCGAGAATTATCCGCAACTCAAAGCCAACCAGAATTTCCTGCAACTGCAGAACCGCATCACGGAACTGGAAGAGCGCATCGCCGACCGACGCGAGTTCTTCAACGACGACGTCAACACCTACAACACGCGTATCGGCCAAATTCCCGAAGTCTTCGTGGCCAGCTTCATGGCGCTCAAGCCGCGCCAGATGTTCCAAGTCTCCGACGAAGACCGCAAACTGGTAGAAGTGCGCTTCCAGGGCCAAGGCGCCGCCGGAGTCTGACCTGGCGGGAAAGCGACCGCCTTATTTCCCGGCCGACAGGTTTCGATTGAGATGAAGTTCCAATTCCTCAATTTCAAGCTGCAGCAGAACCACGTGAGCCAGCAAATCTACAAAGACAAGCACTCGAAACAGGCCGGCCTTCGACTTCCCAGGTTCAGGCAAAAGCCGCGGAGAACTGCGGCTTTTATCATTTGTCGGCCGTCGACGCCGCGGGCGGGCGCCCGCACTATATTCTCATCCCAGCAATCTTGCCGCGTCTTTCGCGTAGTAAGTGAGGATGATGCTGGCCCCGGCTCGTCGGATGCTGAGCAAGGACTCCATCATGACGCGGTCGCGTTCGATCCAGCCGTTTTGCGCGGCGGCCTCGATCATGGCGTACTCGCCGGAAACCTGATACGCGGCCAGAGGCAATTCAAACCGATCACGCGCAGCAGCGATCACATCGAGATACGGCATCGCAGGCTTGACCATGATCATGTCGGCGCCTTCTTCAATGTCGGCTTCGATTTCGCGCATGGCTTCGCGCACGTTGGCTCCATCCATCTGATACGATCGCCGGTCGCCGAATTGCGGCGCCGAGTCGGCGGCCTCGCGGAACGGGCCGTAGTAGCCCGAGGCGAACTTGGCCGCGTAGGAAAGAATCGGCGTGTTGAGGAAGCCGGCGTCATCGAGAGCGCTGCGGATCGCGGCGACCCGGCCGTCCATCATGTCTGAAGGTGCGATGATGTCGACGCCTGCATGCGCGAGTGATACCGAGGTACGCGCCAGCAGTTCGAGAGACGCGTCATTCACGATCTCGTATTCAGGTTGGCTGGCGCGAGCCACCAGGGGCCCGGTAGCTGCTTCAATCGCCTTCGCTTTTTCCGCGCTGCTCCTTACCGAAACCACGCGAACCGCATTCATCGCGTCGCTGGCGGCGGCTCCGAGGGATTGCGGGGCCGCTTTCACGATGCCGCAGTGGCCGTGCGACATGTATTCGCACAGGCAGACATCCCCCATCACAATCAGGCCAGGGACCTCGTTCTTAACCGCCCGGGCGGCCTGTTGCACAATGCCGTCGTCGGCCCACGCGCCGGTGGCGACTTCGTCCTTTTTGTCAGGAAGGCCGAACAGGATCACGGACGGCACTCCAAGGGAATGAACTTCCTGCGCCTCTTTCACCGCTTCGTCCACCGACAGATTGAACACGCCCGGCATCGACCGGACTGCCTTGCGCACACCCTCACCCGGGCACACAAACATCGGGTACACGAAGGCATCGGGGGTAAGGCGAGTCTCACACACCAGATTGCGCAGTTCTGCGGTGCGGCGGAGGCGCCGAAGACGGGTCACAGGAAATGCCATGCAGATCACCGGGAGGAAGGGTGCGATAAAAGCGCCTTCCTCTTTTGATTCTAGAACATCCAAGAGGAGGTTGGTTGGATCCGGCGCGGAACCATGAAAAGGCGATCGGACCAGCAAAAGCACCCGGAGTGTGACGAAAGTAACGAGCGAAACTCCAATGGGTCCTCGGAATCCCGGATTGAGTGTCATAGGATTAGGTCGGATGAGTCCGTTCCATCGCCACCGTTGGTTTGCTGCAGCGGCCGGGATCACTCTGGCCTTTGCGGGGGTGTCGCTGGCCGCGCACAAGAGCGCGGGGTTGACCGCGTTCGCCGACATCGCGGGCCTGGTGGTGATGCTTGGCGCCGCAGGAATCGCCCTGGCCAACGCTCGTTCCAGACCGCGCCAGGAGCGCAGTTTCTGGGTGCTGATGATGCTCGGGTTCCTGCTGTGGGGCTGTAACCAAGGGGCGTGGGCTTATCACGAGCTGGTGCTGCATGGACCGATTCCCGACCCTTATTTCTTTGACATCATTCTTTTCTTTCACCTGCTGCCGATGATCGCGGCGGTGGCCTGGCGTCCGGATCTGATGAAAAAAGAAGGAAGAGTGCATCTCAGCACGGTGAATTTTCTGATGTTGCTGGGATGGTGGATCTTTCTTTACGCCTTTATCGTGTTTCCGCACCAGTACGTGGTGCTGAACATCACTTCTTACAACACTTACTATGACCGGCTATACCTGCTGGAGAACGCCTTGCTCATGGTGGTCCTCGGACTGGCGGCATGGACTAGTTTCGGCGGATGGAGGCGGCTCTATCTGCATTTTCTTGCCGTCGGAGCCCTGTACGGAGTTGGTTCCCAGTTTCTCGACCGTGCGGTAACGAATAACACCTACTACTCGGGAAGCTTGTACGATGTTCCTCTCGTTGCCGCGGTGGCCTGGATGGCGGCGGCCGCCATGTCGGCACGGGAATGGGAGTTGAAAAGCGTCGAGTTCAGTCTCGACCCGCGATGGAAGAAAGTAGTTCCGCGGCTGGCCATGCTGGCCCTCTTGTCGCTGCCGGTGCTGGGGCTGTGGACCATAGGGTTCGACAAATCGGCCGAGTCCGCCCGCGTCTTCCGGATTAGCACCGTGCTGGTTGCGATGTTGCTGTTGGGAGCGTTCGTGTTTCTGCGCCAGTATGTCCAGGACCAGGCTCTCATGGCGCTGCTGAAGGAGTCTCGCCGGGGATACGAGAACCAGAAGCGTCTGCAGAATGAGCTCGTACAGAGAGAGAAACTCGCTACCCTCGGAAACTTGGTCGCGGGCGCGGCACACGACATCAATCATCCTTTAAGCGCCGTCATGAGTTATTCCGAGCGACTTTGGGCGGAGGAACGGCTCACCGACGAACAGAACGCGCTGGTGCGCAAAATCGTAAGCCAGGCGGGGCGTACCCGTGATTTGGTTGCAGATCTGCTGAGTTTCGCCCAGCAGTCGCCGGCGGAGAAAGCTCCGGTTGACGTCAGCGTCCTGCTGCATCGGGCCATACAGATGCTGGAGTCGCGGCGTCGTCTGTCCCAGAAGATTTCTGTGGAGCTGTTCATCGACGCGGCGTTTCCTCCTGTGCAAGGCAATGCCAACCAGTTATTTCAGGCGTTTGTCGAGATCATCGAGAACGCGATGGACGCTTTGGCAGAAGCGGGCGGAGGCTCGTTGAAGATTACAGCACAACGTCACGGCAGCGAGGCTGTGCTGCAGTTTTCGGATACGGGCCCGGGGATTCGCGAACCTCAAAGGGTCTTCGATCCGTTCTACACGACCAAGCCCGTCGGAAAAGGTACGGGCCTCGGCCTGAGCGCAGTGTATGGCGTGATCCAGGATCATCACGGCCAGATTACCTGCCAGAACAAACCTGAGGGTGGGGCGCTGTTCATAGTCCGGCTTCCGGCAGAGGCCGAACTAGTGGCGAAAGTGGCCGGAGCCTCTTGAGACTGATCGCGAGACTCGACCGCCTGTTTTCACAATAGGACGACTGAGGAACAAGATCACTGGGCAGCTCCGGTCGCGAAGGATTCGCCAATCTGTGGGCAGGTTCGATGATCCTGTTTTTGCACCCTCCTGACTCTGAAAACGGGCTTGATTCCAAAGTGCTGCCGGAAGAGTTGCTGGCCTCCATGGGAACGTCCGCCAGAGATTTGACACACCGGGAGGAATTTACCACGCTCGGTTGGGGGCTGGCGGTCGCAAGTCTCTCCTGCTGTTCACGCAGCAGGCCCGGGCCGAGGAGTTTGCTCAAGCCCACGCCAGCATGGTCGGCGGATGATGCGGTTTGAGGCTCTGGGCATCGAGGGGCGCACAGCGGTTCGTCGGTTCGACGGCGCAGATTCCACGGTATTCAAGGCGCTGACCAGGTATGAGTACGAGCTTCCAGCAGAAGATTTCGATCTGCTGAGTAAAGCGGTGCCTCGCGCGGTTGCTGACCGACAATAGCGACGCCTCCCTCGCCGTTCTTTCTCTCCCGCATTTCTCCTGTAACATAAACTCCGATGGCCGAGGAACTCATTCATAGTTCATCGCAGGTGCTGGAGTTCGATGCGCTGAGGCTATTGCTGCGAGGATACGCTTCCTCGCCTCTGGGGCAGAAACGCATTGCCAGCCTGAAGCCGTCAACCGATCGGGACTGGATTCAGAGCCAACAGGAACTCGCAACTGAGATGCAGGAGTTTCGGCGCGTGGGCGGACGCTTTGATTTTTCCGGGTTGATCGAGATCGATTCTCTGGTCAAGAAATCGCGTATCGCTGGGGCTGTTCTGGAGACCACTGAGATCCGTGACGTACTACTGGTCGTGGACCGCGCGGCGGAATGGCGCGAGATCGCGTTGCATCCCCCGGCGGCGATGCGTTCGGAATGGAAAGGAGTGCGGGAGCTCTCTGGGCAGATTGTCGACTTCACGGAGTTTCTGCGGTGGTTTCGCAACAAGATTCAGCCGGATGGAACGCTGGAAGATAAGGCCTCGCCCGAACTGGCGCGCATTCGCCGCGAGATTGAAAGACAGCGGCGCGGCATTCAGGAATCCCTGCGCGGATATTTGCGGCGGCTGGCCGAGGGCGGCACGGTGCAGGATGAGCTGATCACGATCCGCGGCGAGCGGTTTGTGATTCCTGTGAAGGTTGAGCAGAAACGGCGTGTGCAGGGCGTGGTGCACGGCGCGAGTTCGAGCGGGCAGACGGTGTTCATCGAGCCACTGGAGACGATCGAACAAAACAACGAACTAGTGCGGCTGCTGGAAGAAGAGATGGCGGAGATTCACCGCATCCTGCTCGAGATGACGCAGCGCATCGGAGCCCAAGCCGCGGGAATTCTCGCGGCGGTAGATGTGCTATGCGAACTGGAACTGCAATTCGCCAAGGCGCACTTCGCGGAAGACTACAACTGCGTGAGTGTTCAGCTGAGCGAAGATTCTCGAGGCTCGCGTCTGCTTCTGCACAACGCGCGCCATCCTCTGCTTGAACGCAATCTGAAGCTGAAAGGCATTCCTGTTGTTCCCATCAGTATCGAACTGGAAGGCGAACGAGGGCAGCTGATCATTACCGGCCCAAACACCGGCGGCAAGACGGTCACGCTGAAGACGGTCGGGCTGCTCGCCCTGATGGCGCAGTCCGGTCTTCCGGTGCCCGCCGACCGGGCTGAACTGCCGGTGTTTGACGCCGTCCTTGCCGACATTGGCGACTACCAGTCGATCGAGCAGAATCTTTCCACGTTCTCAGCGCACGTCACCAACATCGATTTCATCTCCCGCACCGCGACCGCTCAGTCGATCGTCCTGCTGGACGAGTTGGGCTCTGCGACCGATCCGGAAGAGGGTGCGGCTTTGGCCGTTGCGATAGCAGGGCACTTTAGCGGCATCGGCTGCCTGACCGTGATCTCTACCCATCACACTTCGTTGAAGGTCTACGGGGCTAATACTCCAGGAGTGGTCAACGCATCGGTGGGATTTGATGAGGCTACGTTGCAGCCGACCTACGAGCTGAAAATCGGCGTGCCGGGAGCCTCCGCGGGCATCAACATTGCGCGGCGTCTGGGACTGAATCCGGCGATCATCGACAGCGCGAAGGCTCGCTTGGGCAGCCAGGCGCGCGATGTGGGGCAATTTCTGGACAAGTTGCACGCCGATCTGAGAGAAGCCGAAAACGAACGCCTGGGTTTGAGAACTCGCGAGCAGGAATTGGAAAAGGAGAAAGCACATCTGGCGTCGGAAGGGCGTAAAGAGCAGCAGGCCAAAATCCGCGAAATGGAGAAGAAAGTGGAAAGTCTGCTGCGTGACTTCGAGTATCAAGCGCGCGAAGCGGTGATTGCGATTCAGGACCGTGCGGCAGCGCAGAAACTCTCGAAAGATGCCGAACGACGGATTGCCAAGATGCGCCGCGAATTTCGCGAGCAGTTCGACTCGACCGTGGTCGCGCACTCAACCGGTGCCGACCAGAATGATCCGCACGCGCAGCCCCAGATTGTCAGGCACGTCTCGGAGGGCGATACGGTGAAGCTCAAGTCGACGGGACGCCCGGCGCGGATCGTGCGCAAGGTCGATGAAAATCATTTTGAAGTGCAGATGGGCGCCATGAAGATGAAAATCGGGCGCGACGATATCGCCCAGGTGCTGACGAGCGTTCAGGCGCAGCCCGCCGAAAATCCGGTCGCAGCGGCGCGGGCGCGAGGAATTTCCGTCTCGCTTGAAAATGAGGGCGCGATCGCCCCCAGCGAGATCAACGTGATCGGACAGACGGTCGATCAGGCGAGCCGCGAAGTCGAAAGATTTGTCGACCGGGCGTTCCTGGCGGGACTGCCCCGAGTCCGAGTGGTTCACGGCAGTGGCATGGGCATTCTGCGCAAAGCCCTGCGGCAGTTGCTGCAGCAGCATCCACATGTGGCGACGGTGGTGGAGGCTCCGCAGAACGAAGGCGGCGGAGGTGCGACGGTGGTGGAGTTGAACGTATAAAGCGAAGAAGAAAACGTGAGAATCGAGCCGCGAAGCGGCGAAAAGAATGCAGCCCACGGCCGAAGCCGTAGGTTCACAACGCGGGAAATTGAGCAAGCCCCGGAAGCGGGGAAACCGATGCCGCGACGCAGCCTCCGGCGCGACGGCCCGTTCTCGTTACCCGTCAGTCGGTTACGAATCCGTCGCAATAGATCTCTATTTTTCCTCCGCCTTCAACGGCTTATTCGGATATTCCACAGTTTTTCCGCAAACCAATTACACTGCTCTATTCAACTCAGCCGCTTTCTAGCTCACAATTCCTTCGGAGAGATCTGCTCCTGAAATGGCGAACCCTGGCGATTTTGCGTACACGGTAAAACAGCAGGCGGACATCGTCCGGATTGTGGGCGACTACATCAAGCTGAAAAGAGCCGGCGCGCAGAACTATTCGGGATTGTGTCCGTTTCACGGAGAGAAGACACCGTCGTTTTCGGTGCATGCCACGCGCCAGTTTTATCACTGCTTTGGGTGCGGCGTGTCTGGCGACGTGTTCAGCTTCGTGCAGAAGATCGAAAACATCACCTTCCCCGAGGCCGTGCGGATGGTGGCGCAAAAGCTGGGGATTCCGCTGCCCAAGGCCACCTATTCGACTCCCGGCGAAGCGAAGGAAGCGCGCCTGCGCGGCCAGTTGCTCGAGGTGCACGGGCGCGCCGCAGCTTTTTTTCAGGAATGCCTGCGGCGTCCAGAGGGAGCTCGGGCGCGGGAATACCTGGCCGGACGCGGTCTGGACCAGGAAATGATCGCTCGCTTCCGCATTGGATACGCGCCGGATTCCGGCTTCCTGCTGCGCGACGGGTTGAAGGATGAATTCAGCGAAGAGGTGCTGCGGGAAAGCGGCCTGTTTTCGTGGAAGCAAGATGGCGGACGTCAGGCGTCCGAGCTCGGGCCTCAGCCCAGCAGGTCCCTCGCCTCCACCCGGGATGACGGGGAGGGCGGTGAAGAAAATGTGGCTGAGGCTGGCGGCCGAGGGCCGACGCCGGACGCCCGCCTTTCCGCGATGTACTCCAAGTTTCGCAACCGCGTGATGTTCCCCATCGCGAGCGACGCCGGCAAAGTAATCGCATTCACCGGGCGCACGCTGGCCACCGATGAGAAATCGGGGCCGAAATATTTGAATTCTCCCGAGACAGCGATCTACTCCAAAGGCCGCGTGTTATTCAATCTCGATCTGGCCAAGGAGTGGGTGAAAAAGTTCGACTACGCGATCCTGGTCGAGGGGCAGATGGACTGCATCTCGGTCTACGCCGCCGGATTTCACAACGTGATCGCCAGTTCGGGGACGGCATTCACCGAACTGCAGGCCAAGCTGCTGGGACGTTTCAGCAAAAATGCGGTGGTCAACTTCGATCCCGATACGGCCGGAGCCAAGGCCACGGAACGCACGCTGGGATTGCTCGTCGAAGAAGAATTTCAGATCAAGGTGCTCACCCTCGAACAAGGCTTCGATCCCGACCTCTATATCCGGCGCCAGGGCAAAGAAGCGTACGGCGAGGCCCTGCGGCACTCGCAGAAATATTTTGATTACCTCATCGAGCGGGCGCGGGCGCAATTCCCCGTGCGCAGCGCCGAGGGCAAGGTGAAGGCCGTGAATTATCTGTTGCCCCACATCCAGCGCGTGCCAAGCCGCATCGTCCGCGACGAACTGGCGCACGAGATCGCCCAGAAGTTGGGTATCGATTCCGCGGTGTTGCGGCAGGAGTTGCGTCACGCGGCGGGAACGCGCGCGGCTTCTGCTGTCAAAGCACCGGCGGAGGCGCAGGTGACCGATGCGGAGAGAGTTCTGATTCGCGCGCTGGCTTCGGTGCACCAGATGCAACCCGGCGAGGAGCATCCCTCCGCTCGCGACGGCGCTGAGGAACAGTTCGATCCGGCGCGGCAGGCGCGTTTTGTGCTGCAGAACGAGGCGCTGCATCGCGGTCTTGCGACGGAATCTCTAGCCGAATCGTTGCTCAAGGTGGGCCGCGAATTTGCTGATGTTCTTGAGGCGCCACCCACCGAGAGTGATCGTCGGATGCTGGCGCTGATCTTGCTAAAAGAAGACGAAGAACTAACCGCCGAGGTGCTGGAAGCCGCGGTACGAGCCTTGCGCCGCATTCATCTGCGCCGGCGGCAGGAGGAGGTTCAGCAGGAACTCAAGAAGCCCGGCTTGGCGAATGATCGAGACCGCCTCAAGGAGCTGCTGACGGAACTGGAACGCGTCAGCCGAGCGCTGCGAGACCCGAGCCTGGCGGAAGAAGGGCTGCGGCCAGCCGGCGAAAGCAAGAAAAGCGCTTGAAACAAAAAGCCGCCCGCAACCATCTAAGTATTTAAGGAAATTGAAGATATTGGTGGCTGCTGGATTAAGACGGGCAACCGATAGACGATGCGGCACTTATGTGCTAAACTCTGTAAGTTTGTGCAATACGCACAGCCCCGCAAAACCCACAACCCCACCTTTTGAAGGTAATGTATCACACGCTCCTGTGGAGCGGAATTAAGAAGTTTAAGGACACACCTTTTGGCTCTTGACGACAAGTTCGACGACATAAAAAAGCTGATCGATACGGGCAAAGAGAAGGGATATCTCACCTACGATCAGGTCAATGACCTGATCCCGCACGACGTGCACAGTCCCGAAGACCTGGATGATCTGCTGACCACCATCGGTACGCAGGGAATCGACGTGCTGGAAGGCCCCAAATTGCCTTCCGCCGCACTCGACAAAAAATTCGATGAATCCGAGGAGGGCGAGGACGTTGAACTCGACCTGACCCCCGGAGCTCTGGAAAAAACCAACGACCCCGTCCGCATGTATTTGCGCGAGATGGGAACGGTGCCGCTGCTCACACGCGAAGGCGAAGTAGAAATCGCCAAGCGAATTGAGCGCGGACAATTGCGCGTGCTCAAGGCCTTGTCGCGATCGCCCATCGTGATTCGCGAATTGCTGGCAATGGGCGAAGACCTCAAGAAAGGCGTGCGCTCGATCAAGGAAGTCGTGACCTTCGATGAGGAAGAGATCACCGACGAGATCCTGCAGAATCGTCTGAATGAGTTCACCGGCAAGATCGACGACATGGCCAAGCTCTACAAAAAGGCCAGTCTGCTCGAGGAGAAGTACCAGGAAGTTTCGAAGACGAAGAAGCCGAAGGACCACCGGCGGGCGCGTCGCAAGCTGGCGCGTGGCATCGTTGCGGTGTCGCAGGCGGTGCGCAAACTCGGTTTCACCAATGCCGAACGCAAGCGGCTGATTGAGCGCCTGAACAAGACAGTCGACGGCATGCGTTCGCTCGACCGCCAGACGCAGAATCTCGAGCGCAAAGCCGACGCCACTCGCAGCGAAGAGCAGAAGAAGGAATATCGGCGGCAAGCGCGCGCGCTTCGCGGCGAAGTCGAAAAGCTGGAACTCGAAACCGGTGTGTCGTTTCCGGAGCTCAAGCGCACACAGCGCGAAATCATCCAGGGCGACATGGATGCGGAGCAGGCCAAGCGCGAGTTGATTGAGGCCAACCTCCGCCTGGTGGTTTCGATTGCCAAGAAATACACCAACCGCGGACTGCAGTTCCTCGACCTGATTCAGGAAGGCAACATCGGCCTGATGAAAGCCGTGGATAAATTCGAATACCGCCGGGGCTACAAGTTTTCGACCTATGCCACGTGGTGGATTCGGCAGGCCATCACCCGCGCGATCGCCGATCAGGCGCGCACGATCCGCATTCCGGTGCACATGATCGAAACCATCAACAAGCTGATCCGCACTTCGCGGCAGCTGGTGCAGGAACTGGGACGCGAACCAACGTCGGAAGAAATCGCCAAGCGCATGGACATTCCGGTGGCCAAGGTGCGCAAGGTGCTCAAGATCGCGCAAGAGCCGATCTCCCTCGAAACGCCGATTGGCGAAGAGGAAGATTCGCATCTGGGCGACTTCATCGAAGATCGCGGCGTGGTTTCTCCGGCCGAGGCCGTGATCAACGTGAACCTGAAGGACCAGACAGGACAGGTCCTGCGCACGCTGACTCCGCGCGAAGAGAAAGTCATAAAGATGCGCTTCGGCCTCGAAGATGGCAGCGAGCACACTCTCGAAGAGGTCGGCCAGTCGTTCGCAGTTACCCGCGAACGCATCCGCCAGATCGAAGCCAAGGCGCTGCGCAAGCTGCGCCATCCCTCGCGCTCCCGAAAGTTGCGGGCGTTTATGGATGGAGTTAGGGATTAAGTCTGAGTCAGCCCCGAGTTACTCTCGGGGCTGACGCTTTTCAGGCCTGACACGTGCCGTGCGACACAGGCATAAATCCCACGCGGCATGCAGACGTGGATCCCACCCTTGCAACGATCGCAAGGATGGGCACCCGGCCACCCTTGAAAACGTCGGATGTCTCGGAAAAGTTAGCTGATCAGAGCGCTTTTTGAGCGCAGTGCGTCCACGGTTCGATTCGGAGCCACGAGTATTCTCGGTACCCGGACAGAATGGGAACCGACGGGTAACCCTAGCATCCCATCGTGCGCTTTCGACCTGAAAACAAGTCCATCCCGTGCGAGAAGGTCAATCCCTTTCGGCACCACTCGCCTTGCCTGATGATCGGGCCCGCGCTAAAGGGCAGACTCCTCCCTTCCCGAGCCGCGTTGAAAGTAAACTTCTTCAGCATCGTCAGGGAAACCTTGGTCCGCAGGTCGAGGTGGAATCGAGGACCTTCGATGTCGTCTGCGCGTTTTCGATAAAGCTATCGAATAGGCCTCTTCCGGTCCCATCCTTCCTTCAACTTCTCCGAAATAACAATCGAGGAAAGTGGGCAGTCTCGCTGGGTCCAGGCGCCGTATCCGAAAGGGTCATTCGATTTGCGGCCTGCGTGATCCCCGAAGATGCGTAGTACCTCATTCCGGAGAGAGAGATTCGCGGGTTGCAGTCGATCTCGTTAGGTACGATGAGGGGCGAGGCAAAGTATGAAGTCGACCGCGAAGCCTGGGGCCTTTTGCGGAAGGCGTCTGAAATCGGCGATCCGGAGAGCGGAGCCGAGCAGCCTCCAACGGCTCAATCGGCGCAACGCAGCGCACAGGCGGGCGGCAACGGATGGCGGCGGCAGCGAACTACTTCAAGCGGCAACCGGAGCGCGGCAGTGTCGTTCCGAAGAAGGCAGAGGAGAGCGAGGCACGATTCCGGTATCAGTCCATCCGGCAGTTCACATCCGGACGTTGGTCACACGGCCGAGCTGGACGTCGCCACCTGAGCTCGTTCCAGCAGAGGGATTTCTTTTGCGCTATGTAAGTTTTCAAACTGCTTGGAGAGTCCGCGGCGCGCCCGGAAATTTGTTCTCAGTTTTCCTCTGGCTTCCACAGGGAAGTCTCATCCTCCACAGCTTCTTCACAACGGTGCGCGGTTTTTGTGTTGCGGTGCGCGACGATCTGGCTGAGAGTGGATGCATAGAAACGTGAGAGTTCCTGAGCTTGCCGGATGATTGCGGCAGAGCCAGCGGCAGCGGTGATTCTCGAGAGTGGATTGCCGGGGGGAACCCAGAAAACGCGCGCGAGCGCGACTGGTTGCCCGGGCCTTGCGGCCTCCTCCCCCACCGTGCTCTTCGGAGCAAGGACGGCTGCTGGCCAGCGTTGCGAGTGCAGATTCGGGATCGCAAGATGACGGATCGGCGACGCGCGTTGGCAGACGCGGCACTCGATTCGAGCGCTGTCGGGCTGAAGCGGTCATTTCGACGCCAATCGGCGACTCGGCAGGCAGGAAACCACGGACGATGCGGTCGGGTGGCTGGCCCGGCCGCATTTGTTTTGCGGAAAGAAGATGTTCACCGCAAACAACGGGAAGGATTCGCGAAGTACGCAAGAAAACCTTGGGACATCTAGCCTAAGGGTTGATCGCAAAACGATCCTCACTTGATCTTCGCATTTTCTTCGCCTACACTAAGACCAGCTCGAGTCTTAGCGAAAACCGCTGGCCAACTTTTTGTTGGTTTGACCTGAGATTTCCATCGGAGGCGCATCGCATTCACCAGCGGTTTGCGGCTAGTGGGGCACCTCCAGGAAATACAGCCCTAGGAAAAATCATTGGCGACGACCGATTACAGCATCAGCACTCTTCCGGCCAACGTTGAGGCCGAGCGCTCGATTCTGGGCGCGATTCTGCTCGACAACTTTGCGTACAACCAGGCAGCTGAGCATTTGCGGATCGAAGACTTCTCGCTCGACTCGCACCGCCGCATCTACTCGCGCATGGTCGATCTCGCCGAATCCTCGCGGCCCATCGACATGATCACGCTGATCGAGGAGCTCGACCGGCACAAGGACCTGCAACCCATCGGCGACGTGGCTTACGTGTCGAGCCTGACCGTCGGCGTACCCGACCGTCCGAGCATTGAACACTACGTCAAGATTGTGCGCGACAAGGCGATGCTGCGCGGGCTGATTGCCGCTGCCAGCACGGCGATTGCGCGGGCGTCGGACCAGGCGGACTCGGCCGAAGATGTGATCAGCGATGCCGAAGCTGCAATTTTCCAGCTCTCGGAAAAGCGCATTGGCCGCGGCTTCATGGGTGTGCAGGAAATCGTTCGCGAAACGTTTGGCTCGGTTGATGCGCTGCTGCAACGCGGTCAGCGCATCACCGGACTGGCGACGCACTACACCGATCTGGATGAGATGACCTCCGGCTTGCAGCGCTCCGATCTTGTGATCATTGCGGCGCGGCCGTCCATGGGCAAAACCGCTTTCGTGATGAACATTGCCGAGAATGCTGCGATTGAAGACCAGCAGGTGGTCGGAGTGTTCTCGCTGGAAATGTCGCGCGAGGCGCTGTTGATGCGCTTGCTCTGTTCGCAGGCGCGGGTCGACGCCCACAAGATGCGCACCGGATCACTGTGGCAGGACGACACGAAAAAAGTTGTGCGCGCCATGGAGCAACTGGCACATGCGCCAATTTTTATCGATGACACTCCCGGTATTTCTCTGAGCGAGATGCGAGCGAAGGCGCGGCGGTTGAAGCAGGCGCAGGGCGGCAGGCTGGACCTGATCATCGTGGATTACCTGCAGCTGATGTCGGGTGGAGGAAAGCGTTTCGAGAACCGTACTCAGGAAGTCTCGGCAATCTCACGCGGGCTGAAAGCTCTGGCGAAGGAACTCGCCGTCCCGGTGATCGCTCTCTCGCAGTTGAGCCGCGCTCCGGAAAGCCGCGGCGGAGATCATCGTCCGCAACTCGCCGACTTGCGCGAATCGGGATCGATCGAGCAAGACGCCGACCTGGTCATGTTCATCTTCCGCGAAGAAGTCTACAAGCAGGACGACCCGGAGCTGCAGGGTAAGGCCGAGCTCATTATTGCTAAACAACGCAATGGCCCGATCGGAAAAGTCAGGATGGCCTTCCTGAAAAATAGCACCAGATTCGAGTCACTGGCCGAAGGTGGAATGGGGTCCGACGAGTAGCGCCTCGCCTACAGGAAATACCCTAGATGGGCTTCAGTAAGTCCATGAGGAGCTTAGATTTGCGGATATGCTTAAAAATGCCAACTGGGCTGTGGAAAAGATTGTGGAATTGAAAACCATCGTCGAGAGGTCTCTTCGCGGGAACCGAGCGATCGGTTTCAATCGGGAGCATTGTCGCCCGTTAAAGCCATGAATAGTAACCAGTTATGCAATTGATCCCGCATTAACGTAAGCGCTAGCCAGACGCGTTCGCTTTCTTTCCTATTTTGAGATTTGCACATTTTGGGGTTCTGGCACTTTCGTTTACAGCCCGATTTCTAGCCGCTTTCCGCGCTGCGCCTTCGCGGCCATAGTCTGCGAAAAACTGATCGAAGCAATCGTCTTCTGTGATGTTAGACACCGGTAATTGGAGGGTGGGCAAGCGTTTAATTGCTGCCCTCGCCGACCTTCAAAACCGCCAGGAATGCCTCTTGGGGAATGTCGACGCGGCCGATGCGTTTCATGCGCTTTTTGCCCTCTTTCTGTTTTTCGAGCAGCTTGCGCTTGCGCGAAATGTCGCCGCCATAACATTTTGCAATAACGTTCTTGCGTATGGCATGTACTGTTTCACGCGCAATGATTTTTGCTCCGATCGAGGCCTGAATTGCCACCTCGAACATCTGCCGGGGAATGAGTTCTCGCATCTTGGAAACCAGAAGTTTTCCCCGCTCGTAGGCGAAGTCGCGGTGGACGATGATCGAGAGCGCATCCACGGGTTCGCCCGCAACCAGGATGTCGAGTTTCACCATCGGCGATTCCCAATAGCCGGCCAGATGGTAATCGAGGGAGGCGTATCCCCGCGAGACGGACTTGAGCCGGTCATAAAAGTCGAGAACGATCTCGTTCAACGGCAATTCGTAGTGCAGCATCACGCGCGAAGAACTGACGTACTCGAAGGTTTTCTGCTTGCCGCGTTTTTCTTCGACCAGCTTCAGAATTCCGCCAACGTACTCTTCGTTGGTGAGAATCGTAGCCAGGATCACCGGCTCTTCGACCTTTGCGATTTCGCTGGGATCGAGCCAGCGGGAAGGATTGTCGATTTCGACCATCTCGCCATCGGTCTTCGTGATCTTGTAGCGCACGCCAGGAGCCGTCGTGATCAAGTCAAGATTGAATTCGCGCTCGAGTCGTTCCTGGATGATCTCCATGTGAAGCAGGCCCAGAAAACCGCAGCGGAACCCAAAGCCTAGCGCGACGGAACTTTCGGGCTCGAAGAAGAACGAGGAATCGTTCAGCCGTAATTTTTCCAGGGCCTCGCGCAGCTGCGTATGCTCGTGCGCGTCCACGGTGTAGAGTCCCGCGAAAACCATCGGCTTGATCTCTTCGAAGCCAGGCAGCGGCTCGATAGCCGGATTACCGTCGTCTGTAATCGTGTCGCCAATTTTTGTGTCAGCGACGTTCTTGATGTTGGCGATCAGGAATCCGACTTCGCCCGCCTGGAGTTGATCGATTTCCACAGGCTTGGGGGTGAGCACTCCGAGCGTTTCCGCGTCGAACGTAGTGCCGTTCCACATGAGTCGAATTCTCTGCTCCTTGCGGAGTGTGCCTTGAAACACTCGAGTCAGCACCACCACACCGCGGTAAGGATCGAACCAGGAGTCGAAGACCAGCGCCTGGAGCCGGTTGTCAGGAGAGCCTTTAGGGGGAGGAACGCGCTTCACAATCGCTTCCAGAATGTCGGGAACGCCTTGTCCCGTCTTGGCGCTGATCAACACCGCATCCGACGCATCGAGACCGACGGCGCCTTCGATCATCTCCTTGGTGCGCGGGATGTCGGCGCTTTGCAGATCGATCTTGTTGATGACGGGAATGATTTCGAGCCCGTGATTAATCGCAAGATAGGAATTCGCCAGCGTCTGGGCCTCGACACCCTGCGATGCATCGACCACCAGCAGCGCGCCCTCGCACGATGCAAGGGACCGCGAGACTTCGTAGGAAAAGTCCACGTGCCCGGGCGTATCGATCAAGTTGAGCTGGTAGGTCTGGCCGTCGTGCGCGGTGTACATCATGCGGACGGCGTGAGCCTTGATGGTGATGCCGCGCTCGCGCTCCAGATCCATCGAATCCAGCACCTGGGCCTGCATTTCGCGCGCCGTGAGCGATCCGGTCAACTCCAGCAGGCGGTCAGCCAGCGTGGATTTGCCGTGGTCGATATGCGCGATGATCGCGAAATTGCGGATGAAAACGGCGTCCATGGAGGATGGCTAATCTTTGATTTTAGCAGGGCCTTCGATCCATCGCTTCGATCCATCGCCTCGATCATCCATCGCCTCGATCTTGCCAGCCTTGCGTTCCTGATTTACCCTCATCACCCGGAGCGTGGACAATGACACGAGTCAACATCGCGCTGACCCTGATGGTCGGTATCGTTCTCTCCGTCATGATCTGGAAGCATCCGCCCTCGGCTTGGACTGCGATGCAAGCGTTCGGCATGTGCTCGATGATTGCGGGATTCGTTCTTTGGACGACCGCTCGCGTCCAGCTTGGCAAGTCGTTTACGGTTTCGGCGCAGGCGAAGCAACTGGTCACTGGCGGGCTCTATTCCAGGATCCGGAATCCGATCTATGTCTTCGGCTCGTGTGTGATTGTGGGTCTGATTCTTGTGCTGGGGCGGCCGATATTTCTGTTGATTTTTCTCGTCGTGATTCCGCTGCAGATTTGGCGCGCGCGAAAAGAATCGTCCGTCCTTGAGGCAGCATTCGGAGAGGAGTACCGCAAGTATCGCGCGGTCACCTGGTTCTGACCATCTCATCGCAACTCATGGAGGAAGCATGCGTAGCGTTTTCATTCTGCTGTTGCTTGGTTGCGCTGTTGCTGCCGCGCAAACGCGCTCGCCTGACGTACGCCAGTTCGTGACCGTCGATGCACCCGTCGTCACTCTGACTCATGTGCGCGTGATCGACGGTACTGGCGCGGCGGCGCGCGAGGATCAGACCATCATTCTCAGCCAGGGAAAGATCGGGTGGGTCGGCGACGCCTCGACGGCGACCGTCCCCAAAGATGCGCAGGTGCTCGACCTGCATGGCGACAGCGTGATTCCCGGCCTCGTCGGGATGCACGACCACATGTTCTATCCCATGGGCAACGGGATTTTCGGGGAGATGGGGTTCAGCTTTCCGCGGCTGTACCTTGCCGGCGGCGTGACCACCATCCGGACAACCGGGTCGCTCGAGCCTTACACCGATCTTGAACTCAAGAAAAAGATTGACTCAGGGCAAACGCCGGGACCGAAGATGCATGTCACGGGACCGTACCTTGAGGGCGCCGGTTCCTGGGCGTTGCAGATGCACCAGCTCACCGGCCCCGAGGACGCGACGAAGACCGTGAACTTCTGGCTCGATCAAGGAGTCGATAATTTCAAGGCGTACATGTTTATCACGCGAGCCGAGTTGGGCGCCGCGATCGAGGCGGCGCACCAACGCGGGGCGAAAGTCACGGGACACCTCTGCTCTGTCAATTTCCGCGAGGCCGCCGATCTGGGAATCGACGATCTGGAACACGGATTCTTCGTGGACACCGAGTTCTTGCCTGGCAAGAAGCCGGACCAGTGTCCGGACAAGTCGGAGGACCCGGAAGGATTGGCGAAGCTCGACGCGAACTCCGGGCCGATGCACGACACCATACTCCATCTTGTGCAACATCACGTTGCCGTAACGTCAACTTTGCCCGTATTTGAGATGGGCAGTTTTCCCGGGCGGCCGACCGTTCAGAAGCGTGTCCTCGATGCCTTATCACCTGATTCGCGCAGCGCCCTGCTGGCGAATCGAGTTCGCTCCACTGATGCCGAGCTTCTCCGCAAACGATACGGGAGCGAATGGTCACCGTGGCCGGAGGCATTCAAGAAGGAACTCGAGTTCGAACATGCATTTGCCCAGGCAGGCGGGCTGCTGCTCGCAGGCCTCGACCCCACGGGCATGGGAGGAGTCATCGCGGGCTTCGGCGATCAGCGCGAAGTGGAATTGCTGGTGGAAGCCGGATTCACTCCGCTGGAAGCGATTCATATCGCAACCTTCAACGGCGCGCAATATCTGGGAGAGTCAGACCGCATCGGAACGATTGCCGCGGGCAAGCAGGCCGACCTGGTGGTGATCAAAGGCGATCCGTCAAAGAAAATTGAAGACATTGAAAACGTGGAAACAGTCTTCAAAGACGGTGTCGGATATGATTCGGCCAAGCTGATTGAGTCGGTGCGCGGAGTCGTGGGCAGCCGATAGATCTTCGCCAGCTGTACGTTGCCAGTAGAATCAAGATCGCATGCTCGTACTCGCTTCCGCTTCTCCGCGACGCCAGGAGCTTCTGCGCAACGCCGGCATCTCATTCACCGTGAACCCGGCGGATATCGATGAGACGCCGCTTCCAGGCGAATCACCGCGCGAGTGTGCCGAGCGGCTGGCCCGCGAGAAGGCGCTCGCGGTCTGGAGCATGCGACCGCAGGACCTCGTGCTGGGTGCCGACACCATTGTCGTGGTCGACGAGACCATCCTCGGCAAGCCAGTCGACGCCCCCGACGCCGCTCGCATGCTGCGCCTGCTTTCAGATCGCCTCCACCATGTCATCACAGGGGTTTGTCTCATTGGACGAGTTGCGGGAGAGATGGCGCCGGATGCGGCGCGGTCGCAATCAAGCTCACAAGAAGAACTGAGAACTGAGAACCGAGAGCTGAGAACTGCTTCCGAAACCACGCTCGTGACCATGAGCGCGTTGTCCGACGATGAGATCCGTGATTACGTCGCAACTGGCGAACCGATGGATAAAGCGGGAGCCTATGCAATTCAGGGAATTGCTGCGCGCTGGATTCCGCGCATCGAGGGCGACTATAGCAACGTCGTGGGACTGCCGGTCGCGTTGGTTTATACAATGCTGCGCGAGCGAGGAGTGGGCTTGCGATGAGGAACGACGGAAGGGGGTCGACGAAGAACGGTCAGAAACTAAACCTTCTTTTCCTCTTCCTGCTTCTTTAGTTCAGCTTTCTTGGCTTCTTCTTTTTCGGCGTCCGGGTCCTTCATCGCGGATTTGAAATTACGGATGCCTTCGCCCAAACCCTTGCCCACGGCCGCGAACTTGCTGGTGCCGAACACCAGAAGCGCGATCGCGACAATCAACAGCAAATGCATAGGCTGAAAAAGACCCTCGCCCATAATTCCTCCGTCGGGACGGCCGCCAAAAGCGCAGCGTAAAGCCGGCCGTAGCCCTATGAAAAGTTTAGGCTACCCTACCTGCAGAGTCAAAGCTGGACCCCTCCAGGCCTCCAGGCTCCCCTTTTTCCGCCTGACGCTTACCGGCAGACCCTGCGAGAGTCTATTCTCGAAAGATAAGCTCCTGCGGAGGAACCTCGGATGTTAAAGGCTCGCGTTATCGCAATCGCGCTGTCGCTCCTCGTTCAGACTGTCTTAATTGCTTCACCCCAGACTGCGCCGCCAGTTGCGCCACAGGGCGAACAGCGCAAGACCAGCGAACCGTACACCGGAGATCTCTCCATTTTCGATTCGCCAGGCCGCGAAGACCGTCTTCAAATCAACCGCGTCATGGACATCCTCGGCATCGCGCCCGGCAAGGCTGTGGCCGATATTGGCGCCGGGTCCGGGTGGTTCACGGTTCGAGCCGCCAAGCGCATGAGCGGAAGGGGCCTGGTATACGCGGTCGACATCAATCCCGAGGCGATCCGTTACGTCGACGACCGCGCACGCAAGGAGCAGTTACAAAATGTGAAGACGATCCTGGGGCAGGCCGACAACCCGCTGCTGCCCGCCAGGTCGGTCGATGCCGTCTTATTGCTCAAGACCTACCACGAAGTTGCGCAGCCCGTCGCGTTGCTTCAGAATCTGCGCGCAGCCCTGCGGCCCGGCGCCAAGGTGGGAGTGATCGATAGAAACGGCAACGGAGAGAACCATGGAGTCGGCCGCGACGTCGTGATTCGCGAGGCCAAACAGGCAGGCTACAAATTGATTGGCCAATACGACTTTGTCCGAGCCGACAAGATGGATTATTTCCTGATCTTCGCTACCAAAGATTGACCTCTTCGACGATAGACCACGCCGTGCGTTCTAAGTCAGCAAACCTGGGAAGGTCCGCGTCTGACGCCGCAGCTTGCGGAGTGGCCCAATCCGCTCCCCTCGCGGCTCAGCTTTCGAAATAGACTTCGACGATCGCATCCCATCCCAGCTTGCGATTTGGGTCAAGACAGACGTAATTCTGCACCTACTTTCACCCCGGGAAGGTGTTTCACGAAAGGCCCATGCACTTTTTCCAGATGCCGTCGAAATTCCTCCGGAGTCAATTCTCGGCGCCGGTAAACCACCACCATGAACTTCAGCATGCGATCCTTCTCCGGATCAGGCGCTTTCGATCATTCCGGCCAGAAGCAGCGCCCGGCGCGGCAATTCGGAGATCACGATGTGTTCATGGACAGCATGCGCGCCTTGGCCTGATCCGCCCATGCCATCGAGCGTCGGGATTCCCATGCCGGCGGTAAAGTTTCCGTCCGAACCGCCGCCCACCGCTGCTTCTTCGAGCCTCCATCCAATCTGTGCCGCGATCGCCTGCGCTTTCTTGTACAGCCCGACCACGCCCGCATTGCGCTCCATCGGCAGGCGATTAATGCCACCCTCGATGCTGAGTGTGCACTTCTTGTCGGAAGCCTTCAGGGATCGGATTTTGCGGTCGAGCATCGCGGCCTGACTCGCCTTCTTGATGCGCACGTCGATCTCCGCCGTAGCCTGGGCTGCGATCACGTTGGTACGAGTTCCGCCTCGAATCACTCCCGGGTTTACAGACAAGCCACGCTGCAAATCATTCATCTTCGAGAGGGCGGTGATTTGCCGCGCGAGTTCGACGATGGCGCTGTGTCCCTTCCCCGGATCAAGTCCCGCGTGCGCTGCCACGCCTTTCACGTTCAGAATGTACTCGCCCACACCTTTGCGCGCGGTTTTGACGGCGGCGCGTGGCCCGGCAGGTTCCAGCACGAGCACGGCTGCCGATTCTCTGGCAAGTGCCATGGTGATTTCGCGAGAAGAACGGCTGCCCACTTCTTCGTCGGAAACCAGAAACACCGTGACCGGGCGAGGTAGTCCTCCAGGCCACTTTTGCAGCGCCTCAATCGCGTAAAGCATGAGCGCTATTCCCGACTTCATGTCGAGCACACCCGGTCCGTGCAGCCTCCCGTCCCTGACATGGCACGGCATGGTGGCCAGTGTTCCCATCGGATAGACAGTATCGAAATGACCCAGCAACAAAACCGGCTTGATCTTTTCGCCTCCGGGGAAGTCGATCTGGACACTGTCGGCGAATTTCTCGGCGCGATGCACGTGCGCTGTTCCGCAGAGAGCCTCGAAACGCTCCGCCAGAAATGCGCCCATCAGATCTCCTGCCAGTTTGTTGTCGCTCGGAGATTCGATCTCGACAAACTCGCGAATCGTCTGAACCATATCTTTCTGGCGGCCTTCGAAGTATCGCAGCCTTTCGCCCCATGCGGAATTGGATGGAACTTGCTTGGATGGAACTGGCTTCGATCGAGGTTGGTCGGATCGCTTCGCAAGTGCGGTTTTTTTGCCAGGCATTTCGTCGTTGATCTCCGGCCGAGCGCTTACGAAGCCCCTTGGGGCGCAAGTCGTACAGTATAATCTTCAAGCCGTTTTGAGACGAACCATGAATCAGAGCATCCCGGTGCCGGCTTCCTCGGCGGGCTCGACCAAGGCCGCGCTCGACATCCACGACATTCTGAAGATATTGCCGCATCGCTATCCTTTTTTGCTGATTGACCGCGTGCTTGAGCTGGAGCGTAAAAAGCGAATTGTCGCCATCAAGAACGTAACTATCAACGAACCGTTCTTCGTCGGACACTTTCCCGGCCTGCCGATCATGCCGGGAGTGCTGATTGTGGAAGCGATTGCGCAGGCGGGTGGAGCGCTGCTGTTGACTGAGGTTGAAGACCGCAGAGACAAGGTAATGATGTTCACCGGGATCGAGCGCGCCAAGTTCCGCAGACCGGTCAGCCCGGGCGATCAGCTGCGTTTGGAGGTTGCGGTAACCGGCTGGCGCTCGGTGCCAGGCATGACCGCCGCCAAGATGCAAGGCTTCGCCTACGTAGGCGAGAAACGCGTGGCCGAGGCGATTGTTTCCTGTCAGTTGGTCGACAGCTCGCGCGGACGCGGGTTGGAAAGTGCCAACGACAATGGGGGACAGTAATCGCCCGGTGCCGATCCGAGCGACAGGGTTCCCGTGCGTCTATCGTCCGTCAGGTCATCGCCCCCAGACCCATCACTCATGAATTCAGCTTCCACGAACGTACATCCCACGGCCCTGATCGATCCCCAGGCGAAGGTTCCTGCTTCCTGCAAAATCGGACCGTACTGCGTGATTGGCGCCGACGTCGAGCTTGGCGAGGGCTGCTACCTCGTATCGCATGTTGCCATCGAGGGGCCGACGAAAATCGGCGCCGACAATGGCTTCTTTCCTTTCTGTGCCATTGGCATGGCTCCGCAGGACATTACCTACAACGGCGAGCCGACGCGGCTCGAAATCGGCGATCACAATGAGATCCGCGAGTCCGTCACCATCAATCGCGGCACCGTGAAAGGCAGGGGTCTCACGAGAGTCGGCAGCCACCTGCTCATCATGGCTTACACGCACATCGGCCACGACTGTGTGATCGAGGACCATGCCATGCTGGTCAATGGCGCGACGCTGGGCGGACACGTGACGGTCGAAGAATGGGCTGTGGTCGGAGCCCTGTGCCCGGTGCATCAATATGTGCGCATCGGGGCGCATTCCTACATCGGAGGCGGCACGACGATCACGCAGGATGTTCTGCCGTACTCCATGACCTCGGCCGCGCGCGACACGCACGCCTACGGCCTGAACAAAGTTGGCCTCGAACGCCGCGGGTTTTCGAAACAACGCATTGCGAAGATCCACCACGCCTACAAGATTCTGCTGGCGTCAAAGATGAATACGTCGCAGGCTCTGGAAAAATTGAAGTCGGAATCCGATCTCGGTGAAGACGTAGGTCTGTTGATCCGCTTCATCGAAGCGTCACAGCGAGGATTCATCAAGTAAAGTACCTTCGCGCCGCCGCTAATTTCCAACCGCCGGCGTGCCCTTTTTGTCCAACAATCGCTCCATCTCATCCATCACGCGATTCATCTTCTTGACCGTCAGGTCCAGCGGTTCGTCACTGGTCATGTCAATGCCTGCGTCCTTCAGCAAATCGATCGGGTACTTCGATTTTCCGGCCGAAATGAATTTCAGGTAGCGCTCGGTGGCTCCGGGAGCCCCCAACAGCACTTTCTCCGACAAGGCAGAAGACGCGGTGAATGACGTCGCGTACTGGAAGACATAAAAGGGATTGTAGAAGTGGGGAATGAAGGCCCATTCGTTGGCAATGTAATCGTCCACGATGCACACGCCCTGATCGTGCCCGTAGTACTTCTTCACGATTTCGCTGTAGAGCTTCGACAAAGCGTCCCCGGTGAGTGGCTGCCCTTTTTCCGCCATTTCGTGCATGCGCAGCTCAAACTCCGCGAATTGAGTCTGCCGAAAGACGGTGCCCTTGAAGCTCTCCAGATAGTTTCCCAGCAACGAAAGACGAGTCGTATCATCTTTGATCTGCTTGAGCATGTAATCGATCAGAAGCGCCTCGTTGAAGGTCGACGCCACTTCCGCCACAAAAATCGGGTACGACGACAGGGGATACGGCTGGGTCTTATTCGAGAAATAGCTGTGCATCGTGTGCCCGAGCTCGTGGGCCAGCGTGCTCATGTCGTCATATTTTCCGTTGTAGTTCAACAGCATGTAAGGATGCACGTCGTACGCCGCGCCGTTCGAATAAGCCCCGGATGTTTTCCCCTCCGTTGGATACATATCAATCCATCTTTCGGTAAACGCCCGCTTCGCTCCGGCGGCGTATTCGGGACCAAGCGGGGCAAGTGCTTCGAGGATGTTGCGCTCGGCCGAATCCACTGCATATTTCGTGTCGACCGAAGGCACAAGCGGAGCATACAGATCGTAATAATGGAGTTCGGGAAGCCCCATCATTCGTTTCCGGAGTTTCAGGTAGCGATGGAACGTGGGCAAATTGCGATCGACTCCCTCCACCAGCCTCGAATACACAGAAACCGGAATGTTCGGCTGATCCAGGGCCGATTGCAGAGAGTTCTCGTAGTTGCGTGCGCGCGCGTAAAAAACGGATGTCTCCACATTCGAGTTCATCATGGATCCGAAGGTCCCGCGATATTTTCCCAGCCCGGTAAAAAAAGCTTCCATCACTTTTTTCCTGTCATCACGGGAGAGTGAGGCACGGTAGAGCGAAAAAGTCGCCTTATCCAGCTTGACGGTCTTGCCATCGCTCAAGGTGACGGAAGGATACGGAAAATCGGCGTCGGCAAAGATGCCATAGACACTGGATGGCCCGGCTGCCATCACCGAGGCCCCTGCCAGAAGTTTCTCCTCCGCGTTGCTGAGCGTGTGAGCGCGGCGGCGCGCGATGTCTTCGAGGTAATGGCGGAAAACCTGCAATCGAGGCTCTTGCCCGACGAATCGCTCGATGGTCGCGTTGTCCATCTTCAGAATCTCGGGTTCGATGAACGCCGTTTCCGTTCCGAAGACCGAGCCCAGCTGAATCATCTCCTGCTGCATGCCCTGATAGAGGCTGACGCGCGTGTCCTCGTCGGATTTCATGCCGGCGTATACAAACAGGCGCGTGAGTTCCTTGTCGATGCTGCTCTGGGTTTCCAGAGCGTCCGCCAGCCGCGATGCGGAAGAAGCCAGCGCGCCCTGAAACTCGCGAAGTTTCGGCAACTCCGAAGCAAGCTTCTCCTTCGCCGCTCGCCAAGCCTGGTCCGACGGATAGATCGCGGTCAGATCCCACTTGTACTCGTCCGGCAGTTTGCTGCGATCGCGCTCCTGCGCCTGCGAAACAGGGGTCGAGACAGCGAACAACACAAGCGCGCCCGGTAGAAGGCGGAAGGCGATTGCCACATCAACAAGCATGAGGGTTGCTCCTTCGCGGTTCGACGAGTTCCCAGACAAAACAGAAGCTGATCACGCCTCAGGGATCGGAATATTAAAACATTGTAACGATCGAGTGTCGCAGAGCAACATTATATTAACGGCATATGAACGGCACTTCCGATTGGACCTGATTCGGCAATGTTGACCGGGTGCCCGAACCCCCGCGCCCTTTCCACACTTCGCATTCCAGTCTTTTGATCCCAAGTGCTAGACTGACTCCTCGCGTTTGTCACATATCTACTTCATGCCCCTTGCGAACGAAAAACTGGGTCTGATCGCCGGCAATGGCAAGTTTCCCTTTCTCGTGCTGGACGCGGCACGGGCTCAGGGATACCAGGTCGTGGTTGCCGCCATCAAGGAAGAAACGTTTCCCGATATCGAGTCGCACGGCGCGCTCGCCGTTCACTGGCTTTCGCTGGGGGAACTCTCGAAGCTGATCGAGACTTTTCAGAGCGAGGGCGTGCGCCGGGCCATCATGGCCGGGCAGGTCAGGCATAAGCAGATTTTTTCCAGCATCCGGCCGGACTGGCGCCTGGCCAAGCTTTTGCTCTCGCTCACCACTCGCAACACCGATTCGCTGCTGGGCGCGGTTGCGAAAGTCCTAGCCGACGAAGGCATCACGCTCGAGAATTCCACCTGGCTGCTCGAACCACTGCTGGTGAAGACCGGGGTGCTGACGCAACGCGAACCCACCGACCAGGAGCGGCGGAACGTTGCTTACGGTCGCACCGTGGCGCGCGACCTGGCGCGGCACGACATTGGGCAGACCGTTGTGATCGCCGAGTCCGCCTGCGTCGCAGTCGAAGCCATGGAGGGCACCGACGCCACCATCGAGCGGGCGGGACAGATCATGCAGTCTCTCGACAGAGATGCCTCCACGCTCAGCCGAGCGCTCACGGTGGTGAAGATCGCGAAGCCGAATCAAGACATGCGCTTCGACGTTCCCGTGATTGGTGTGAAGACGATTGAAGTGATGCTGGCAGCCGGAGCATCCTGCCTCGCCCTGGACGCGGGCAAATGCCTGCTGCTGGATGGGCAGAAGATTATCGATGCGGCGAACGCGGCGGGAATCGCGATGGTCGCAGCGGAAAAATGAGGATGAAGTCGATGAAATCGCAGGGCCATGAAAGCCAAACCGCAGCCGCTCGCCTCGCCGATCAACTCCGCCGCGCCTTTGACGGCAGTGCGTGGCACGGGCCCGCGTTGATCGAACTACTTCAGGATGTCGACGCTGCTGCCGCTGCCGCCAAGCCGCTCCCGGAGGTTCACAGCATCTGGGAATTGGTGTTGCACATCGCGGTGTGGGACAGCGCGGCCTGCGTCAGGCTGGCCGGAAAAAAACATCAACCCAAGGGCCTGGCGAATTTTCCACCGGTGTCCACGCCGACAGAAGCTGCATGGCGCAAGACCATCGCGGAGACGAGACGCGCGCACGATACTTTGGTAAAGACTGTCGGGTCTCTGCCCGACTCCCGCCTGGGTGATCGTGTCCCCGGCAAGCGCTACGATTTCTACCACATGCTGCACGGAGTCGCGCAACACGAACTCTACCACGCCGGCCAAATCGCAATTCTGAAAAAGGCTCAGACCGGAGCGCAACGGCAGACTGGATAACGACGACAGGGTCGCCTCGAATAAGGCGTATATCGAAGCGATTTCGTGTCTCCCGACGTGGCGTGCGAATCCCGTCCAAGCGCAAAGCGGCGAAGAATGCAGCCCATGCCCCAAGCCAATTGTGGGCAAGTGGTAGTTGAGCAAGCGCCGGATGGGGCAAAAAGAATGAGAATATGGAAAAGAGCAGACTGGAATCGTGTACAAAAAGCCCCGACAGGAATCCCAAAGGAATAACGTCAGCTATTGTGCCGACTCACTCCTCGAACTCCTTATTCCGGAGCAGTCTTACGTGTAAGTCCTTGCACCTCAATGTCTTGGCGGCCATTCCCGATATTTGGAGGCGGTAACTTCAATAGAATCAAAGATTTACCGAGATTGATGAGAAAAAATCGTGTGATATATATTATGCTCAGGCGCAATCAAGCGAAAGAAGGCACACGCTGACAATCTCTGTGCAACCAAGTCTGGCGTTCAACGGCCACTCAATGGTCGGGCCACTCCAGCGCGTGCTTGTAAGCTCCCCTCAAACCGCGGGATGGAACCAGCCAGAGCGCCTCTCCACCTGGCGCGAACTCGGCTTCGATCACGCTCCCGTGTTCGAGACGGCTCAGTCGCAACACGCCGAATTGGTCAACGAACTGAAAAGCGCCGGCGCCGAGGTTGTCGAACTGACTGCCGGGGACACGCTGTCTCTCGACGCGGTGTACGCCCATGACGCCTCGCTCGCCACCGATTTCGGATTGATCCTCATGCGCCCCGGCAAACCGAACCGCGTGGCAGAGGCTCGGCATCACGGCTCGTTCTGCGAGGCGAAGGACATTCCAACCTTCGGCATAATCACGGCGCCGGGAACCACTGAAGCTGGCGACATCCTCTGGCTCGACTCGAAGACGCTGCTCATAGGGCACGGCTATCGGACGAACCGCGCCGGCATCGCCCAGATGCGCGCTCTGCTCGAGCCCAAGGGGATTGAAGTTCTGTCCGCACCCTTGCCCTACGGCCCCGGACCGTCGGCTTGCCTTCATCTGATGTCGTTGATCAGCCTGCTCGACGAACAGACCGCCGTGGTCGATCTGCCTTGGCTGGCGGTGGAGACGGTAGAGCTGCTGAAGTCGCGCGGATTCCAATTCATTTCGATCGACGAGTCGGAGCGCGACACGCTCGCCTGCAACGTACTTGCGCTCGGCGATAAGCGCCTGCTTGCCCTCGAAGAGAACCGCAAGACGAACGACCGCCTTCGCCACGCCGGATTCAACGTCCGCACCTTCCCCGGCAGCGAGATCTGCGTCAACGGCAGCGGCGGCTCCACTTGCCTCACGCGTCCGCTGCTGCGAGGATGACTCGCGCAGCGACGGGCGCCTCGCCCGTCGAGCTATCGGGCTTACTCAGCGTATCGTCATTGGCTCTCCGATCCGCTACGCCCTGCGAAGTGGGATGAGCGCCCGCAGCCGCGCGTCCCGCAAGTACAGGCCGCCCCAGGCCAGCATCCCAAGAATAACCGGCATGGGGTA
>Ga0209006_10000282_pt1 | contig 52262 bp, 51 predicted proteins | sample JacPin_JW_Ref_O2_FD_188567 | JGI IMG/M metagenome (GOLD analysis project Ga0209006, IMG submission 188567) | Forest soil microbial communities from Algoma, Ontario, Canada - Jack Pine, Ontario site 1_JW_Ref_O2 (SPAdes) (version 2) | ecosystem: Environmental > Terrestrial > Soil > Boreal...
TTCGGTAGGCCACTAGCCCTCCTTCGAATCTCGTCGTGGGCGTGCCGCACCACTACGAGATCAGAAAGGAGGAAGCGTGAGCGAAGCAACGAAGGATCAGATCAAGGGTGCCTTCGGCACCGTCAAGGAATACGAGCCCGGTACACGGCGCGGTGCTCGTGCACGCCTCCTCACGCTTTTGGCGATCATCGGTCCCGGTCTCATTGTGATGGTGGGCGACAATGACGCCGGTGGCGTCTCGACCTACGCCCAGGCGGGTCAGAATTTTGGCTACACGCTGCTCTGGACGCTGCCCTTACTGATCCCGGTCTTGATCGTGAACCAAGAGATGGTCGTTCGTCTCGGCGCCGTGACCGGCATCGGTCACGGCCGACTGATCCGCGAGCGCATCGGACGTCGATGGGGCAACGTCTCGATCAGTTCGATCCTGTTGCTCAATTTCCTTATCATCGTCACCGAGTTCATCGGTATCTCGCTGTCGATGGAGTACTTCGGCGTCTCGGCGTTCGTGTCGGTGCCCATCGCGGTCGTAGCGCTCTTCGGCGTGACCGCGACGGGTTCGTTCCAACGCTGGGAACGCTTCATGATGCTGTTCGTCGCCGTCAACCTGGTGATGATCCCGCTGGTGCTGCGCGCCCACGTCACCTCGCATTCGTTGTTTCGCGATCTCGCGGTCCCCGGCATTCGCGGTGGCACGTCTTCGGCCGCCGTTCTGCTCATCATCTCGATCATCGGTACCACGGTCGCTCCTTGGCAGCTGTACTTCCAGCAGAGCAACATCGTCGACAAGAAGATCTCGCCGCGCTGGATGAACTACGAACGCATCGATACGATTCTCGGCTCATTCGTCGTGGTCATCACCGCGGCACTTCTCATGGGCATCACGGCGGCCGGACTCTCCCATCACGGCGGTACCAACAGTTACGTGAACGCCCTCACGGTGGCGCACGGACTGACGAGGTTCATCGGCAACGGAGCCGGTGATCTTTTCGCCATCGTCTTGTTGAACGCCTCGATCATCGGAGCCGCCGCGGTGACGCTGGCGAGCAGTTACGCCGTGGGGGACCTCTCGAATCGCTTTACCCAAGGGCTGAACGTGCCACTTCGCGAGGCCAAGGGTTTCTACAGTGTCTTCGGGGGACTCTTGGTCGTCGCCGGGATCGTGGTGCTGATTCCTCATGCACCACTCGGACTGATCACCTTGGCGGTGCAAGCGATGTGCGGACTGATGCTGCCCAGCACCTCAATCTTCGTCTTGTTGATGGCCAATGACCGCGAGGCGCTCGGTCCTTGGGTCAACGCGCGTTGGTTGAACGCCGTCGCCGTGGTGATCATCGCGATTCTCGTGGTGCTCTCGGTGACGATGATGGTCTCGACGCTCTTCACCTCGGTTGACGTACTGGCCATGCTCGAGTGGACCAGTGCCATCGTGGGACTGGGCGTCCTCATCGGGCTCCCCATCGGGCTGCGTCGCCAAGGACCAGGCATCAAGTACGACGTCGAGCGCGGCGACTGGCGAATGCCGCGCCTGGCGTTGTTGGAGCGACCGAAGCGTTCGCGTGGGCGTCGTTGGCTCTTGATGGCTATCGCAACCTATCTGAGCGTGGCGGGGACGTTGCTCGTGGTGCGAATCGTCCAACTGGCGACCTCGTAGTCTTTCCACCATGACATCGAGCCCCACTCTTGTCTGCGTCCACGCGCACCCCGACGACGAAGCGCTCTTTACGGCCGGCACCACGTCGTATTACGGCGACCTCGGGTACCGGGTCGTGTTGATCACCTGCACCAACGGACAGCTCGGCTTCGATGATCAGGGGCGACTGGGATCGGACCCTCTGCACGACGATGAGGTGACGCGCGACACCCGAGCTGGGGAGTTGCAGCGCGCGGCCAGAATCGCTGGGTTTTCTCGCGTCGTCACACTCGGCTACGACGACTCCGGCATGAAGGGTTGGGCGCAGAACGAACTTCCCAACGCCTTCATGAACGTCGACGTTCACGCCGGCGCACGCACGCTCGCCGCGATCATGGACGAAGTGAGCGCGTCGGTCGTGGTGACCTACGACGAGAACGGCTTTTACGGCCACCCCGACCACATAATGGCCAACGTCGTGACGCGGGCTGCACTCGAGATAGCCGCGAGTCCGCAGCGTTTGTATTACCCGGTCGTTCCCAAAGGAATCCTCGAGGCATTCGTGGCCCGCGCGAAAGCAAAGGGCGTATTTCTTCCGGCGTGGATCGAGGACGCCAGCCTCACGGTGCCGGACGATACGGTGGCTACCACGATGGACGCGCGTCCGTTCGCGAAGCGCAAGCACCAGGCGATCGCGACCCACGCTTCACAAGTGGACAACGCTGAGCTCGTCACGATGGACGAAGAACTCTTTACGCTGCTCTTTGGTACTGAGTACTATCAACGCGCCTGGAGCCGTGATGTGACATCCGGCGATGAGACTGATCTCTTTGGAGGACTGTAAATGGAACAGCTGACTTTTCTTGCGGTGCACGCCCATCCGGATGACGAGGCGAGCTCCACGGGCGGTCTCTACCGACTGCTCGCTGACCAGGGCGTGCGGACCGTGCTCGTCACGTGCACCAACGGAGAGTGCGGCGATGGTCCCGACGGGGCCAAGCCCGATGCCGATCATCACGACGGCGACGAGGTCGCCGCGATTCGCGCGGTCGAACTCGACAACGCCGTGAAGATCCTCGGTATCGACCGACTGGTACGACTTGGCTACCGCGACTCCGGTATGAAGGGCTGGCCGCAGAACGATGACCCCGAATCGTTCTGGGCGACGCCGGTCGAGGTGGCGGCCGCCAAATTGGCCGAGTTCTTGATGGAAGAGCGGCCGCAAGTGATCGTGACCTACAACGAGCACGGCTTTTACGGTCACCCCGATCACATCCAGGCGAATCGAATCACCCTGGCCGCGCTCACGATGATCGACTACGAGCCGACGCTGTATTACAACGCGATCCCGGCGTCGGTCATGGTCACCTGGCGCGCACGCTGGGAGCAAGAGGACCGCGAGCGCGCCGAAGCCGACGCCGCTAAGGGGATCGTTCGCGAGCCGGTCACACCCGACCCCGACGAAGAGCCCTTCGAGATGGGCACGCCCGACGACGAGATCGGCGCCACGATCGACATCAGCGAGGTCAACGGAGCGAAATTCGATGCACTCGAGGCGCACTATTCACAGATCGCCGACTCTTTTTGGATGAAGATGGGCCGCGAGCGCTTCATGGAAACGATGACCAAAGAATGGTTCCTTCGCGTCACCAACCCGAAGAACGTCCAAGGTGATGTCGCCGACATCTTCGCCGGCTACCGGTAACCCGCGTTAGCTGCGTCGGAGCGCAGAAACAAGTGTCGCTTCGACCCTCTCGTGCATGCCTTCGAAGTCGACATTCAGCCGCCGACCGGCTTGTAGTTGGAGAAAGTCACCCCAACCGGGAAGGTATTTAAGCAAACCTTCTACGTCCCACCAGGGGTCGACGGTGCTACCTGAAAGTGATTCGTAGAGTTTAAGGAACTCCTGAGCGAGTTCACTCGAATAGAGCACACTGAGGTTCAAGCGAGCGTGCCCGACGTCGATTCCCGTCGAGCCCGACGATCCCCAGACCCAATCGACCACGCTGGTGAGCCCCCCTCGTTGCCACAAGAGATTGAACTGCTGGTAGTCGTGATGGACAAAACACGGAATGACGTCAGGCGGACTCTCTTTGACGAGAGCGATCGCCTCACGCCACACATCGGGCCGCGTCGACCATTTCGGCACTTCGAGTTTCGCTCGATCGAGCCACGACTCCGCCGCAGGAGCTGCAATGTTGGTGTCATGAATACACACCAACATTGACGCGATTTGGTGTAACCAGTCGTGCGGGTCCTTTGGCGTCAGTTCCACGTGGCCGTCGAGATACGACATGAGAAGCGCCGAGGCACCGCACTCGTTGCCGTCAGGATCTACGTCGAGAAGCCGAGGCGCAGGGACGTCGGTTGGTTCCAGTTCAGTGAGGATCCGCGCTTCATGCAGTACGCGTTCAGGTCCGTCGTCCGCGTGATCATCGACCCAACGACGCAGTACACAACGATGGTGGCGACCTTTTGGATCGACGACCGAGACTGCATGCATTGCTGAGGTAATGCCCCCGGTCAGTCGGCGAACGGACACCACGGTCGCGTTGGCACCGAACGTCCGTGCGACCCAGCGAAGTGCAGCGTCAGATGGAGCCGCAAACTCGAGATCTTGATTCACCGTCAGTGGCCGTACACGATCGTCATGACGAAGACAACCACGATGATCACAAGGATGATGACGTAGCGGCGCCTGAGTTGATTCGACATCTCGGAGAAGAACTCGGCCGTGCCGAATCGCGCGCGCGTACCGTTGAGGCCGAATCCCATAATTCGCTCGTTCGCCACATCGTTGCGTTCGGCTTCGCGCCGCGACTGCTCCAGTTCAGCGAGTCGGGCCTTTCTCTGCTCTTTCGTCTCCAATGAGGTGCCGCATCGAGCGCAGCGCACATTGTTCGACGGCTGGAGTTCTCCGCATTGCGAGCACGTGACATTGATTTGGCCCTGGCCCGTGGGTGATGACTCCGACGTCATGTATTAACGGTACTGGCGGAACGCGACGCTGTCGTTAGTAGCGGTACGAGTCCGGCTTGAAGGGACCTTCGACCGGCACGCCGATGTAATCGGCTTGGGTCTTGGTGAGCGTCGTCAGTTTCACGCCGAGCGCGTCGAGATGCAGACGCGCCACCTTCTCGTCGAGGTGCTTGGGCAAGACGTAGACCTTGTTCTCGTAGTTGTCATTATTCACGAACAGCTCGATCTGGGCCATGGTCTGGTTGGTGAAGGAATTGCTCATCACGAAACTCGGGTGTCCGGTTGCGTTGCCGAGGTTCAACAAGCGTCCTTCGGAGAGCACGATGATGGCGCGTCCGTTGGGCAGAATCCACTTGTCGACCTGAGGCTTGATGTTCTCACGTCGCACGCCCACCAGGTTCGCCAGACCCGCGATGTCGATCTCGTTGTCGAAGTGACCGATGTTGCCGAGTATTGCTTGGTGCTTCATCATCAACATGTGGTCGACCGAGACGATGTCGCGGTTCCCGGTTGCGGTGATGATGATGTCGGCGTAGGGGAGAGCTTCCTCGAGCGTGGTCACTTGGAAACCGTCCATGGCCGCCTGCAGCGCGCAGATGGGATCGACTTCGGTGATGATCACCCGCGCACCCTGGCCTTGCAGTGACTCGGCCGAGCCCTTGCCTACGTCGCCGTAACCGCAGACGACAGCGACCTTGCCGCCGATCAAGGTGTCAGTAGCTCTATTGATGCCGTCGATCAGCGAGTGGCGACAGCCGTACTTGTTGTCGAACTTGGACTTCGTCACGGCGTCGTTCACGTTGATCGCGGGGAACAACAACGAGCCGTCGCGCTCCATCTCGTACAGGCGGTGGACACCCGTGGTGGTCTCTTCCGAGACGCCGATCAGTCCTTCGGACATCGGACCGAAGAGCTTCTCGCCGCTCGAAACGATCCGGTCGAGCAACGCCAAGATGACTCGGTACTCTTCGGAGTCGGCAATCTCGGGGGCCGGCACGAAACCGGCGCGTTCGAACTCCAGTCCCTTGTGGACAAGCAGTGTCGCATCGCCTCCGTCGTCCAAGATCATCGTGGGACCGGCGTGACCGGGCCAACGCAGGAGTTGCTCGGTGCACCACCAGTAGTCCTCCAGCGATTCACCCTTCCAGGCGAATACCGGTACGCCTTTCGGATCGTCAACTGTGCCGTGGGGACCGACGACTGCGGCCGCGGCAGCGTGGTCCTGGGTGGAGAAGATATTGCAGCTGACCCACCGGACGTCGGCGCCGAGCGCCACGAGGGTCTCGATCAGCACCGCGGTCTGAATGGTCATGTGGAGTGAGCCGGCGATGCGGGCGCCGCTTAGCGGCTTGGACTCTCCGAACTCGGCACGCATGGCCATGAGGCCAGGCATCTCGTGTTCAGCGAGGATGATTTCGGCGCGACCGAAATCGGCCAATGAAAGGTCGGCGACTTTGAAATTGAAGGTGCCAGAGGTCATGGTTCTCCTAGGAGTTAGCGATTTCCAGGCGCCGACCTCTGTCGCTTACGCCTGGAAATATGGTACCGCGTCAGACGCCGACGCGAAACTCTACGACGTCGCCATCGCGCATGACGTACTCCTTACCTTCGATGCGCGCCTTGCCCGCGGCTTTCACCTGGGCCATTGAACCGAGCACCATGAGGTCGTCGAACGAGACGACCTCGGCCTTAATGAAGTGCTTCTGGAAGTCGGTGTGAATCTCGCCCGCGGCCTCGGGTGCCGTCGCGCCCTGGTGGATCGTCCAGGCGCGGGTCTCTTTGGGGCCGGCCGTCAGAAAGGTTTGGAGACCGAGTGTCGCGAAACCGACGCGCGACAAGAGCGCCAGGCCGGATTCTTCTTGGCCGTAGGACTGCAGCAACTCGAGCGCTTCGTCGTCGTCAAGATCAGACAACTCTTCCTCGACCTTGGCACAGAGGATGACCGACGGCGAGGGCGCGACCGAGGCGGCGAGCGCCGCCCGACGGGGCTCGTCGCTCAACGTCTCTTCATCAACGTTGAAGACGTAGATGAACGGCTTGTCGGTCAAGAGATGCAATTCGGCCAACACGTCGCGGTCGAGATCTTTCACCTTGGAAATGACGAGACCTTGGTCGAGCGCGGCCTGCGCCTTCTTCACCTGCGTCAATCGAGCCTGCGCGTCGCCCCCACCGCGTTTGGCTTCACGTTCCAAACGGGTTACGACTTTCTCGACGGTTTGCAAGTCCGCGAGGATGAGCTCGGTCTCGATCGTTGCGACGTCACTTTCGGGGTCGATTCGTCCGTCGACGTGGATGACGTCGTCGTCGACGAAGACCCGCACGACCTCGCAAATCGCGTCGCACTCTCGGATGGCGGCGAGAAACTGGTTACCCAGACCCTCGCCCTCTGACGCGCCCTTGACGATGCCGGCGATGTCGACGAACGTCACGGTCGCCGGAATGATCTTCTCGGAGTCGAACATCGCGGCGAGTCGGGCGAGTCGCGAGTCGGGCACGGATACCACGCCGACGTTCGGCTCGATGGTGGCGAAGGGGTAGTTGGCCGCCAGCACGTGGTTGTGGGTCAGCGCGTTAAAGACCGTCGATTTTCCGACGTTGGGGAGCCCGACGATGCCGATTGAGAGTCCCATGGAGGTTCCACGTTACTCGGATGAAGTTAGGCGATCTCCTTCAAGACGCCGTCGTCGATCTCCAGTCGGCGGTCGGCTTGCTTGGCGATCTTCTCGTCGTGAGTCACGACGAGCACCGTCGCTTGTTGGGTCGAGGCCGCCTCTCGAAGCAACTGCACGATCTTCTGTCCGGTTCCCTTATCGAGAGATCCGGTGGGTTCGTCGGCCAGGATCAGCTGCGGCTTGGCGGCGAAGGCTCTGGCGATCGCCACGCGCTGTTGTTCGCCACCCGAGAGCTTGGCCGGTCGCCGTTCGGCCTTTTCGCCGTGGAGACCGACCATCTCCAGCATTTCTTCGGCGCGTCGATCGCGGTCCTCTTTGGGCCAGTGTGAGAACTCGAGGGCGAGCTTGATGTTCTCTCTCGCGCTCAGATTGGGAATCAGATTGAACTGTTGGAAGACGAAACCCACCTGACGTGAGCGAAACTTCGTCCGCCCCGAGGAGTCCAGCGACCCCAGTTCGACGCCGTCGATGTCGATGCTGCCGTGATCGGGCGAGTCGAGCAGTCCGAGCAGCGAGAGCAGCGTCGACTTGCCGCTGCCGCTCGCGCCGATGATGGCGACCATCTCGCCGTTGTGGGCGTCGAAGCTCACGTCCTGGACCGCGCGCACTTCACCGGCGCCGGTACGGAACGTCTTCTCCAGGTTTTGGACTTTCAGCATTACTCACTCCTCAATACTTCAGCGGGACGGATACGGGCGATTGTGGCGGCCGCCACCGTGCTGCCGAGTGCGGCAATCACGATGGCGGCCACGAGCGCGAAGGCGAGCGTCGACCAACCGGCCGACGTGTGTATCTGGGTGAGCGTGTTGGAGAGGCCCCCGAAGTGGAGCGGCCCGCCCGTAGCGACATTTGCGCCACCTGACGGCGGAGTGAATCCCGAACCGCCTCCGGCAAACCTCCCGCCGACACCGCGAACGAAGCCGCTCGGCGTGTTGGATGATCCACCGTTCGCACTGACCAGTGCGGACGTGATCGGACTAGAGATGGCTACGCCTCCGGCCAAGCCGACGATGGCGCCCAGCACGGTGAACGTGGTGGATTCGGCGATGAACTGCGAGATGATCGAGCGATTTGGAGCGCCGATCGCCTTGAGGACTCCGACCTCACGGCGGCGCTCGCGAACGATCATGAGCATCGAGAGCAACAAGATGATGGCGGCACCTATCACCGCGCCGATGAGCGTGTAGGTCGAGATCGTCTTGACGGAGTTGAGCGGCGCCAACTCCGTTTGCACGGTCGTTTGCGACGAGGTGACGTCGGCCGTCTTGCCGAGCTTCGACGTGATGGCCCGGTCAACGCTGGCAACATTGTCAATGTTGTCGACGGTGACGGTGGCCGCCGTCACTTGGTTCGCTGCTGAGTTCAGGGTCTGCACGGTCGTCAGTGGCATCAGCACGTCGGCGTCGGCGAACGTGGAACCGGAGTTGTAGATACCGATGACGGTGATAGTGGTCTTCCAGGCGGTGAACGTGGAGCCGACCGTGAGCTTGTTCTTGGAGGCGAGTGACGCGCCGATGATGGCGACGTCGGCCTTGGACGTCGCCGAGAACGTCGTACCCGACGTCAGTTTTTCGGTACCTCCGCCATTCGCTCCGCCCACGAGTGCGTTGCCCGGGCTATTGGTTCCGATGACGCGAATGGGCAAGACGACTTTCCCAGGTGCGTTGGAACCGCCGCTGGCGTTGCCGCCGCCAAATTGGCCGAACTGGGAACCTAGCGCCCCCGCGTTGGTGGGCGACGTGAGCGTCGTGTTCGACGACGACAGTTCTTCGCTGAGGGACTCTTGCAGCGCGGTCACGTGGGGCAGAGAGATCAAGGCGTCGATCGAGGACTGCGTCAACGGCGTACCGCCGCCGTTGAAGCCAAAGAAGCCTTTCGGCGCCACGGTGATCGTGTTGCCCGAAGACGCTCGCACGGAGTTGATCTTCGAGTTGACCGCATCACGCGCTATCAGCATCGAAATCGACAGAGTGATGGCGACGGCCAAGATAACGACGACGCCGATCGAGCGCATGGAGTTTCGAAATGCGTTACGCACGCCTCGACGTAAAGAGTTCACTGGACTGCCTTTCAAGTTCTGGTTGCGACATTTTGTCGAACCAGTCGAAGGCGGGACGCAAGTTTGGCTAAGTGAAGGCTAAGAATCGGTTGGTGCTTCGAGACGCGTTGCTCTACTGTCGTCTCATGGATACACCAAAAGTGGTTGAAGGCTTTGCGCCATTCGAAGAGTGGCAGACGTGGTACCGAGTCACCGGCGATCTGAAATCAGGCGCCACGCCGTTGGTGGTTGCCCACGGAGGACCGGGCTGCACGCACGACTACGTGCTCGCGCTCGCCAAGCTCGCCGAAGGCGGACGCCCGGTCGTGCACTACGACCAAATCGGTGGAGGACGTTCGACCCACATGCCGGAAAGAGGTGGCGACTTCTGGACGGTCGACCTCTTTTTGCGCGAGATGGAGAACCTGCTCATCCACCTAGGTATCAACGATCGCTACTTCTTGCTAGGACAGTCATGGGGCGGGATGCTCGGCGCGGAACACGCCATTCGCCAACCCCCGGGTCTCAAGGCACTGGTGATCAGTAACTCACCCGCGTCGATGGCGCTCTGGGCCAGCGAGGCCAAGGTGTTACGGGGCCAACTCGAGCCCAGCGTCGAAGAAGCGCTCGACCGCCACGAGGCGGCCGGCACGACCGAGGACCCGGAGTACCTCGCGGCCCAGCAGGTCTACTACGACCTCCACGTCTGTCGCGTCGTGCCCAATCCACCCGAAGTCGTGCGAACGTTCGAGATGTTGCAGGAGGATCCCACGGTCTACAACGTCATGAATGGCCCGAACGAGTTCTTCTGCATCGGGACGCTTCGAGACTGGAGCGTGGTGGACGAGGTGCGCCAGATCATCGCGCCGACACTGCTGGCATCGGGTCGATTCGACGAGGCGACGCCCGGGACGGTGCAGCCATTTTTTGACAATATTCCTGACGTGCGCTGGGAAATCTTCGAGAACTCGAGTCATATGCCCTTCGTCGAAGAGCCCGAGCATTACCTCGAGGTCGTCGAGGGATTCCTGGCGAACTACGACCAGTGATCTTGTAGTAAAGAAGTAAGAACAATTGGCAGTGTCAACAGGGGGAATCAAATGTCACGTCTTCAGTCCATGAAACGGATGGGAGTGATCTTGTCGTCACTGGCCATCTGCTCGTTCGGCATCATCGCCGTCTCGCAGGGTTCGCCCGCCGGTGCGTCATCGGGCTATCAGTCCCAACACGCCGGTGGCACCGTACACCTCGTTGCTACCGCAGCTGGCGGCACACTCGACCCTCAGGTCAACTACACGTTGCAGTACTGGCAGTTGTACCAAGCCACGTACGACGGCCTGGTCGCGTTCCAGAAAGTCGGCGGCGATCCATCTTTCGACGTCGTGCCCGACCTCGCCACGGCGATGCCCACGGTGACGAACGCCGGTAAGACGTACACGTTTACCTTGCGTAAGGGCATCAAGTTCTCCAACGGTAAGACGGTGACGGTTGCTGACGTCCTCGCTACGTTCCAGCGACTCTTCAAGGTTTCGAACCCGAACGCTGGTTCCTGGTACAACGACATCGTCGGCGGTCCCGCCTGCGTCACGACGCCCGCTACGTGCACGCTTAGCGGCGGCGTCGTCGTGAACGCGGCAAAGAATACTGTCGTTTTCAACCTCATCGCCCCGGACTCGGAGTTCCTCGATCAATTGGCGGTACCGTTCGGTTCGATTCTTCCGGCCAATACCCCGGCCAAGGACCAGGGCGACACGCCGATCCCCGGCACGGGTGCCTACTACTTCTCGTCGTACAACCCGAACTCGGCGCTCGTCATGAAGCGCAACAAGTACTTCAGGGTGTGGAGTGCCCCGGCGCAGCCCCAGGGTTACCCCGACGAGATCGAGATGACGTTTGGTCAAACCGTCGAATCAGAGGTCACCGCCGTCGAGAATGGTCAAGCGGACTGGGTCTTCGACCCGATCCCGGCGGACCGGCTTTCAGAGATCTCGACCAAGTACTCCACTCAGGTGCACGTGCACACGTTGACCGCTGACTGGTACGCACCGATGAACGTGAACATCGCGCCGTTCAACAACCTGAAGGCTCGTCAGGCCGTGAACTACGCGCTGAACAAGAACTCGCTCGTGAAGCTCTACGGCGGCACCGAACTGGCGACGCCGACGTGCACGATCCTGCCACCGGCGTTCCCTGGCTACTTGCAATACTGCGCCTACAACTCCAAGAGCTCGTCGACCTACGCCGGGCCTGACCTTAAGAAGGCCAAGGCCCTCGTCCAGGCGTCGGGCACTGCCGGTGACAAGGTCGCCGTCGTCGCACAGAACGACCCGGTGGATGAGTCCGTGGGCGAGTACATCCAAGGTGTGCTCAACCAGATTGGCTACAAGGCCACGTTGAAGCCGCTGTCACAAAACATTGAGTTCAACTACATCCAGAACACGAACAACAAGGTTCAGATCAGCGTGACGCAGTGGTTCCAGGACTACCCGGCAGCGTCGGACTTCTTGAAGGTCCTCCTCAACTGCAGCGGCTTCCACAAGGCCAGCGATAACAGCATCAACATCTCGGGACTTTGTAACAAGGCCATCGACACCCAAGAGGCCACCGCCGAGTCGTTGGAACTGACGAATCCGACCGCGGCCAACAAGCTCTGGGGTCAGATCGACAAGACGATCATGACGACCGAAGCGCCGTGGGTACCGTTGTTTAATCCGAAGCTGGTTGACTTCGTCGGCAAGCGAGTTGGCAACTATCAGTTCTCGCTGGAGTTCTACATGTACGTGGACCAGCTGTGGGTGAAATAGACGAAGCCTCCGCGACCACCTCGGTCGCCTCTTCAGTTGCGGTGAGATTGACCGCTGTGGACTCCGAGAGTCCATGGCGGTCATCGCTGCGACAGTTACGTCGTAATCGCGCCGCCATGGTAGCCCTAGGCGTCCTGCTTTTTATGGTCATCGTCACTCTGCTGGCGCCGATCTACGCCCACGACATCGCGCACGACAACCCTTTCGCGTCGAACCTGCAGGGCCGCATCAAGATAGGCGGCCACTACCGCGCAGTCATGCAGTCCAATACCCAAGGACTCGGACTCGGTGTCACGCCGATCGGCCCGACGTGGCACTTCTCCAAGTACTTCCTTGGAGCTGATTCGCTGGGACGAGACGTCTTCGCGCGGATACTTTACGGCGGTCGAGTCACGCTACTGATCGGGTTCTCCTCCGGCCTGATCTGTATTTTTGTCGCCACGGTACTCGGCATGTTGGCCGGCTACTTCGGTCGCGCGACGGACTGGATCATCTCGCGAGCCCTCGACATCATCTGGGCCTTTCCCATCTACCTACTCGCGATTTCTCTCTCGGTGATCCTGGTGACGAGCGGACTCGACCTCGGCATCATCCACATCGGAGCCGGTTCGCTGTTGTTGCCGATCTTGATCATCGCCGCGGTGTACGTCCCGTACGTAGCGCGACCGGTACGCGGCATCGTCTTTTCGCTGAAGGAACGTGACTTCATCCAGGCGGCGATCGCCTCCGGAGCGTCCGACTGGCACATATTACGCAAGGAGATCCTGCCGAACGTCGCTCCGAGCGTGATCGTGTTCTTTCCTTTGATGGTGGCCCTCAACATCCTCACGGAGTCGGCGCTCTCGATCCTCGGCATTGGCGTCCAGCCGCCGCAAGCGAGTTGGGGCACGATCATCAACGACGGATTGCAGCTCCTCTACACCCGACCGTGGGTTGCGATCGCTCCCGGTGTGTGCATCGTGATCACGTGTGTGGCGCTCAACATATTGGGCGACGGCGTGCGTGACGCCTTCGACCCTCGAGCCAAATTGCGCGGATCGATATAGATGCTGCGATTCATAGCGAAGCGATTGGCGTCGGCGGTATTGGTGATGTTCACCATCAGCGTGCTCGTCTTCTTGATCTTCTTCGCCACGCCCGGTGTGAATCCCGCATCGCGGATCGCCGGGCGAAGCGCCTCGCCGGCGGTCCTTCGTCAAGTCGCCAAGGAGTTCGGACTCAACCGCCCGCTGCCGGTTCGTTACGGCCTGATGATGTTTCACCTCTTTATCAAGCAGGACCTGACGTCGTATGTCAACATCGGCGACAAGATAATTCCTCAGATCACCGCCGCGGCGCCGATCACCTTGTCACTCATCTTCGGCGCGGTCGTGATCTGGCTTTTCGTCGGCATCTCGGGCGGCGTCATCGCGGCGAAGAACAAGGGCAAGTTCATCGATCCACTGGTCATGTTCTTTGGCATCGCTGCGATCTCGATTCCGGTGTACTGGCTCGGTCAGATGGTGCTGCTCATCACCCAGGGGGGACTGCATAGTTCGATCTTCTCGTGGATCCCCAATGGCGGGTATGTGTCGTTGGCGCAGAACCCTTGGCAGTGGGCGCTGCACCTACTCTTCCCGTGGCTCACGCTGGCCAGTCTCTACGCCGGCATCTACGCGAGAGTGCTGCGCGGCGAATTGATCAACAATATGAACGAGGACTACATCCGCACGGCGCGCGCGAAAGGTCTGTCGGAGCGTCGGATCCTCTATCGTCACGCGCTGCGGTGTTCTCTGATTTCGCTCGTCTCGCTCTTCGGCTTGGACGTCGGAGTACTCGTGGGAGGTGCGGCGCTCTTGACCGAGGTCGTCTTCGGTCTTCAAGGAGTCGGGTGGCTCACGTATCAAGGACTGCAGAATCTCGACCTGCCGCTCATCATGGGTTGCGTCATGTACGGTGCGTTCTTCGTCGTGCTCGCGAGCGCGGTGGTCGACGTGCTCTACGCCTACATCGATCCAAGGATTCGCGTTGTCGCTTGACACCCCCACTCCCGACGCCGTCCTAAGTGTGCGCGACCTCAAGGTCTCCTTCGCCACGCGTCAAGGAGTCGTTCGAGCGGTCGACGGCCTCTCCTTTGACGTGGGGGCCAAAGAGGTGCTCGGCATCGTAGGGGAGTCGGGCTCGGGCAAGAGCGTCGCCATGTACTCGATGCTCGGGCTGGTGCGCGACGCCAACGTCTCGATCTCGGGCAGTGTTCGATTCGAGGGCCGCGAGATCCTGGGGCTCTCGGACACCGACATGCAGTCAGTACGCGGAGGCCAAGTCGGCATGATCTTCCAGGACCCGATGACGGCGCTCACGCCGGTTTACACCGTTGGTTGGCAGATCGTCGAACAACTGCGCGCCCACAACGAGATGACCAAGAAACAGGCGTACGAGCGCGCCACCGAGCTGTTGGCCGAGGTCGGCATCCCGGATCCCAAGAGTCGCATCAGTCATTACCCCCACGAATTCTCGGGCGGCATGCGCCAACGCGTGGTCATCGCCATGGCCCTCTCGTGCAATCCGAAACTCTTGATCGCCGATGAACCGACCACGGCGCTGGACGTCACGACGCAGGCGCAGATCCTCGACTTGATGGGTCGACTGCAGGCCACGCACGGCTCATCGATCGTGATCATCACCCACGACATGGGCGTAATCGCTGAGATCGCCCATCGGGTGGTCGTGATGTATGCCGGTCGCCCGGCGGAGATCGGACCGGAGTTGGACGTGGTGCGCTCGGCGCGTCACCCGTATACGTGGGGGCTCTTGGGCGCGGTGCCGCGCGCCGACGTCAAGACCCGACGACTGGTCACGATTCCGGGCAACGCCGTCTCACCGCTCGAGGTTCCTGAAGGTTGTGCCTTCGCGCCGCGGTGCGAATACCGCATGGACATCTGCGCGGAACGCCCGCCTCTGCGGGGTGCGCACGAACACCTCGACGCGTGCTGGCTGAGCGACGAGCAACGCCTGGAGATTCGGTCGACGGCGACCGTGCGAGGAGAGTCGTGAGCGACGACGTCCTTCTGCGTGCGACCGACGTGGTCAAGACCTACGCGTCGAGGCGAAGGGTCAAAGGACTTCGCACGCTCAATACCGCAGTCAACGGCGTCTCGCTCGAGATTAAAAGGGGCGAGACGCTCGGCATCGTGGGCGAATCGGGCTGCGGCAAGTCGACGTTGGCCCGCTGCCTCGTTCAATTGCTGCCCGTCACGTCCGGGAGCGTCGAATTCAATGGCGTCGAGCTCACGAAGCTGTCGCGACGCCAGTTACGACCGCACCGTCGTCAGATGCAGCTCGTGTTCCAGGATCCCTACGCGTCGCTCAATCCGCGTCGCACGGTCGGGGACATCGTGGCCGATCCCATGCGCATCAACAAGATCGGGAACGACGCGGAGATCAATTCCCGCGTGCGCGACCTCTTTCGAACGGTCGGACTCGACCCCTCGGCACTGCGGCGCTATCCCCATGAGTTCTCCGGCGGACAACGCCAACGCATCGGCATCGCGCGCTCGCTCTCACTCAATCCCTCGCTGGTCGTCGCCGACGAGCCGGTCTCCGCTCTCGATGTCTCGGTCCAAGCCCAAGTGCTGAATCTCATGACCGATCTCCAGGACGAGTTCAAACTGACCTACCTCTTCATTGCCCATGACCTAGGTGTGGTGCGTCACGTGTCGGACCGCGTTGGTGTCATGTACCTCGGTGAGATCGTCGAGTTGGGCGACGCCGAGGCACTGTACGACACGCCGCTTCATCCCTACACCGAGGCATTGTTGTCCGTCGTGCCGGAACTGAACGACACCGACGCACCCCGACGAGAACGCATCATCATCAGTGGCGACGTACCCGATCCGTCTGATCGCCCCACCGGTTGCTCCTTCCATCCCCGTTGCCCGGCGGCAACGGAAATCTGCACGACCGACAAACCGGCATTCATTGAACTGCGACCCGGTCGTTACGTGGCGTGCCACCATCCCAGAAATTTGGAGAAAATTGCCCCGTTCTCGTGATGAGCCAATCAGACTGCGCGACCGGGCCAATCACACCTGGTATCCAAGAGTCGAACAACATTCGAAGGCTCTGCCAATTTGCCATACAAAAAGTGCAATACTGTCCTGAATGGCATACACCATCTCTCGTCACGCCGGCCGTCACGAGCCGAGGCATGAAGCATGAGTAGTCGCGACGTGTCGATCGTCAGCTACGAACAGTTTTTCGGGAGTTCGTCAGACCTGATGGCGGTCGTGGACCTGGAAGGCAATTTCGTCCACGTCAATCCGGCCTATCGCCACATTCTCGGGTGGGAGCCAGATGACTTAATCGGGAAACCGTGTACCGACTATTTCCACGCGGACGATCTCGAGCGGGCTATGAAGGCGTTCGATCCAGTCGATGGTGTCACGCCGAGCGCCGCCGAACTTGACCTTCGAGAACGTTGTCACGACGACACGTATCGATGGATGAACTGGACGATCCGGAGAGACGGTGATCTGTACTACGCCGTCGGCCACGACATCACGCACCGTCGCGAGACCTATGAGGCGTTGGCTGACAGCATGGAGAAATCGCGCGCCATTTTTGACGCCGCCGTCGATTCCATCGTCGTCGTTGACAAGGATCTGCACGTCGTCGAAGCCAGTCCTTCCAACGACTCGACCTTTGCCTTTACCCGAGAGGAGACCGAGGGCCGTTCGGCGCTTGATTTCGTACATCCCGAAGATCAGCAGATGGTCCGCGATGCGCTGGAACGTGGTTTCGTCAACGACGAGGTGGTCAAAGTTCGTTTTCGAGGCCTCCACACCGATGGTCACTATGTGACGATCGAGTCTCGCGGGCGCGTGCTTCGCGACGCCCGAGGCGACGTCGCGGGAGCCGTCGTCATATCGCGCGACATCACAGAATCCGTGGAGGCCGAGCGAGCGTTGCAACTCGCCAAGGACGAAGCAGAGCAGGCGAACGTGGCGAAGAGCGAGTTCATGTCGCGCATGAGCCACGAACTTCGGACGCCGCTGAATTCGGTACTGGGCTTCGCTCAGATCCTTCAGATGGAATTGCAGTCACCCAATGAACTCGAGATGATCAGCTACATCGTGAAATCGGGCGGCTACTTGCTCGAGCTCATCAACGAAGTACTCGATATCTCTCGCGTGGAGACTGGAAACATCGCCGTGTCACTGGAGTTGGTGTCGCTGGACGCTTTGGTCGTCGAGTGTCTCAACGTCGTCTCGGTTGACGCCACGGCCTCCGGCGTCGAGATCATCAATCACTGTGAATCCGACCGTCTGGTTCGCGCCGATCCCCAACATCTCAAGCAGGTTCTCGTGAATCTGCTCTCCAACGCCATCAAGTACAACCACGCAGGGGGAGCGGTCACCCTCACCTGCGACGAAGATGGCGATCGCGTGCGACTTCACGTCACCGACACCGGTCCGGGCGTGGCGCCTCAACTGCACGAACGGCTCTTCGCGCCGTTCGACCGACTCGACGCGGCGTCAAAAGGCATCGAGGGGACTGGTTTGGGACTGGCCTTGTCGAAGGGTTTGATGGAAGCGATTGGTGGTTCACTCGGCGTCGAGAGTCAAGAAGGGGCTGGCTCAACTTTTTGGATGGAGTTGCCTCTGGCGACGACGTCATCCAACTTCTTGGAAGCGCCGATGGACGCCGGATCTTCGCAGCAGACCAACGAGACATTAACGGCAACAGTGCTGTACATAGAAGACAACGTCGGCAACGTGCGCTTGATGGAGCGACTGATGGTCCATCGACCGAACGTGCGACTGATCACGGCGTTGGAGGGAAAACTCGGTTTCGAATTGGCGCGACAACAACGGCCGGATCTGATACTTCTGGACGTACACATGCCCGACCTCTCGGGTTACGAAGTGCTGGAGCTCCTGCGTGACGATGACGGCACGGCATCGATTCCCGTCGTGATGCTCTCGGCCGACGCGTCACACGAACAGGTTCGCAAATTCAGTGACGCAGGTGCACGCGATTACCTGACGAAGCCGCTCGACCTTCAGATCTTTCTCTCGCAACTCGAGTTCTACCTGAGCGAGCGGTAGATTTCGCTTCAATCGCTACTTACGCCTTCGTCGTCGACTTCACTTTCAAAAAAGCACACGTGACAGAATGTCGAATTGTTCGTAACTTTCACGTCACACTTCGTCGCGAAAATAGTGTGGATCAGGGGTGACGCAGACGACTTCTTATTTTCCACCACATGTCTTTAACTTGTGAATACTTGCTCCACTTTCACACGTAGACGGACGTGGTTTAGAAAATCCTGTGACTTTACGAGTGCGTCGAATCGTGTAACTCGACTTCGTGCGCGACTGACGCGCAAATGCCAACTGCGCACTGGCAATCGCCATTTGTCAACTGATGCATTCATTTTGTAGAGAGTGCGAGTCATTCAAGAAGACACTTGACATCGATAGCCGGACTACAGAAGATTGTCGCAACGCGGTGTGCACGCTGTGAATGTCGAGTCCGAGAGGAGTGACGATGAGTTTCGCGATCGTGGATACCGGATTGAGTTCAGGGCGCTACTCGTTCGACGGGCCAGACTTCGGGCCTTGGGACGTCGACTGGCGAATCTCCGACGGTGACGCGCACCGAGGGGCACGGTGCGGCACGTGCGGTCAGAGTGAAGTCAATTTCCTTTGCGTTGCCTGCGCGGACTACGCATTCATCCGGTCGGCGAGCCTCACGAATGCCGGTGCACGGGTGATCGAGATGCCAAACCTCGGAGTCATGACCGACACCATGGGTGCCGGCGACGGGGATGTCCCTGATTCGGTCGGCGGCGAAGACGGTGATGTCCCTGATTCCATCGACGGCCAAGACGACGATGATGAGAGCCAGGACGACGACACCGAGTCGGAGCGAATGTAAGCGACGCATTATGGATTAGAAGTTCGTTGTGAACTGATCTGAGGAGTTCAATAAGTGTTGAAGAGCGGGAGATCATGAAGGAATTTCTTACCGACGTACAAAAACTTGGAGAGCGGGCGCGCCAGGAGATTCGGAAGGGTCCGGCGACCGAGTCAGAGGTTTCGAGGTCAATCTTCATCCTCAATCAAGCACTGGCGCTCAACATGGTGTGCGTCCTTCGACACATGCGCCACTTCGTTACTGCCGACAGGTTTGACGCACGTGTCGTGGCCCAAGAGTTTCTCGAACACACGGTGCGTGAGTCTGAGAACTCTGATTTGATTGTGGCTCGCATACGCGAGCTCGGGGGCGAACCCGAGTACGAGCGACACTCAGCTGCCAAGCGAGGGCAATTCGAATGCAGCACGTCAAGTGAGTTCGAAGACATCATTCGGGCCGACCTGGCGACAGAGCAGAGCGCCATTGCGGCGTATGCAGAAATGATCGACTGGCTATCGGACGTTGACCCGGCTTCATCCGAGGTGCTCCGCCAGATCCTCTCGTTGGAAGAAGAGCACGCAGAGGTCATGCTCAACTTCGTCACGGTGATCATCACATAGTTCCCCCACCGGTCTCCTCGATCACTATGAAGCCGACACTCTGGTGATCGAGGAGATCGGTTCCCCCTCTTGAGATGTGTCGACACACATATCGCAGGTGTGTGTACTCGTCTCTTCGGACAACTGACGGTCGCCTTCAATGCCGTTGACCAGGAGTGCGGAACTACTTCGCGTCGACCACGACTGCGATCGCCACACGTTGATTTCGACGTGCAAACTCAATTGAGTTCAGCGACCACTGGTGTTACGCTGCCACCAACATGGACGCCTGGTCGGAGGCAACTTTCCTCCAGTGCTGAATCTGAGTATCGAAGGCGGGGGAGGGGTACACCGGGATCGTGGCGAGACGTCGAAGCATGCGCGCGCTCACGAACGATGAGGCGATTCGAAGCGCCGCTGTCTCTTTGGTGCTCCGCGATGGAATAGATGCGATCTCCTTCCGCGACGTTGGGCGCATCGCCGGACTGACTCACGGAGCTCTTTACGCGCGCTTCGAAGATGTTGAAGAGCTGCTGGTCGATCTCTGGAATGAGGTCCTGTGTCACCGGGCCATTGGACTCTTTCAGGCTGCGATGAACGCAACGTCGAATCCCAACGAGAAAACGGTCAAGGACCTTTTCGATTTGGTGCGCGGTGCGCTGGCGGCGGATGCCGCGATGGTCCAGGTCCTCCTGTCATCTCGACGTTTTCCTATTTTGCGAGAAGAAGTCGATACGTTCATCCATGACGATTTGGAAACGGTTTCGGTCGACGTTTCGAGTGCGACTCAGTCGCGCGCGCTGTTGCTCTTCGGATTGATCATGGTGCAGATTCTTCAGAAGACACTGTTCGGGATGAACGAGGAGGACGTCGATTTCCTCGAGGCGATCGTTCTCGACGCGCTCGATGTGGACCCCGACCAAGTTGGTGCAGTCGAGCTCCGTGAACCAACTGATCGCATTATTTCGGCCCCCAACGGTGATTTACGCTCCCAGCTCGCATTCCACACGTTCGGTGCGGTCGGCAAGAGCGGTTATACCCGAGCGACGATCTCTCGAATCTCACGACGGGCCAACTGCTCGCCCGGCGCGATCTACAAGCTGTATCCCTCGAAGGAAGATCTGGTTATCGCGGCGACGAGGAAGATCATGGAAGCGCCCTGGATCACCCTCGCCGCACTCGCCGAAATCCTCGACGACGGGGTACTGACCCAACTTCTCTTCTCGGCGGCTAGCACACACAATGATGTGCGCAAGAGTTTCAACGTAGAGATCGCGATGGCGTCTAGCCACGGCGACAAGATTCGCGCGGCGGTGGAGGCGCAGCTGCAAGGACTCGAAATCTTGGTGCCACTCTTGGACGGGGTTACTGATGAGCAAAGGAGTCAACTCCGTCACGTGATTCGAGCGATAATCACCGTGACGTTGGGAACTAGTTTCTTGTCGACCGTCACCAAGGCAACCGACCAGATTGATTTCAATCAGTTCGCAGAACCCCTTCGACGGTCGTTTCTGCAACGAGAACAGTTCCCGTGGCCGGAGATAAGTCGGCAGCTCAGGCAGTTAGCTGGATCAGGGAAAGCGCCAATTCCTCGCCCCTAGCTACGAGTTCGTTGCTCCCATTGGGCGTCGTCAAATGACGCCTTTCACTCGAAGTCGCATCCGCGATGAATCGGTCTGTCGGCGCATTGAACCATGTCGACCGATCACTAAAGAGGCGTGATACTTTCGACTCATGACACTCCCATTGGAAGTAACCCTTGACAATGCATTGTCGGACCTTCAGTTGCTTCGGCATCCGTTTTATCAGCGATGGGAAGCCGGAGAGTTACGTCGAGAGGAGTTGACTGATTATGCGGAGCAGTACCGATATTTCGAAGCGATGCTTCCGGTGTTTCTCGAAAGCGTGAGTGAGCAACTTCCAATCGGTCCAGTCAGAGATTTGGTGTTGGCCAATCTTGCCGACGAGGTGTCACCGCCCAGTCACATCGATCTCTTGGAGCAGTTCGCGCGATTCTTCGATGCCGAGGAGCCAGAGATCTCTCCGGCGATGCTGCATCTGGTGAGTTCGTATTCAAGTTTGTTGCAGCGCGGTCCGGCCCCGTCGTTAGCCGGACTCTGGGCTTACGAGAGTCAAGGCGCTGCCATCGCTGACTCGAAAGCAGAAGGACTCATCAAGCACTATGAAGCCGACAGTGAAGCGACGGCTTTCTGGACAGTGCACGGGACCATCGAAGAGGATCACGCCAAGTGGACACTTGACGCTCTCGAGACGCTAAGTCCGGATGTTGACGAAGTGAGAGCCGCCGCACTTCTCATTGCAGACGCGTGGTGGTCGTTTCTGGATGAACGAGAGTCGCTCGCGGCCTAATCAAACCTTCGGCATTGGGTCGTGGGAATTCTTCGTCTTGTCGATCACGACACCGTCTAGGCAATTGAATGACCTGCGTTTCTGGACAGACCGGATAATTGTGCCGGTGAAATCTGCCCGAACTTTGTGGAAAAATCTGAACCCGTGTGATAGCCGAGCACTACTCTTTCTCGTGTAGATGATCGATCGTGAAGCATGGAAATGGAGGAAACATGAGTGGCGTGCGTGTGCTGGTGGGCACGAGGAAAGGTGCCTTCATTCTGGAGTCGGATGGTCTGCGTAAGAAGTGGGACGTCAGCGGACCCTTCTTTGGCGGCTGGGAGATGTATCACATCAAGGGCTCGCCAGTCGATCCGAATCGGATCTATGCCTCCCAAACGACGAGCTGGTTCGGCCAGCTGATCCAACGTTCGAACGACGGTGGAAAGACGTGGGATCCGGTCGGTAATCAGTTCAATTACGACGGAGTGCCGGGCACGCACCAGTGGTACGACGGGACACCACACCCCTGGGAGTTCGCGCGAGTCTGGCATCTTGAACCGTCGCTGACTGATCCTGACAAAGTTCTGGCCGGAGTTGAAGACGCCGCACTTTTCGAATCAACCGACGGCGGCATGTTGTGGAATGAACTTTCTGGTCTCCGGAACTCCGGCACCGGGCCCTCGTGGCAGCCGGGAGCTGGCGGGATGTGTCTGCACTCAATCATCGTCAGTCCCAAGGACCCCGATCGTATTTACATCGCTATCTCGGCGGCGGGAGCGTTCCGAACGGATGACGGCGGAAAGAGTTGGCGACCAATCAACAAGGGCCTGCACTCCGAAGGGATTCCGGATGAGGACGCCGAAGTGGGTCACTGCGTGCACCACATCACGATGCACCCTTCGAAGCCCGACACGCTCTTCATGCAGAAGCATTGGGACGTGATGCGGACCGATAACGCCGGCGACTCGTGGGTTGAGATCAGCGGCAATCTACCGACCGACTTCGGCTTCGCCATCGACGTGCACGCTCATGAACCCGAGACCGTGTACGTCGTGCCGATCAAGAGCGACTCCGAGCACTATCCACTTGACGGACAGCTGCGCGTGTACCGAAGTCGAAGCGGCGGTAACGAGTGGGAACCACTCACTAAGGGTCTCCCGCAAGAGAACTGCTACGTGGACGTCTATCGCGATGCGATGAGCGTGGACACGCTGGATAAGTGCGGGCTCTACTTTGGTACGACGGGTGGTCAAGTGTACGCGTCGAATGATGAAGGTGACAGCTGGGAAGCCATCATTCAGAACTTGCCCGCGGTCTTGTCCGTCGAGGTTCAGACGCTGGCATGATTCGCGTCGTCTTACCAGCGCATCTGAAGACCCTCGCCAAGGAGAATCGAGAGATCGAACTCCATGTGGCTGGCGTCGCGAGCCAGCGTTCGGTGGTGGACGCGCTGGAAATGAGTTATCCGGCATTGCTCGGAACGATTCGTGATCCCACCACTAAGAAACGTCGACCTTTCGTCCGATTCTTCGTGTGCGAGGAGGACATCTCGCACGACGATCCTGAGGCACCGCTCCCCGAGGAAGTGGTCTCGGGCAAGGAGCCATTCTTTGTCATCGGAGCCATGGCCGGCGGCTAAGAAATATTGATCGCCGACTCGCGCCAGTCAGCGCAAAGCATTTCGATAGGCGGCCGGTTAAGTGGCAATCACCTACGCTCGTTGGGATGGAGCTCGCCGCCAAGATCCTGATTGTCTCGGATTCGGCGGTAGCCGGCACGCGCGACGATCTGGTAGGTCCTCTGCTTCGTGAGCGACTGGTCGGCGCTGGTTATGACGTGGTCGAACTGCAGGTCGTTGGTGACGGCGTGGCGTCGGTCGAAGTCGCGTTGCGCCAACTGGTTCAAGGATTCAGCGGGGTGGTGGTGACTTCCGGTGGAACGGGATTCTCACCACGTGATCTCACTCCCGAGGCGACGTTGCGAGTAATCGAACGCGAAGCGCCTGGTCTGGGCGAAGCCATGCGACTGGTGAATCCTCTCGGTCGCCTATCGCGCGCGCGAGCCGGGACTGTCGGTCAGAGCTTGATCGTGAACTGTCCTGGTTCGCCAAATGGAGCAATCGAGTGTCTCGAGTCAATACTCGACGTTCTGCCTCACGCCATTGAACTTCTTCGGGGAGACGCCTCGCCTCACCCTCCCGAGACCGGCGGAAGCACCATTATTTCGTCGTGAGGTTCGACCCGGGTCGTCGGCGCAGCGGGTTCGCCGTTCAGCCACACTTGGCTCGTTTCGAGAAGTGCGCCAAAGTGTTCTCCGTATCGAGTTACGGATTCCTTTAGGACATCGTCCAGCGTCGGTCCATCGAATTCGTCCTCGCGTATTCCCGCCGCTTCGTGCGCTGGGCCGAGCAAAATAAGTTTGGCCATGTCAGAGGTCGTTCAATCGTTCGGTGTCGATGATCATCGCATCCACGTCTTGCCCCGCACTCAGGCCGTCGCCGTCGGGAACCATGGCGATGGCGTTGGCTCCGGCAATGGAGTGAAGAAGGTGACTTCCGAGGCGACTGACACTCTTCACGTGGAGTCGACCGTCGCTTTCAAATCCCGCGTTCACGTGCACGAGGTTCAGTTTGCCGTCGCGTCGACGTGGCAGGGGACAGTTGAGGATCATGGACGCGGTCGGTCGGTCTAGTTCCGTGTGCCCGGCAAGTAGTCGAAGTGCCGGACGAACGAAGAGCTCGAAGCCCACGAGTGTCGAAACTGGATTACCGGCGAGTCCAAAGAAGGGAGTGCCTGAAGATGGGTCCACGGCGAATGCGAATGGCTTGCCGGGCCTGATCGCCACCTGCATGGACCGAGCGCTATCGCCGACTAGTTCAACGAGCACCAACTTGACGAAGTCGGCGTCACCGACGCTGACGCCGCCAGTGGAGATGACCGCATCGCACACTTGCATGCCGCGCACGAGGGCCTCGGTGATGGCATCTGGCGTGTCCCCAGCGATGCCCAGGTCAACGGGGTCGAACCCCGAACGGGCGAGCGAGGCGAGGAGAGACGGGCGATTGGCGTCGCGAATCTTACCGACCCCGAGATCATCGTTCGAATCAGAGAGTTCATTGCCCGTGGACAGTACGCCCACTCGTGGTCGCGGGTGCGCGACGACCGAGGCAACGCCCTGACTCGCGAGCACGCCCATGAACGCAGGACCAATCACGGTGCCGATTCCGACGAGTTCTTGACCGACGGTGACATCGTCGCCCACGAGACGCACGTAGTCACCGTGTTGCACGGACCTTTGAATCAGGACGTTCAAACCGTCGGCGTCAACCGTTGCTTCTTCTCTCATGCAAATGCTGTCGGCCCCGTCGGGGAGTGGAGCACCGGTCATGATTCGAGCCGCTTCACCCGATTGCACCTTGGTCGTGGCTAGGTCACCAGCGAAGACCGTGTCGACAATCTTCAGTCGGACCTCGCCGGCAGCGGTGTCATCGGCCCGAAGAGCGAATCCGTCCATTGCGGAATTCGCGAAACGCGGCGACGGTTCTCGAGCATGGACCACTTCGGCAATCACTAATCCGAGCGCGTCCTTGACCTCAATCTCCTTCGGAGTGAGGGGCGAGAGATTCTGGAGGACGAATTGTCGGGCTTCTTCGTACGAGATCATCGGTCGACCTTCGTTTGCAAGCACGTACGTGGGTGATTCTTCATTGGTCGCGCGCGTTGCCGATGGGTGACGTTTCGTCACTCCACGCAGAACCGCCCTCCCACAATTCTCGTTTCCACATCGGCACGCTTGCCTTCAACGCGTCGATGCAGAAGCGTGCGGCCTCGAACGCAACATCGCGGTGGGGTGCGGAGACCGCGACCACGACGGTCGAATCCGAGAGTTCGACGCGGCCGATTCGATGTTGGATGGCGACTCGTTCGAGCGCCGGCCACCGCTTGCGAGCTTCGTCCACGACGTCGCGAAGACGTCGCTTCGCGAGTTCAGCGTCCGTGTCGTACTCCAGCGCGATCACATTCTCTCGAGCTCTCGAATGATCTCGAACGATGCCTGAAAACGTGACGACGCCCCCGCAGTTCGGGCGTATCACCCAGCTAGAAAGTTCGTCAGGGGATAACGGATTCTCCGTGATGGAAATCCAGTCCGAGGTAGGGGCTGACGACACTCGCCACAGCCTATTGTCGACTCGTCTTTCGTCCGGGTCGATCTCACCATGGATGGAACGCCGGCAGTGCGAAGGTAACAGTTGGCCGTGGGTGGGCCAGAAGCCGTCCAGCGCATTTACGCGAAAAATAAGCCTGTGATGGGATATGTACGTGTATTCAACCACGCTAGTACTGTATGTGCAACCTACTGGGAGTCACGACTATGTCACATTCCAAAGTCATATCTGCCCGCCGGAGCATCGGACAACTGCTCATCGCCACGGTGATTGCGGGTCTCGCGATTCCATTCGCCAGTGCCTCGTCGGGCGCCGCGCCGACGCAGAAAGCTTCAGGAACTGTTGACGTCCTCTACGCCGGTTCATTTCTCGATCTCATGGAACAGCATCTTGGTCCTGCGTTCCACAAGGCAACGGGCTACACGGTAAGTGGCATTTCGGCTGGCTCGTCGGCACTCGCGAGTGAAATATCGGGAAAGACGGTGGTCGGCGACGTCTTTATCAGCGCCTCGCCCAGCGTAAACGCGTCGCTCGAAGGTGCGAGCAACGGTAATTGGGTTTCGTCATACCGCGAGTTCGGACTCTCACCACTCGTGCTCGGTTACTACGCGAAGTCGAAGTTCGCCAAGGATCTCCAGACCCAACCCTGGTACAACGTGGTTGACCTCCCGGGATTCTTGCTCGGCCGCACCGACCCGGCGACTGACCCCAAGGGCGTGCTCGCGGTCGATGCGCTAGAAGGCACCGCTTTGACGCACAACATTCCGGCCCTCAACGCACTCGCCACGTCGAAGTCGAACATCTTCGAAGAGACTGCGCTCGTGGGTCAACTCCAAGCCGGCCAGCTCGACGCGGGCTTCTTCTACGGTGTCGAAGCCGCCGCAGCGCACCTTAAGACAGTGCCTCTCAAGGGAACCGCCCTCTCCGCTCAGTACACGGTGGCGATCCTCAATCGAGCGCCTCATCAGACCGCGGCGAAAGCGTTCGTGACGTTCTTGCTCAGTAAGGCCGGTCGATCGATTCTGAGTAAGTATGGCGTGACACCAATCGTGCCGCCGCTCGTTACGAAGGCGGGGAGCACGGGAAGCACGACGACAACGACCTTGGCGACCACGACTACTTCACCGTGACATTCTCGAGGGTCCAAAAAGGCCCTCTCATCTGGTTGGGCGGTTTGCTCGTCGTGTACTTGGGCTACCCCCTCATCGCCTTCGTCATTCGTCTGATCACGTCACCCCAGCGCGGATTCCACGTGCCAGGACTCTTTCCGGCACTATGGGTGTCGGTCAGTTGCGCCACGGTCTCACTCGCCATCGTCACGGTGCTCGGCGTGCCTCTCGCGTATCTTCTGGCGCGATCGTCGGGACCGATCTCGTCGATCATCGGCACGATCGTGCAGATTCCCCTGGCCTTACCTCCGCTCATGAGCGGCATCGTGCTGGTCTATCTCATCGGTCCCTACACGTTTCTGGGGCAACTCTTCGGCCAGCATCTGACGGACTCTCTGGTCGGCGTCGTGATTGCGATGTCCTTCGTGTCCTCGCCGTTCTTGATCGTCGCGGCTCGAGCAGCATTCGCCTCACTCGATGGTGGGATGCTCGACGTCGCCACCACGCTGGGGCACTCTGACACGTCGCGCTTCTTGCGTGTGGCGATACCGAGCGCGGGACACGGTATCCGCGCAGGCATGTTGTTGACGTGGCTGCGCGCCTTTGGCGAGTATGGCGCCGTCGTGATCCTGGCGTACAACCCTGCCTCGTTGCCGATCTACACCGAGAATCAATTCAGTGGACGAGGCTTACCGACGACCTTGGCACCCACGGCGCTGGCGCTCGGCATCGCCGTGGTCGTCGTGTTGCTCAGCCGCGCCCATATCTCCAAACCTCCTTCCCGACGCGCGCGTCCGCCAGAGCCCCGCGCGCCGGAAATCGTGACACCGCGGCCAGTTCGTTTTGACATCGACCATCACCTGGGAACGTTTCATCTCGCCCTTGCCCACGACTCATCAACGAGGCACTTGGGTATCCTCGGACCTTCCGGCTCCGGGAAGACAGCACTCCTTCGCTGTCTCGCCGGTCTCAACGGACCACGTCCGGGTCCCGTTTGGTACGGCGATGAGATGGTCCAAGACGTACCCGTCGAGCGTCGCGGCGTCGGCTACGTGGCCCAAGGGTTTTCGCTGTACCCGCGTATGTCGGTGTGGCGACACATGATCTTTGCCGGCGCCACCCCCGAACTGAGTGCCTACTGGATCGAGCACCTACGTCTTCAGGGTCTTGAGGATCGACGCCCGGCTGATCTGTCGGGTGGACAACGTCAACGGGTGGGTTTGGCCCAAGTACTTTGTTCGTCGCCCAAGGTGTTGTTGCTCGACGAGCCGTTTTCGGCCTTGGACGTGCCGGTTCGACAGGAACTGCGTCGCGAACTTCGCCGACTCCAACAAGAGACGGGTCTCGCGACCGTGCTGGTCACGCACGACCCCGCCGAAGCCGCGTTCTTGTCCGACGAATTGATCATTCTCGCCAATGGCACGGCGCTGCAATCCGGAACCAGCCGGTCGCTGCTGGCTCGGCCCGCGTCGGTACAGGTCGCGGAGCTACTCGGAGTTGAGAATATGAATACCGGGTCCGTGCGCGATTCGAACACCATCGATGTCGGGGGAGCGCTTCTCGAAGTTCCTTTGACCGAGCTAGCAACCGGCGCGGCCGTGTGGTGGAGCATCGCACCGGAACGCGTGATCGTGTCACCGGCGAACGATGGCACCGCCCGCGACGGCGCTGATGCGTTGCTTGGCACGGTTATCGATGTGGTCGACATGGGTTCGGCCTACGACATCTTTGTCAACATCGCCGATGGCGTTGAGCTGCTGGCGCGCACTCGCGGTGCGCTGGACGTCGAAGTCGGTGCGCGATGCCGGATTGAAGTTGATCGCACTGCGATCGCCCTTTGGGAAGCTCCGGACGGTCGTCCAGAGACGGTGGTTGACGCCAGCTCTATGAGCTAGGCGCCGTAGTGTCCTCTAGAACTTTTCGGGTATCTCCACGCTGACATTGGTGGCTTTCACCACGGCATCAACCACCACACCCGGGGCCAGCTCCAGTTCGTCGGCGGCTTCGCGCGTGATAAGCGAGACGAATCGATGGGGGCCGGCTTGAATCTCGATCTGAGCGACGACCTTGTCCTTCACGACCTTGGTGACTATGCCGACGAATCGATTGCGAGCGGACTGAGCGCGTGGGCTCGTTGGCTTGGCACTCACCGAATTGGCGATGGCGAGATCAGCCAGGTCCTCGCCGTCGAAGGTTCGTCGGCCGTCGTCGGTGACGGTCGAGGTCAATCGACCCGACTCGGCCCAGCGACGAATCGTGTCCGGGCTCACCCCAAGTAATTCAGCCGCTTGGGCTGTGCGGTACGTCGCCATTGACCAAGATTAGTCACGGGACAATCTGCGAGCGGATGGGGCGTGGCGAAACGCGACGACTTATCCGCCAATCATCGACATCGAACGAGTGGGGCGCAAGAACCCGGGCTCGTTGATCGCATGACCGGGGTACTTTTCCCACACTGCCCGTCGAATCGCGAGTGCGAGCACGTCATCATCGGCGCCTGCACGCATCAAATCTCGTATTGAGTGCTCGTCATCGGAGAAAAGACAGTTGCGGATCGCTCCATCGGCGGTGAGACGTAGTCGGTTGCAGGTGCCACAGAAGGGCTGTGTCACGCTGGAGATGAGGCCAATCTCTCCGTGGCCGTCGTCAAACTTGAAACGCTCCGCTGGCGCCGAACTGTCGGTATCGGTGGCCGTGAGCGGCCAGCGAGCGGAGATCAAATCGAAGATCTCTCGTCCCGGCATCAGTTGAGACTGGTCCCATTTGCCCTGAGCATCGAGAGGCATGAACTCAATGAAGCGAACAATGCGACCTGTGTCGCGCGCAAAAGCCGCGAAGTCCAAGATCTCGTCGTCATTCTGTCCTCGAAGAATTACGACGTTCAATTTCAGTGGCGTGAGCCCCGCGGCTTCGGCGACGTCCATCGCCTCGAGGACGGTGGTGAGGACGCCTCGCCGTCGAATCGAGTTGAACCGCTCCGGTTTCAGCGAGTCACAGCTGATGTTGACCCTCTTCAGTCCCGCGTCCTTGAGCGAGGGCACCATCGGCGCGAGCAACATGGCATTCGTCGTGAGCGACAGATCGTCGAAGCCAAGTGCCGACAGTTGCTGAACGAGCGTCGGGAGGTTCTTGCGCATCAGCGGTTCACCGCCAGTGAGACGAAGGGCCGTCACGCCGAGGTCGCGTGCGACCCGTGCGACTCGAGTCATCTCTTCGAAGGTCAAGAGAGCTTCTCTGGGCTGGAAGGTCATACCAACTTCGGGCATGCAGTAGACGCAGCGCAAGTTGCAGCGGTCGGTGACCGATATTCGAAAGTCGTTGTGCACTCGTCCGTAACGATCGACCAGCGGGCCGCTCTCGGGCATGACGAGCGGTTCTCGGCTCTTAGTAGGGTCAGCGTTCGCACTGCTGCGGTCGTGCGGTCGCACGGAAACGAAGACCGATGTCGGGGTGTTCCCGTCGTCGGGCGTCACGGGCTCGGTCGGGCCTCGCGCCCGCTATGCGTCATCTGAATCTCGACGTGCCCCACGAGCAATCACTTTAATGGTCGATCGTTGACGAGTGAGGTTCGCGCTTCAATTCGACGCAACGCCAATGGCATGACGTCTTTCGGCGCTAGTTCGGCGGATTCAAATCGGAGTTCTCGACGAGGCGTCCCCAACTGCCCGATCGGCCGCCTTCTTTCCGCATCAACTCGAGCTCATCGATCCGTGCCAACGGGTCTTCCTCTTGAAGAGAGTTCACGATGCTCAGCGCCGCAAACGCGCACGCCGTTAACGCCTCCATCTCCACGCCCGTGCGTTGGGTGGCGGTGACCGTCGTCGTCACTTCGATACCTCGGTCTTGTCCAGTCAATTCGACGTCGACGTCATTCAGGTTCAACGTGTGGCACAACGGGATGAGATCCGACGTCCTCTTCGCCGCCGAAACGCCCGCGATGCGCGCACAAAGAATGGGGTCGATCTCGTCCTTTCGAGGTTCGAGAGCGCCGATGTCCGCTGTCGTAACGACGAGACAGCGAGCCATGGCCAAACGGCGCGTGACACGTTTGCTCGTGACGTCGACCATTCGCAGCTTCCCGAGGGCGTTGATGTGAGAGAACTCACGTTCCATGACCTTTATCCCTCCGCCGAACCGAACTGTGAAAGTCAACTCGAGCTTTCGTGTCATTCCTGGCACCGCGCGCGAATCGCTCTTATTTCAAAGCAGTGTACTTGGCGACTTTGGATGGTTTACTCGGCGATATTTCCGGATCCGTGTAACGCATTGTCTATTGGCGAGACAATAGTGGTGGCGAAAGTGATCCGAAGTGGCGACAACACCAGTAGGTCTAATGATGGGTGAGTTGGGTTCTGTGACCGGTACGTTGAAGGTTGTGACGATCACGGGCAATGGCCAATCGGAATCGAGCGGTCAATGACTGCAGAGTTCCCTCGCGTCGCGCCCGAGGAGTTCCCGAAAAGGGTCAACGTGGGACGCAGGGTGTTCATCGGTCTCGCAGCCCTTGGTGCGTTGGGTGTCGCGTTCGGCAACAGCGTCCAAAACTTCGTAGGCAGTGCTGTCGGTTCCGGTCTCGGCGGATTGTTGCCGGGCGGCGATCGCTTCCGCATTTACTCGATTACGGGTGCCTTCCCGAAGATCACGCGAGATAAATATCGACTGAAGGTGAGTGGCCTGGTTGATCAACCGACGACCTTCACCTTGGCCGAACTCCAGTCCATGCCGAAAACATCGTTCACCAAGGCCTTTCAATGCGTCACGGGATGGCGAGTTCCCGACGTTCACTGGGAAGGCGTCAAACTCTCAGACATATTGGACCGCGTAGGAGTTCAATCGAGTGCCGTCGCCGTGAGTTTCGACTCCTACGACAATGCTGACACCGAGAGCCTCACCCTCGATCAGGCGCACCTGCCCGATGTGATCGTGGCTTACTCCATGCTCGGTGCCCCGGTCACGACGGAACACGGCGGACCGGTACGCCTCTATGTCGCGCCGATGTTCGGCTACAAGTCACTCAAGTGGCTGTCCGGAATACGAGTGGTCGATTCCGTCGAAGTCGGGTTCTGGGAGCAGAACGGCTACCCGATCAATGGTTGGCTCGACGGCACCACCGGCCCGAACAACCCCGACCCCGAATTGACCTGAGATGACGCTCACCCAGACCCCGGCCAGATCCCTGCGAGTGCTCCGTTTCGACCGTGTGCAACGAGGCGCCCATTGGGCAAACGCGTTGCTGTTCTTCACCCTCATGTTCACCGCGATCCCGCTCTACTTCGGTTCGTTCTTTGGCATCGTCATGCCGCGCCACGTGATCGAGATGATTCACTTGTGGACCGGTCTGGCCCTCCCGTTGCCAATCATTGTGTCGCTCATCGGACCTTGGGGTAAGGCGATGCGTCACGACGTTCGACGAATCAACTACTGGACTCGCGACGAGATTCGCTGGCTTCGCTCGGCCGGAAAGACGAAGCTCGAGTCCGACAAATTCAATCCTGGTCAGAAGCTCAACTCGATCTTCATCGGCGCATCCATACTCGTGATGCTCGTAACGGGGGCGATGCTGCAGTGGTTTAGGTTCTTTCCCGTACCGTGGCGATCGGGAGCGACCTTCGTGCACGACGTCTTTGCCTACGCGGTCTTCTTCGTGGTCTTTGGCCACATCGTCATGGCCCTGACGCACCGCGAAGCGTTGCGGTCCATCTTCAAGGGCTGGGTGAACCGAAGTTGGGCCGAGCGTTACGCCCCGAGGTGGCTCCGAGAAGAGCGGCTGGACGATGTCGGACCCTAGCGGGGTCCGCTAGTAACTCGGCAAGTCTTCCAAGAGCGAGTCGATGAGTGAGCCGAATGCGTCGCGCAGTGACTCGTTCGGCAACGTCGACAGATCTGCGTGACCTCGAGCCAGGAAATCCTGTGCGGCGGCGACGGTCTGTGCGACGCCGTCGGTGGCGACCACGAGTTTGCGAGCCTTTTCTCGGTCGTCGTCGTCGAGCACGCCGCCTAGGACGCTGCGGAGTTCAGCACCGATGATGGGGTCGCGCAAGGCGAAGAGGGTGGGCAGGTTGTAGATGCCCACGACGAGGTCTTGACCGGCGGGCTTGGCGAGTTCGTAGTTGACGTCGATGAGGTCCAAGATGTCGTCACGAAGTTGGTAGATCATTCCGAAGTTACGACCGAACGAACTCAACGCCTCGATCTGCTCATCGCTCAATCCGGCGGTCATCGCCCCTATGCGACAACTCGCGGACATCAGGGATGCGGTCTTTCCTTCGATCGTGTCGAAGTAGTCGTCGAGAGAGCGCTCCACCGAGAAGGCCGTGCTCATCTCAGAGATCTGGGCGCGCGTCAACTTCATGAGGGTGTTGGCGAGAAGTTCCGCGAAGTTGGCACCGAGGTTCGCCGCGATACTGGCCGATTGGGCCATCAGGAAGTCGCCGGCGACGATCGCGACGAGGTTGCCGTAACGCGCGTTGACCGTGTCAACGTTGCGACGGACCTTGGCCTTGTCCAACACGTCGTCGTGATAGAGCGAGGCGAGATGCATCAACTCGAGTGCCACGGCACCGAGGAGGTCCTCTTCGCTCGCGGGTCGCTCACCGCCCGTCGCCGAGCAGATCGCCAGCAGGGGCCGCAGATATTTGCCGCCGGCGCCAGTGAGATGGGTGGTGACCGAGTCGAGGAAGTCGTCGCCGACCACGATCGACGCCGCGAGCAAGGTCTCAAAGCGCACCAAGTCGGCTTCTACCGAAGGTAGTTGCAGTCGATCGCTCGGATTCACCCCTCTACCGTAGACGATTCCGATTATTGCCCTCCAGGGCGCTTGAGGTGCATTAGGTACCACGTCCGGCGTTCATCAATCAAGAGCAACTGACGAAAAGCAATCCTCTATCGAGGGTCAGTGCGCACGAGCAGGCCCGCGACAACGCGACGCGTCGATTTAGCGATGCGCGCGAACCAGGTGAGCCGCACGACCCATTGTTCTCGTAAGGAGTGTTCACGAGTCTCGCTGAATCTCGAGATCACCAGGTAGTCGAGCACGCCGGCCGCAAGCCCGATGACCAGCGCAGTGGTGTGTTCGACGCCGTCGACGCCGCGCGTGATTATCGCCGCACCGACCAAACTGACGATGAGCACCAATGCGGACCGGTTCATCTTGACGGCGACCAACAGACAGGCGCCGACCGCGGTCGTCGCCGCGGACGGTCCGGTGTCCACGCCATGAAGCAACACCGGCACGAATCCGAAGAAGTGATTGTGCACCGACTCGAGCAGGACACGTGCGAAAAGCGTCGCGCCGAAGTGTCCAACCATTGCTACGACGATCGTCAGCCAACGACCAAGTATCAGTTCACCGAGGCCAATGACCACCACGAGTTGGACACACGCCGCCCAGAGGGGTAAGTATGCCGTCGGCAAGAAAAACGACATCGGCAGACGCGCCAGTTCACTCGTGAGAGGAAGGGCTGCGTACACGTTGCCGGATCGCCAGAGTTCGGGTCGCAGAATATGAAAGTGCAAGAAGATCGCGACCAGACAGGTTGCCAGAGCCATCGCGACGCCGAGCCACGGTCGCTCGCCGCGCGCCAATCTGAACCGGGTGAGGCGCCACAGTCGGATGAATTCTCGAGCCAGGCCGAATCGTGGCGTCGTGGCGCGATCGACCTTGGAATCATTCGCGACCTCGGCGAAATTCATGTTCAGAACGCTATCAGCACGTCCCTGAATTTCTACTGGTTAAAGAGCGCCCGAATCGATTCGCGGAGCGATCCCATCGTGGCGATGACCGCCGTCGGCTCGTAGCCGCAGTGGGCCATGCAGTTGGCACAGCGCTCGTCGCGACCGCGGCCGTACGCGGACCAGTCGGTCGTCTCCACGAGCTCCTTGTAGCTCGTGGCGTAACCGTCCGCCATGAGGTAACACGGTCGCTGCCAACCGAAGACCGAGAAGCTCGGGATGCCCCAGGCCGTGCACTGGAAGTCGCGCTTGCCCTCGAGGAAGTCCAAGAAGAGTGGCGAGTGGTTGAGACGCCACTTCTTGCGACGACCGTCGGCGAACGCCTCTTTGAACAGCTCGCGAGTCTGATCGACGCCGAGGAAGTGCTCTTGATCGGGTGCCTTTTCGTAGGCGTAGGCGGGGGAGATCATCATGGCGTCGACCTTGATGTCGTCGTTCAAGAAGTCCAGGACGTCGCGGATGGTCTTAGGTTGATCGGTACTGAAGAAGGTCGAGTTCGTGGTGACGCGAAAGCCCTTGGCTTTGGCGGCCTTGATCGCCGACACCGCTTCGTCGAAGACGCCGTAACGATTCACTGCGAGGTCGTGGCGTTCCTGCAGGCCGTCCATGTGGATGACCCAGGAGAAGTAGCGAGACGGCGTGAACTTCTCGAGACGTCGCTCAAGCAGGACCGCGTTCGTGCACAGGTATACGTAGACCTTGCGCTTGATGAGCTCTTGCACCATCTCGGCGATCTGAGGATGCAGCAGAGGCTCGCCACCGGCGATGGACACCATTGGTGAACCGGTCTCTTCGACCGCCTTGATCACGTCCTCGACTGAGAGGCGCTTACGGAGTATCTCGGTGGGGTACTGGATCTTGCCGCAACCGGGACACGAGAGATTGCACGCGAAGAGCGGCTCGATCTCGATGATGAACGGGTAGTACTTGGTCCGCTTCAACTTGTGCTTCATGAGGTAAGTACCGATGCGCAGATTTTGGCGTAGGGGAACGGCCATCACCGCACCCTAGTCGGAAGAGCGAAATGAACCGTCTCTTGCGTGATGATTTCTTCGCTGAGACGCACCGGTCCGAGCGAGGAGATCGCATCGACGACACCTCGGACGAGTTGGTCGGGCACCGAGGCGCCAGCGGTGAGGCCAATACTCCTCACGCTGTCGAGCCAACCCAGTTCCAGCTGGGATTCGTCTTCGATCAACTCGGCTCGACAACCCTCTCGCTGGGCTACTTCGACGAGTCGAGCGGTATTGGACGAGTTGGCCGAGCCCACCACGACCATGAGGTCGCACCGGTGAGCGATCGAACGGACCGCGTCTTGACGATTCTGGGTGGCGTAACAGATGTCGTTCGAGCTCGGAGCCGAGATATCCGGGTAACGGTCGCGCAGCGCGTCGATGATCCCAGCCGTTTCGTCGACGGCGAGCGTCGTTTGGGTGAGATAGGCGATTGGTTGGTCGCTTTCGAACTCCAGACCAGCGACGTCATCGACGTTCGCCACGATGCGAATGCGATCGGGCGCTTCGCCGAACGTACCTTCGACCTCTTCGTGTTCGGCGTGGCCGATCAACACCAGGTTGTAGTCCCGCGCGGCGTAACGGCGGGCCTCGGTGTGCACCTTGGTGACCAGGGGACAGGTCGCGTCGATCACGTGGAGGTCCTCTCGCACGTTGGCTTGGCGACGAACCTCCGGCGATACCCCGTGGGCCGCGAGTACTACGACAGCGCCGTCGGGGACCTCGTCAATCTCTTCCACGAAGATGGCACCTCGTCGCTCGAGGCCGCGCACCACGTGGAGGTTGTGGACGATTTGGCGGCGAACGTAGACGGGCGCGCCGAAACGCTCAATCGCGCGCTCAACCGTTTCGATGGCCCGTTCGACGCCGGCACAGAATGACCGCGGTGACGCGAGGATGACCTCATGCTCGCCGCAGGCGCGCGCCCAGCGATCGAGAGGTCCGCGAGCGGCCGAGAGCGATCCGAGGGCGCGAAGGCCACCGCGAAGTGGCCCACGCGTGGCGGTGTCGGAGATCGAGCGCACCACGGCCAGAGGGTTGTTCGGGAGGTAGTCCATGACCCAGGAGGACTCCATATCGACGGCGAGCGCCCCCGAGTCCGCGAGCATGCTGCGGTGCCCGGCCGTGACGTACTTCGCTGACGTCACCACGGGACCGGTGTGTACCGCCACGCGAAATCGTTTGAACTCAGCACTGAGCAATGCCGCGCCCGGCAAATTCCGTGACGTGCTCGACTCGGTGCTGCGCAGTTCGCTGGCGATGATGAGGTCACCCGGGACGAGCTGCGGGTCGAGAGCACCAGCCACGCCGACGAGTGCCACGGCGGTGCGTTCGTCCAGACGAGCGGCCAGTTTCGAGCCTGCTCGCTGAGCCCGGTCGCGACCGGCACCGATGATCGTGTCAGCACCGCCGTAGGCGAAGGACTCGATGCGCAGTGGCGCTAAGACCTGGAGGTCAGCCATGGGGATCACCTTGAGTGACGAAGCGTCCGAGCGCCATGAGAGGGAATACGAGTCGATAGAGGTGGTAATTGATGTAGAAGTCACCGGGAAAACCCGTGCCGGTGAACCACGGCTCGTCCCAGGAACCGTCTTCACCCTGGGTCTCGACGAGATAGGTGACCCCGCGATTCACTGACTCGGAGCGTTCGCCCGCGGCCAGTAGGGCCAACAACGCCCAGCCCGTCTGGGACGCGGTTGAATTGCCGTGACCGCGGTAGGACGGTTCGCGGTACGAGCGAAGGTCCTCACCCCAACCGCCGTCCTCGTTCTGACAGTTCTCTAAGTACGTCACGGCGCGACGAATGGACGGGTGCTGTGTCGGAATGCCGGCCGCCACGAGGCCGGGGACCGCGGCACCTGTGCCGTAGATGTAATTGGCTCCCCAGCGCCCGAACCAGGAACCGTCCTCTTCTTGATCGCGCAGCATCCACGCGACGCCGCGCTGGACCGAGAGCTTCGCGTGTTCGCGACCGGCGAGCGCTTCTAAGACGTGGGCCGTGACGTCGGCGCTCGGCGGGTCGATCAGCTCACCGAAGTCGCAAAAGGGGAGTTCACGACACAGTGTCTGGACGTTGTCGACGTCGAACGCGGCCCACCCGCCGTCGCGCGACTGCATGCCTTCGATCCAGGCGAGTCCTCGTCGCTCGGCGTCGACGGACGCCTCGGCCGTTCGGGTGAGGGCCAAGACGACCTCGGCCGCGTCGTCGATATCGGGATAGGTGTCGTTCTCGAACTCAAAGGCCCAGCCGCTCGGCTCCAGATTCGGTCGGCGAATCGCCCAGTCGCCCTTGACTGTGATTTCCTGGCTTAATAAATATCGTGACGCCGAGCGAAGGACCGGGTCGTTAGGGGAGAGGCCGGCGTCGGCCAGTGCGGTCACCGCCAGCGCCGTGTCCCAGACCGGCGACTGGCAGGCTTCCAGGCGGCGACCGGTGTCATCTTCGATCGTGAAACCGTCGAGTCCGGTGATGCCCGCGTGCATGACGGGATGTTCGAGCGTGTAGCCCTGCAATCGAAGAGCGATCAGCGAGTAGACCCACGGCGGTTGGATGCCACCCCATGAGCCGTCCGCTTCTTGACGTTGCACGATCCAGCGCTCGGCTCGGCGAAGCGCCGCCCGGCGCAAGAACTTGATGGGGTGGCGTTCGTAGGCGTGCAGCACCACGTCGAGTGCCTGGAATCGACCGGACCAGGTGTTGAGCGGATCGCGCGGTGACGCCGGGGCGCCGGTCTTGAGTTCGTCGATAGTGAAGTTGAGGTCGTGCGTCGGACGATGCGCGCTCACCACGGTGAGTGCCACAACGGTCTGGCGTGCCCAACACGCGAAGTCGTAGATGTTCAGTGGCAGACGACGGTTGAGGTAGATGATCTCGGGTGGCATGACGGGCAGTTCGGTCCACGGCCACAGGTTGAACGTCGCCAGCCAGATTCTGGTGAAGACGCGGCTCTTCTCCACGCCGCCTTCGGCCACGATGAAGTCGCGTGCTCGCATGAGGTGCTCGTCGTCGGGCGAGTCGCCGGCCAAGCGCAGCACCACGTAGGCCTCGATGGTCGTCGAAAGTTCTCCCGGGCCGCCAAAGAAATTGGCCCACGTGCCGTCTTCACGCTGGCGCGAGCGAATCCACTTCGCGGCGGCGACGGTCTGCTCCTCGGTGCGGATCCCCAAGAATTCGCGCAGGAGAAGGTCTTCGGCGTCCATCGTGACGTTGGTCTCGAGTTCGCCCTTCCACCAACCGTCGGGGCTCTGGAGCGCGATGAGGGCGTCCGTTGCGTTCTTGAGGGCGTTCTTGACGTCGCGCTCGAACGACGGCGACTGGGGACCGGACCCTGTGGGGTCGAGTTCGTCAGAGCCGCTGAAGGGATCGAACTCGTTCACTGATCCCTCTCAATCACGAAGCGGGCAATCACCGTGAGTTCGGTGCGCGCCGTCTGCACCATCGTCGCGCTGTCGAGTGCTGAGAGCGCCAAGCGCAGTTCTTCCCCGGCCAACTCCAGCGTCTCGTAACGAGCGCCGCATTCGTCGAGTAGCACCATGGCTTCGGCGACCTCGGCGTCGGAGAGTTCTTGGTCAAGAGATGTCGTGCCTTCGGCGAAGACCTCGAAGCCTTTCGAGTTGGCGATCGATATGGGCAATGTCTTCTTGCGCAGTCGAAGGTCGTTGCCCACGGGTTTGCCGGTGACGCTCGGGTCACCCCATACGCCGAGCATGTCGTCAATCGCTTGAAAGGCGACGCCGAGATGTTCGCCGTACTGCGACAACGCATCGACGACGGCGTCGTCGGCTCCGGCGAGTACCGCGCCGATGGACGCGGCGCACGAGAGGAGCGCGCCGGTCTTTCCCGCCTCCATATGCAGGCACTCTTCGACCGTCAGCGAGGCTTGCTGCTCGGACGCGATGTCTTCGGCCTGTCCGGCGATCATCGCCTGGGTCGCGTCGGCGAGTCGACGTGCCGCGCGCACGCGTTCCGCCGAAGGCTCCTCGAGAAGGAGTTGAAATGCGAGATTCGAGAGCGCGTCACCCGCGATGAGCGCCGGACCAACGCCGAACTTCGCCCACACCGTTGGTTTGTGGCGCCGGTCTTCGTCGCGGTCGATGATGTCGTCGTGGATGAGCGAGAAGTTGTGGATCAGTTCGATCGCGAGAGCTCCGACCAGCCCCACGTGTTCATCGGCCCCGGCGGCGTTGGCCGACAACAAGGCGAGGCCGGCGCGCAGATACTTTCCGCCCGCCGAGAGGTGATGGTGCACGAGCGGCTGAATCTCCGGGCTGAGTCGTGTCGATGCCTCTTCGAGCGCCGGAACCACCAAAGTCTTCGTCCGCGAAAGGATTCCCTGCGCAGTGACTTCATTCTCTTGCTTGGAGAGTGCGTTGGCTAGCGTCACGATCGCACTTTCTCGCGATCGACACTGTCTGCACTTCCGGTCCCCGATACGAAATCGAGGACTTTCGACGCGGCCTCGTTGCCGCTTCGTATGGCGCCCTCCATGGTCGCCGGCCAACCCGTATTGCACCACGCGCCCGCGAGGAAGAGTCCCGGCGTGGCGGTCGTCGAAGACGGGCGGAGCGATTCGATTCCCGGTGTGGCTCGAAATGTTGCCGCGTGCTCTCGCGTGACGAACGATGAAACGAGTTGGGCATCGCGCGCTTGCGGAAAGAGTTCACCGAGCGCGTCAAAGAACAGCGGCACCAACTCACTCGTACCGATTCCGATGTATTTGTCGGCCGCGGAAAGTGAAATGACGAGGCACTGACCCGACGTCACTCCGCTGGCGTCGGTTCGATCGAAGAGAAACTCGATAGGTGAGTCAAGGCACGCCACCATTTTCAGATCGGTCACCTTTCGATCAAGAACGAAGTGAATGTTAACAATCGGAGAGGCTCCCAACTTCTCCGCGAGATGCGCATGGCTGTCCAACGCGCCGAGTGTGGCGGCCACTTTTGGTGCCGTCGCCACTATCACTACGTCGTAGGAAAGCTCCTCGCCGTCCATCTGCACCGTGAAACCGCCTCCATGGCGAGGTGTGATCGCGTGAGCCGAGGAATTCAGCAGTACCTTGACGCCCGCTTCCTTGAGAGTTCTCTCAGCATTGCTCCCGTGCAGGGTCGCAAGTGGCACGACGGACCATCCAATGTCGGCGCCGTCGGAGCTTTCGAGGAAGCCCACTTGGAAGACCTGCGCGGCGAGCGCCAGTGTCGACTCGTCGGCCGTAACGTTGATGGTGGGTTGGATGATGAGATTCCAAAGCCGATCGATAGCGCGTTGGGACTGGCCGTGTTGTCGCAGCCAGTCGCCGAAGGTGACGGTGTCGAGGGAGGGTTCGGCCAGGTCGAGTCGGCGAAGGGCAAGGAACGCTCGTCCGAGAAGTAATCGATCTTTAACCGATAGGTGCCGGTAGCGCATGAGGGACCACATAAGATGAAAAGGTGCCGGAAGTCGCGAGCGGGTGATCGAACTGCGAGTTCCGTTGGTCGACAGCACGGGTGCATCGAGACGAGATTGTAGGTAGACCTGATCGGTCGCGCCGAAGCGCTCGATGAGCGCTCGGTACGCCGAACAGCAACCGAGAAAGACGTGCTGACCGTTGTCGAAGGAGACTCCATCTCGCTCGATCGAAGTCGTAAGCCCACCCAGATGAGGGCGTCGTTCGAGTAGTGAGACTTCGAGTGCCTCTTCAGCGTCGGCGAGAGCCAGCGCCGCCGCGATACCGGCGAGACCGCCGCCGATCACGCCGACGCTGGTCGGTTTCATGACCGCGCCGCCACGAGACGGCTGATGGCGACCGAGACCTTTTCGAGCGTCGGTACGGACACGCGACCTTGTGTCACGGCGATAGGATTGCGCTCGATGCGCACGAGCAAGCGTCGGTAGATGCCGGACATGGCCCCCACGCAGGCCCGGCTTCTGGAATTCAGCATCGGCAACAGCTCGAGTCCTTCTGCGAACCACTGTTCGGCCCGTCCGCACTCGTAGGCCACGAGACGGGCGACCTCGGAGTCGGGACCAGAAAGATCAGGTGCGCAACTCAGACGAAGTGCGTCTTGTGTCGGTAGATACACGCGACCTCGGGAACGATCCTCCACGACATCGCGCAAGATATTGGTGAGTTGGAGCGCCACGCCGAGCGAGTCGGCGAGTGGCGACGCGATGTGCGGTTGATCAGTGCCGAAGATTGCGAGTGATAGACGGCCCACCGAGCCGGCGACGTTGCGACAGTACTTGACGAGGTCGTCGATCGTCTCATACGACGTTCCGATCACGTCCATCATGCAGCCGTCGATGATCTCACCGAAGCACTCCATAGGAAGGTCGTAGCGACGCTGCGCGTCAGCGACCGCGGCGAGTACCGGGTCGTTCGTCTTTGGATCTATCGAGTCGATGTCCTTTCGCACGAGCTGCAGTCCCGCAACCTTTTCGCTCGGAGCGTCAGTCCCGTCGCCGATATCGTCGATGCGTCTCGCGAGTGCGTAGACCGCCGACATGGCTCGACGCTCGGGTTTGTGAAGAAGCCGGATGCCGTACGCGAAATTTTTCGCCTCACGTCGGGTAACGCTCTCGCACCAGTCGTAGGCGTCGTCGATATTCACGCCGCGTCCTTATGAAACGTCGCCGAGATAAAAACGCTTGCCATATGCTCGGCGACCCCCCGTTTGCTTGGGCGACAGCGTACCGACAGGACGTCGTGGTGTGCTCGCTCGAGCGATTCCAGCGCCGCGATGCCGCCCGCGACGAAGCCGGCGACCGCGAGCCGCGCTCGCCCAGGGAGCGACGAGGCGAGCGGCGGACCTGCTGCCAAGAGTTCTCGCGCTCGACCCGCCTCTTTCGCGATCAACTCGCGCAGGGCATCACTCGCGGATGGACGCAGCAAATCCTCTTCAGTGCAGTCGAACTCGCCAAGATCGTCCATTGGCAAATAGATGCGTCCATTGCGGGCGTCCTCACCGACGTCTTGGAGGTGCTCAACGAGCTGCAGCGCGATGCACACCTTGTCGGACCATGCGATTCGCTCCTCGGAGGAGGCCTTGAACACCGCCAACACCAAATGGCCCACGGGTGCGGCGGAGAGCATGCAGTAGCCCACTAAGTCATCGAACGTTGCGTAACGCGTGACGCGTTGGTCGACCCGGTTCGCCTCGATGAGGTTGCGAAAAGGTTGAAGGTCGAGGTTCAAGTCCTGAATCACGGGGGTGAGGCGCTGAAAGACCGGGTGGATGGCGCGTCCTTCGCCAGCCAGCGTGAGTTCGTCGTCAAGCCAGTCGAGAAGGGCTAGGCGATCGCCCTCCGCCTCATCGCCGATGTCGTCGGTGAAACGGGCGAACGCGTAGATCGCCATGAGCTCAGACCGGATGTCACGGGGCAAAAGTCGCGAAGCCACGGGAAAATTCTCGTGGCCCGCTTTACTGGTGATGTCGTCTCGGGCCCCAAACAAACTGTCTATCGTCTGCGTGAATCTGGTGGACACCAACGGTGGCTCCCTTGCGCAAATCTGATGAAGTTAACCTATCAGTCTCATAGATTTACGCGACTTTGACGTCAGTCGTGACCCTCCGGTTACGCGAATAATGAGTCGCGATTTCGTGATGAATGCAATTGATACTTTCAGCGACGCTCATTTTCGTGCACGCGAGTCGTCGCCGAACGTTACCGCTCGGTGTTTTTACCTAGCGACTGAACGCCGAGAGCACCTCGGCCGCAGTAAATTCGCGGTCGGCGTCAGTATGTCCGTTTGCCTTCGTGCTGGCCGGCGTCTGCAGTATGAGGTCAACCAATGCAGTGATGGCCTTGAGCATTTCACGCAATTCCGGCGGCGGTGGAAAGTACTCGTCCTCGATGACGACGGACTTCACCTCAACGCCGTTGGTGGGATTAAGGACGGCGAGCACCTCGTTGATCAGGCTCTCGGGAGCCGAAGCGCCCGCGGTCACTGCGACCGTGCCGAAGAGATCGTCGGGCAAGTCAGACACGCCGTTGACACGTATTACCCGGGCACAGCCCTGGGCCTCAGCGACCTTGGTCAGTGCCATCGTGTTGGAGGAGTTCGCTGAACCCACGACGACGACAGCATCGGCGCCCACGGCGACTTCGCGTAGTGCCGCCTGACGATTCGTCGTCGCGAAGCAGAGGTCGCTGCGATTGGGCATCCAGATGTCGGGGAACACCTCTTCGGCGTATTCGCGCAGGTCCTGCCACTCATTCATGCTGAGTGTCGTTTGACTGAGAAGTGCAACGGGACCTTCGTTCGATGCGACCGCGTCAATGTCTTCGCGGGACTGAATCAAGTGCACGGCCTCGGGAGCGACAGCCATGGTGCCCACCGCTTCTTCGTGGTCTTCATGACCGACGTAGAGCACGGTGTAGCCCTTGTTGGCACGAACCTTGAGTTCGTGATGGACCTTGGTCACAAGGGGACAGACCGCGTCAATGACGGTGCGTCCGTTTTGTCGCGCTGTCTCGACCAACTGCGGAGGTGACCCGTGTGCACTCAGCATCAAAGGAGCACCGGGAGGAGCGTCGGTTACATCGTCGATGAAGACCACGCCGACGGACTCGAAGTACTCCACGACGAAACGATTGTGGACGATTTCGTGATAGCAGTAGACGGGCGGCTCGAAGATTCGTGTCATCCAGTCCAGGGCCTTTATGGCCTTTTCGACGCCCGCGCAAAAGCCTCTGGGCGAGGCCAGCACGACTTTGTCAACGTTCACGTTTCCAGCGTAATGGGCTTGGAGTATTTCGCTCAGGGCGATGTCACAGGTATGGTGAAACATTCAATGGAGTTCTCCGAAGGATGATTTTCCCTGATTGACCAGTGAGTCGAAGCTTTACTCCATCCGTGTTCGAATGATTGAAGAGGCAATGACTGCAAATCTTGACGCGACGTCACCCAAACTCATCACGGAGCACGTGGGTTCGACTACGGACGCAATCCGAACGGTCGATCTCGTGCGGAACTTCGGCGATGTGCAGGCGGTCAAGGGCGTCAGCATTCAGATTCCCAAAGGTGAGATCTATGGATTCCTGGGTCCGAATGGAGCTGGGAAATCGACGATGATCCACATGCTGTGCACGCTCATCGCTCCGAGTGGCGGCCGCGCGAGCGTTGCCGGATTCGACATCCAGACGGATCCCGGAAAGGTTCGACTTCGCATCGGTGTCGCCCTTCAAGAGGCGGCACTTGATCCCAAACAGACCGGTTTGGAAATTTTGTCGCTGCAAGGCCGTCTCTATGGCCTCAGGCGCCGGGAGATTCAACGGCGCGTGAGTGATCTTGCCGAGTTGATCGATCTTGGCGATTTCCTCGGTCGAATGGTCGGCACCTATTCGGGAGGGATGAAGCGCCGCCTTGATCTTGCCGCGTCGTTGATTCACAATCCCGAAATCGTCTTTCTCGATGAACCCACCACAGGGCTCGATCCGGTGAGTCGCCTGCAGGTCTGGTCAGAGGTTCGCCGTATCAACAAAGAGTTGGGCATCACGATCTTTCTCACGACGCAGTACCTCGAAGAAGCTGATGAGCTGGCCCACCGAGTCGGCATCATCGATCACGGCCTGATAGTCGCCGAAGGAACTCCCAGTGACCTGAAGAAAGCAGTGGGTTCTGATCTGATTCTCGTGCGCCTCGACGGCGACCCTGTGGAAGCACTTTCGGTCTTGGAGCGAGTACCGGGCGTGCAGAAGGTGGAAGTGCACGGTAATGAGTTGGTCATCACGACGGGCACCGGATCGGCGACCATTAGTCCTGTCGCGGTGGCGCTGGCCAGGACAAGTGTCATCGTGCGCGATCTCACGCTTCGTACGCCGACGTTGGACGACGTGTTTCTCGAACTCACGGGCAGCCACATCGAACGCACCGAATCCGAGGAGGATGCCTCATGACCACCGGTCTCGACGTCATCGAATCAAACGAATCGGCCGAAGCCATTGGCGCTCGACCAGCGGGCATTTTCCGTGACCTTTCGTCAATCGCTGGTCGTGCCCTGCGCGCCGTACCACGAGACCTGACTTCGGTCGTGCCCCCGGTGTTCATCGCGCTGTTCTTCTTCGTGGTCAACATTGCGACGTTGAAGAAGGTGACTTCGGGGATTCCACACTTCAACTACACCTCGTTCGAAATCGCCACAGCGGTCTTGCTGGGGGTGACCGGCGTGTCACGAGCCCCGGCATTAGTGCTCGATATTCAGAGCAAATACTTTGACCGACTTCTTCTGACGCCCGTGAGGCGAACGGCGATCCTGGTGGGACACATGCTGGCCGATGTCACCGTCGCCGCAATCTTGACGATTCCTCTTCTCGTCTTGGGATTTATTCTCGGCGTCCGATTCCACGGCGGTCCATTAGGTGTCGTGGGATTCATCGTGTTGTCGTCACTCTGGAGTTTGTCCTTTGCTGGCTTCGGTTACGCGATCGCCTTGAAGACAGGCAATCCCGCCGCGGTCAATTCAGTGTTCCTACTCTTCTTTCCGTTCTTGTTTTTGACGTCGTCCTATGTCCCGAGAAGCCAGCTCTCCGGATGGCTCAGTGACGTTGCTCGGTTCAATCCAGTGACATATCTCCTAGGTGGACTGCGATCACTCGAAGTAGGCGGCGGCGCTCAATGGGTTCCGCTCGGTCAGGCTCTAATTGCGGTCGGCATCGTCGCTCTTTTGAGTATGACCCTCTGTTTCGCGGCGCTTCGCGGGCGAGTGAAGCGCGCGTAATCCCGTACGGGCTTGTCAGCGACTTGGCGCTCGTTTGCCTCTTGTGCTTTTCGTACGCAGCGCAGATAACCAGCTGCTTCAGCGACGCACGCCCCTTGAACCGGCCCGAGCACCTCGACTCAGGCCGAAACCAATCAGCCAGAAGATGAACAGTACGACGGCCACGAACCACAAAATGTGGGCGGCGAATCCGAGCCCACCGAACAAGAGGGCTAGCAGCAATACAAGAAAGATCAAACCCATGAGGTCACCTCCATTTGTCCCTGCACCACCATTTTACCGGTCGCGATGCGAACCGTACCCTGCGCGAAGTTGAGCGTGTTCCTGCCCGGTGGTCGACTACAACGTCGTGGTGAAATCTCTCTTTTTGCAACGCATCAATCCGATTCTCCAAGGTCGGTTATCGAAACTATGTTGGAGCCGTCGCATCACAATGCGGGGGAGCAACATTTGACAGCGGTAGCAAAACGGACAATTGATATGAGCTCCAACTTCGTAGCGGCGTTAGCTCCACGGTGAGCGCTACGCCGGGAACCGTGACGTCGTTGGCTGCTGCCGTGAGAGCGCGCCGGATCAGCGCCACCGCGGTCGTGACTGCCTCGATACAGCGGCTTGTCGACGCCGCGGATGTCAACGTGTTGGCCGAAGAGACCTTTGATGAAGCGCTCGAACAGGCGCGCCTCATCGACAAAGGCGAGTTGCGCCAAAGCCCTCTCCTCGGTGTCCCCACGTTGATCAAAGATTTAGAAGACCTCGCCGGTCACCCCACGAGGAAGGGCTCACTGGCCCTCCGCGACGTCAGGCCCGCCACGTCAAACGGTGTGGTCACGAATCGACTTCTTCAAGCCGGCGCTGTGGTGGTCGGAAAGTCGACCCTGCCAGAGTTCGCGATTGAGGGATATACCGCGAATCTTTTGACAGGTATTACCCGCAATCCTTGGAACCTTGACCTCTCACCCGGAGGCTCGAGTGGTGGATCTGGCGCCGCACTCGCGGCGGGGTTAGTGGGGGTTGCCACGGGAACTGACGGCGGCGGCTCGGTTCGTATTCCCAGCTCTCTCTGCGGACTCGTCGGTCTCAAGCCCACGAATGGCGCAGTGGGCCGATGGCCCGCTCCCGATTGGATGGACTATTCAACCGACGGACCCATGGCGACTTCGTGCGTTGATCTTCGTCTCATCTTTGACGTCATCCGGGGCCCTGTGGGGGGAGATCCGACGTCACCACCCGCGGTGCTCGAAAGTCAGTCGATCCGTCGCGAAGATCGACCACTGCGAATTTTCGCGGCCGAACGAACCTCTCCCTTCGGGCCGCTCGGTCGTGGGGTCGAACGTAGCTTTCATGAGGCCGTTGACGCGTTCTCCGATCTTTTCAACGCCCCGGTGACGTGGCTCGAAGCGGAGGGATTCTTTGTCGCAGGTGACCCTGACCTTGACTGGTACGTCGTTTCGAGCGCAGAGCACGTAGCCGCACTGGGTCGTGAGTGGGTGATCGAACACATGGACGAGTTCCACGTTGCTACCCAGGAGTACTTGACAACAGGATTGAACGTGTCGATTGATGTGTATCTCGCCGCTCGCCGACGACGATATCTCTACGTTCGACGGCTGGATGAACTCCTGATCCCGAATGGCGTGTTGCTTACTCCCAGTGTGACCATCGATGGATGGCTCGCCGATGGGCGAATGCAGGCGGACGGCGAAGTTCACGGACTCGCGCCAGAAATTTTCGCCACCGTCCTCCAAAACACGACAGGCAATCCCGCCGTGAGTATTCCCTTTGGCCTTCTTCCATCGGGTTTGCCGTTCGGACTGCAAGTCACTGCTGAGCGATACCACGACGATCGCCTGCTCGACATTGCAACCCTGATGGAATCTGCGTTTCCTTGGGTCCGCACAGCTCCGGGTTATGAGGGTCTGGAAACGGTGTTGGACCTGGTGTAGGTCGTTGCGGGACTCTGGTTTTTCGCTCGCTCTTCGCTTCACGAGTCGCTCTTCAAACCGCTAGCTCCATTCATACTTCACTGGAAGAACTCCGCTACCTTTAACCCAAGAGTTGGCAAAACAGCGACGGTCGCACAATGTGTTTGCGTTGCCGTCGTATTTCAAGGGGGAGCTATGAGCGAAGGATTTACGTCAGAGTCACTCGGTGCGAAAGTGCCGGTGCTCCCGGGTGAGCACGAACGATTACGTCAAGGGGTTCTCGGACTAATCGATATTGCGGCCGCAACGATGGCCAATATCGGACCGGCGATGAGCTTCTATTTCGGGTTCGGGTTCCTTGCCTTTACCGCCGGGCTCGCCTCACCGTTGACCATCATCGCCGCTGGCGTCGCGATCTTGTTTCTCGGCAACACGTTGTCGGAGTTCACGAAAGTCATGCCGTCGACGGGCGGATTCATCTCCTTCATTGGTAAGACCTTTGGCGCCCGCGCTGGAGTCACGACGGCAATCCTGACGGGGGCGGGCTACATCGCGGCCATGGCTTCAGTGATCGCCATCGTCGGTGGTTTTTTCCAGACGATCCTGCAGAACTATCACGTCGCCGGTCTGCAGAGCGTGCCGTGGATCGTCTGGGTGCTGATCTTCTTGGCCTTCGCTTCCTTCATGATGGTGCGCGGCATCTCGATCTCCACAAAGTTGGCGGGGTTCTTCTTCGCGTTCGAAATGCTCATCATGATCGTCGTCAGCATCATCACGCTGGTGAAGTTCCACTCCCACATCAACTTCCGACCGTTCGAGCCCAAGAACATCACCGGCGGATTCAAGGGACTCGCCGAAGGCTTCCCGCTCGCGATTTACCTTTTCATCGGTTGGGAGAACTCGGCAGCTCTTGCGGAAGAGACAGATAATCCGCGAAAGAACGTACCCAAAGCTGTGTTCACGTCGATCTGCATCATGTTGGTCGCCTATACGTTCTTTGCGTTCTCCACAGTGGTCGGTTTCAAGGACAACGTGGGCACGCTGAGCTCGGCGGCGGTGCCGTTCTTGTCGATTGCTAAAGAAGCGTTTGCCGTCACGCTGTTCTTCGCATTCCTTGCAGGGATGACTTCAACGCTCGGCGCCCTGATCGCCGGCACGAACTCTCAGGCGCGTCTTATCTTCAACGCCGGCCGTGAAGGACTACTGCCTTCATTCATCGGCAAGGTCCACTCGACTCGTCGTACTCCGATGAACGCACTCTTCGTCTTCCTCGGTTTAGGGCTGGCGATAATCGGCATTTGGGGACTTGGTCACATCATTGGAGGTCACGCGCAGTCAGGTCACATGAGCGCACTCACCATGTTCGTCGAGTCCTCCACGTTCGGCACGATTCTCCTGCTCATCGTCTACGGACTCAGCAATTTGGCGCTGCCCTTCTATTACAAGAAGCATCACCCCGAGCTCTACAATCCGTTCCGACACGCAGTACTTCCGGTCCTTGGCGTGCTGTGGATCTTGGTGCCGCTTTACTACTTGGCGAAGCCTGGACAGCCGACACCGTTTAATTGGTACCCGTACATGGCGCTCGGTGTGCTGGTTCTCGCCTTCATCTACTCGGTCGTTCTCGTGAATCGCGATCCCGGTATTGGTGATCGAGTGGGATCAATCGTCGCCGACGAGTAAATATTGAGTTGTCGCTGTGCGGGGTCGGGTTCTTCGGAGCGACCCCGCAGTGCAGTCACGACAACCGCGCTGAGGTTGAGATCGCTAATCACTTGTAACGTCGTTGGTTATGGCGCGATATTGGATTGTTATTGACTTTCTCATCGTCCTGCTCTTCGTCGGCATCGGTCGTGCCAACCACCATCACGGGGAAGGCCTTTCCGGTCTGGTTTCAACGACATGGCCATTTGCAGTCGGACTCGCACTTGGCTGGATTATCGTCTTCGTTCGTCGCCAAGATGGAGTCTCACTTGTTGCAGGCGTTGAGGTATGGCTCGCGACAGTGGCGTTCGGAATGATTCTTCGAGTGATCGCAGGCCAAGGCACCGCGTTCGCGTTCGTCATCGTTGCCCTGGCCTTCTTGGGTGCATTGATGCTGGGGCCGCGTCTCGTGAGGTCGAAACTCTTTAATCCCTCGATTTAGCTACGTTTTGATTGATAAGCAGTTTTAAATCTGCGTATTCCTCCGACTACGCAGGGTAAAACCTACTATTATGATAGTAAACGCAGACTAGAGACTGCGAGTCAAGGAGTACACGTGAATCGACAACTCGCGCAAATGGCCCGAAAGGCTCTCGATCAACGAGCGAACCAGTTTCGGGAAATCGACGTGACGGCGCCGCCCAATGGCGGCTGGGTACGTGCAATCCGCGAAGCTCTCGGGATGTCGGCTACGCAGTTCGCTGAGCGTGTCGGCGTTGCGCGACAAACTGCTCATCAATATGAGCTCAATGAGATCAACGGCTCTATTCGCCTTGACACCCTCAAACGTGCGGCGGAGGCTCTCGAGTGCCAGCTCGTGTACGGCTTCGTGCCAAAGACGTCGTTCGACACGGTCGTGCGAGAACAAGCGAGGAAGATCGCCATGGCGGAACTTATTCGCGTCGACCAAACAATGCTTCTTGAAGATCAGCGCGTCGACCTTCAAGGAACCGAGCAGCGACTTGGCGAGCGGATAGAAGAGTTGATTGGATCGCGCCAACTATGGAGTTCAGCGACGACTCGCGAGCGATGAACCTCGTACCCGAAGATTCGACGCCCATCGATCCAGACGAATCGGCGGGCCTCAGACTGTCTTATATAACAACGCGTGCGGAACTCAACGCTGCCGAGGCGATCAACGTCGAGTCGGGACTGCGATGGGCCGGGCGGAGTCGAGGCCTCGATGAGCTACTCAACATCGATTTCCTACGCGAACTTCATCGCCGAATGTTCGGAGAAGTCTGGAAGTGGGCCGGTACTTTTCGACGCACCGACAAGAACATCGGCGCGGATTGGTGGGAGGTACGCGAAGCTGTTACAGACGTGGTACGAGACTTCGCCGCTTTGACAACCAGCAAAGGACTCGCGTGGCCGATTGATGAAATTGGCGTCAGATTCCACTATCGACTGGTGTCAATTCATCCTTTTCCGAACGGTAATGGTCGGCACAGCCGGGCGTCGGCCGATTTACTCATCGAAGCCCTGGGCACGGAGCGGTTCACTTGGGGTGAGAAAAATCTCGTGAACGCGAGTGAAACCAGGGCTCGGTATATCAAGGCGCTGCGCGCTGCTGACGGCGGGGACTTTGACCCTCTGCTCACCTTCGTCCGATCGTAAGAACAACTCTTGAGCTCTCGAAACCTTGAACTCGCCCGTCATGGTTGAATGGTGGAATGCAGTAAGAAATTGCTGCAGGGCTCTTCTTCGACGTGGTGCTGAGGTCGTGCTGGAAAGAGCGCATCCTTTGCAGGGTCATGAAGAGTCAGTAATGCTCCCGTAGCTCAGGGGATAGAGCATCGGTTTCCTAAACCGTGAGCGCAGGTTCGAATCCTGCCGGGGGCACCAAACTGGCTCATCGGAATGTAGCGGGGTCACGTCTGAAATGACTCGACAACTGAAGCGACGAAGGTGCTTCAGTTGTAGTTGTGAAAAAACAGACCAAAAAC
>Ga0209006_10000283_pt1 | contig 51816 bp, 68 predicted proteins | sample JacPin_JW_Ref_O2_FD_188567 | JGI IMG/M metagenome (GOLD analysis project Ga0209006, IMG submission 188567) | Forest soil microbial communities from Algoma, Ontario, Canada - Jack Pine, Ontario site 1_JW_Ref_O2 (SPAdes) (version 2) | ecosystem: Environmental > Terrestrial > Soil > Boreal...
AATCGCATGGCCTGTGTCGTATCCGTCTATGTATTCGTCACCGGTTGCAATATCGCTCAAAAAACCACCGGATATTGTGCTCCAAAACATTCCCATCGCCAAACCTTCACTGCCAGTGAATTGCAATGGCTGAAGTCTTATTTCCGATGTTGAAGCAGACGAGGCAGTTCCGCCAAGGACTTTTAATACGTTTGGAGCAGCCGTTGCAACATAGCTGGATATTGAATTGGTCACTACAACACCTGAACCAGCCCAATTATTCGTCAAAACATTCGGCACGATGTTCGCGTAGGGGACGACGCCTGTTGTTATCGTTGTGTATCCGACCTGAAAAACATTCGCTCCAGTCGCCGGAATTGGATACAACATTACTAGGAAACAATCATTTGTCCCAATCGTCATCGTAATTGCGTTGCTTACAATCGTATTATGCGGTGGCGCAAATGTCGTGTAAGTCTCCGTGATGTCTCCATTCCAGGCGTCCTGCTCAAGATATTGCTGGTTGTTTGTCCCCATCCAACCCGACAAAGAACCATTGAAAACATTCGTGGAATAATTTGTGTTGACGAGCGGAACGGTCACAGTTTCAATAAGGTTCGTGCTGTAATTATGAACCAGTAACGCAGAACTACCGTCCGATAATGGCTCAATTCCAACGTCCACGTTCGTTCCGAACCTGTTTGTGCCTCCATTGTAAAATGACAGCGGAGCAAGCCATATTATGTTGTTGTATGCGGGGTCTGTCTGAATTTTCAAACAGGCGGCATTGGTCAACGAAGTTCCTCTCGTGCCCCAAAAATCCCAGGCATCTCCGATTATGAACGGACTATGAGCCAAAGCCCAAAGCGACATTTGCTGTCTGCCTTGAACCGTATCAAAAACATTTGCACTGGAAAACCAACCTTGCATCACGTTAAGAAATGGGTGGCGATTGGCATTCCAAAATCCTGCCAAATTTTGAGACAAAACAAAATGATTTATGAATCCGTCCAGAAACGAATTTGCCGCCAACCATTCCATGTCCGCATTCAGGTAATCACAATCTGAAACTTCCCAAGGGAAAAAACGTCCGGGGTTTAAATTGGAATTTACTGGCAGACCATTTACGGGGTCAGTTCCGGCAATGTTTGATGGAAAGGCATAGACGTAATCTACGTTGGTCGAAGCTTGGTCAACCAGCGTGAATGAAATTGACGGAAGAATTTTTCGTGCCCAATAAGAGCAATTTTCCATGTTTGCTCGAACTACAGGATCTCCACCCGGATATGCACCCGTGTTTTCAGCAAAAACAAGCCCGTCAATTTTCCATGAGGCGAATAGAGACATATCGTTTGAGAAATCAACGGAAGCTATTGGCGTGTTGCTGAAAATTGGAACGATTGGGGAAACCAAATTTGTTCCTCCAGTTCCATTCCCGCCAATTTCGCCGTAGAACAAATATGCTTTGAATCCATTTGTGTGAAGTCTCGCTATCACTGATGCGACACCGTTTGGAAACTGGTTGGTCGTGTAGGTAAGTTGCCCGTTAGGCAGCCGTCCATAATTCCAACCTGTGTCAATAAGAACCACGTTGTATCCGTAGTTGTAAAGGCCGCTTCCAATTAAATTTGTGGCGATTTGAAGGACGTGCATCTCGCTTGAATAGCTGTTGTTGCCGCCAGTATTGTATGGGTAATAAGTGTCCACACCGCACCATGGAACATTTTTTAGTGACTGCGAAATATTCGCCTCCGTTCGTGGTGAAGTGAATGTGTTGCCGACAAACACATTACTAGCACTAAAACTATTACCGGCATTAGGTGCAGTCACAACGCCGGTGAAGTTTAATGCCCTAGCATCATTAGTCCCTGCTGCACTTCCCAAAGAAGTAACTATTGAACCTGTCCCACTTCCAGTAATTGCACCAGTTAAATTGGTAGCCCCACTTCCTCCACCACCTCCAGAAGTTCCAGGATTAGCACTAATAGTGCCATTAACCAATCCAGCACCCTTAGAAGTCACGCAACTAAGTATTAGTATAACTAGAAATCTTTTCATCACAATATACTACCTTGCCCTGAAGCATTATCATTCCTCTTTAGGAGTGTAATAGCAATAGTAGTTCCGCCTCTTGAATACATAGATAGTCTCTGTCCACAGTTTGAAGCATCTAATTGCTGCCCTGAACCAAATCCATCAGTATTAGTGGATGATGGCTTAGAAAGAATACCATTAAAGTTTACTGGTGAACAATCAGAGCCAAAAGAATAGTATGTATCGTTAGCTCCTACATTCTGAACATATCTCCCCGCTAATTCACCTACAAATGCAGTAGCATTAGGTAAAACATCTTTAGCAGTCGAATCTACTAATACAACTGGTTCAGAAGGAATATTAACTACATTCTTCTCTACTGAATTTGCAACTCTTAGTGGCATAAATAAAGTGGGAGTATAGAGTGTTAAGTTCTATACTCCCATTAGTTTAGTTGATTAGTGATATGTTACAGTAACAGTAGCAATACCAAGAGAGGTATTAGTAAACCAAATTCCTTGTCGGAAATAATAGTTTACTTGGTCATACCTACTAGAGGTTGATGCAAGTGTAGCAACTCCAATAACTTGATTATAGTTATTGGTAGTTGCTGGAACTAGATTGTTAGTCTGGTCATACAATGCAATATTAGTAGTAGCAGTAGCCACTCCATAATAGTTAGTTGTTAATGTAATCCAATTAGTAGCAACACTAAGTGTATTAGAGTATGCTGGAGTAATATATGACAACTTATTAGTTGGACTGTCGATAAATAACCCACTAACATTAGTTGTATTTGCAGCAATAACTATTTGATTAACAGTTGCCAAGTTATTAATAGCAAGAATTTGACCCATTGTATTAGGTCCAACTACAGTGCTAACAGAATTAGCAAATGCTGAACTTGCAAGACCAATGCCCAGAAGGGCAAGTATAGTATATTTACGAATCATATGTTTATTAAGTTATAGTTAGATTATACAGAAGCAACTGCTGGACGTGAACGAGCAATAATCATAGGGAAGGCGAAACGTCTTTCTGTAACTATAGCTCCATGGGTTAGTTGAGATTTAAGTTGTAAATTCTCACCGAAATCATTCATTTCAATTGTTCCATCAGAGTTAGTAATAAGTAGTTGGTCAGTTAGACGAACTTCACCATTCCACCTTAGAGAATAGAATTTCTCTCCAGACATATTCTTAGTGGCAAACTCTTTAGGAGGAGGGCCAACTTTAAGTGTTTTAATGAAGTTATCTCCAAGTAGCCATGCAATAGAATATGGAGCAGATACTAGAGATGTGTAATATGGATTAGGTTTCCACTTATTGTCTACAGGGTCAAATATTTCAGGGTCAATTGGAAATCCAGCAGCCCACAAAGTATTACCTGCACCATCAAGAATAGCAGCAGACGAGAAACGAATAGGATACTTTTTAATCTTACAAGTAATTGTTCCAAACAAAGAACCTTTGAAGTCATTAAACAATAAATCAAGGTTCACAGTTTTAAGCATACCTTGAACACCATTAACTCCATTAACATCAGGGTCAAATGTAAAGTTAAACCAATCTTCAGAACCACAGAACAAAGCATAACGACCTTTCAAACCCTCATTATCCTTTGGCATATTCTTACTGCCATTAAATGAAGGCGCACCAAGGTCATCTTGAAGATTCATAATTGCGCGATAAACGTCACGAATACGCAAAGATTGAATAGCTCCTGTATTACCACCAGTTCCTTGTGTAACTCCAATGAGCCACGCAGCAGTCTTAGACCCAGCAGCATTAAGAGCTATATTACCATAAGCTGTAGGTGCACCACCAACTAATCCTGTGCCACAAAGATAAACATAGTTAGCTGCAAACCACATGATAGTTTCAATAAACTGATTATTAGATACTGCAATTTGCTTAACAATATCATCAGAATTGAACTTAATATATTTATCCCAGAAAACTTGGAAAGAAGGAATAAAGTTAAATACGAATGAACCATACTTGTGTTTATAAAGAATAGCTTGTTCATTACTTTCAGTAACCTGATAAATATCTTTATTAGATGCTGTAGTGATAGGATTAGGGAAAAAGAATGAACGGCCAACAGGTGAACGCTGTGGAGTAACAGCCTCCATCACTGAACCCATATTCTCTTGCCACGGAATAGAACCATACATTTGGTCAAATTCATTCCAGTTTGAATACTGTTGAATCTCGTTATGAACCAAATAGAAAGGAAGTTGTGCGAATAAATTATTCGCCTGAATAACTGCTGGACTAAATTGTCCTGGAAGGTTATAAAAACTAGGCATAATTAAATTAATTGTTATTTGTTGACTTACACTCAATAACAAGTTATTCGTAACTTGCAACCGAGTTGATGCCCTTCAACAAACTTTAGTAAGCAATTAACTCTATATGCCCTTATAGACTTCTAGTAGCGAGATACTGTAAGCAAGAATCATGCCAACCATACTTATCTACTATCTCATGCCCATTGATTCTAATAACTTCGGGTCAAGATTAAATTCTTTTGGAACATTACCATTAGAATGACTCCCGTTAGTTACTTCTCTATGGTCAGAGGATACCTCTACTCTCTCTGATTCTTCTTTCTTAATATTTGAAACTTGTTGAGTATTTTGTGCCGCTTTAAGTTCTGCAGTTCTAATCATAAGTCCAACAACTAAGTTAGCTGACATTCTAGCACCAGTAGAATTACGTTCATAAGAAGGAAACATATTCTTCACATCATTAATAATATCTTTAAGTTTTCTATCTCCAACTCCTTCTATTTCTACTGTATGTTCTAGTAACTCTGGATTAGCTACCCAAGAGAAATGTTCTTTCTCGTATTGATTGATAGCTTGTTGGTCTAGTTGAATACGTTGCTTGAATTGTTGTGGAAATGTTTGAAGTTCACCATTTAATTGCTGATAAACATTAAGACATTTAGATAAGTTATTATTAACTCTTATTTCTGCTTTATCAGAAAATGGAATCTCATTACTAAGTTTAGGAGAACCGTCTTGATTCCATCCAACAATATCTTGGAATGGTTTTCCAGCCTTAATATTAAGTAATGCCTGTTCCCATACTTCAGCTTCCTTCTGTGCAAAGTATTGTTTCTGTTGTAACTGTTGAAATTCAGGACTTAAAGTATATCCTTGCTCATGTTGTAGATACTGAGAGTCTTTAAGAGCGGCAAGTTGTTTATTCTCATCAATAACTTTAGCATACTCTTTCTTAGCAGTATTAGACATTTGCTTAAGAATCTGTTGCTGCTCAGTAGAGTATTTAGTATAATCGAAAGTATCTTGTTCATCTTTCTTTAGAGGAGTGATAGGCTTGATTACTTCTTTCTTGACTTCCTCTTTCTTCTGTTCTACTTTCTTTTCATCTTTAGGAGCTTTAAGAACTGATTCAATTCCAGTCTTTTTCTTCTCTTTCTCAATTTCTTCTTTAGGTTTTTCTTCTACTTTAACTTCTTCTTTCGGTTTAGTATCATCAACTTTTGGTTTCTCCTCTCCAATCTTAACTTCAGGTTTAATTTCTTCAACTGGCTTTTTGTCAATAGTAATAGTAGATTCTCCACTCTCACTAATAAGAGAAGGATTAAACTCAAATTTCATTTCTTTAGCCTCTTTAGTAGGCTCAGTAGGCATTTGAGGTTTGCCCACATTAGATTGTGCTGGATTAACTATAATGTCTGCCATAATATTATTTCTCCGATAATTGAACGAATTTGGTTGTTTCTTTTGTTATTGATAAAATCACATCTATAGTTTTTAGACCATAAGATAAATTTCTAAAATGAGAATCAGATAAATCATTATTACCTGCTGAGAATGATAAAGAATCTACAAATGATTTCTTATGCTTTTCTATATTTTTAAGTAATTGTATTGTCACAGGATGAACTAACCATGCCTTATGCTCAGCACTTAATATGTTTTCAGGAGTAATATCCATAATTATTAGTTGTTCTTTTGTTGAGGTTGTGTTAGCTGTTGTGCTATCTGTTGATATTGCTGTGCGGCACTTTGAATCTTAGGGTATATGTGAACCCTTCCAGTTTCACTAAACATTTCAGGATGCTTAGACAAATCTACAATTTCATCTCCTAAAGACTTGGCTATTTGTAATCCTTGTTGCATCATTTGTCCTTGCTGAGATTGCTTTTGTTGTTGAGCATCATTAAATGCTTTCAAATACTTAGGAGCATTATCAGGAAACATTAGTTCTGTTAAGTCAGTTAGAAATGCTTGGGCAGCAGGAGTATTTTGATATACTGGCCATGCTTGTTGCATCATTTGAATCTTCTGCTGTTTCTCAATAACATCCACATCTCCAGAAGGCTTAACTGTCCATTCTCTTTGATATAATGGAAATACAGTTGGAGATACTTTAATTAGTCCAGCAAGAACACGAGACTTAATAATCTCACACTCATATGTATATTGAGCCTTAGTAGCTATAGAAAATAATGTTACTTGAACTCCAGACAACTGTTGCTGCTGTGACATTGAGGCTTTGATAGCTGTAGCAGTCTTTCTCGAATCTCCCTGCCTATTATTCTCTGCAAAATTAACTTGTGAAGTCTCTTGCTGATTCTGAGAGACTAGCATATTAATAGCTTGATAGGTAGATGGGTCAGGAGGGGTAAGTGAAAACTCTTTAACCTTACCATTAATCAATGCACCAGTCTTAAAATTAATATTCTTCTGCATTAAGAAATCGTCATTAGGGTCAGTAGTATCTTTAGAGAAGTAAAGCCCTGATGCCCTTCTGGCTTGAGTGAGTGTAGAAGATATTAGAGAAGAAGCAGCATTCTGAACATCTTGGTCAAGAAATACTCTGCCCTTCAAATTAGCAATTGTATCATTCTCTGATATAAGATACGGATATAAGAAGTATGGATACTGAGTCTCATATACTTCATCAGAAGGTGGGATACCAGACTTCATTTGTTCTATGTACTTATCACTAAGGGATGGGACTATCTTTTTAAGAGCTATAGATGGAACTTTACCTATAAACCTACCAACTTTAGCAGAATCAGTATTAATCTTGCGGCGGCCTAAGAATAGAGGTCGTGGACTTCTTAACCATCCATCACATAAATTAGGACACGCCCATCCGACCTGAACAACTCCTTTTACTCTAAACATTACTTTTAATATCTTAAAAAGACTACGATTAATAGTTGTAGTTCCAGAGTAAGTATTTGATTGTTCATCATTGGGTTCAGAATCTATTATTTTTTGAACTTGTGCAGAATCCCATTTATCATTCTCTGAATCTTTAGAAATTAATTCTTTAAGTTTAGTTCTAGTAAAATAATATGCTCTACCTAGCATTTCTACTTTTTGTAAGTCTCTAGTGTCAGCTATGAATGAAAAATCTCCAAACTGAACATACTCTCTACCTATATTACCAGGATTATTAGTATCATAAATAGTCTCACACACTCCATATCCATTAGCCTGAAATCCATCTATATTAGCATAGGCTGGTAATTGCCATCCATCCCAACGTAATTTCTCTGTTAAATCAACCTCAAGAAGGGATAAGTCAAATGATGCCTCCTGTTTATCTTTAAGTATTACTGCTCTTGGAGATTGAGTTATGTATTGAATATATGAAGATTGTTCTCGACGAATATTAGTATCAATTATATGTTGTGGAACATACATTTCATCTGGAGCTATTCTACCAGCCTGTCTTTCAACTTCAATATCAATTTCAGCGTATCTAAGTCTACGAGAAGCTAAAGATTTTGCAGTAAGGTCAAAGCAAATATCTTTTAGATTATTAATTTTATCTACAAGAATCTTATAATCTATGCTATTGATATAGTCTGTATAGATATCTGGCATAATATTTTAGTCAGACTTAGGCATATCTTCAACACTAAATTCTTCTACTTTACTGCTATCTGGATTGCTATTCATCTGCAACAGTTCTTCAGTTCCCATTTTTGCACGAACTTTATCTGCCTCCCAATTATTACAACACGCATTTGGATGTATTTCATTTGGAGTTAATCCATTACTATTTTTATCAACTTCTTTACAATCATTCTTGCCAAATAAGAAATACTCACATCTTTTACAAGAAAATCCCTTTTTATTCTCAGCATATCCAGCTTGAACTTTTAGTATATTTCCTATAACAGGATTATAAATTTCAGACTTAGTTCCATCTTCATGAACATAAAACCCACAAGAACCATTGTCAGGACTTATTTCATTGTCTGGCCCAAATAAAGCACATATATTTGTCTCAGGGATTCTGTTTACACATTGTCCACAAGTATATTCTGTCTCTGGATTAAATGCATATAGAACAACTTCCTTCTTTATTTTATCTCCCATAACCTAAGAAGGCATTCCTTCTGTGCTAAAGTTCGCAGTATTAAGATGTGATTTCTTCTGGCTAGACATTAGCTTCTGTCTAATCTCAGATATTTGACTAGACATAAAATCCAGTTCTGGGATAGTAGCATCATTAATTAACTCAGAAACTTCTTTCTGAAATTCTTCAGAAATCTTTACATTATCTTCTCCTTCTTCCTTTTCTTCTTCAGGAGATTCTGACATTTCTTCCTCTTGCATTCCTTCATCTTCTTTCATAATATTATTTAGTTGGAGTTGGTGGAGTAACTACTCCTGCAACTTTAGGAGTAACTACAGTAGTATTACTTGGCGGAGTTTTAGTAACTTGTTCAGTCTTAACAGAAGTTTCACCCCCGACCTTATAAAGTTTCACACCATTCAACTCAATAGTATCATCATTAGAATTGAATATGATATCTTTTGCACCCTCAGTTCTAGCATTATATCTAGACATATAATTAGTCATAGGCTTAATATCAGAAGGTAAAGGTTGATTACAGGCGGGACAAATCTTAATCTCAGGCTTCTTTAGAAAGGTTCTAGCCTGAGGATTATATGTTTCTATTGGCATAAATTATACAGTAGATGGAGGAGTTGACATAGGTGGAACATTAGGAGCTTCCTTTTTTCTTACTAGCTTGCATTTGAAGTTTAGGATTGAATGTCCCTCTAGCATTTGACAATTCTACTTCTTTATTGATAATCTTATGATGCTCAGAAGTAGGTTGCTCAACTTTAGGTGGATAATTAAGTTCTGTTATTTTTGGTTGCATAGTATTAGTTTAGTTGCATTTGTTTTCGTTGTTTGTTGTATTCACTCAACTGTTCTTTCAAATCATCTAGCTGGTCATATTCTATATGTTCAGGTTTAAACTTATTCAAACTCCTATTAGCCCAATCATTTAAATCAAAATCTCCTACTATCTTATTTTTAGGCTTATATTCTGGAATATCAAAAGGTTTTACTATACTTTCTTCAGAGTCTATTCTAGTTGATTTATAATTCCAAAAGCATAAATTCACAGCGTCAGCCCTATCAGGAGAAGGATAACCTCTACTCCTCTGCTCCAATTTAGTAAGCAAAGCATGAATATTAGAAGTTGTTATTTTATAATACCGCGTTGAAAGTTGAGTAATTAAAGTTTTATCATCTATTAGAATCAATTCTTTTCCTTCAAGTAACTTTCGTAAGTTAAAGAATAGTTCTGTTCCTCTGTTAGAATAGGTTCTAAATTCTGAAGCTTTGTGCCTAGAATCAATATATTTTATATTAGACCAACCTTTTCTTTTAAGACTATTTAGCATAGGTTTTCCCATACCACAACAATCTGCAAATATTAGTGCTTCTGGAGTATTAAGATTATTTTCTTTGAACTTCTGCTCTAAGTATTCTATAGAATCTTCTGTATTCTCAAATCTAAATGGCAGAAGTTTAATAAGTTTATTACCATTTCTTATAGCTAACACAGTCTCAGCTCCGCCATCAGAAAGGTCTAATCCTCCAGTATTAAAAGATTCAGCTATATGAATAGCTTTACTTCTTGCTCCAGCCCAAACAAATGATGAAGGTATCACTACCATTTCATCTGTAGTTCCAAACTCAGCTAGAATAGAGGATTTAAATACTACATTATTCTTTCCTCCAGGTAATTTAGAAGCAATACGTTCTATCTCAGACTCAGTAATATGTGAACATTGATATCCTGTAACTTTATACAGAATTACTTGTGTAGAAGTCAAAGACTTAATATCCTCTATTTCTTCCCTTGGTAATGCTGTTGAGGCTGTGTTATAGAAATAACCAGAAGGAAGTCCAGGTGAAGATGCATCAACTCTATGTGTAAATCCTGTGCATCTTTCGAGTGCATCTGTAATTTCTTCTGGAATCGATTTTGTTTCTGAAGTGAAAATAGCCATTCTTTTTCCTGCATCAACTGGATGATAACCTTCAGCTTTTCCTGGCTCATCAGTAGCAAATAGTTTAATTGTGGAGATTTGAACTTCCCCTGTTTCAAGAGTATATTGGAACTCATAGTATCTATAATTAATTTTCCACATTTTACCAAATAGTGCGTTAGCTTTATGACAAAGACGGTCTATATGAATAGAGGTCTGGCTATCAAGTTGATTACCAGAAGATGAAGTTATAGGACATTGACACTCTCTATATCTCATACAAAGCCATACTGCACAAGCAGCAATGATATATTTATCTTTCCCACTACTATTACAGGTTTGACAACAGGCTTGAAATGGAGAATCTTTAGTATGTTTACTATTTGCGAAATCTAACATAAACTGCATTTGCCAATCATGTAGCTTAACTTCTCCTGATAGTATATTTTCATCAAGAAGGAGTAAAAGTTCTATAGGATTAGCTATATCTATCCCATCAAAATCTAAAGAAGGAGTCACAGGTGAGGAAAGCATAGCCTCATCTTTAACTTCCGAAGAAGTAGAACAACCCAATACTTCAGTAGCATGTGACTCCAGCTTATTAGGAGAAAGGTCAGTTACTCCTAAATTTCTATTATTAAGTATTTCTATGAAATCTTCTGGAGATAAGTTATTAGACATTAATAGCCTTTTGTCCTTTAATATTATTTGTAAGTCTCGCAGCCGCCTCTCTAACTTGCATAATACGCTGATTGAAATTGAATATATTAGTTCCTTGTGGAACTTTTATCACATCTTTTCTTCCCATTGCATCATCTCTCACATTAATTAATAGTTTACCTCTTAAATGCTCATCTTCTGCACTAAGAGCCAAATCTAATAATGCTTCTTTCACTCTCATTTGTTCATCAAATGAGTATTTAAGTTTATTAATATCTTCTGAATCTTGCCCACAATCCTTTCTATATTTAGAAGAACACTGCATAAGTGCCCCTTTAACCGCCTCAATTTCAAGTGATTGGTCTAAAGCAATAGTCTCTGGCTGCATATTTTCTTCTTCATACGCAGTCTTAATTATGTTTAATATTGCCAACATTATAGTATATTATTTGGAAGTGCGGAGGGGAAGGGGCGCTCCATAGCCTCTTCTTCATCCATCTTATTAAGTGATTCTTGCTGTTTAAACATTTGTGTAAATATAATTGCTCTATGTAGAGCCTCTAATTCTTCTTTAGTATGTGTATCTTCTGGTGGACGACTTAGATATGCTTTAGCATTAGACTTGGTTGACATATCTATAATTTTCATTGCTTGAGGCTTATTAGTTGGAAATTGAATGTTCATAATATTTATTAGTTTAACAATGTAGTTCTATAGCTTTAATAGTTTTCAAAGTCTGTTCTCCTTCTAAAGAGAAGAGAAACCCACAATCATTTAGTTTCATTATATCTTTGTTTGTGTGCTTTAGTTATTGTTTCTCTAATTCTAGTTAATTTCTCTTTAATTATCTTAATGTGCTTCGCCTCTTTAACCTTAATAAGCATTTCTTTCAGTTGTTCTCTTTCTTCTATTAGTAAATTATATGCCTTTTCTGTCACTAGTTTACTATAGTAGCATTTTTCATGCCAATTAGTCTATCTACTGTTTTATCCTTCTTAGCCCTATTATATCACGACTTTAGGATTCGTAAATGGTCTATTCGAGAGAGAGGTATAGTTCGAGTTCGAGTTCCTCTTTCTGGTTTTCTAATAGACCCATAATTTTAACTAATGATAGTATTGCTAATAGTAGGTAAACTAATGATAGTTATACTTATGTAGAGATACTTATACTTATGTAGAGATACTTATTAGCTATTATGACTACTAGTTAGCTAGTCATTCGTGGAGCTAATGGAGTCATTGTGACACAGTGTATAGTGTTGTCCTTCAAGTAGTTAAAGCTTGTCTAATAGTGTTCTAACATCTCATACTTTCACTAATACAACTCGATTTGTATCACCCTTTTTGAAAAAATGGTCTCGTGGGGAGTTATATTAACGTTATATTATAGTTGGAAAGAAATATATTAAATATAATATAATATATTAGTATTCATAATATATTACTATACACTAGTTTATAAATTAAGTCTCTGATACGGAAGGGAGTTGTATTAGTCGTGATACAAAGAGACAAAATGTCCCTAATAATGGCATGAGAAGTGCTAACCTCACCCAGTTACTAACTGTCTCAATAATGGACATGTCCAAAAGACATGTGTAAGAACAGGACATACCGTCCTAAAAGTGGAATAGGGTGTCTAATAATGGGCAAAGTGTTAATACTTAATGAGTTATGATTAAGTCTCTGCACTATTAGTGACTCATTAGTGGACACTTTGAGAACTGGCATAAAAACTGCAATAATGTAACCTATTGATACTAAACAACTTAACTAGATTGGCATACCGGATGCTATACTCAACTTGCCTGTGAAGCAATGCTACAGGTGAGGGACTGCTAACCTCACTGGGGAACTGCAGCGGCTCATAGTGGGTTGGCGGAGCTATGCTCCGGGTGAACCCACAACTTAACTGTCTTATTTGTGGACACAATAGAACTGTCTAGTAGTCTAACTCACTACAGACACTCTCTATCAATTTCACAAGCTAGGAAATTCATGTAAAGCTAATAATCACTTTGCAGACATAAGAACTCTGCAAACGCTAGGAGAATAATCTCTTACTGATACCAGTAATAGCTATACTTAACATGAAAACAGACAACATTGTAGTTGAAAAGGCTCTAAACCCATTCAAAACTGCCATTGGCAATAGTATGCCAAAGATAGTAGGTGATATAAAGTCTCTACTTGGCAGAGTTGATAAGGATGTAGTAGTGAAAGACGGAGACTGGAAAGCCAGCGCGGGGTTCAAACTATCACGCCGCAATGGTGAAACCGTTCAATTACCAGCTAATAATCCGGCAACCATATTGCTCTGCTTTGGTATGCGGTTCAATGAATTAGCAAAAAATGCTGATTGTGAGATTGAAGCATCCATACCAACAGTATGTGAAGCATGGGTGAAGGAACATAGCTCAAAACAGCAAGTTGCTGCCTAGTTTGTAGTCACAAGAGACATAGTAGTTAGTAGCTTGTTATATTAGCTCACTACTATGTCTCTTTACTCTTTTGTCCGACAAATAACACCTAAAGGATTGCAACATTATATCTATTAGTGTGCCTTATTTGATGCTGATACCATTGAATAACAAACACTTGAAGATTATGGTATGCACAAACTTGTAAATAGCAAAGCCAGAGAAGTAAACTTCTCATTACAACATCATATTAGATTTATCAATCCCTGATGCTTATTTGCCATAGCTATTATAGAAAGATTACAAGACTTTAGTACATAGTTGTCAGTCACACGAACATCATTGTGTGCAGTTTAATCTATCTTATGAGCAAACTTGCATTATAGAAGATAAAGGCATCGACTTAATACTCCTTGTTATACTTTGCAAGATAACAGTCATGACGACACACGATAGAACTTTAACAGAACCTTGTCTGAAGCGGATATGCAAAGGCGCGACGACATATAGTATAATCTACTAATGAATGTTCTCTAGGATTCGAGCAGACGGTTTAAGAACTAGAGTTATCAAGGTTTAGGACAATAAATATTAGTATCCTACAATCAGCTACTTACTATTCTCACCAAGTAGCAATTACCTACATATTAGGTGGTTGATTGTATGATATTACTGAATTATCCCAAAATAAATGAACACCTGACAAAATGGAATACTGATAAATCTGATATTCCAAACCAACATAACTATTTATTAGTAGTTATGATGAAATCAGGATTACAATATGTAACAAGAGTTACTTGCATTAATAATTTCCATAGTCTTGAACGAGCAGAAATATCTGATGTTGAAAAATGGAGACCATTAGATATAAGGGATAAACAAATCATAAATTCTCTACTTGGTGGACTAGAACAACCATTAAATGCAGTATGTGAAGTATTAACATCACAAGATAAAGATATTTATGCAGAATCATTAACTGATATTTATCTAATAGCATTAACTAATGTATGAACTCCCAAGAATTTCAACGACTCCTCTCTTTTCAACATGCCCGAAAACACCAATTCCGCCCTGCTAAAATACTACCCACTAAATTTGCAATGAAACGTCTATCTCGTAAGCCTCAAGGTAGAGTATTAGTGGATGTTGAGAAATTGTTTCTTAGGTCGAAGAATAGTTTTTAATATACAATTTATGTTAAAACAAATAATTAGTTTAATAAAACGAGGCTACATATCTATTTATGTAGTTCAAGACAAAGACCATGAGACAATAGAATTTGCTTCAATAAGTGAATCTCTGGTTATTAAAATTCTTAAACATGACTCTGAAGTTTTAGAAAAACAATTCAAAATTAATAATCCATTTAAGTTAGAAGACTATTATCACAGAATATAGATTATGGTTTAGGCTTTGAAGTCGCCATAGTTAATGCCATGTGGCAACATGCACAATACCAACCACAATAACTATTAAATAACTATTGGCACAAAACTTGCTTATATGAGGGCGGAGATGATTAAATGGAGTAGTGATAACTAAATATTGTTGGACAATTTGAGCAATTCTAACATTAGAACACTAATCTCAATAATATGTTGTGACCTCACTACTCCATTTAATTATTTACAAATGCCACAATATCTCAACTGGCTAGAGAACTAGAACAACGAAAGCAATAGTAATTGACAATCTAGTAAATGTGAGTTCAAGTCTCACTTGTGGCTCTCTTTATGAACAAAACAAAATACAAATACCACTACTATTCTCCACGAAATCATTGTATAACATGGTCTTATTGGTTCTATAGAAAAGTAGAATTTTCAACAGGCTTAACTGTATTAAGAGTTTTTGGTTTTAATTTTGTGAAAGATATATGATAATAGTTCCAAATGAAAGAGGAGAACCATAAAATATGGGAAGAATTAATAAGGAGACCTAAAGTATGATACATATAATAAACTGCCTAACATTCAACATCTTAGTCTTATCAATCTCATTCTTTTTCGCCGCGCTAGGAATTAACAAGTTAAGGAAACCATGAAAGAAATAACAAAAGAATTAATAGATGATATACATAATGCTCTTGATAAAGGTTTAACTAAAGGTTTAGGAAAACCTATTGAAGGGAAAAATGTGCGTTGAAGCATTGATATGCTTTAAATTGGGTCTTCCACATGGAGATAATCCTCCTTGTGTAGGAGGTGAAGTTCGTTTAGCTAAAATATCTCTTAATGATTGCAATTGGTCATCCCCTAAAGCAAGAGCAGAGGGAATGAGAAAATTAGCTATTGCTCAATTAGGCTCAGATAAAATTGACCAAAAAGTGTTTAAAGATACATTAAAACTAATATCAGCAAAAAGAATTTTGCCATGCTTAATCCAGAAACATTATGAAATAAGTAAAGATCCAAAATTAGTCGAATGGAAATTAAAATTTGAAAGTCTGGTTAAATTAGATAATAAGTTGTGGAAAGAATTCTACTACCACTACTACCACTACTACCACTACTACGAAGATGAACTTCTATTATTAGTCGCCGACTGTATTCTGCAAGCATTAATAGAATGTAAATCCGAAGGTTGTAAGTGGTTATAAATTTATGCCATCACCAAAAACATTAGAAATACGTTATATTGGCACAAAGAAAGCTAATATCTTTGTCAAACAAACTAATAAACCTAAACCAGTTCTATTAGAACGAAATGTTCCTATTTATAAGTTAGGAACTATCGTCCATTTTGGTGGAATGAGGGTAGGAGAATTTCCTAAAGATTAATAATATGTTTGAACTTAATGAAAAAGTAATGATAAAACCACCAAATAACCAAGATGGTTGGATTAAATGTGGTTTTAAATTTTCACATTACAATCACGATAAAACTATAATAACTGTTAAATCATTAAGTAATGAACCAGCTTATTTTAACTCTTTTGAAGTAGAGGCCAATAGAGTTATTAAACAAGATTAATCACTAATTTCCTTCAAACTTATCTAACCACAACCTATGGCACACAAAATGCTATAACACACATTTACGGTGACAGTCTGAGAAAGAACAACCAATAGCACGGACTTCTATTTCTTCTGTCAGGTAATAACAAACAATGAACAAATAAACAAAATAGAACACAAATATGAGTAATAACCCACTATCAATCCCACTTATGGTTAATCGCAATGGAATTGATGCGACATTAACTTTATGTATGGGCAAACGTGATGCTTGGAAAGATAAACCTTATCAGGCATTTCAAATTCAAACTGATGGAACAGAGTCTTCTCCCGCTGAAGATAAACCCTTTATAGAAGGAATTACTTGGTGGGGAAAGCAAAATGTAAAACTTGCTCTTAATACTATCTTCAAGCGTTTTGGGCAAGATTTTGCTGATGATGCTACAGGAGATAAAGACACAGAAAAAGCTGGTGGTTTGGCTGATGGTATTTTCTCTGTTGAAAAATTCCTTGAGTATTGGCAAAAGGGCAAATCTTCTGCAATGCGTCTTTCAGAGTTGAATGAAGCATATCAATCAACAGTGGCTGAGTTTAATGAGTTTACTTCTGGTGAACTTATGGCTGCTGTTCAAAGGCAGACTGATGCTATGGCATCTGGTGATTCGACACTAATCTCACAAGCTAGTGTTCGTTTTGCTAATGCTAAGACTAAAATGGAGTCTCTTAGTGCAACACTTAAGTCCTACAAAGCTGACTTTGAGGAACGTAAGGCTCGTCGTTCTAAAGAGGCTGCAACTGAAACGACAAGCCCAGAGTAATCAGTCAAACTAGTAGTTAAAGTCTCGGCATTAGTAGGTAACTATCTGTTAGTGCCGAGCATTTAGTTACTGATTATTTATGAAAACTAAATTACTTCCATGTCCGTTTATCCTTCAGCACAAAGACGAAAATGGAATCTGGTATGATATGAATGAAGCCGACCCTAACAGGGTAAATAATGTTGAATGGATGAATAAGACTTATGACAAAAGCACTTGGCGTGTAATTCAACGATTACCTCATGTTGAAGTTTGGCCAAACGACACCCGCGCTCCGCTTCCACAGCAGTGGCAAGAATGTGCTGATTGTGCCATTAACGGACAAGTTAATTGTCCTGAACATGGCTACAACCAAGCTTTGGACGATTATGTTTTTGAACTCACTGGCAACGAGGGTGAAGACGACGCTCTTTTTGTTTTAAGACAATTTGTCAAAGCCCTCCAATCCTCCCCCTCAACCTTACAGGCGAGAATAGTGGAGTTGGAGAAGTGTGGGGATGAGTTGGCAAAAGCAGTTAGAACTATGCCACACCATTCTTCTTGCTCATCTCAGATTACATATAATGAGTATGCTGAATGTAATTGTAGAAAGAAAAATGCATTAATTGTATTCACCAACTGGAACAAACTCCGCCTCGAAACCGAGTTGCCAAAGGAGGGATTATGATACCATTGCTTATTATTTTAGTGGCTGTTGGATTTTTCTCTGTTGGTTTCATGTTTGGGCAACGACGTGAAACTTACTGGCGTATCAAATGGATTGAACTGGAGCATGAAACAGCCAGAAAATTAGGTAAAGAGCCAAGAGATATAAACTCTATATGACCACCCACAACCAAACCGCCGAACAGGAAGCGAGGGAGTTGATTTCAAGACTTCACAACGATTTAAACTATCTCGACTCAATTAAAGAACTCACCACCCTCATCACCAAATCTCATGAGAGGGATGTCCTCGAAGTCTGGTTGAAATTGAACACGGCAACAGGAAACGAACACAAGAAATATGATTTGGCCACAATGCTTCAAAACATTATTAGACAGCGCAACTATTTCCGTGAGCAAACTGTTAAGACAATAACCAAACTCGAATCCTACAAACAAAAGGCCGAGGCGATCACAATTTCCAGATGGATGTGAATGTGATATTTGTCAGAATTGGGACACATTTTCAGAAGCCATCACCGCCACGAAAAAGGATAAATAGTGATTAAAAAGCAAATAAAAGAACAACAAGTTACAGTTCCACTTAATGATTTAATATTCTGTATACTAGGAGACTATGATAATGGATGGTCTAATGCTACTATTAGTCATTCGGTTGCAGCTATACTAGACTTTCGTCTTGAAGATTCTCTACTTTACAAAGTAGTTTTCACTGACCAAGATGATAAACCTCTTGAATTTCCACAATTATGGCGTTATCCTGACTGGAAAACTTCACAAGAGAAATACTATAAAGCTAAGAAATGGTCACATAAGCAACGTATTGAGAGGCAGATGTTTGAGGCGAATATAGCTAATCTGTCTAAAGCCATATCTAAAACTTCAGGAATGTATATTGAAGATGCTAGAGGGTTAGCATATACTCTAATGAAGAAGGGGAATAAAGAATTACTAGAAGTATTTGGGATGATTAAAATAATAACTGAGGAAAAAGATTTACCATAATTTATGCCAGAACAACTCACCAAAGAACAACTGACTCAGAAAAAAGCCGACTCCAAACAAAGAGAAGTAGTCAAAGGAATAGGTAATAGACTATTATCTCAATATTCGTTTCAGAATATCAAAACATGGAATGATATTTACAAGTTTACAGGCTTCTCTGACGACTATGTTCGCGCCACTTTCAAACCAGAAGATGTAATAAAACCAGTTTCTCTACAAGATGTTAAGAATTGGATTAAGAAATTAACTGATGATGTAGAGAATAAAATAAGGGAGAAGTATGAGAACATACAAACCAAGAAAGAAAACTCGGATATACAAAGCAAAGAAGTCAACGGTAGTATATCTATCACAGATAATAAATCCACAGTTGGAGTTGCAGATTCAAGCAAGATTAAAGAGGATGTTGTAAAGGATGAATCAGGCTACTCTAACGACAACAACTACGGACTCGTTGAAAGTCCTAAAGAACGAGCGTTCTTGTATTATTTTCAGAAAAAAGCAGCAGCAGAAGTCCTACAAAAAGTTATCAAAGAAAAGAAAGAAGGTATCCTAGTTCTAGCATCTACTGGGACGGGTAAAACATTTATAAAGGGTGCAATAGAAAGGCGTCTAGCAGATATTAATTTCTTAGAAGATACTACTTGGGGTCATATTAAATGTATTAATGTTACCCGTGCGACTGTTGTTGAGCAAGATAAAAGAGTATTTAAGAATTTCTTTGGGATTGACCCTGTAATAGAATCAGAAGTTATCAATATTGAGCAACTTCGTTCTCGTGCTGGACAGATATGGATTAAGTCTTGGACAGCAATAGAGAATGGGGAAGAAGTGGAGAAGTATGAATGGAAGCCCATGATTCATCCAGCTAGATTTCATTTAGATGAATGTCAGGCTGTAAAGAATGAGGATAGTATCCAACACAAAATTTGTATTCAATACTCAGCTATTAAGATTCCAGTTATACAAATATATTATTCTGCTACTCCATTTACCCGTGTATCAGAGGCGAAAGCATTTGCTATAGCAACGAAGAAAGATATATCTCACATCACTGGTATTCCAGGAACTCGTCTCTCACTTGCCACTTGGCCAACTTATGCTGCTGCTATTGCAGCTCCATCTCCGCCCGATGAATATAATGAAGCTGCTGTAGAGCGATTAATGAAAGATTTGGATGACTATGTAGTTAGAGTTAAGGGTGTTAGATGGCAATTTAATGCAGTTAATAAGGTTGAGATTATTGATTTTGATTCTGATGAGTCGAGGCAGGAGTATGATAATGCTTGGCAGAAATACCTAGCAAGGAAAGCTAAGTTAGAAGAATCAGTCATAGATAATCCTAGATTTCAAGCTTTAGTAGAACTTGGTATTTTTCTTGCGGCAGCGGAGTATTGTAAAAGATATATTCTGGCTAAAAGAATGTATGAAGATGTGAAGGCAGGTAATGCTGCTGTAGCTGCTGTGAAGTTTAAGAAAACTATTATAGCAATAGTTAAGATTCTAACTGAAGAATATGGAGTAAGCAGAGATTCTATATCTCTTGTGTGGGGTGGAGGACAGACACAACTTACAGCGAAGCAGAAATTGAAAGCTAAAGTCTTGGAGAACCAAGCACTATTTGAGGCTCAAGGAATATCTATGGAAGATATGATGCTTGAAGATGTAGAAGAAAGAATCCTTGAGGATTTACCTGAGCATCTAAGACTAGGTGGGCAATCAAAAGAACAGAGACAGAAAGAAATTGATAGGTTTCAGTCAGGGAAGTCTTTATACTGCATCCATACTTTTAAATCTGGAGGCGTAGGCTTATCTCTCCATCACTCTGACGAGAGGGTAGCACAGAAAGTTAGGCATCAAAAGAATGGTTATGCTATAGTTGAAGATATTCCTAAAGTTCCAGTGCGGCCAAGAAAAGCTACTATTTCGCCTACTTGGAGTCCAATAGAAATGGTTCAAGGGGTAGGAAGATGCCCTAGATTAACTAGTCTCAGCGATACAGAACAAACTTTGCTGTTTTATAGAGGGACAGTGGAGGAACAGCAAGCATTTGTTGTGACCCATAGACTTAAATGTCTGAGTAAAGTAGTAAGGCAGCACGAAAGTTGGCAAGATTTAATTACGAATCATGTTAAAGCTAAGGAGTTAGCTAGAAAAATAGTTGAAGAAATGCCAACAGAAGATTCTAAGGACGGAGAACAACCAAACCTAGTAGAAAGTGAGGATAATGAATGACACCCTTAAACCCACCCAAATATAAACTATTCCAAAAGATAAATAACAATGTCTATTTTGGCTCTTTGGAAATCAAAGATATATTTACTAATATAGACTGGAGTTCAGAGTATGTCTATAGAGTTATGAATGATGACATGGAGTATTTCTTCCTAACTGAGGAAGAACTTTCGGAGTATTTTATATGATAAATTTTCGTAGGCCGATGCTCGCTGCCTCACTTCTACCTTCTAAAGTGGAGCATACTGACGAAAATATCTTAGAAGCAATGAAGAAACTTCGTTACCCAGTATTTGTAACAGAGAAGAAAGACGGAATCAGAGCCTTAAAAGTTTCTACTAATTTAGTATCAAGAACATTAAAACCAATTCCAAATTCAAGTATTAGAATAAGGTCATATAGCCTACCTACTGGATATGATATGGAATTATTTAATGCTGAACTTAAATATGAACAAATAGAATCTATTGTAATGAGCAGAGAACACAAAGATTCAGATTTGGTTCAATTTCATGTTCTTGATAATTTTAATATTGAGGGAGCAACTTATGAACAAAGAATATGGTCAATCAATAAAGATATAAATTGTTGGTCTGATTGTCCATTTGTATTTGAATATCCTACTGCATATACAACTCCTGAAAGATTGTTCGACATATTTCTTGATACAGAACAATCTGGAGGCGAAGGTATTTGTTTCCGCACTCCCAACTCACACTATAAACAAGGTCGTTCCACCCTCAAAGAGCAATACTTAGTTAAACTTTGTCGTAATTTAACCTCAGAAGCAGTTATAGAAGGCTTCGAAGAGCAAATGGAGAATGGTAATGTAGAGCAACGTAATGCTATTGGAGCAATGGACAGGTCATCTTGTAAGGCAAACTTATATGGCAAAGATACTCTTGGCAGTCTAATAGTGCGCGACTTAAAAAGTGGATTAGTGTTTAATATAGGAACAGGGTTTAATGATGCTATGAGATTTAATATTTGGCACGAACAAAGTAATACTAAAGGCAAAATAATAACATATAAATACAAGGGCGGAGGTAAAGATTTACCTAGATGCCCCGTCTTTATGAGATTTAGGAGTATACAATGAAAGATAAATACGGCAGAGAAATTGAGAAAGAGGAACAAGAGTTCTATGGCATTGAGGACTATGAACTTGAACAACGTAGAATGGAACATGAAGATTGGATGATGGATATTTCAAGACAAGATTTATCTACTTCTTATGACAAATAATACTATCGTTGTAGATTTGAATAAAGTCCAATTCGCTAATCTATATTGGAAGAATCAATATGGCAATGTCAAACGTCTTAAGCCACGAAAACCTACTGTGCATGGAACAAGATTTAATCCTAATGACCTACATATTACTGAACATATTCTAATGATAGAGTTTGCACAGAAGCATAGATTACTTGATATTTGGAATCCAGTGTGTAGGTTACAATTATCTTCTAATCATTGGCTAGAATATACAGGAGATAAAGCTTTGTCAATTTACAAAGAGTGGAATAGAAGAATTTTTAAACCAAATAAATAGTATGACAGTATTTACATCTTACTTACATACATCATATACTTGGAATCACAAAGAGAATAAACGTATAGGTTTTATAAATGAAGATGATGCTAAGTATGCTGTATATTGTGCAGTAAGAAGACAAAGAAGATTAAGATTTAAAAGAATAAATAATTTTATTTGTGCAGAATCTTCTAACAATCCTACAATAGCAGTTGAAAATTATGATACCACCAACAAAGAACAACCTACAGAAAGAGCCAACAAAGTATAGTCAATCCACACTTCAAACATTCCTAGATAATGGGATGATAGAAGTAGTTCAGAATATACTTAATCTTAATCCAGACCTTAAATATAAAATAGAGAATGGAAAATTGTTAGACTCTGTAACAGGAGCAGCATTGTGGCTTAAGAAGTTTATTACTGAGGATGCGGATTGTATAACTCTTAAACAAGATGCAATGAAGTTAGCTAAAGTTGATGATGAAGTTCTAATAACTGGTGAGACTGGAACAGGCAAGGAAATAATAGCTAGAGCTATGATAGGAGATAGAGAAGGGGACTTTAAAAGGGTTAATTGTGCGGCAATGCCGGAAGCTCTTATTGAAGCAGAATTATTTGGCTCAGTTGCAGGAGCATACACTGGTTCTACAGGTGCGAAGAAAGGAATGATATTATCAGCGAATAATGGAGTAATGTTTTTGGATGAAGTTGGAGACCTTCCATTATCTATTCAGGCGAAACTTCTCAACGTATTGCAACCAATAGAGGGTAAAAGATTTATTCGCCCAGTGGGTTCTACAGAAGAAAAAGAAATAACTTGTCGTTTCGTCTGCGCGACTCATAGAAACTTATTAGATATGGTGAAGGCTGGAGCATTTAGACTTGACCTTTATGCTCGTATAAGCACTTTTGAATTACACATAAAGCCATTGAGAGAAAGAAAGGCTGACATAATTCCTATTGTAATAGCCTTAGGAGAACTTCTGAAAATAAATACTAAGGTTTTCTTGGAGAAATATACAGAAGATATTATCTATGATAGCTCATTTGACCTCTCACTTAATGTAAGGTCAATAGAGAGAGCGATAAAAAGGTTTAGTGTATTAGGAAAAATATGAAACCGACACATAGATTGAAAGTCTTAGATAAGAAAACAAATGGTAGAACAGAGGCAGGAGCAGGATGGCAAAATGAAGATGGCTCTATCTCAATAGTATTAAATCCTTGCATAAGACTCACTCCAGATAATAGAACTGTAATAACTTTGTTTCCTATAGATAAAACTGAGTAGTATAAAAACTAACATCATTAGTAGATAAATAAAAGTGGCATGAAAAATGCTTAATATAAGGTAGAATTTGCAGTAGTTAATTTGTGGATAAGTTTGTAGAAGCGTCACACTTGACAGAGGAATAAAGGCTACTTACAATTTATCCACTTTAATTTGTCCGTGTTGACAGGACGATAACTAGCAACTGACACTCTGGATTAAGACAGAGCGACTTTAAGGGTATTCAAAATGAACCCTGTTTTTCACAAACTGGCCAGTGAAGCTATCATAGGTTAGAAAGCTAGAACATCCTATGCTGAATAACTAGAAATGATAGTATAGTTTCAGGAGTAACTATAACTCCTTGACTTGAACCGTTAATTGAAAAGTAATATGGCGGTTAGACGCTTGGGTTATTACCGTGAGAAAGTATATTGGGCGTCAATAAAGAAAGCAAGAACTTTCCCACGAGTATAATTTAACTTATGCCCGAACAAGAACAACCAATTCCTAATACTTCACCTCCGCCCAAGTCAATCACACTAACTATCAGTGACCAATCTACAATGGCTAAAGTTGTGGATTTAATTGTTAGGAAAAAGCCTGTGGGTTGGAGTCGCAGGTCTTATGCTTCATACTACAAAGAATCTTATGCTAAATGGTTGCAGAAAGATATAGATGAAATGATGGTTGATAGACAGCCACGAATTTATCGTTATGATATGTGGCCATCAGTTTCTAAGAACTCTCTATACTTACGAGTTAATCAGGCTACTGCATATCTATTAGACAATCTTGACCCAGAACAGAAGTATAAGAAGTTCTTTTCTGAACTTAAGTGTAAGAAAGAACCAGATGGTATTGCTTTGAGGCTTGATATAGTTATTGAAGGCAAGACTTCTCCTCAAGCTGAGAAGTTTATAGGTGCATCAGATAAACCTGCTTGGAAAATTAAGATGGATGATTGGATAGAAGATTCTACAAGAGAAGAACCCTTCTTCAAAGGTGGTCTACTATTGTCTCCAGAAGAAATAAAGCAACTTGAATTAGAGTTAGATGGGTCTGGGATACTATACTCTATAACCTCAAGGGAAATAAAACTCATTAAGCAATGACCATCGAGCAATTAATAGCTTGTGATGCAGCAACTTTAGAGAAAATGTCCGACCAAGAGTTGCTAGAACACTTTAAAGTGATGTTAGATGTGACGAGGCCGGAGAGACAAACAGTAACAAACCAAAAGAAAGAACAACAATTAAAGATTACGAATCCTAAGTTAGCAGCAGGATTAGCTTTGGCTAAACAGTTAGGGTTTGATAATTCTTTATTAAACTTTAAGAAAAGATGATAACAATAAATTTAAGTCAATCAGCTTTGGGCTATCACGGGTGTATCTTAGAGTTTAAGAGAACAGCCATAGATGGCTATTATACTTTGCCATCTTCGCAAATAGTTTATGGAGAAGCCATACACAAGTATAGACATATAATGTTTCAAACTGGTGGACATATTCCAACAGCAAGAGAAGAAGCAATCAAAGTGTTTAATCAGCCCAAGACTTTACCTTCTAGTCGCTCAGGACATTTAGCAGACCAGAATCATATGCTAACTACCTGTTTTAATTTCTGGGAATTATTTGTGAAGGATATAGATAAAGATTTAGAATACTTATTGCTGAACGGGAAACCTGCAACTGAAGTTTCATTCTCTATTAAGTATTACCAAGATGACTACATTACAGTAAATCTCTGTGGCACTTTAGATGGCATAGCTAAAGTTAGAGGAGGCTGTTATATTATTCCTGACCTCAAAACAACTTCATCTTGGGATAAAGAAGGATATTTTGGGACATATAAATTAAGTAGGCAGCTACGACTATACATATTAGCATTAAAATTGATGGCTAAGATGCATCCTGAGTCTATATTAGGCCAAGTAGGAGCAACTAAAGTTGGCACAAGAATAGATGGGTTATTTATTAAGCCAGCACCAAATGATAATAAGTATGTATCATCTGATGTATTTCAATACACTGATTCTGATATTGAGGAGTTCCAAAAGACTCTTGACTATAAGATAGAACAAATAAGTGCGGCAGTGAAAGATAATCATTGGCCGAAACAAGGTATATTGAATAATAGTTGTATTGGTAAATGGGGACTGTGTTCATTCTCAAATGCTTGTGCTGCTTCATCGAATGAGGTTTCAGAGTTATTACTTAACAGAGATTTTAAGAAAAGGGATTTTAATCCATTGAATTATTCAGGATTATGAGAGTTCTAAATGATTTTGACAGAATGCCCTTCGGCAAATATAAAGAAGAACTTATGCAGGATGTTCCTGCTGATTATCTATGGTATCTTTGGACTAATGGAATGTCACATAAGTCAGAGACAGATGCAGTAGCGAACTATATCAAGAGAAGTTTGAATGCTTTGAAGATTGAATGTCCTAATAAACTCTGGTCATGAAAGAATTAAAAATTAAAAACTCTGAACTAGTGGCTTTAGTTGATGATGAAGACTATGACAGGCTTTCAGTCTATTCTTGGGAAGTGAATATAAAATCAAAAAGAGTCAGTAGAAAATTTTCTAGGAAAAGAAAAACTATTCATATTTCATTGGCTCAAGAAATAATGCACCAAAGAGCTGTGATGTTTGACTATAAGAATAGAGATTCATTAAATAACCAGAAATACAATCTTAGACAAGCATCATACTCTCAAAATATGATGAACAGAGATAAATATTCTGGAGTGTCAAAATATAAAGGAGTTACTTGGTTCAAGAGAGACTCTAAGTGGAAAGCCCAAATAAATATAAATGGAAAATATATTTACTTAGGCTTATTCAAAGATGAATCAAAAGCAGCAAAAACTTATAACAATAAAGCTGTAGAATTATTCAAAGAATTTGCAGTATTAAATAAAGATGAGTTTGGAAACATACTGTAACAAGAACAACCAGATAAAATATGGTAATAGTTAAGGTAATATTTGAAAGAGAGCCTAATAATTTATGGCAAGTTAGATTCGCCTACAATACTCGTCAAAAAATTGACAGAGCAATTAGAAACTATTTAGAAGAACTTAAAGTATTTTATCCTTTAGCCAAAATAAAAGAACACCATGAAACCAAATAAAACACATACATGCTTTATAGAGCATAAAATAATTAATGACAAACCATTCTTAGAATTAACTTTATCTGACGAGAATGGAGATGTAGATAGGTCAACATTTAGACCAACTGAAAATCAAACTTTATGGAAAGTTATATTGGAGTGGTTATACAATTATGAACGTTAAAGCACTACTTTCCTACCATAACTCTATGTCAACTCGTGCTAGAAATATAATGCGAGTTAAAAATAGAGACTATGCTGGTGCGACTGGTGAAACTCCATTTGCTAATTTTCAATTAAATGAGCTGGCCAAGATTTCAACCACAGAGAAAGGCATTCTAACAAGGATGCTAGATAAGATTATGAGACTATCTACCTATGCGAATAGTGGTAAACTTCTAGTTAAGAATGAAGGAACAGAGGATGCTTGTTTAGATATTATTAATTATGCAGTATTACTTTCAGCCTACATTAAATTCCAAAAGAAAGAACAACATAAATGAGTATTTATACACCACCTAATTGCACAACTTTAGCAGCATCAAAATATAAACAGCAATTACGATTAGGGATTCAAGGATTTCCTAAAACAGGTAAGACATGGTCTGCTTTGACTTTCCCCAATCCTATTGTTATAAATATGGACAGAGGTTTAGCTGCCCATGAGGGTCGCTCAGATGTTATTGAGATACCATTTTACAAAACAGAATTTTGTGGAAATAGATTTGAAGTAAAAGATAAACTAGTTAAATGGTTAGAAAAAGAAGCTTCCAATTTAACAGAAGAACAAACATTAATATTTGATGGTTTCTCATCTCTTGAAATTGCTTACCATATATGGTTTTCAGTTAATCAACACAACTTCTTAACCAAGCAGGGTAAGGTAGATGATTTTGCAGAGTATCAAGTAAAGAAAAAATATTTTGCTGAGTTGCATGAGATATTTAAATCTCTCAAATGTGACTTGATAGCAATAACTCATGAGTCAGAGAGAGCTGATAAACCTACCCCAGGACAACCAAGTTCATATAATGGAAAAATTAGACCACTTCTTACTGGTGCTTATGGGGATATGATAGTAAAAGATTATAGTGATTGGTATAGACAGCACTCTGCTGATAAACCTAAAGATTTTAGTAATATAACACCTGATACTTTGTTTAATTGGGGATGTAAAACTTTAGAAGAATTTAAACTCTTGATATCTCAGTTTGAAACAAATACTGTTTATTTTTGGCAGACAGCTGGTGATGATAAATTTGATGGTGGAACATCACTTATCAACTGTCCTAGATTTCTACCAGCAAACTATCAATCGTTCACAAAATACCAAAGACAGAATAAAATATGAATATACAAATAACTCAAATATCAAATGGCTTTTTAGTTGCCATAGCTAAATCTCCAACCGAACAAATGGCAATATATGTTGAAACATTTCCACAAGTATTAGACCAGCTTAGAGAAATATCAACTCCACCAGAGAATGTAGCCAAGTTGCCAACTGATAGAAAATAATTTCTCTCATACTAATTGAGATTAACGCCTGAGAAGTCGTAACCTTCTCACAATAGCTAGCATCTTACTGCTTACACATAAACATATGTCAAGAAAAATAGGAACAGATATAGCAATTCCTCAAGACTCGTCATACATTATTCGTTGTATTGATGAAACTTTTGGACCATCTAAGTCAAGTGGTAAGCCAATGATAACTCTTAAGTTTGAGGTTGTCTCTCCTGAGGAAGTAGAAGTAGCAGGAGAAATGATTAGTATTGCGGGGGCACAACCAACACCTAACTACTATGTTACTCAATCTATAGACGAGAACGGAGCAGTAGATGTTGTGAAGTCTGCTGAAATACTTAAGCGTTTGAAGGCAGTTTACAAAGCATTTGGGTTGCCAGATGCAGACATTAATCCTGAAAATCCTGCCCTAGGATTCAAAGGAAAGACTGTTTACGCATTACTATACCCAGATAAACAAGAACGACGTAAATCTCCAACTGCTGCACAATTAGCAGCAGGACAGAAGCAAGGAGATGTTATGATTAATCCTGTGACTAAACAACCATTAACTTCTTATTATATTAAAGTTGGAGAAATCTTTGGTCTTGCTACGACTGATGGTAATAAACCTTATTAATCAATGACTCCCAGTCCCGCGGGCTACAAGAATAAATTGTGGGACGCTTATTAATTATGGATACTTTTGACGGACTTATAATTATGGTACTCATTACCGGACTGACATTCCTAACAATAGGAGCTACAGTTTCTTATGAACATACACAAATAGTTAAGCACGGGTTTGCTCACTGGGTAGTTGAAACTAATGGTGATACTAGATTTGAATGGGATACTGAGGACTATTATTTAAATCATTTGACTAATGATAATGCGCAGTAAACCAAAATTTTCTTATTGTGGACTCTCTATAGTCTTAAGTAACCCATCACGTTTTGATAAATTAAGACTTCTTAGTGCGAATGGTGGTCAAATGTTTGATAATTTTTGTTTGCGCCCAGAAATAAATTCATTAATGTGCGACGTTCGATTAGCTGAAGATAACTCACCATTTTTACCTGATACTAAATGTATCTTACTACTTGGCCAACGAGCAATGGAAAAATATTTACCAGAAACTTTTGGTTCACAACTATCTAATATACGAGGGGGATTATATGAATATAAAGGCATACCAACTATCTGTTCTTTCTTACCACAGGACGCTGCTGATTACAAGAATTATGAGGCGTCTCTTAATCCTTTGTCCTCGGATTATACTCCTGACTCTGAAATATCAGATGGAGATGAGGAAGATGAGGGTGATGTTAAAGCGTTTGGAAGAACAAAGAGAAGCAACTATGCGTTTTGGCTTAGGGCAGATGTTAGGAAGTGTAAGTCCATGCTTTCTGGACGGATGGAGTCACTACAACATATTCCCAATTATAAAGTATATCCATCTAGTGAGGAAGCAATAGATACATTAACTAATACCAAGAATGAATTTTTATACTTTGATATTGAGAGCGATAGGGAAGAACAGAATCTTCAATGCTTCTCTTTTGCTTTTGGAGATAAAGAATTGAAACTATGGTCACCAATTTATGCTGTTCCAATACTAGATTGGAATTATAAGGTGGCATATTCATCGTTCCATCTTATACTGCGCGCTTTGTCTATTGCGATTCGTGACAATATTACTGTTGCTCACAATGGTTCTAACTTCGATTTCTTTGTCCTATCACATAAATACAAAATACCAATCGCGCGAACATATGATACGATGATAGCAATGCATAGATGCTTCCCTGATATTGAGAAGTCTCTCGGGCATTGTGTTAGCTATTGGACGAATGAAAAATTCCACAAAGATGAAGATTCAGTAGCCTATAGAACCCATAACCAAATGATGGATAGATTAAAGTATAATATGAAAGATGTCTACACTATGTATCTAGTCCATCAAGCCATAACTAAATATGCACGAACTATTCCAGGTCTTGAAGATAGTATTAGAGATGCTATGCGTTGTATCAACCCTTATCTTACTAGCACTTTGCAAGGCATCAAAGTAGATGAGAAGAAGGTAGAATTAATGGTGAATGAGAATGATAGATTGATGTTTCAGTATAACCGAATGATAGAACTCTTGATAGGTGAAGAAGGAATGAAGAATTGTAGAGCAGAAATTAAAGGAAAGGCTAAGTTAATAGCAGGTTCTAACACTCAATGTTGCGAATACTTCCATGAACTAATGAATTATCCAGTAGTTGCACGTTCTTCTAAAACACAGAAGCCATCCTTAGGAAAGAAAGCATTATACAAACTTGCTCTTAAACACGAGAATCCAGTAATAACACTTATATGTGCATATAGAGCCACACAAAAAGAAACTTCAAGACTTAGATTTATACCATGGATTAATACATCAAATGAAGATACTAATAAAATACAATTTAATGGAATTAGACCCAACGCAGAGTGCCTTATTACCTCCTAACTTTGCTGGCAAAGTTTATAAGGTTGTAAATACTTTTGTTGACCATTACGAGATAGAAGATAGAAAAGGTTTCTTTTGGAATGTTCCTTTTTATCTGGCCTCAAAACATCATCCAAGAGTTAGACATAATAGGATATGATTAGGGACTCCTCATCTTGGGTAATATCAGGAACTAAAACTTTTAGATTAGCTTCAAGAAAAGTTCTTAAAATTTATGGTGGTAATTTAGCTAATATAGAAAAATCAATGCGCGAGATATATGTTCCTGATGATGGTAAAATATTTGTCCAATGTGATTGTGCGGGTGCAGAAGCTTTAGTAGTAGCATACCTCTGTGAGGCTGGACAGTTTAGACAGTTGTTCCTTCATGGAGTTAAGCCCCATGTATTTGTAGCACTACATATTTTTAAAGACATATGGGCTAAAAAGATGAAATCAATAGTAGGTGATATGCCATTCAATATAGATAATATTATCAAACTCCCAATAGCATCTTTAAAGTCTGCACCATTTTGGAAAGAGCTTGACTCTCTTATCAAAGATTCTGATAACTGGTCATTAGACCAACGCTATTATTATCTAGCAAAGCAAACGTGTCACAGCGCGAACTATGGAATTACTGCTCCAACATTTAGAATGAATATCCTAGAAAAATCTGGAGGAAAAATTAACATTTCTAAAGAAGATTCAGAACGATTTCTATTAACTTACCATTCATTGTTTCCTGAAATTCAAGAATGGCATCGTCGTTTGAAACAACAAGTAGACCTATCAAAGGTTCTCTATAACTTACATGGTCATCCATATACTATAACTTCATACACAATTCTTGAATCTCAGTGGAAAGAGTTAATAGCTTGGATTCCCCAAAGCACGGTAGGCATGATAACTAATATTGCCTATGCTAACTATCAAGATGAAATTGAAGCGCGGCACTTGGATTTTGATTTACTAGTTAACTGCCATGATAGCTACCTTTTGCAGTGTCCTATAGATGAAACCAATGAGTGTATTAAGTTGGCGAAGCAGTTTATGGAACAGGAGTTTGAGTCTCCAGTAGATGGAGTTAAATTTAGGATGAAGTCTGAAGTTCAAGTAGGTATGAACTGGCGACCTAGATATGAGAAAAATAATTTAGTTATAAATCCACTAGGATTAAAGGAGTTTAATTATGCTCATAAAGATAAGATAGTTTGATTTATGACTAACTATGAAAAATGGATGAGTTATACATCTGGATTGAGCAGTCCAGATAGTTTCCTTTCTTGGGCATGGAGATTCGTAATCTCTGCAGCACTACAACGTCGTGTAGGATTTGGAGGCAACGGAGACCTTACTTTCGGTCATGGTGTTTTGTTCCCTAATATCTATGTTATTCTAGTAGGTAAAGCAGGAGTAGGAAAAGGTGTTGCCATAGCTCCAGCAGCAGAATTATTGCGTTATCATAAGAAGAAGGACTTCACTACTGCTACTCCACAATCAACTGAACAAGAATTATTAGTCATAGAGAAAGTAAACCAAGCTAATTTAGAAGATGCCGAAGCAACAATGACTAAATTGAAGCGTGGAGGGGAGAAAATAGATGCTCCATTATTCCCTTCTGCTCCAGATGCAGTCACTTATGAGGCATTGGTAGAAGATATGAGTAATTCATTGCGGCGGATTAATCACACAGTTATTAACGGAGAAGGCCATCCTAAGATGGCAATATACACTCATTGTTCAATGTTCTTTACTCTGCCAGAGTTGGGTTCTTTGTTTCGTAAACGAACAGACGACCTTATTAACTTCTTACTTGGTATGTATGATAGTCCTTTAGACTACGAGAAGAAAACTAAGACTAAAGGTGATGATAGAATACGCAGGGGATGTTTGTCAATACTCGCTGGAACTACTCCAGAGTTTATGGAGACAGTATTTAATCAACAGTTGATAGACCAAGGATATTCTAGTCGTAACTTCTTTATCTATGCAGCTAGGAATAGAAAGCATGTTATAGTTCCAGACCCTCTTACAGAAGAACAGAAAAATTACCGATTAGATTTACTTAGACACATTAAAGAATTAGCTAAGCTGTTTGGAGAAGTTAAGATTGAGCCAGCAACATTAAAATTTTTAAAAGAGTGGTGGAACTATGTTGAGGAAAATAGAAGTGAGCGTTCTAATATATCTCCTAAGCTTGAACCATACTATGCAAGAAAGAATATACATACTATTAAGTTAGCTATGATAGAACACTTCTCCGAGTCAACTGAAATGATTATTCCTTTGCCAGCTTTTGAAAGGGCTATAGCTATTCTTGAGAAAGAGGAAAAGAATATGCATATGGCTTTGACATTTGAATGTGATAATCCACTATCTAAATTGACTGACGAAGTAGTGGCATACCTGAAAACTAAAAAACAGGCTAATATGGTTGACCTTATGGTAGAATTTTTTAAGCAATGCCCACAAGGTAAACATAGTATGGAAGAAGTATTACAACATTTAATAGGAGTAGGAATTGTTAAAGAAGAAGTAGTTAGTGACTTAATAGGAACAAAAACAAAACTAATGTATAAAATTGTATGACAATAGAACAACAAATGGTAAGAGAGTTTATGCTTAAAGCAGGCCAAGAGTGTCCTGTCTTTTGTTCACATGAACCGACAGAAGACATTAAAAATCTAAGATATGAATTGATAAGAGAGGAATTAGAGGAATTTGATAAAGCTCAGTGTGATTGTGATAGGATTGGAGTAGCTGATGCAATAGGAGATTTATTAGTTGTAGTGTTAGGTGCGGCAGTATCGTATGGATTTGATATTCAGCCAATATTTGACGAGATAATGCGTTCTAATATGTCAAAATTTATTGATGGTTATAAAAGAGAGGATGGTAAATGGATGAAAGGTAAGTCATGGACACCACCCAATCTTGAACCAATTATCAAGGAACAACAGAACTCTTTGCTTCGTTAGTTATCTTGTGCTTGAAATAATCTGACAACTCTGCCTGTGCAGCTTCAGAACCTTCTTCTCTTTGAAGATAACCAAGATAGCGCATGAATTGTAAAGGCATTTTTTCAAGAGAGGGAAAAGTGCTGTATTGATTTTCTTTCAATGCCTGTAACTTACTCATCATAACGTCAGGATTGCTTCTATATGTTTGAATAGTATTCTGAATAAGTTGTGGCAACTCTTTCATAGCAGTTGGTAAGTCTTGTTCATATTTGAACTTCTTTTGTTCCAAATTCATATAAGGATTACTTCCTTCATCAATATCATTATATGGCAATCCTTCTACCATATCGAATCGTCGTAGTTGTCCAACTTTGTCAGATAATTCTTTCTTTTCTGCTGGTAAACCAGTAATAAGTCCAGAATTAATGCCTTGATTAATAGCAATCCGTCCCATCTGAAAGTTAGTAGATAGTGTGTGCATAGCTACAACCTTAGCTAAGTCAACCCAATTAACATTTGGGTCATTGGCAATAGCTTCTGAGACGTAATGCAGAGTAGATGCTGTGTCAGTTACTACTTCATCCAGAGGAAAAGTCGCGCCTTGTGGGTTATTTTTATATGCAAAGTCAAATGGATATTTAGCAATTTGAGATAGCAATCCTCCGAATCCTGCATACTGCATTGCTGCAATCATGTTATATCCTATCAATCCTTTATTACCTTCTAATCCTCTATCGCTACTAGCTATCTCCTGTAGAGAAGGTATTGGTGATTTCTTTCCTTGAATATCTTGACGTAACTCTTTAATCAAGTAGCCACCAATAGTTGCTCCAAACACACCAGCTAATAAAGGTTTAAGGTCTCCCCTTAAAGCTGGCTCATAAGTATCTTTCATAAAGTTATTAGTCTGAGCAATAGACCAATGAGCAAGAGAAAAGAATCCTGAGAACTCAGAATCGTTTAGCATCCAAGCTGGTAATGAGCGTATATCACCTGTTCCATGAATATAGTTAGCAGAACGAGATGCTAATTGTTGCATTTCTTGTTCTGAATATTGTTTACCTCTGGCATATGTGGGGTCTAATCTTCTTATAAATAGTTGTGAAGTAATATCTCCAGCATTTGCTCGCGCGACTTTGGACGGTATGATTACTTCTGCCATTGATTGGACTAATCCTGCACCTACTTTAGTGGTTATGTCATTGAGTGTAGATACGCGACGAATAATTCTGGCCAAAGATTGCATTCTTTCAGCGGCAGTAGATGAACCAGAAATCATTTGAGAGGCTGAGCGAGCAGTTAGTTTAACTACTCCATTTTCTACTGCGTGTTGGTAACCAGATTTTATGTTCATTATACCATTAACTAATGCTTTAATTAAGACAGAAGGATTGGTAGTTTGAATCATTTCCTTTACAGTATTAGATACTACTTTATGAACTTCAAGTGGGGGTCCAGCTATAAAGCCAGAGGATACTAAAGATGATATAGACGACTCATTATATTCAGAAGGATTCCTTGCTTCACCTCTCCAATGATTAAGTCCAGCCTTAACTGCTGGATTATTAGCTATTGAACCTTCCTTATTTGGTGGAACTTCATTACCCCAAGCATCCTTTGTTTGTCCTAAAGAAGACAATACTTTAGGGTCTTTTTCCATAAACTCATAGTGAGAAGCATCAATAGCTGCTCTGTCGAAGTATCGTTCTAAGTTCCTAACAGGGTCAACTTCTCGAAATGAAGGTGGAAGTGGAGAACCTTGTGCCTTACGGTGAGCATTGAAGTAATCTTGGTGTGATATATCAGAGTTCTTAATTGAACCTTGTAAGGCTTTCTTAAAGTTATCAATTCGTTCTTTAGAAGCCTGTTCATTCATTCCTAAAGTTTTAGTATTGTAGTCATGGAACTCTTTGTCCAATTTATCTATAGCTGCATGGTCAGTGTTATTTCTATAGACCTCATTAATCTTTTGATTGGCCATTCCAGGGAAATAAGTAGGGTCTTGTTTAAGATTACGCTGAACATAGATATTATTCCCTTTCTTATCAGTAATAGTTTGTGTCACAGGTTCACCTATTGCAAGGCGATATTTACCTGATTCATCGAGTTTAGCTCTTGCTAAGTTGTAGAAGGCGCGCTGAGCAGCATTAGTAAGCATAGTAGTTGCTGGCTTACGAGTTGCCATTTCAGTATTAAAAGTATCCATCAATTTCTTACGGTCGAAAGATGATAAGTGTTCTCCAGCTTGAACAATCATATTTTTCCATTTACCTTTAAGCTCTGTCTCTTTATCAACTGCCATTTGCATATGGTCAGCTAAGTATTTGGCAGACTGTTTAGGTATATCACGAACCTTATCTATTACTGCACGAGTAATTAGGCCGAATCGACCCATATATTTATCGGGAGGTAAGTTGAGTTCGGAAGGAGTTTTGGATTGTTCTTCTTTGGGAACTTTAACTTCTTGAGAGACTTCATCACTCTTGCCAGTTTGTTTGGGTGGGGCAGATACTTTGTCTCTTATTTGGGATGTGCCAGGATATTTCTTATCAAGATAGTCATTGAGCCAACCCTTAAACTTTTCAAGTGCTATCTCTGGGGTTTTACTATTACCAGTAGCTGGACGAGAACCCCCATTTTTAGTTTCATAGTAATACTTACCGTTACCATAAGTATCTTCTTTATCTTCCTTGAGAACATGTCTATTAAATTGTTCTTCATATTCAGATTGCCTAGCCTTTTGATATTCTAATCTCTTCCGCATTATATCTGGCCTCTCCTGCTTAATAAGTTCACCACTACTTCTAAGCACTCTATCAAGCATACTTCCAGCTTTCGGACTTAGTCCTAATAACTTACGAACAGCATCTACAATCTTCTGCATTACTGTTCTGCCATCTGTTGTCTTAATACCATCTAACACTCTCTGAAATTGTGGGTCTTTAAGGGCTTGAGCAATAAATTCATCTAAATTGCCCATTGCATATTTGGTGGTTGAACCTAGCCCAATATTAAGTTGCTGAGCCTTATCTGGGTCTCCAGCAACACCTTTGAAAGAGTAATTAAACGAACCATCTTTATTTTGTATTCCAGAATCTTCATAGCCAAACAATTTATTGTGAAGTCCTAAATGTTTCGCTGTCTCAAAATAGCTATGAATCAAATCCTTAACATGAGGATTAGAACCAGTTTTCAAATAACTATTAAGTCTATTATAGTGCTCTGCACCTTGACCAGCAAAATGTGGTATTTTTTTACTGGTCAAAGAATGTATTGCTTCTTCTAATACTACTCTTGAGTCTCCAGCACTACCAGTTCCAATATTAACTCTATCAGTTATTGGGTCGTAGTGGGAGCGAAGTCCTTGCATCATCTTTAGAGTCTTTGGATGCAGCCATGTATTATCTTTATCAAGAGAAGGGTCATGATTCCACTTAACACCTAATGACTTAGTATCTCCATTCTCATATAGCTCTTTAGCTAATGGAGCAAGTTCATGGTTAGGAGTATTAGCCAATCCATGTAATACTGAACCTGTTGTAGCTTTGCCAGACAATATATGTTCCTGTAAACTCAATGGATTTAGTATCCTATTCTCAGGAACTTCTGGTGGAGGTAGCCCTTTATTCCTATTCTTAATCTCTTCTAACTCCTGATTTATCTTTTGATACTCTGGAGAGGCCATTATCTCCTCAGGGTCTTTAGAAGAGCGGACAAGTTCTTCGCGCCGGAAATTAAGTTCAGTGTAACGGTTGTAGTCTGAGAGGGGAGAATTGACGGTATGTATATCCTGTTTTCTTTTTCCATTTAGACCAGAATAATGTTTTAGATTTATATCATTGTAAATAGCATAGTCTTGTAGAGCTTCTTTTTGTCTGTTAGTAAGTTGTTCAAATGGTTTATTTGAGTCAGACTCAAGAGTATTTGTTTCTTTATTATAAACAACTCTAAGATTTCCTTGTGATTCATAATCTTTCGCAGCTGGTCTGTCAGAATAAGCAGAATATGATTCTTCATAGTTACCACCCTGACTATTCAAATCTTTTACAGCATATAAATCATGCCCATATGAATTGTTAACAGCAGACATTTTGCCTTCTGGTGATACCCAAAAACCATAGGGAATAGACTTTTTTGGCGGACTATTTACAACTTGCCCCGACTCCATTAACTCTTTCTGTAATTCCTCTTTTTCGGCGTCACTGAGTTCGGCAGATTTTTGTATTCCACTGGACTCTCCTTCTGCCACTGGTGTAGTAGATTCGGGTGTTTGACTGCGAATAGCTTCCACTGTGCTTTTGACTTGATTGGCATATTGTTCTGGTAGTGTTAATGTTTTTCCTTCATCAGTTATTATTTGTGTATTACCTGTTTCCGGTTCTGCTCCTATCACATGGCCTTGAACTTTAGTTCCGTCAGGCATAGTAGCATGAACTTCGTCGCCATGATATAAACCTTTCTGAAGTTCTTCTAAATCTTTGTCAGGCTGTATAATTTGTGGCTTAACAATTCTATCTGGCTGTTGTTCAGTTTCTCCTAGTATTTGTTTGCCGGCCTGTTCATCAGGTAATAACTGTTGATTGCCATTATTAACCTCTGGTGCTGGTTCATCAGGAGTTCTTCCGTGTCCTATTAGTCTATTTGCCCATTCAGCTTGTTTAGAAAACAAAGCGCCACCAATGGCTTGAGAAGCTAGTTCAGAACCAGTTGGTAACTCACCAGTCGTGGCATAGTTAATGCCAGAATTAATGGCAGGATTGATGGCACTTTGAAGTAGTGTAGGAGCTATTGCAGCACGGTCTATGGCTGCTTGACCTTCTGAACCAGATAAACCAATAATTCCTCTAATAGAACGTAGAGCATTAAGAGATGGTTTACCTCCAGAAGCAAGAGCAGATAATCCTATATCAGTAGCTAAGGCAGTTTTAGGATTTTGTTCTGATGCTTGTTGAGCAATATCTTGCTGTCGATTATAATAGTCAGTAGGCTCAATAGCCTGTTGAGCTTTCTGTCCAACATAACCTCCACCTAAAGCTCCGGCCGTTCCACCTATTATTGCTCCTAATGCTTCTGGAATACCTGTTAAGTCAGCCCCAGGAACTAATGCTCCAAGCGCTGCACCAGATAAAGCCATTCCACCAATAGAACCAGCACCACCACCCAATATACCACCAGCATGAGCTTTAGCTATATCACCTATAGTTCCTAATGTTCCAATAGGTTGTTGAGACTGTTGTGGAGGATTATAGTTAGCTATATCCTCATCAGTCCAACCTTGGGACTTAAGAAATGGTATATCTTGAGAAGGAACTGGCATAATTATTCTCCAAGTAATTTATCTAATTCATCAGCCATATCTTGTAATTGGTCATGAGTATAATCAGAAACAACTCCTGCTTTACCTGCATAGTGTTTAGGTGGATTAGTTAAAATAGAAGTTAGTTGTTGTATTCTAGCATTTTCAGATTGTCTATTATTTATCGATTGTGAGACACTCATCATTGCTGAACGGCTATTAGGATTAGAACTATTTGGAGTTCCTATAGTTGACGGTATACCTTGTAATAATCTTTGACCAGTAGTTAAAGGTTTGTGAGCCTGATTATTATCTAGCCAGCTACCTCCTGCACCATGAGGAGTGTTATCATCTACTGGAATACCAGAACGATATAATTGTCCTTTTTCATCAGTATGATAATCTGTGCTGCCAATCAAAGGATTAATTGGTTGTTGAATTTGAGGCTTAACTGGATATTGATTTCCTGAAGGTGCTGTAGTAATTCCACCACCCATCATACTATTTAGTCCTCCATTCATCATCCAAGATGCTCCAGCAGGAGAAGACATAGAGGCCGGTAAGTAACGACCAGGAGTTATATTTCCTAGAGAACCTCCATTTGGATTAATATTTATATTAGCTGCAAAAGGATTGGTTGCTATTAAAGGATGCTCAGCCTGATATAATCCACCTATAGCTCCGGCTTCTTGTGCCTGAGCGTCGTAAGGAGCAGTAGCAGAACCAGCTTGCGCACCTATTAAAGCACTATTATTCAAATAAGGTATTCTTTGAGCTAATCCATATTGTTGCTGTATATCATTTTGTAATCCAATATTCTGTGAGCCTGCAATTAGTTGAGGATTACCTAATTGATATGCTTTAGCAGCTTCTGTGGCTCTATTTGCTGCCTCATTAGATTGAGCAATGTTTGAAGCTACATCAGTAGAAGCAGTAATTTGTGGTAAACCCTGATTAATTCTTTGTATATCAGTTCCAGTTCCTATCAGAGAAGGAGCAGTAAAATTACCACCAGTTGTGGTTATAGCATTCTGCTGATTAGGAAATAACGACTGTTCATTAGGACTTAAAGTTTGATAATCCTTACCTGCCTCTGTTCGTCCTATAGTTCTCTGCAAGTCTGCTACATTCTGAGCATTATTCTGATGTGCAACCCAATCTGCCATTTGAGGATTAGAGTTAGCTAGCGCATTAGAGTATGGAACATAAGGACTATTAGAATAATTACCTTGTTTAGCAGCATTGTATTGTTTAGCTATAGAAGGATTAGGATTATCTTTGCTATGAACTATATTTCCATCTTTATCATATATCTGCTGGTCAGCACCAGTCAATCCATTGTCTGTATACCCAAGGGTAGAATTTTGTTGAGGATTAGAGGCTGCTCCTTTGTTAGCACGGTCTTGCCATTGATTAACTAAATCAAAAATCTGCAGAGGATTCATTGGCATAGATTAAACCTTTCTCCAAATATTAAACCAAAATAAACGTATTGGTATTGTTACCCATCCAAACTTACATAGTCTACTCATCCATTTACCATTATAAGAAATAGGTTTAACCATAAACAAATTAACAAAGAGCCGCACTGAAGTATGTTGTTTCATTAATGGAACTAACCATTTAGCCATTCTTTTGTATCCTTCTGCAATTCTAGGCTCTTCTTTGTAATAGTAATCTCTCCAATAACGAACATAGTTAGGCAATGCTCCATTATAAGATTCTAAAAATATGAAGCAGCAAAGATTTGAACCAATACCTTGTAACTCTCCTTGTGAGCCACCAAGAGCTCCAGTTAATTGATTGGTATTAGTAAGACCCATAGCATTATTCTGAACTCCAAATAATCCACTTAATAAGCCATTGCTGCCTGCTAGAGCATTAGAAGCACTTCCAGCTTGAGTTCCAGAATTAGCACCAAATGTATTAGATGTTCCAACATTAGGTTGTCCGAGAGCAACATTAACTGGATTAAATCCTGCATTTCCAGAGGCAGCGTTAGCAACATTAGAAGCTGCATTAGTAGCATTATTCATAAGTCCAATCTTATTATTAAATGCTCCACCAAAATTCATTGCATTAGAAATAGCATTAGTATTATTAAGTAATCCAAGATTACCAGTTCCAGCATTAGATTGATTAAGAGAGCGTTCTGTTGCATTATATTCCCCAGGACTTAGACCTTGCAAGTTAATAGCATTAATGGCATTTCCAGCACCTAATGAGGCATTATTAATAGCATTATAGTATGCAGGGTTTAATAATTGATTAAGATTTTGGGCTGCTCCTGCTGCTTGTCCACCTGCTCCTTGAATCTGAGCAAGATTAGTTTGTGCTCCTCCTAATGCTGCAGCTTGTGTAGCAGCACTTTGAGCTTGTGCTGTGGGTATTCCGTATTGCTCTAACTGCTGTAAAGTTAGAGCATTATATCCTGGTTGTGTATTTTGTGCAGCAGTTAAAGCCCCCTGAGCTAAGCCTGGAGTTCCTGCTGCCGTCTCCTGCAAGATAGCAGGAAGATTTTTAGTGTATGCTGCAATTGCTTGAGCATCATTTGTTGAAGGATTTACTGCGCCTGGACTTGACATAAAATTTTATTGATTAATTTTGGTGTGTTATGAATACGAAATTTATTACGTTTTTCAGAAAGTATTGTATAATTGGGATATAGCCTAATCATTCTTTGTATGAAGTTTTTCAATACCCATTTCTCTTTGCATATTATATTTTCTACAAATAAAGTTTTTTCATCATGAAAAGGTTTAACACAAACTACTCCAACTATTTTATTATCATTATTAGTTGCGAATGCTATTCTATTATCTTTAGAGTATTCTTCAACCATAATAGATAAACTTTTAATGCTAGATTCATAGAATGTTCTACAGCCTTTATTTCTATTCGCGATAATAAACTTAACTAAATCACCTATAGTAAATTGATTGTTCATTTCACATTCGCCTGTGCTGTTAGTGGTTGCATAGTTTCTGCCTCTGTCATAGTCATAGAGACAGAAGTTAAGTTTCCGCCTGTCCAAGATAATAATACAAATGTTTTCCACCCTTGAGAAGTGTTAGGAAACGTAAAATACACTGGCTGACAAAGAGTGTTAATATCTGGCATATTAACTGCTCCATTGTAAATAAAGTCTGGAGGATTATAAGTAATAGTCTTAGGAGTTGAATTAGCTTCAGATATTCTATTATCAGTAAATACTTGACATGAACAGGTGCAGTTACCAGTGATTTCATTAAGAACCAAACACACATCAGTAAGCTTATGAGTCATCTTAGGGTCATTAGAAATAGCACCCAAACGAACGTAAGCTGTGGCAAAGTTAGGAGAACTATAGAGTGTGTAGAGATTATCGTCAACTCCTACAGCATATAGAGCTTGAATAGTTAGTTCTATTTTCGCCAACTGTTTAATCGCAACAGGGCATTGTCCTAAATCAAATGAACTCCAGCAACTAAGTATTGTATCATATACTGCTATAGCTTGTCCAAATATAGTATTAACTGCATATAACTCATAGTTATCATATAGAATTGCGGCAGACATAGTTGCATCTTGAACTATATTAGTAAATGCAGATTGTATAATAGCGGAGAAAGCAGAATTACGACCTTCATTCTGTTGTTGTTCTACAGCATTAAAAGACCTAATTCCTGTCAAATCTATAAACTTAGTATCACCAAGAGAGTCAATTATAGTGCGGTCAGATAAACAAGTATCATTAAATAAGAAGGTTCGAATAAATGTATATTCTCCATAAATAGTTGGAGCATTAGGAGTAGTATTCTGTGTGACCACAAAATTAGCATTAGAAGCCGCAACGAATATACCTCCAGATGCTACAGGTCTTAGGCATACTATCCCTCCAACTCCTACAGAATAACTAGTGGTTGTTGCATCTCCTCCAGCACTAAATACATTAGTTGCTGAAAATGCTCCTCCACCTGATTGAGCATAGGGAGGAACAGACACAGTAGTTCCAGTCCCAGATATAGGGTCAATATAATTCCATGTTTGTGTAGTAGTATTAGCAGCTAATATGTTAGTAACATTAATAACAAAATCTAATGGCCGACCTGAAACAGAGCGATATATGAAATTACCGTCTTGAGATGTAATATACAGCACTCCATTCTCCCAAGTCATAGAGTTACCTATTGGAACATATTCTCTATTATCTAATGGATTATTGTGAGAATCAGTTGCAACTACAGTATTAGTAGCATCAGTATAAACTATTGACCACTGAGTAAATGATTGAGTGGTTCGGCAAATAATATTACTGTCTTCATCTAAGAATATAAATTGTGGCTGATTAATATTGTCTTGCACTAATAATCCTGGTAAATTACCTGCAGAAGCACCAGCAACATTAGATAATTGTATTCCACCCGCCGGATTTGTTGTTCCAGTGTTGGTTGTCCCAGTTGCAGCAATTCTAATGTAGTTAGTAGTAGCCACTGGAACGAAGGAAGTCCAATATCTAGGAGCAGTTGGTGACATTTGGAAGTTTGGAATTTGCTTCCATCCTGAGTCTAAATAATAACGATAGTAAGCAAATCCCGCGACGAAAAGGATAATATAGTTTCCGAAGGTTACTAATTCTTGTTTAATGCCAACTGGAGCAGCAGGGTCTTTAACTGATTGGTAAATAGGCTTAAGGGTGTCATAACGATTGCGGACATTAATTCCTAAACGATATTGGTTATATCCAATCTTATATGGATTATCTCCAATCTTATATTCAAACATCACAGGTAGGCGTGAATCATCTAGTAGAAGGTTCATGCCAGCGTTGAAGTGAGTTTGAACAAATTTCATATAAGTTCCTTTATCTACCTACTATTCGGTAAGCATACCTATAGTCTCTTCCAAATCCAACCCTATGAACTACAGAATCATGTGGATTCTGAACAAGAGACACTACATCATCAGTTCCTCGATTCATGTCTTCATGTATCTGAGCTAATGATTGAGTAGCTTTAGCTGAGTAAGCCATCGCTCCTTGTATATCTCCTTTTTCTTCACACCATAGTTGCAAGACTTTATTAACAATAATATTGTCATATCCTTTAGCTGGAAATTCATCTGTATCATTTGAGAACCAAGGTAAAGCTTTCTTATACAATACTTCTACCCATCCAAGTAAAGGATTAACATTTGCTGGATACCAAGGTGAGGTAGATATGTCAACCTCTTGATAACGAGCTTCTAGTTTATCATTAGGTATAGTAGTAACCAAGTTACCATCTATATCAAATATAACTACATTATATTGATTAACTACATTCTTGGTTACTGATTTAATATCATTAAAACTGTTAGTCGTAACCATTGATGTTGAAGTCATAGTAATAGTTTCAGTTACATTAGCTGAAACATTACTAGAACCTGTAATAGATACTACAACAGGTGGAGTTTCCACTGCGGGAACTGTAATTGTCATTATTGACTGATTGACGATTGCAGCTTGTAAAGCAGTCAAACCTTTAAGTCTCCAATCTCTCCATTCGTCTGGCCAAGAGAATTGGTTATATCTTGGGCGCATTTGAGATAGTTTCAAAGCTATATGAGAATATGCTTCTCGCATTGCACGAATTTGTCCAACGTATTCAGGTAAAGATATTGTTTGGTTAGAATTAATTTTGAAATATTGTTCTTCCAAGCATCCTGCCATGTCAGACTGTTGATACAGTTCTACTACTGCCTCATTAACGAACCTAAGCATAACAGCACGTTGTGCAGGATTAGTCTGGTTAAGCCCCATCTTATAACTAACTTGTTGTAAAATATACGATAACATATTACAAGTATTCAGTTACCTTTATTGATGTTGCGCTAACAGCAAATAAGTTAGTTCCTCCAACATTAGCATTAAGTGTTACAGTATTAGCATTAGTAGTCTGTCCAAAACGTAAGTAAAATGTTAGTGCTGATAAACTAACACTAGCTAGTATACACTGAAAACTTAGCGGAGCAGTAACATTAGCATCTATAGTAATACAGCCCATACCTCCAACAGGTGCAACTGCACCAGTGCCAGTATAAACTCCCATAAAAGCAGAGGTAGCAGCAGTAACTAATGGATTTGCAAATACTTCAATTAAGAATGTTGAAGTTGCAGATTTAGGTGTAAATACTAAAGCTATTCCAGAATCAGTCACACCTGTAGCATTAGCATTTGGGGCAGTAGTATTATTTGCTAGAACTCCAACAGAAGCAACGGCAACAATAGTTTGAGCATAGGCTACTTGTAATACTCTAGCTCCATTAATAGCCCATTCACAAGCTGTAGCTCCAGCATTAGTTCGGAGGACTGACAGTCCTACTCCACTAGGTAGCATATCAGTAATTGGTTGAATAGCTTGTGATGCTATATTACTATGAGTAATTGTAGATGCCGCAATCTTAGCTCCAGTTATTGCTCCTCCTGCTACAGTAGGATTAGGAAATGTTCCAGTAAGGTCTCCACCTGCAGCTCCAGAAGGGGGAAGTCCAGAAGGTGCACCAGTAAGCTTAGAGTATGACAAGTTAGCTATTTTAACATCTTGAATAGTGTTATCTGCTATCATACTATTAACTATAGAACCAACACCTATTCCTGCTATATTAATAGATTGCCATTGAAGGAACGTAGCATCAACAGCAGCATTAGGATTCCACACATAAAACCCTATAGAAGTAGATGACACCCTAAGCCATCCATAGTTCTGCCATTTAGTAGTAGCAGTAGCATTAGGAACTTGTGGAACTCCTGCAATATCAATAGTAGTTATTACAAATCCTATTCCTGCAAATGGTGCTGCACCAGTAATTAGTTGTAAAAGTTGCGCGCCTGTGATTTCTGTATAAGCCGTTGGGTCAAATGGAGCAGATAAATCTTGTGTAGGTATTGCCATAATATATTAAGGATTAAGGATTGGTTGAGATGGGACTGGCCATGTTAGAGGTAAAAGAAAGACGGATGATACTGTTGTTACAGTTGGGGGAGGGTTTGTCGCTCCCATGCCTACTGCCCAACCTGTGGCTAAATCTGGTGTAGCTACATTGCTAGAACTTGTATAATAAGATAAAGCTGTGCCAATAATCCATGAGCCAAATCCACCAGTCCAGTTTATAGTATTTATTCCACTCTGATATAAATTTTTACCATTGAACTGCCCATTTAATGTATAAGTTCCATTAATTGATGGAGTTCCTGCACCACTTACAATAATACTACCACTAAGTGCAGCGTCTTTAAATGATGTAACAATAGGGTCACTGTTTACTAACGTATTATCTACTCCATATCTGTAATCGATAGCTTGTAGAACAGAAGTAGTAAACTGTAGTGGAGTTAATTGTCCCACTGTTACTAAATCTGTTGACCATACTTCAAACCTAAAGTTTTTAGCTATCTTTTGACCAGAATACAAAGGTATATTTTCAAACACCACTTCTCCTACACCTTTCCACATAGCGTATCGGAACATATTATTGTTCCCATCTACCCAACTAATAGTTAGCATATAGTTAGGCTGGAAATTGGCAGGTAGGTTTGTTAGATTAGTTATCACCTTGTTATAGTAATTGTAAATGTTTGAGGATTAGCAACTCCTAAAGCAGCAATAAAAAATATAGCTGCTGACTGTCCAGGGGTGTTCTGAGAACACTCTATTTGAAAAAAGCCGTTGCCTGAGCCATCAGTGGTATATCCAACATTACCTACACCTTGCTGAACTACGTTAAAAGTTGTATTATTAGGACTAGCTGGTGAGTTATTCCAAGATGGAGATATAGATATAGCTGATATAGTGCTTCCCCAATTACCAGTTCCAGTTATAGTAAATAGTATTGTTGGAACTGATATAGATACAGCATTATCAATTCCTGGAACTGTGGCAATATCAACATTGATTGAGTTAGTGCTAGTCTGATATACACTAGAGTCTAATGTAAAAGTTAAAGTTCCTGATGGAGAACCACCATTATTACCTAAGTTATTAGTTAATGAAAGATAGGAAGGAGTTATTTGGCTATTTATTTGTTGGTCAATAAATGGCAAATCATTCATAGTCATAGATTGACTATAGCATGACAAGGAACTTAATAGTATTACTAAGTATTTCATTGAAACGTAGTTGTGCAATAATTAGTTAATACTCCACTATTTACTAAATAACTAACAATTCCCCACTTACCAGCAAGTATAGATAGTAAGTTAGTTGAATTTACTCCTGCTCTACCAACTGTCATACTAAGGGTTATAGTATTAGTAGATGAATTGCTAACTGACAATGATGCCCATGCTCCAGTCCCAGTTATATTAGTTATTCCAACATTATTAGTAGAAATGTATTTCCAATAAGAATTATTAATAGATAAACTATTAGTATTAGAAGGGAAAGTTGACCATGTGTATAGATTAGTATTGATATAATTTATTACATTAGTGGTTACTTGATTTATTATATTAGTAGTTATAGTATTAGTAACATAAGTATAAACATTAGTGGTAATTATATTTATGAGATTCGTAGTTAATAATTGACTCGTAAAATTAGTATCATTGGCCAAAAAATTCTCAAATTGTCCTACTGTTATATTATAGTTGCCAACACCAGTGTTAGAGAGTAGTAATAGTAGACTAGGTGCAGGATTAGGATTATTTGGAAATAATGAAACTGGAGTAATATTAAGACCTGCCCCTATAACTAAGAGTAAAATACAACCACAACTCGCTCCTACTAAATACTTTTTCATATTAACATACCTCCACCTTCTGCTCCAATGGCAGTTCCACTAAATGGTTGAGGCCCAGTGTTACTAAGTGGAACAACAGTAGCTATTTGTTTCAAAGTAAAATTATGTGTTCCTTCAAATGTAAATGCTGCAACTATATCTGAGTATCCTTGCCAATTCACATTAACACTAAAGGCTGGCAAAGTTATGAAAGTTCCGCATCTATCTAACTTTGTAACAGGGTTTTCATCTAACCATCTTTGCAGTTGCCGAGGAACAGTTAATGCTCCTGAGTCATTAGATGGAGGTGGCACAATTGGGGGAGGCATAATATTAACTCCTATCTTCCTTAAACGCGTGCCATCCACCAATTGTCACACCTTCGTATATGGCATCCATCTGTGCTTTCTCAAATAATGTTGGCTGCGGTTTTATAGACTGCATAGCTTCTAGTAGAAGGTCATTAGACTCTTGTTCGTTGAGATTGGCAATCATTATATTGCATTGACCATCAATAACTTGTAAAGTATTCTGGTATGCAGAATCATGTAGCTCTGCTGGCAAACTATACCATCCAGTAGGTATTAAGAATAGTAGTGCACCCCACAACTCCTTAGGCACAGATGCAAAATCTGTAGATGCTCCTATTGGGATTCTGTAATGCATACCACTTTTAGAAATATAATCTACAGGCTTGATGAGTTTACATACACTCAAATCAAGCGAGTAGATTATCTCTACATCTACAGTTGAGAATCCTGACTCCATATTACTTATGGTGCTGGTGTAATTGCTGTTGCTACTGCACTTGCTACTGTAGCAGGAATAGCATTAAGAGAAGATACTTCGGCAGTTAAATCTACATTTGTAGCTTTAGCTTGAATTGCAGCAATAATAGGTGCTAGTGCAGTTTCAAGTGCAGTTTCAAGTTCTTGTGGAAGTGCTGCTATTGCAGCATCTAGTTGTGCCTGTGTTGTCATAATTTTATTCTCCAGTTCTTTTATCCTTTCAAGGATTTTTATTTCGGTTTGCTGTATTGCCATTAATATTTGATGTGACAAATTATAATGTTCTTGTTCTTCTGACATACTACCAACAAAGATTAATCATTAGTCCTGCATCAATGTCATTACCATTTTTAGTGGAATACACATAATGCTCATAATCACCTATTAATCCCATATTAAGAATATATTTATTACTAAAGTTGTGAGAAAATAGAGTAACCCAAGCTCCTGGCCCAACACTACCATACAATGACGAACTTCCCATTCCTACTGAAGTTTCAAGAAATGGATGAACTACAAAGCTGCCAACAGTATATGTTGCTTGTATTTGTGCTTGAACTCCTGCCTCAGTCTTTTGATGGTCAACACTTTGAATCCTTAGTCCAGTCCAAAGAACTGGATTAACTTGGTACAGTATAGCTGCACCTTCACCAAATGCTTTAGTTGAAGTATCATAAATAGCAAATGGAATTACTACCCAATTAGTAGCAGATAGATTAAGAGTTGAAGTAATTCCAGATGGCTCTGGAAGAGTAGTAACTGGTGGAGGAATGGCAAACACCCCTATTGTAGGAGGTAATGTTGGCATCCCATTAGTTTGCAATACTCCATTTACATATGTTGCTTGTGCATAAATAGATAATGCACAAAAGAAAGTCGCGCAGATAAGTATTAATTTTTTCATGGTCATTTAATGATGTATAGGTTGTCCAAATACTACCCATCCAAGTAAAACAAGAAGGATGAATAAAAGTAAGTCTCCACCAAACCCGCGAAGGTTGGTGCGATTAGTATAAAGTCCGAATACTAGCCACATTAGAATTAGTATCCAATAGCACAGTGAGAATGTCATATAATTATTGAGGTATCATATTACCTGATGGTGGTTGGTTAGATTGTGAACCAAGGTTACTAATTGGTGAACCTTGCATAGTTATTTGCTGTCTTGTTGGGGGTGTTGTTATACTTTGTTTCTGTCCAAAATAAAATCCTACTATAATTAGTGTCATAGAGTAAAGAGGTTCTGTAACCCCAATCTTAAACCACTCCATACCACATACGCAAATAACAACAATAAGAGTAATCCATCCACGCATGGATACATTCATTAGTTGAGATTCAGACTTTTTAGTTGAATCATCTTTAGGTGCTTTAACTGATATTGTTGTTTGCTCTTCCATATTCATATTAAATTATTCTTTTGACATCTATCTGCCAACTTAGCTAATTGTATTGCTTCTTTCTTAGTTATTTTCTTGCCAGTTGCTGATTTCATAGCTAAAGTTTTAGACAGCTTACGTTCAACTGTGTTCAAAGGTTTCACAATTCATCAGACTTTGTTGTAATCTTACCATACTTTGCTTTTAATTTATGCTCACAAACAGCACCTAAAATACCGGCTAGACTACGTTCTATCTTAGAGACTCTAGCTTCGTCATGTAAAATATCTTCACATCTATGTGCTAGTTCTTTCCACTCTTCCATTGATAGTTCATAATTACGGTCTAAATATTTGTTTAATAGATTATCTAAGTATAAATGGTCATCTTGATTATGTAATGCTTTTGCTATTTTCTCACCAAGAGTATCAATAAATAAGTCATTCACAAATTGAATTTTATTAAGTTTTAGCAGCATACCTAAGTAAGCCGCACTCAAAACAGTATTCCAAACACAAATACCACCAAACATTGCTAAAATAGCCACATCAGATAGTCTGTCATTCATAAGTAATATTATTGTTTAAAGCACCAAGACATCATTAAGTAAATAATAATTATAACTACAACTATCCCAAATAAAACACTAACTGTTTGTTTTGTATATTTATCTAGTTTCATTTATGAGTTGCAAAGGTGGATATTGAATGTGTAACAGTATTCGACGTGCAAACCGCATAAAAATCCATTGGATTTGACTCTTGAAAATAAATGAACTTGTTGCTTGTGAAAATTATCATCTTGAATCCGGTTACGTTAGTTACAGTTCCAATGGGTGCAGCTAATCCGGTAACTCCCATTCTACCAATATCATATTGAGCGTTGGTAGATTCAAACACTGCAAACACGCAATTCGGTGGCATAGTGTTTGTAAAATCCCAACCTATACCAAATTGTCCGGCCTGCAACGAGGCGCACAGGGCGAGAAGAAATATGATTAAATATTTTACCATAGACCATGGTTGAAATCGTGGTTGCAGCCACTAGCAATCAACGCCAGCACCAAGAGGCACAGGATGGCGAAGGTGGGTTTCATTGCGTCAGTTGGATACCGGTCGCCACAAGATTTCCCGTGAACGTCAACGCCGTCATGCTCATGCTGAAATTAGTTGTCGTCTGTGCCGTGATTGATAAGCCCGGAATTGAAAGTCCGTTCTCGGTCATGCTGATAGCATAATTATTATTCGGAAATGCAGTCTTCCAGTTGAACGTGAATGAAGATACACCAATCAGAGCTACATTGGTAATGCCGGACTGAACCACCGGCACGGTGATGTTGTTGGTCGAAATCGAATCAGCAACATAATGGGCAACGCTGTCAACACGCTGGCCGGAGACGCAGACTGCCAACACGCAAACTGAACAGATTGTGATAAATATTTTTTTCATTGGTAAAGTGGAACTTTGTAAAGGCTTCCGTTGTTTGTTACTCCTATCCAAAGAACCGGAGTAGTCGCATTGGCAGGAGGGGAATTTGTGGTCTGTAAAGTTGGTGAATTCTTTACGTTTATAGTTGGAACATATTCGATGAAATTATCCACATTTGATGTTGCAAATACGCTGATAGTGGATTGACCGTTTCCCAACCCTATTCTAATCGCATGG